>Ga0209048_10000775_pt1 | contig 33852 bp, 35 predicted proteins | sample FrelakmetCRP12CR_FD_187146 | JGI IMG/M metagenome (GOLD analysis project Ga0209048, IMG submission 187146) | Freshwater lake sediment microbial communities from the University of Notre Dame, USA, for methane emissions studies - CRP12 CR (SPAdes)... | ecosystem: Environmental > Aquatic >...
GTTATATCCTGGCCATGGGGAGGTCACGGCAAACAACGTCAATGAACAGATCAAACAGTCTCTCAAGTTCGCAAAAGCGAATGAAGGCCCAGAATGATATCATAAAGGGCTCGTACGTTTTGATTCTTTGGTTAGCGTCGGCGAAAGATGTGATGGTCGGAAAGTTAGGGACCATCTCCTTTGCGCAAGGCTGCTATGCGTACGTGGGATCGGCGATGGGGTCTGCCGGTTTCAGGCGAGTTGAGCGCCACTTAGATGTTTCTGCCGGACGTCGCAAGACGCGAAAGTGGCACGTTGATTACCTCTTAACCGTTTCTGAGGTAATCGAGACAATTGAAATCGTAACACAAGAGAGAATCGAATGTGACATAGCGCAAAACCTGGGAAAAAATCCTTCGCTGGCCTGCATCGAAGGCTTTGGTTCGTCAGACTGCAGATGCCGTTCGCATCTTTTCTACTCCCACCGCTTTAGTGACCTTGAAGATGCGGCAAACAGGCTTTACGATCCCTATCTGGAGACACTTGCCGCATCAGTCAACGCAGAGGGTTTTGGAGGGGACGATAACAGGCGAGAGAACGTTCGCAAACGTTATTTGAAAAACGCTTTAAATCGAGATTGTGCGTAAAATAGGAGCACCTTAATGGGAATTCTTACTAACACGGTTGGAAGCTACCCGACGCACACTATAGGAGAAGACGTCAAAGCCAAAATGAGTGTTCAGGATCTTATGGCTGGAAAGGATCCTTTCGTCGCGTCTATTGAGGCAGCGGTCGTTGATCAAGTTCGAGCCGGAATCGATCTGATCTCTGACGGCCAAGTTAGGGCTGATATGGTCAGCGCGTTTGCAGCCGGGATTCCAGGAATGAAAAGCGAGAAGGGTCGATCGTATATAACTGGAAAAATCACGCGGCCGCTGAGGAGCATTACTGCAAAGGACCTTACTTTAGCGCGTCAACATGCCGGAGAGGGTGCTAAGATCAAAGGGATCATAACAGGGCCAGTCACAATCGCCGCATCGTCTTCTATAAGCCGTGGCGCGCCGTACAGGTCGAGCCTCGACCCACATTTGCTTAGTGACCTTGCAAAAGCGCTACGTTTTGAAGCTGACCAGCTTTACCGTGCAGGAGCGGATGCTTTGCAGATCGATGAGCCAGTTTTGTACAATGTGGGAGTAGAGAACGTGCTTGGATATATCGACGCGGCGGTCGAGGATGTTGAGATTCCCGTGAAGCTCCATCCTCACGTAGCGTCCTTCAAGGAGTTTGAGCAGCTCCTGAAGCTAAAAAACGTTGAATACATCGGCGTGGAGGCAGCTAAATACCCTATTTTGCTGGACAAACTTACAGGAGCTGCATTTGAAGGCCATGGAAAAAAAGTCGCGCTCGGTGTGATAGACACTGACAGTCCAGAGGTCGAATCTGTAGAAACGGTTAAGAAACGAATCGAGCGCGGCATAGAAGTTTTTGGTGACGATATGTGGATCAATCCTGATTGCGGACTGCGCCTTCAAACGAGAGAGGTTGCGTTTCAAAAGCTTAAAGTGCTCGTTGATGCCGCCACCCGAGTGAAACTCGAGTTCAATTTATCCTAGCATCGACCACGACATGTGCAATCCCCGGAGCGTAGTCCTTAACTTTGCGCGTACCCAGTAGGTCGGCGGATCTCGCGAGTGTTTGCGCCGCTTGCTCGACGCGCGCATAGGGTCGTTCGTACATCAGTTCTACGGGGACTAGTTCGTGATAGTGTACGACCCCTTTGGGAGCTAAAGAGCGCAGCGCTTTATGAAGATAGTCGCACGCGTCGAAATGTCCCATGATCACTCGGTCGAATTGGGCGTTTGGCGTGACGAGCATGCAATTGCCTAATATGGGTCGGACGATACTATTTACGTTATTTAGCCTGATATTTTGCTGAAGGTAGCGATATGCAACTGAATTGAGCTCTATAGCGACAATCGACTGCGGATGGGCATGCACAGCTATCGGAATGCTAAGCTGACCTATGCCGCTAAACATATCGAGGACTCTCTCGTTGCTGCCGACCGTGCTCATTCGGGCTCGTTCGGCAAAATTGCCTGCTGAGAACATAACGCGGCTCGCGTCGAGGGCGAATTTGCAACGATTTTCCTTATGGACAGTACTCGTTCCTGAGCCTGCAATGACTTCGATCTCAGGCGTCCGGAGGCAACCGTGCACCCCTTTGTCCCATAAAGCGCTCTTGCAGCGTGGATAAAGTTCCAGCAATGCTTCACCTATCTCGTGTTTTAGACGCGCGATCTTGGTCGGGATGTTGACGAGCACCAAGTCGCCAAGGATCTGCCACCTCCGTGGCAACAGCAGCTTTTCGTGTTCGGCGAGCGGCAACCTTAGTCGTTGCTCAAGCAGCTGATGCCCTTTCATGGAAGGATAAATACCCCTTCTTGCGTCTTCACGACCTTTACCTCTTCACCTTCGTCTTCTTTACTGACGTACGGAGGCTTCTTGATCGTAAGAGTAACGTACGTTTCAGGGTCGAGCAGGTGGACCTCATCAGCATCGATCGCAACTAACACAGTTCGTTTCGCATCACTTCGAGTGCCAACGAGCTCTGCAGTGCGTAGTTCCTCGGCATTCAGCGCAGTTCTATGGCCGGTCTCTAGGTCGACAGCGTTTGTCGTGCTTATTGTCGAGCATATCTCAAACATATGTTGCCGAGACAAAATAATTGTTCCAATCGGAAATTTGGGCAGTCTCACGACGAAGGTCACGCGGTAAACATCCTTTCCGTCGCGTCGTCCCATAAGCTTAGCCGAATCGCTAAAAGTCCCCCCCATCTCCCTTAATAGAGCCCGTACAATCCGTTTAGCGGCTTTGACCGTGCCGACATAAAGGTCGAGGCCCTCTCTTAACCAAATTGTTTTGGCGATAAATGCTAGTCTATCTGCCTTCTGTGCCACTTCAATAGTTGTTGCAGCAATCTCAAGGGCGCGATCGAGTTCAGCTCGCTCTGGCGTTCTGTGGTCGCCGCGTATTTGAACTTTGCTTTCGTAATAACCGCCCGATATTCTAGAGCATCTGTCGCACGCCACCCAGTTCACACGAACATCTGCGTCAAAACTTTCGTATGAACCTCCTGCCCCAGAGGCGTTGATTTCGACGTGAGCGTGTAAGATCGTCGGGGAAATCTGATTTAGAACAATCGTAAACGCTGCTTCATCGGGATCAATCTTCAGAGCCTCCTCGACTGCCTTTGCGACTGCGCCATTGGTATCCTCGTTTATCCATTTGCCCTTGAAGAAGTGATCGGAGCACGCCGGACACACTTGTATGGAGAGGAACCTAGGCATTGCCGGAATAGTGCGACCTCGGGCAAGACAGCGTTCACACACACCATGAGAAGGTTCACCACAGCTGGGACAAACGCTTTCGAGAGTCACATTGCCTCCTTGATTTAGAAAAGAACCATCTGCGCGTGCGGGACACCGCCAATCGTAATGACGCAGTTCTCATCGACGACACCGCTGTCGATGCCGCAAGCAACAGATCGTTTGCCGACAAGATTCGCGATTGTGGCCTCTATTAGTGCCTTTTTCACCTCGTATTCATCAGCCGGCTGACCTTTGAAGAAGTCTTCATTGACATACAAGTGAAGCTCTCCTTCGTAAAATGTGCGTCCAATAAGTTCTGAATCGCACGCAGTAACTAGAGTTTCCTTGTTAACACTATACGATTTCAAATATATGCTCGAAAGGGCGGTTATCTGTTTTTCCGGCATCTTATTGTTGCGTCAGCCTGTAGTTGCCGCTATATCTGACGGGCTCAAATATTGCTGCTTCTTGCACTAATTTTGTAATCTCTGCCTCAACTTTGTCCTTGTCGAAGCCCAATTTGGAAGCCCTCTCAACGATTTTATCAAGAGGCGCAGATCCCGCTTCTCGCTCGAGCTCTCTGATAATATCCCTAATGCTTTTGATTCGTTCTTGTTGACTTTTGCTTTTTCCGACTGCAATTACGTCGTAATCCCGCTTCCCTGTTTCAGGGTCAACACCTACCTCTTTGAGACAAGATTCGACGATTTGAATGACGCGTTTCGCGTCATCGAGCGTCACCCATTTACTTAATCGCATGCGTGCGCTCGCTTCGGCTAGCCGCACGAGGGCTTCGAGTTGGCGGGCAGTGATAGGGATGGGCGACCCCTCACCGCCTTGTTTCCTCAAACCTACGTAGTAGTCGATGAACTGCTGTTTGGCATCGTCAGTTAGGATCGGGTTAATCCTTTTTGAGTAACCAATGAACTTTCGTAGCAGGTCAGATTCAATTACAGGGCGTATGACGCTCATCGCGGCTTCTATTTCCTCGTTTGGGAAGCCAGAAGAGGCAAGTTCTCCCGCAAAATGCGCCTGGATTATGTGCTTCGCGATACCCGTGTCCCGGTCCTCGTTCGGCACATCAGTGAGAACGAAAATCAGGTCAAAGCGAGAAAGCAGTGTAGGCTGCATGTTAATCTGCTCAGCTATTGACTCGTAGGGGTCAAACCTCCCATAACGAGGATTCGCAGCGCCTAACAGGGCGCAACGACTCTTTAAGTTTGCCATAATTCCCGCTTTTGCCACGCTGACGGTTTGCTGCTCCATGGCTTCGTGCAGAGACGATCTATCTTCAGCTCGCATCTTGTCCATCTCGTCAACGGCCGCTATCCCTTGATCCGCCAGCACAAGGGCACCGGCCTCTAAAGTCCATCTGCCGTCGCCAAATTCATCCTTAATCGCGGTCGCGGTTAACCCCGCGGACGTTGAGCTCTTTCCACTCGTGTATATGCCTCTCGGCGCTAACTGAACTACGTATCGCAACAGTTGCGATTTTGCTATGCCAGGATCGCCAACGAGCAAAATGTGAATGTCTCCCCGTATGTGTGAGCCATCAGGAAGTGTTTTCGGCACGCCTGAAAAAAGTTGGAGAGCTATTGCCTCTTTGACGTTTTCATAACCGAAAATTGACGGGGCTATCGAAGAAACGATAGCTTGGTCAATTTCTGCCCTCCTTGCAAGTTCGAGTATTTTAACCTCATCTTCCTGCAATATCTCAATGTCCTGAAACTCTTTGTCTTGAATTTCGATTGAGTTTGCCTCTAAAAATAAATCAAACGTCGTGCTTTTTACGTTCTGATACTGCCGCTGTGCAACTCGTAGCAAGCCAGTCATAGCAACTCGGTCCCCAGGAAAGACTTTTCCAGCGAGCGTGGCCTCAACATTTGCATCGAGCATCTGTGGCTGTTCTCCGCCTTTTAGGCCTTCTGGGGCCTCTTGCAGCCGAATTTTTTGCGCATCAACGAATTTGGAATGAGTGAAATTCAATTTGAATGGGCCTTTCTTCCGGCAGACGCGGTGAGAGCATTCGGCTGGCTCTTTAAGTTTGGCATCGTCTTGTTCGACGGTTGTGATATTCCCACAGCTCAGGCATTCGAAGCCTGCTTCAGCAAGTTTTGGACGGACTTCAGTGGCTTTCCGGACGAGCCCCTCGATCGATATGAGCTTCCCTACGTGGTTGCTTCTTAGGTCCCTAATCTTTGTTTTATCAGGAACGTTGATGATTCGTACTTCTACGTCAAGCTTGCATTCGATGGGCAAGTCATATTCAAGGAGTGCGTCATGTGCTGCTCGTAAGATCGGTAATGGGCCATCAAGGAGCGCATCTGCTAGAGCGATGTCAAAGTTTTGAAGGGCAGCATAGTCTACATCGATGCTGTTTACTTCCGGATAGTCGCTCGCAAGATTTAGTATCTGCTTTTCGTAGTATCGAGTGAAAAAGGTGGCCCATTGCTCCTTGAAATCACTGCTCATATGAACTGAACTATACAAATCATCCTTCTTAAAACTAAGCGAAGCACTTGCAGACTAATTAAGACGCAAAATGGAGCTTTTTCAATGATTGACGAAAATCAGGGCTATTCGAAGCCTAATAGTCGGATTGTCCTCTCTATTATCTCTCTATAAACATCAGAGGATAGTCCGCATCCTCATCGTATTGCATCTTCACGAGCACTTTTGCTGATCCATAATTCACGACAAGTTCGACGTCGAGCATTTTGCCTTCGAGCTCGGTATAACCAAATTTGTTTAGCTTAGACGAAACCCTATCTCTGTCGATTCTAATTACGACACTCTCGACGTAAGGTTGCACCCGGATGCTTTCTTGGATAGCTTCTTCTAGCGCGGGAATAGTGTTTAAATCGAGTGGCGCGCCTACATATTGGTGATACAAAGCTCCGAGTTTTATACCTGCTTCGAAAAGCGCTTGTTCTCTGTCGTTTATCTAAGATACCCCCGATACAGTGGATTTAGTATATAAACAACCGAAAGCAGCAGAAGAAGGAGAGCAGCGATCGAATAGCTTGTTCCAATCGCGTAAAGGATGAGAATGAGGATCAGTAATCCACCTACGACGGCTTGAGTAAGCGTATTTCTGATTTTGGGATACTTAATTTCGCTAATCATCAGCCCTGCGAGAATAAGCGTCACAATCAACAAACCGACGGGGGGCAGTCCTGCGAGAACGTAGAGCGCGATTATCAGCCCCCCTGCAGTTATCGGTAGCCCATAAAAGATCGTCTCTTGTGGGGCAATGTTATATCGCGCAAGTCGCAGCATCCCGCTGACTGTATAAACGAATGAGATGATGAAAATCAAGAAGAAGATGTTACGATTTCCTGTTGCTTCTCTTACCACGTAATAAACGAGAATTGAGGGTAATAAGCCAAAAGAAATTAAATCTGCAAGTGAATCGAGCTGGAACCCTAGGCTTTTTTGGCCCCTTGTTCGAGCTAAAATTCCATCGGCTCCGTCGGCTAAGACGCAAATAAGGACGAAAGCTGCAGCAATACTTGTATTTTGTCTATAAGCTTCGACGAGAAAAAGGATGGCTAGAGTGCCAAATAGAAGGTTCACTATTGTGGCAACATCTTGCCATCTAATTTCAATATTGAATGGTAATCTCATAAGCACCGCTCACTCATTTGAGCAATTTAGCTATCGTTGTCTCTCCTGCTTTTACCTTTTGCCCGGTTGAAACGATAAACGAATAATTGAGAGGTAGTACAACGTCGACCCGTGAGCCAAATCGAATCATGCCTATCCTTTGACCTCGTGTGACCATTTCGTTTTGTTTAACGTAGCATACAATTCTACGGATAACTGCACCAGAGATTTGTGTGACGATGACATTCCCGATTCGAGTGTGAATGGTAATCATATTTCGCTCATTTCTATCTGAGTCTTTGAAAAATGCAGGAACTCTTCCTCCTTTATGATATTGAACGTCTACAACTTCGCCGTCGACTGGAGATCTGTTGACATGCACATTGTGTATGTTCATAAAAATGCTGAGCTTATTGTCCTGTATTTTTAGTACCCGTCCATCTGCAGGGCTCACGACATCAGTGGGGTCATGGCTTTCTGACAACCGTTCAGGATCTCTGAAAAATACGAGGAGGAAGATGGTAATCAAAATACCCACGTACAGATATGGGGTGAAAAAAGCTACAAACGCTGTCAGAGCGAGAGAGCCTAGGATCCAATATTCAGATCCTTTAGCTAGCACGTACAATGCCTCCTTTTAGCAAATCGAATACCCCAACTACCAAGTCGAGAAGTTCTGGGAGTAGCTTAAATACCAGGTACGAGATTAATACTAGGGCACCAATCGATCCAAATTTCGCAATAATGTTATGCGAAATATAGAAGCTGTTTTCAGGCAAACCAAACCATTGGTTCCCGGTGGCTGTTAGCACAAATGCATTACGCAGTATATTTAATACGTAAATCGTTGGAACGGAGACCAAGAATGCCGCTAATTTTCTGCGTGGTGGGGCGTGCACGCACGATATGACCCCAATGAACAGAGCTATGCTTTCGATCCCAGTACAACCTAGTATGATTTGCACTGGGTAATTATTTAGCGTTAGAACATTCCAATCAGCCTGAATTGCAGCCACACCGAAGAAATTTAACGTAATAGCAGTCTGCGATGCTACAGCACCGATCAAAACGTGATTGAGGGTGGCTAACTCTGCAAAGGAGAAGTACAGTATGCCTCCTAAGGCTGCGGCTCTCGTTATAAGAAGAGTCAGATCGTCAGCTTTCTTCCACATCACAAAGGCGATATAGCCGCAAAAAACCGCAACCAAAATGGTCACTATGACGTTGAAATAGTCGTCGACTGCTAGATAATGCACGGGTTGATAAGCCCAATGTAAGGCGAAAAAAATCCAACCGACGGTTCCGATCGGATATGCGACCTTACGTGGCGCAACTGTTGCAGTAATGAAAAGACCAAGTGCAATCCATAATAAAATCTGCATGAATCAACCAGTGGGTCGGAAGCCGCTAAACGAACTCAGAACGCCTTATAACGAAACTGGCATATAACCATTTTGACTCGTCGTTTTACGACTTCTAAGCATCTTGATGACAAGATTAGTTTGGCTAGTTTACATAGGCTCCCTATGTATTTAAGGTACGAAAAACAAAGTTCTCTGTTGGAAGTACCTAGTGCTTAATCAGTAGCTGTGAGAAAGAATGGAATTCTGTCCTAAATGTAAGAGTATTATGGTTCCCAAAGAGGGTCTATTGGCGTGCCGAGCGTGTGGCTTTGAAAAAGAGAAGGGTCAGTTGGTGAAGAAAAAGCACGTCCACGAGATCTCTCGGAACGCACGAACGATGTTGGTTATAGAGAGTGAGTCGGACGAGGGAAAACCTACTATTAAAGCCCATTGCGCAGAATGCGGTAACGATAAAGCTTATTGGTGGCTTAGACAACTACGTTCTGCGGACGAGAGCGAAGTACGATTCTTTCGATGCATTAAGTGTGGTTACACGTGGCGCGAATATGACTAGCAGCTTGAATGATTTCTGCTACGAACCTAAGAGGATCACTCGGGCTGATTGTCTCCCTCTGTAGAAAATGCGTTCTTTGATTCGTGCAGTCGGTTATCATTAGCTACAATGGATGTCGAAGTCGTTCTTGTAAATCCCATTTATGAGGGTAACGTGGGCGCAGTAGCTCGCGTGATGAAGAACTTTGGTTACTCCAAATTAGCTCTGATAGAGCCGTGCGTACTGGGGTCATTCGCAAGAGCGATGGCATCTCACGCCCAGGATGTGCTCGATTCTGCGCGGTTTACGACACTTGAAAGTGTTTTATGCGCGTCAAACTTGGTGATAGGGACCACAGGAATTGTCGGATCTCGAGCGAACCTGAGGGCGCCGTACCCGCTTGCTAGACTTGGCGTCAAACTCTCGGGAATGCACGGCATCGCTTCGATACTGTTTGGCGCAGAAGATCAAGGACTTCCAAACGCAGTGTTACAGGAATGTGATATGATCGTCAACATTGAAACGAGCCTTAAATATCCGGTAATGAACATCTCGCATGCAGCAGCTATTGTATTGTATAGTATCGGTAGTACTGCAAATGCCACTCCAAAACGAAAGGTTGCATTGCATGCTGACCTCGATCGATTGCTGCAGCATGTAAGCGACGTGCTCGAACTGATCGACTTTCCGACGCACAAGCGTCAGCGTGTAAGCATGACCCTGAAACGCATCTTTAGTAGATCAGAACTAAATGCGGCAGAAGTAAGGACGTTAAGAGGCATATTGAGCAGGATAGAATATCGACTCAGACGGTAGGATCACTTGAGGTACTTACCCACAAGCGGACGAAGCTTTTCAAGCGTTTCTTCTGAAACAATCTCTAGGTTAGTCACTAAGGCATCTTTAAGTGCATATCTACAAGCGCATGCGTCGTCTTTTGGGGGGAGGTAGGCCACTACTTCTTGGATTATTTTCTGCGTGCTCGCTGAGTTTTTCTTGACGTTGCTTATCACAGTTTCAATAGTGACCTCATCATTTCGCCAAACGTCATAATCTGTTACTGTACCTAACATGCTAAAGCACATTTCGGCCTCTCTTGCGAGTTTAGCCTCCGGCATTGCAGTCATTCCTATTATATCGAAGCCCATGTGTCGGTAAGCGTTTGATTCTGCTCGTGTCGAAAACTGAGGGCCTTCTATACAAACGTACGTTCCGCCTTTTTTGATGGAACACCCAACCTGTTGCGCTGCCTGCCACAACACGTGCGACAGGTCCCCACAGAAGGGGTCGGCCATGCCTATATGAACGCAAATATCGTCAAAAAAAGTATTAGAACGAAGCTTAGTTCTGTCAAAGATTTGATCGGGAATCACGATTGAGAGGGGCTTGATATCTTCTTTAAGGCTGCCAACTGCTGAAATTGCGACAACATTTGTGGCACCCAAAGTTTTTAGCGCGTAAATATTTGCACGATAATTTACGCGGCTTGGCGAAAAACGGTGCCCCGCTCCATGTCTTGCCAGAAAAGCACAAGCTGTCTCGTTGATCTGACCGAGGACTATATCGCTTGAGGGATAACCAAACGGTGTTTTTATTGCAACCGTTGTTGAGTCTTCAAGGAGATCGGGACTGTAGAACCCAGAGCCACCGATGAATGCAACATCTGCGTTCATTTCAACGTCCAACCGCCCTCTTTCCTTTCTAGAAGCTTTCTCCTTTGCATCTCGTTCAAGATCTCCGGGAGGCGTCCGGGCTGAGCGATGTCCAAGTGGATAGGATCGATCGAGAACGAATGATTCAGTCCAGCCTTGATTGACTTTTCGTTCCACACGTCTCGTCTCTCTTTTGCCATCAGTTTCACTATTAAGTCGATCATATCTTCGATAAAATTCCACGGGTATACGACCCACATCCAATCTTCGAGAAACTCCGCATAATAGTCGGGTGTAATTTCGGAAGTGAAGAGCAGTTGAAGAACGCCTGTTTTGCAGTCAGTCGGTTTGAATTCTCTTACGTAATCTGAAGAGTGCTGAAGGCTTTTTCCTGTGTCCGCGATGTCGTCTACGATAAGCACCTGCTTATCCTTGACCATTTCTTTTATGATGGGGTATCGTACTCGACATTCATCCGCTAGGCGTGCAGTTCCTACGTAGTGCTCGACCTTCAGGCTGATCAAGTCGGAAATACCGAGAAAGTCGCACACCATACGGCCAGCAAACCAGCCTCCGCGCGCTAAAGCCACGATGACATCCGGCTCGTACCCCGACTCGACTACACTCGCTGACAGATCGCGGCACAGGTCGTAGATATAGTTCCAATTCGTCACCGTACATTTGATCTTTTCAGGACCAGTCATCGATCATCCGTCGAGAAATGATAATATTTATTTCTACCTATTCTATGTTCTAGTGGAGTTGAAAAGGAATATCATACAGCAAACGCTATTATGTAAGGCGGATTAAAGGAGTTTTCGTATGCGACTTGAACAAGAAGACCTCAACGCGATAGGTGAAATTGTAGTTAGTCGCTATTTCAAGAAGAGCGGCTTTAAGTACATCACTGTGAGTGATCCGAGGAGGATATTCAAAGCGTACCATGATGTTGACGAGCAGTACAAAGCGTATCCTCACATGAGTCGCGACTGGTACGTCGCTAACTCGATTGAGAAAGATGCATACATCGCACGAACGTGGAAGGAATTGAAGAAACTCGTAGATTTTTTAAATGGCTTGAGTAACAAGAAGCTCTACAACTTTGTAGTCCAAGCGAACAACGAGCTCGTTTTAGCCAAAGTGGACACTGAACGGTCAGAAGTCTCGAAAGAGGCCATCGCGATTGCGAGGAACCACGGTTATAAGCTCTACCTTTTCAAGGTAAAAGTTCCAAGCAACCTTGAATACGATGTAGACGTACTAAACGGCAACTGATCATCTGATTACAGCGCAAGATCCTGAAGCCGCTTCTGCATGATAACGTATGACGCTTTCAAGTTCTGAAAGTTGTCAAAACTCGCTTTGAGCGTGTCAAGTCTAGCTTGATCACTTTGACCTTCAAAGTGCTTTGCCAAACTAATCAAATTTTTCATAGCGCGCGTGACTTCGTCAACGATTGTTACGGTACTTGTCACTGCTGTTCGAGAAAGCGGGTTTAGGTCGACAGTTAGAACGACTTTCCCGAGCTGAGTCAAAGCTTGAGCCCTATCGCCGTCTTCTAAGGGGGCGAACACTACGTCTGCTTTGAATATGCCTTGCTTGTCAACTTTTGCTCTATTGCTGGCTATATTGTCGAGCTTGATGATGTCAATACCTGTGAGGACATTGGCTACGCCATACGCGCGTAAGTGATCTGCGATTCTCTTTATGCGCTCTTCAGACCGATGAAACAGATTCACCTCGACAGGAATATCAGTTATCGCGCAAAACTCTGCTATTTCTTCTGACGCGAGTGCCGCTGTGTTCCCATTTACCGACAGAATTGGGGAGCATGCAGTGAGCAAATAGGCGCACGTAACGTTAGCGGCGCTAAGCGCATTCTCGCTCGTTTGTTCCCCTAACAAGTAATCGAATGCTTCTCCTCTTCCGTGCGCAATGAGACCGTGGGCACTCGTGATACCTTTTTCATAGCCGTCCACCAGCTTATTGCGCAGCGCGAGTGACTTATAACGAGGATGCCGTTCCGAAATCAATATGTGCTTCACCCAGGGTCGTTTTGTTTGACATAGCGCGCTTCGCAACCCTTTGTATATAAATCTTCAGGGACAAACATGTCTACTGTGAGGGCCGCATCGGGAGACTTAAGCCGGAAGGAGCTCCTCTTAAACTCTTTTAAGCTCGGCAAATTAGATAAAGATCTATTTGGTCCGACGCCACCTTCGGCGTTTGTTGGAAGATTCGGCTACCCTGAGGTTCTTGCGGGACCGTTGGTTTCACCCGTGCGTGAAGAGGTCTTACTTAGTGACACGCCAGATAAATGGCTTCATTTGAGCAGGGAAGAGATAATTGGGTTTAGATCAAACCTAGTTCGGTCTAATTTCAAGTTAAATGTTAAAGACGCACGCGATCCGGGCCGACTGCTTAAGGAGACGCAGGAGCTCGCAATGGCTGCGCTTCCTGTCGATGTTGAAGTGAAGTTCTTAAAACCGCCAAGGCGAATGCTTCAGTTTGACGGCATCCTTACTCCTATGGGCCCGTCCGGAACTGTGACTGACATAGAAATAGTTGAAAACCCACAAGTCCCTAAGAAAGTAGACGCGCTTGCGGACGATCGGGACATCGAAGCAACAGAGGCGGCAGTCCTTTTGTACGAAGCTTCGATATCTCCGTATCAGATTAGTCGGCTTCTTTCGGTCGGCACATTGGGCAAGAAACGCTTGATTGTCCCGACGCGTTGGTCAATCACTGCAACTGATTCCATGCTAGGCGACAATCTGCTTAAACGGGTGCGGAACTATCCAGAGAACGCAGATGTTCAGCTCTTTGTCTCGGAAGCGTTTGGCAACCACTTCGAGATACTCCTCATCCCTCGAGCCTATGCTTTCGGATGGACGGAAATGTGGGTATCGCATGAGGGCAAGATCGAGATAGGCGATTTGTACGAAGATGCGATGAATAAGCCAGCCTATATGGATGGTGGCTACTACGCGGCTCGATTTTCAGCGCTTGAGTTTCTGGAACGCATTAGAAGGCAGGCATCGATCTACGTCGTGCGCGAAGTAAAACCGACATACGACATCCCTCTTGGGAGCTGGGTTATTCGGGAACTCGTTAAGGATGCGTTCTCTCGCCAACCACTAATATTTGAAAGCACGACTGACGCCCTCAGGAGTGTCCGAACGCGCATCAAAGTACCAGCAAACACTCTTTTTTTGAAAAAGCGTCTGTTGCAGACAAGGCTAATGCAGTTCGATTGAACGCTAGTGTATTGCAATAGTATTTGTTAACCGCAAAGCAACGACGGTGCATGAGGAAACCCAAAACTTATTACATGTGGAGTGGATCTCATGCTTTAAGATCGGCACTAAACCGGTCTCGGCGAAGCAAACAGGAGTGAGGGGTGTAAATGGCCGTAAAAGTAGCAATTAATGGTTATGGAAACATTGGTAAGCGGGTTGCAGATGCGGTAGCTATGCAGGACGACATGGAACTAGTAGGGGTAGCAAAAACGCGGCCAAATTTTGAAGCCTTTGTCGCCGCTCAGAAGGGCTACCGCCTTTATGCATCTGAAGAGGACAAAATAGCAGCTTTTAATGCCGCCGGCTTAGAAGTCGCCGGTACGACGATGGATATGCTAGGCGAAGCTGACGTTGTGGTGGATGCCACGCCTGAAGGGATGGGTGCGCAAAATCTGGAGGCGATCTACAAGAAGCTTGGGATTAAGGCCATATTTGAAGGTGGGGAGAAACACGACGCCATTGGAGCCTCATTCAACGCATACTGCAACTATCAAGAAACCATTGGTAAGGATTATGTTCGGGTCGTATCGTGCAACACGACCGGACTGTGTCGCTCGCTATCCGCTGTTGATAGCGTTGCTGGCATTAAGAAGGCTCGAGTGGTACTAGTGCGAAGGGGCGGGGACCCAGTTCAAATCAAGAAAGGACCGATCAACGCCATTGTTCCAAATCCGCCGACCGTTCCCTCGCATCACGGTCCAGATGTCAATACCGTTATGCCAAAGTGGAACGTGGCGACGATCGCCGTGCTTGTCCCGACGACACTTATGCATCAACATAACATCATGATCGAAGTCGAAAACGACGTCTCTCGTGAGGACGTGCTCAAGGAATTTTACAGTCGCATGCGGTTAATGCTGGTGCGGGCTGGAGACGGTCTAGGTTCTACTGCGGAGATTATCGAGTTAAGTAGAGATCTGGGGCGACCACGCTATGACCTCTGGGAGATTGCGATCTGGGAAGAGAGCGTTAACGTCGTAGACAAAGAGGTATTCTATATGCAGGGTGTCCATCAAGAGGCCGACATTATCTTAGATAATATTGATTGCATTAGGGCGGTCACTGGGGCTGAAAAAGACGCAAAAGCATCTATTCGGAAAACTGACAAAGCGATGGGGGTTATGGGTTCCTTTAGGCCACCACAATGCCTTGAGGATAACCCTAAGGAGCTTCGAGAAATTCACCGCAAGGCGTGGGGGATCGAGTAACTTAACGCGCCGTTTAGCCGCGCAACAAATCGAACACCGGTAAAACACTGATCTGCGATGTTTACGAAACGCGACAGGCTTTCGTTACTATGCTAGATTTTCTGACTCTTGACGATGTGGAACTTAGAGGCAAGACCGTACTTCTTCGCGTGGACATCAATGTACCCGTCGATCAGGCGAGTCTGCGAATCTCCGAATCAAAGCGCATTGAGGCGGTACGGAATACGGTCGAGGAACTCGTTAATCGAGAGGCAAAAGTTGTTTTGATTGCTCATCAAGGTAGGGTTGGCGATTATGACTTTCTACCGCTAGACCAACATGCAGCCGTGCTGAGCAGCACGTTTGGCGAGACGTTTGCCTACGTTGATGATACTATTGGCGTTGCAGCGCGTGAGCGTATAGAGGAGATGAAACCCCGAGATGTGCTTTTGCTGCAAAACGTTAGATTCTTGGCCGAAGAAACGCTTGATCGGACTCCCGAAGAGCATGCGAAAACGATTCTTGTGCAAAGGTTGGGCTCGCTAGCTGATGTGTTCGTTAATGACGCATTTTCAGCTGCTCATCGGTCGCACGCATCGCTCGTGGGCTTCACGCGAACATTACCGTCTGTCGCGGGCAGAAACATGGAAAGGGAACTCCGTTTCGATCAGCGAGTGTTTGTTAACCCAGAGCGTCCGCTCGTTTATTGTTTAGGCGGTAGCAAGCCTGATGACATCCTTGAGGTCATGAAGTATGTTTTGGAAAAGGGCGTCGTTGACGACGTGCTTACCTGCGGGGTGCTCGGTCAGTTGTTTCTGCTGGCTAGGGGGGTGCAGCTTGGCGATAAGACTGTCAATTGGCTGACAGAAAGGCACTATCTTGATTACGTTGATGACGTTAAGGACCTGCTCAGCCGGTTTGGCGCTTGGATACGCGTCCCCGTAGATCTTGCCTATAATAACGAAGGAAAGCGGACTGAGGTTAGCGTGCCGAACCTGCCAGGATCTGGAATCGTTGCTGATATAGGCAAAAACACGATAACCACTTATAAGTCGATCATAAGCAAATCAAAGACCGTGGTGACGAAGGGCCCGGCAGGTGTCTATGAGGTTCCTGAGTTTGCGACCGGAACTAAGGCACTTCTAGAAGCAATCGGCTCTTCCAGTGCATTCTCACTTGTTGGAGGGGGTCACATGCTCTCGGCTATACGCGAGCTTGGAATCGACGAGACGAGTTTTTCTTACGTGAGTTTAGGCGGAGGTGCACTAATCAATTATCTCTCTGGCAAAGGGCTTCCAGCGTATGATGCGCTGAAACAAGCTGCTGCACGCGCTAAAGAGCTTGAAGTCGAGCGCGTTTAAAGATTTCGTGTCTGTCACGCTCTTGCAATAAGATCTAATGCTGTGATGTTATAGAGTGAAAAAAATGAAATATACCCAGATGGATATCGCACCGACCATCAGCATGGTGTTGGGGTTTGAGATACCCGAAAAAGATGGAAGAGAGATAAACGAGATTATCGAATTCTGCGCTAAAAAGAGCTTTGATCAAATATTGCTGATTATTGTAGACGGTGTAGGGGCGGCACTGTACAGGAAGTTGAACGGTGCTTTAGCACACCTCCAAGCCCTAACTGAAGATGGCTTGTTTTTTGAGATCCATTCGTTACCGCCTAGGATCACGACGCCAAATATCGGTACTATCTTGACCGGATATGCGCCAGAACACCATCTTCTCTATGAAACAGCTGACACTTTTTACACTCCGATTAGGTCGATTCTTGAGCTTGCAAGCGAGAAGGGGATCAAATCTGGAATAGTGATAGAAAAAGCCGGTGCTCAGGCGATGCTGAATCGAGTGGATCTAGCCATTGGCGTCGAGAATCTTCACGGGATCGTTGACTACGATAAACGGATCGCCGATTTAGCATTGAAGGCGTTCAGTTTAGAAGGCATGAAACTACTTATGATACATTTACGGGCAATTGACAACTGTGCACATCATTACGCGAAGGGGTGGGATGACATCTCCTTCTCGGCAAGGACCATCGATAAGAACTGCGAGCGGCTTTGTTATGGGCTGCAAAAGCCCACATTGGTTCTAGTGACCTCTGACCACCCGATACACGTCGAAAAATGGGCCCACCTTGAGGATAATAATCAAGATGTGCCGTTAGTGGTCGGCTACGTGAGCGGAACGAGTACAAGCAAGGAGCAATAAAAGAGGGTCCTAGAATTGCCCCAAAGCGCAATGATTTAAGTTGTTATTCTCTGGTCAACAAGAGGTGGACGATGAAGGATAGACACGTCTTAGAAGCGTTAGGAAAGGCTTACGTCGTGGTCGAAGACGGGCACGTAGTAGAGGTGGGGGAGCCTCTAATCGAACGTTGTCCAATTTTCGTAAAAGCGCGTGGCATTCAAGAAATCAATAAAGAGATTGTCAAAGAGAACATTGAATTCCGAATTCACGATTTTGGCATGTGCACCGGTGACCGGGCTATAGAGATGGAAGTCTTCGTCGGGTTTGGCGCATCCGAAGTAATGATGACTGGACTCCGGCGAGGCCTCATTGATGCTATCGTCACTGTTTGTGAAGGTGTTGGAACTGTCATTACCTCCAATCCAAACCTTGCTCAAGGAATAGGTGCTCGGATTTCGGGCGTAATAGAAACAACCCTAATTTCAAAGTTGAAGAATCGAGTTGAGGAAAAAGGTGGGACTCTACTTGACGGGAACCGTGCCATTATTAATCAGCCTTTAGGCGTTGCTCGCGCTTTAGAGATGGGGTTTAAACGCGTAGCTGTAACAGTCGCGACGCTGGACGATAGTCGAAAATGTCGTAAAATCGAGCAAGAAACAGGCGCTGACGTCATCATCATCGGCGTTCACGTCACTGGAATGACAGAGGAGGTTGCGCGTGATTTTGTCGATACAGTCGATATAACTACGGGGTGCGCTTCTCGCTTCATCAGAGAAGCAGTCAGCGGCAAAGCGCTAGCTCAAGTTGGAACTGGTGTGCCACTTTTTGCCTTGTCGCAAAAAGGAAAAGAGTTGTTACTCGAAAGGGCGAAGGAAGTAACGACACCTATTCTCGTTAACACTATGAAATTGCCGGTGTTGCCAGAAGAAAAACAGCCAAAGCCATTGCTGTGAGAGCGAGCTCGTGAACTCTGAATATGGGATTAATACGAAGTTAGTACACGCAGGCGAACAAGCATCTCCCGACGTAGCTGCGCTTACGTCGCCTATCTATCAAACGGCTAGCTTCGTAATCGACGAGCTAATCCCATCGGGAATTAAGCAGGGGACGTATGTCTACTCTCGGCTTTCAAATCCAACGCTGACATCACTGGAACTTAAAATGGCGGCTCTTGAGGGGGGTGACGCTGCCGTTAGTTTCGCTTCAGGGATGGCGGCGATTTCAGCAATTCTGCTTACGCTCCTCAAATGCGGCGATCATCTTATTGCTGATAGAGTGCTTTACGGCAGCACGTATGAGCTTCTAAACAAAGGAGCGCCACGTCTAGGATTTGATGTAAGTTTTGTCGACACTTCCAATCCCGAGTGCGTAGCTGAAGCTGTCAGAGACGATACGAAGGTTGTTTTTTTTGAAACCCCGGCTAATCCAACGTTCAAGCTTGTCGATATACGAAAGGTCTCGGCAGTCGCATCGGAAAATGGCGCTAAGACGATTGTAGACAACACGTTTCTAACTCCTTACTATCAAAAACCCCTCGAATTTGGGTCTGATGTCGTAGTGCACAGTGCGACGAAATACTTAAACGGACACGGCGACACTCTCGGCGGGATAGTAGTCTCATCTTATGAGGATGCAATTAGTATTAGAAAAGGGGTTTTGCGTGTTATTGGCGCTGCGCTTAGCCCTTTCAACGCTTTTCTGATTTTGCGTGGGCTTCGCACCCTTGCCCTAAGGATGGAACGACATACCCAAAACGCAACTGAACTTGCTGTTTTCCTGAAAGCGCAGAAGCTCGTCAAGCGGGTTTTATACCCGAAATTTGATCGAAATCTCGAACTAAATCCTAATCTACACGCGCAAATGTCTGGTTATAGTGGCATGCTAGCGTTTGAAATTCGCGGAGGCTTAGATGAGGCTGTCAGGTTTTTGAACAACCTCAAGCTTTGTAAACTTGCAGTGAGTCTTGGTGATCCAGCGACGTTGGTCGAGCACCCATGGCTAATGACTCACGCGGTCGTGCCTAATAACGAGCGAGAAAAGCTTGGAATAACGGAGAGCCTCATAAGGGTCTCAGTAGGGCTTGAAGACCTAGAGGATATTGAGGCAGATATTGAACAGGCTCTCGATGCTGTTTAGTCGACACGGTTATGGCTTTTTAATGTATATCCCTAGCAGCTTCTTTGAACCGTGCGATCACGAATTCGGGATTCAATGAGGTTAAAAACCAGCCCGCCCGGGGGCCTGACATTTTTGCAAGGAGCGAGATGTATATTGCTTTGAAAGCGTCTCTCGAGTCGATTCCTACTTCTTCGCTGATTGTGTAGACTTCATTGTGTAACCACTCAGGATCGTTGCTATTAGTCTCAAGTGCAATTGCAAGCTTTGCTAATGCTTTTCTCTGCCCGATGTTGAGCGTTTTGACTTGCACAGGGAGTGAACTCTGGACTTGAAACTTTACGAATTCAGGCGCAAAACGATCGAGCCAGTTTCTGACGTTGCGCGCCCTTTTTTTGAGTACGCTCATGTTTGTTGTTTCATAACCGCTTCGTTGAAGAACTTGGACAAGCTCGTCGCAACTATTTGCGATTTGAATTGCGGTCACCATATGCTTGAATGGAACATCACATCTTTGTTCAGAAATTCGTGAGAGTTCGAGAGCGCGCCCTGAGCCGTGATCAAATTCATCAACAAGCGTGAGGAGCCCCAAGCCGGGATCGAAATCGATGAGCTTTTCAGGCTTCGTTTTAATTATCATATAGCGCAAGACATCGGCAGGCGCACTCTCAAGCATTTCGCTGATGGTGATTGTTACGCCTTTAGAGCTTGACATTTTGCCGCGTCCCTTGAGGTGTATATGGCCATACGGGACTGGAGTTGGAGGGGTGTATCCATACACTTCCCTTGAGATGCGTTGACCCGTATCATATGATCCGCCAGCAACCGCGTGATCTTTGCCAAAAGGTTCAATAGTGACCCCTAAAATCTTCCATCGTGCCGGCCAATCGACCCGCCACGCAAGTTTGCCCTGCCCTTTAGAGTAATCTGCCACTCCTTCGCCGCCACATTGGCATATGTACTTGACGGAGTTGTGCGTGGCTATGTGCTCGATAATGTGTGCGGCACTGATTCTCTGACATTGCTCACAAAGTGGGTTGAAGGGACTCCACCAAGCAGGTAATTTTCTCTTTGAAACAGTCTCAATTATCTCAGCAATCGCGTCGCGTTGTTCGAGAGCGACTTTTGTCGCCTCAGCATACAGGCCGCTTTTGTACATCTGGTCTGCGAGGTACACTTCAAGATTAATGTCCAGTTGACTCAGCGATTCTGAGAACGGCTTTAGGTAGTGCTCCGCGTAGCTTGAACAACAGCCAAAAGGATCAGGTATCTCAGATAACGGCATGCCTACGTATTTTTTATACGCTGCGGGCAAGAACGGGTAAACCGTACGTAGCGGGTCATAAGAATCAGCTATATATATAAGGCGCGCAGCTTTGCCGACATCCTTGACTGCCCTGAATATTGCGTCAGCAGTGACTACTTCCCGCATGTTGCCGACGTGGATGTTGCCGGAGGGCGTAATTCCTGTGGCTATTACTTGCTTACCATCGGTGGAACGTGCTATGATATCTGCCCAGTGAATACGTGTTTCTTCCATCCTAAATTCCTTTTAACTTGTCAGTTTTGTAATTTAAGGTTGTGGCGCTCGCCCCTTGCTGTCACGGGTCCTCCAATCTTTAGATCTTTTCACCTGCGAGGGGGGAGGGCTCATATCCAAGCTGCCGACATGTCGGTATGGTATACTCGCACTTCGCCGTCATTGCGTCTCTTCGCGAATCCAATCAAGATACTGTGGCCAGCCGGACGCTATTATGTAGGAGATTATGCACGGTGTTTCGTAGCTATGGAGCTCCTTTACTCTGGCAGTTACCTTGTCAACTAACTCAGTTTTAGTTTTTATCGACAATGCATACTCCTCTTCCTCTTCGATGGTTCCTTGCCAGCTATACAATGACTTGATCGGATGTATATTCGCGCAAGCCCCTAACTTCTCTTCAATTATTGCGCGCGCTATAAGCGTTGCTTCTTCTAAATTTGATGCAGTTACGTATATGTCAGAGTACATCATGATACCATTTGCGGTGAAAGCTATTTGGATTATTTAACTCTTGCATTAGTTATCTTCGCTGTTTATTGGCTTTTTGTTATTTTTTTGAACAGTCGAGGCATTTTTGCGCAATATGGCATTAGCGCTTACGGCCCGATTCTAATGGTAAGAACGACACGCGGGTTGCGTTTGTTAGACAAGCTCGCAAATCCAAAGAAGTTCTGGCGGGTCTTCGCGAACATTGGAATCCTCCTAACCGTTTTTGGGATGTTCTTTATGCTTGCGATACTATTGATAGGCGACATCAGAATACTAATTACGCAGCCCGCGCCCACTGCTTTGAATGCGCCGCAAAATGTGCTGTTAATACCGGGGATAAACCAATTCATTCCTTTGACGTGGGGACTTATTGGCTTAATAGTCACGCTCGTGGTTCACGAACTTTCGCACGGGATCTTAAGCAGAGTTGCAGACATAAAAGTTAAATCATTAGGTCTTTTGATCGCTCTCGTGCCCATAGGTGCTTTCGCAGAACCGGATGAAGCGCAGTTGCTAGGAACGGACGCCACACCGGGAGAAAAAATTGCGACACGACCAGAACGGCTGCGAGTATTCAGTGCAGGTATTACGGCAAATTTCGCTGTAGCATTAATAGCATTTTTGTTATTCTTTGGGCCTGTTTTATCCGCTGTCACGTCAGTCGATGGATTAGGTATTGCAGGCGTCGTGTCGGGGTCTCCTGCGGAAAAAGCAGGTTTACAGCCGGGAATGGTACTTAATCAAATCGACAGCGTCAAGATCTCTAATACGGACGAATTTCAAACGTTTATGAATGCGACTTATCAAGGACAGACAATTAACATAATAGCTTTAGATCAAGGGGTTTCGAGAACTTTTGTCGTTGTTCTAGATAAAAACCCGAACTATGACAAAGGTTTCCTTGGCATTCAAGGGGGATCCGCTTCGGAACTTCTAAGTTTTTTAAAGTTAGTCCCATCTAACCTTAACAACTTCCAAGGATGGGCCGCTCTTGCCGCCCTGCCTTTTCTCTTCGGTGGTTTCACCGGAGATACCGCTCACCTATACCAGCCGATAGGGTGGGGGGCTTCACTTGGGCCCGCCTTTTTTTGGATAGCTAATACCCTTCTCTGGGTCGGCTGGATCAACTTCTGGGTTGGGCTCTTTAACTGCCTTCCTGCAGTTCCTTTGGATGGTGGACATATCTTCAGGGAGCTCTTCAAGTCGCTAGCTGAAAAATTCCTTCGAAACACCGAAGATCAAGAACGTGTTACGAGCGTCTTGGTGACAACGTTAGGGGTGGTAATACTCGCATCCTTTTTGATTTTGATCGTCGGTCCCTATATCTTCGGAGCGTTGTAAGATCGTTTAGGAACGCTCAAGTTCAAGTAGACTAGGTCGTTTCTGTCTCAAATAAGAGAATAAGATAATGAAGAGACTTCCTACTGCAGTGGTTATCTGAATCCATTCAGCAATTGTAAAGATCTAGCAAATAAAAACTGCAAGAGGTGCTAGATTTAAGAGAAAAAGTGTGCCTACCCTAAGCGCTCATAAGCGTCGGCTATTTCCTGCCCCGTCACGAAATCGAGTCCATTTCTCTTAGCAAACTTCAACGCATCTTGTTTAGTTAGGGCTTTGCCGCTTTGTGCGTCAAGCATTTCGCACATAGCCATTGCCGGTGTAATTTCAGCCATTTCAGCTAAAGCTATAGAGAGCTCTGTTTGTCCTTTACGTTCTGAAATTAGCCCTTGAGCTGCTCGAAGCAACGGAACGTGACCTGGCGAGCGAAAAGCTTCACCGAAGTCAAATTTATGGTAATGTATTGTTTTTTCGACGGCTTTACCAAGCTGGGTAATCGTCAATGCGCGATCTATATCAGTTATTCCGGTCCCAACGTTTCTGTGATTCACGGCGATCGAAAAGGAGGATCGCTTATCATAAGTAAGATCGCCGGGCTTCTCGTAGACTGAACTGAGCTTTAAATCGCCCCCATTAGAACTTACGAATTTTAAGATGTCTACCATAAAGGGCAGACATAGTATTTCAGCAGCTTCCGGAGAAATGGCGACGCAGATGAGCCCTCCGGCTTCGATGCGCATTTTCGCCACTTGTTTAGGCGTCGTGGAGATGGCCGGGATCACCATATCCGTTTCGCCCTCTCTGTCTTCCGAGTCGTAAATTAGTACCATTTCTCCCTTCTTTACGGCTCTAATAGCCTCTGTTGCGGTCATATCACCACTACCTTAATCGAATCTCCATTGTCAATTTTGAGGGTTTCTTTGATTGAAACAGGAGCAATAGTCTCGATTACATCGTTATGATAATGGGTGCGGTCAGGGACGATTATTGCGCCATCGATCTCCCCAATCGAAGCCACATAGCTTTTGATACCGCCATAAGTTCGGTTGCTAGTCTTGAAGCTTGAGATATTGATTGGCGCGAGGTTGTTTAATCTCACTCGAGCGGAGGCGCTTTCATTATCTAACTTAATGTTTAGCGTGCCTGGATACGGGGTGAAGCCGAGCAGTTCTTCAAACTGTTTGGTGTAGCCACGTATCGAAAGGTAGTACCTACCCTCTCCTAAACCTGATACGATGGTTCCTTCCAATTCGATCGCTGGTTTTGCTTCAAAAATTGATTTATAAGCTAAATATTGCTCCTTTAGTATGTTGGATCCCTTATTTGTAATGACAATCGCTTGAGACCTTCCTGCGAGCGTTCGAGCAATCAACCCTCCATCTTCAAGTTCTTTGAGTCGTCTCGAAGCGGTCATAGGACTCGTTCGGAGTCTTTTTGCAAATTCTACTGCTGACAGTTGAATTGGTTGCTGTGCCGCGTGAATAAGCGCTAGCTCAAGAAGCGGATCTTTCATAGAACTTTCAACACCAGTATTGATATACCTATCAATATTGAGTTGCTATTATAAGAATATGTTTATGCGGCCTATTTTTAAGTGAAAACGTTAACTCTTGAATTGATGGGGGGTCGCCTATTTTTTGTTTCAACCTTTGAAGAACTACGGTGCCTAAACACCGAAAAGAGCAGACAAGCAACCTATGGTCGCGCTCTAGAGGAGTTACGATGCCTATTCTCTATTAGCCTTATCTGTATGTATGTAAGTCAGAGCTAAGCGCTTTGAGGAACTAAGCTGGTCAGCTTAAGCAGCATGCATACGGATCGTTGTGAAAACTGGGCCACGCAAATCAATCCGTTTGTTTTGGCTGGTTATATATCTCGTCGCGACCGGGTCTATGTTTAGATTAATGTCGCTGGGTGATCGAGCTATTCGCACTCGTACTTCGAGCTTGTTTTTGCCCATTTTTAAGGCTTGTTCGATCGCATATGCAGCTTCAGCTGCGAAAGCTTCGATATACGTAATACCCGTCGAAACGCCTTTGGGCTTTATAGCCCCTATAATGCTTCCATCTTTGACGAAAACCTCATTAAGGAAAGCCGGTCCGCAAAGCTTAGTGTTTTCTTCAGGCTCTATCACGCTAACGCGTACGAGCTTATCTAGCAGTTCTCCTTCCCAAGCTAGGAATTCAACAGGACTCTCATCGGCACCGTGGGTTTTACATATATTGATTATTGCGCGTTGGATCTCTTGTCCTTGCGGGGTTGTCGGGGTTTTTTTCAGCGTGATGAGGTTGACAAGCTGATCGTCGGTCAAAACGAATTCTTCATAAAACTGAGGATGCACAAGAGTCCTAATGTCTTTGTACCCGTGCATGAGCATGGCGATCCTTTCAACTCCAATGCCGCAGTTGACTACGGGGAATTCGATACCATAGTTGGCGAGTGTGAGCGGGCTATACAGTCCGAAATCGGCTACTTCGAGCCATCCAGCGTCTTCGTTTGTGACTTCTTCAAAATCGGGATGAAATGCGAAAGCTTCAAAGTGTTTGCCCGGGGCATAGTAGGTGTCTGTGCCAGTGGCAACTTGTCTGAATTGAAAATCTTCAAATCCGAAAGGCCGTAAGAACTCCTGTACTATCCATTTCCCAAGCTCGATGGATACATCTTCGTCCATTACAACACATGAAGCGGAATCGTGCACGCGAAGGTGTGTTGCATCCTCGCGTTGCTCTCTTCTGTAGCGAGGGCCAATTGAGAACAATTTTACTGGAACGTGGGTGTTTTTTTGGATATTGGCGAGTGTGTCGAACCAAGCAGCAGTCATATGCGATCGAAGCGTAAGATTAGAAGGGATCGGTTTTAAGGCTTTAAACTCGTCAAACACCTTTTCAAAGACCTCTACTGCACAGTCATCGGCGATATCCAACTCTTTTCCAATCTCTCTTATTAACTCATCGCCTTCGAGTTCACCTGTTTTAAGTTTATGAAGCGTCAGCTGAAGCGCGGCCACTTTTTCAGGAGGCAGGTCGATATTAAAGCTTCTTATCGCTTCTTGTTTCTGCGAACTCAAACCGACGTCGGGTCGCGGTAGGGCTGCCAGATAGTAGCAGCGATCGAGTATGGCATAACCGGTCGGCCCCCATTGTTTCAGAACGTCCTCTTGTGGAAAGATGGTCTCATTAATTATCTCGTCGAAGCCTAGCTGCAACAGGCGTTGTCGCATCCTTTCAATGAGTTCGTTGAGCGCATGCGGCTTTCCTCGCGAGGCAGCATCAGCAACCCGGTGTAGGTCGTAGATGCTTCTATCATTGAGCAATTCACCCCCATATTTCCATGCGGCTTCGAAGCTTTTTTGTTTGATTTGTAGTATTTCGTCTATTGGAATCTTTTTCAAATTGCAGCCTCCAATCAAGTCCAAGCTGCTTTATTTAAGTCGTGCCTATAGACCGGGGTTATAAACCCGTTAACACGATTATACTTAAGTTTTTACGTAATGAGAGGACACGTATGGCAGCAAAGAGTTACGTTCGGATTCTATGTCAAATTATTGACGAACGAATTAGATGAGTTCAAATCGTTAACGAAGGTCTGAGTGCAATGGGGATAGGACATAGCAAGGGATGCGAGTTATGTCAGCTTGGCGCTAAGATGGTGCTTTTTGTTACCGGTTTATGTGACCGGGGCTGTTACTATTGCCCTTTGTCTGACTATAGGAAGGGAAAAGACGTTGTTTACGCTAATGAGCGACTTGTAAGCAACGATGCTGATATCATAGAAGAAGCACGGTCCATGGACGCCCTTGGTACGGGTATCACGGGCGGGGAACCTTTATTGAAACTCGGTCGAGTTCAAGACTATATCAGGCTTCTTAAAAGTGAGTTTGGACCAGCGCATCACGTCCATCTTTATAGTTCTCTTGCCCCCTCTGAGAACACTCTCGGCGCGTTAGCTCGCGCCGGGTTAGATGAAATAAGACTTCACCCCCCGATAGAAGAGTGGGACAACTTTTCATCATCTCGCTATTGCGAAGCGCTCGAATATGCTGGGAAACTTGGCCTGCACGCAGGAGTTGAGATTCCAGCGATTAAACCTGTCCCTGCGATTATCGAAGCTCTTAAGGAGCTTGGCGGGTTTCTCAATCTTAACGAACTTGAATTTTCAGAGACAAACAATGACGCTATGATCGCAAGAGGGTTTGTTCAGATCAAATCAGGTTATGCAGCTCTTGGCAGCCGAGAGATTGCCTTAGAGATTGATAGCGATGAACTGCCAGTTTATTTCTGTTCTTCATCGTCAAAAGACAGCGTGCAGCTCAGAGAGCGACTAAAGCGCAAAGCTCGACGTGTAGCTCGGCCATTCGACGAAGTCACCGACGACGGAACCCTCGTTTTCGGCGTGTTGGAATCTGTGCCGAGTTTCGAGCACCTTAAAGGCATTTCGAGCAAGGAATATGTGGTTGTAAACGGCGAGTTCCTTACTTCGTGGCAATTAGCGTTGCAGCTCGTGAAAGATCACCCACAGCTTACACAGAAAGCGCGCGTCGTTGAGACTTATCCAGATGGCATGGTGGTAGAAATCACCCCATTAGGCGATTGCTTTAAACAGAAAACGTAAATACCTCGTTGGTGATCTATTATCGCCTCGGATGTGATTGAGCTGAACGACAGAAATGTTGAGGACCGCTTAAAGAATTATCTTGAAAGAGACGGGCTAGGAGTACGAAGGGCCGTGCTCGAGCTGTTTCTTAAAAAGCATATCTTTACGACTGAAGAGGTGTACAAACAATTAAAGGATAGCGGCTACGATGTGAGTTATCGCGGAGTTTCCGCAATGGTAGGGCTTATGAATACTCGGTTGGGGATATTTAGGATAGACGTCACAAAGAATCACAACGTCTATTCTTTGAAGGACTCATACAAAGAAGTCGTTCGGTCGCTTCTAAGCGAAGAACAGGGATTTATCCCTCTAACTAAGGACGTCGTATTTTAGGGGCTTTATGTCGTGGATCAGGCAAAACGCTCATAATTCCTTATATAAAGCTTACGAACGGCTTTTGGTCAGGGAAGTAAAGGCGGCCCCCATTCCGCAACACGTTGCCATCATACAAGATGGTAACCGACGGTATGCAGACAAGATTGGTGAACCCCGTGCACATGGCCACCTTTACGGTGCTTTGACGACGGAGCGGGTTTTATGGTGGTGTCTTGATCTTGGAATTAAAGAACTGACGCTCTATACATTTTCAACTGAAAACTACGGGCGGCCCGAGCAAGAGCTCGAATCCTTATTCTCGCTTATCGAACAGAGATTTGCGGATTTGTTCAACGAAGAACAAATCTACAAAAAAGAGGTTCGAGTGAGAATGATCGGGGAACGAGATTTGTTGCCAGACGGCGTCCTTCGGTCAGTAGAGCGTGTCGAAGAGGCCACTCGTTTATTCGAGAAACACTCTTTAAACTTCGCTTTGGCCTACGGGGGAAGAAAGGAGATCGCGGACGTTGTGCGCTCCATCGCAACGTTGGTAGAAAACAATGCAATGGCTGTTGATGAAATCGATGAAAACGTCCTTGCAGAGCTTTTTTACAGCAACAATGCACTCGCTGACGTTGACCTCATAATCAGGTCAGGCGGTGAAGAACGAACGTCCAACTTTCTGCCTTGGCAGGCGAACGGTAACGAGTGTTGTTCCTACTTCTGTGCCCCTTATTGGCCAGAGTTTCGAAGAATTGACCTTCTAAGAGCTGTACGTACGTATCAAATGCGAGAGCAGGAACGCAGGGTCAATATTGTTCAGCGCGCTTTTCTGTTTCTCAACGAGATAGGCAAAGTCGAAGTTGAAGAGGTCTTCAACCTATCAAGAAGAGCCTGCGTTATAACGCACGAAGAGGTTAAAGAGATTCTCCGAGATTTTGTCCCTGGAATTAAAGCTCAAAACGATTAATGAGAACAGCTATAGTCCTGGCGGGAGGCAAGGGTTCCAGACTGAATTATGTAGAAAAGGCACTGCTTAAGCTGCGTGGGAAACCGATACTGAACCACATTGTCGAAACACTGTCTGGTTGTGTTGATGAGATAGTTGTTGTCGCTCGAGACGAGGAGCAGCAAACGAAGTTACACCTCCCTGGAGTCAGGATTGTTCGAGACGAGGTCCAAGGCTTCGGTCCTGTGGCAGGCATTTGCAGCGGACTAAAAGCGTCGAGTTTTGAATATTCGTTCGTTGCAGCTTGTGATATGCCTTTCATAAAAGCAGACGTCGTAGATTTGCTTTTTCGGAAGGCCGTGGGATATGACGTGGCCATTCCTTATCCGCTCGAACCATTGCATGCGGTTTATCGGCGCGAGACGACGATTCGCGCTGCGAAAGCGGCGATTCGAAGCCGCAAAGGTGCGATCATGTACGTTGTTGATCAGTTGCAAGCTAACTACGTGCAAAAAGAAGAGATTCGTGCCATCGACCCGGAATTGTGCACTTTTGTGAACATCAACGACTTTGAAGACATCGAATTATTGAACAAAGAGACGCTTTGCGACTAATTCACTTGGGTAGCTTCGGTTTTGGCCTCAGCTAACGGCGTTTCGCTTGCGCGTGGTGGTCTTTTACGCGTCACGAAGAGCAACAAGAATACAAAGCCTAAGATCCCACAGAAAAACACGGTGCCTGCGACGTCGCTGCCTCCAGTATAACCATGCAACCCCGTGCTGACACTAACATAGGTTTCGAGAAATGGAAGGACGTACCCGACGCCTAAAAATGTGCAAATAACGGAAATAAATCCAAACGAAGCGATGTAAGCTGCAAGCGTAGAACTCCAATTCTGCGTTTTTGCGTGCAAATAGATCAAAAAGACAAACCACGTGATCAGCGACCACGTCTCTTTTGGATCCCAGCTCCAGTAGCTTCCCCAGGCAGCTTCAGCCCATATCGCTCCGGTTACTATTCCAATAGTGAGGAGGGGAAATCCAACTGCGACGCTTCTGTATGCTAAGTCATCCAGCTGGTCTAAACTTAACTTATCAAGGACGCTCGCAGTTTCCTGCGAAATTTCACGCGTGGCGTTCGCGGACCCATTTCTCGGCAGACGGTTGTCCCCCAAAGGACGCCGCTCGTTCTGCTGCTTATCTTTAAATAAAAAGAGAATGCTGGCCACGAATGCGATAAAGAGAGCGCAATAAGATACCACGACGATGGGAACGTGTATAAGCAGCCAGACGCTCTGCAGTGCAGGGATGAGTGGCGTCGGGTTTGAAGGCTGTAATGAGGCGAAGCCAAGCGTAGCGAACGCGAGCGGCGCGACGAGCGTTCCGACACTCTTATAATCAGTTCTGATGTTTAGTGCGAGATATGCGCCTACAATAGTCCAAGCAAAAAACGACATGACTTCGTAGGTGTTCACCCACGGCGGGTGGCCCGCATAAAACCATCTTGTTATGAGTGCAAGGGTTTGAAAAGCGAATCCGAAGCCTACAAGGGTAAATCCCATATCTGCAAGGCGTCGTTTTTTTGTTGACAAGTAGAGGATAAAAAGGATCGATGATATGAGGTAAGCACCAAGTGCAATTTCGAATCCTAAATGTTCAAGAGCTGCGATGTCCATAGGCCGTTTTTTTGTCAGTTCAACGAAACATCATTTCTTTTTTTTTAATCCGATCATGTGATGGGATCTTAAGAATGATCCTCGAGCTTTGCACACAAATTATCAATGTCTCTTAAAAATCGTGCTGAGTTTTTGTTGCTTATCGCTCCAAGTATAATACGCTCTTTATACAATTTTATCCAAATCCTTTTATGTGACACGTAGAGAGACAACATTATTCCAATAAGCGTAACGGCAGCCCCTGTCCAAACCAGGGCAATTCCAGCATCGTTCTTTATTTGAAATGCAACCCAGCTTGCTTTTCCAAATTCTAACACCCCTTGAGAATCATAACCGTATAGCAAAAAAGTCAGCCCTCTATAATTTATTGGCCCATTTATGGTGATGTCGCGAGTTTGCACTTGATTGCCATCTATTATTGTGACAGTCGCTCTGTATTCCCGCACAGCACCGTTATCATAATAGCTTACGTTAAAGCCATCGAGTCGCACAGCGAAGCCATCAACTTGCTGCGTACCACCAACTGGAATCACCATAATCTTATCGCTGTAGGGGTTTGCTTGACCATAAACCGCTCCGATAACGACTCCCAACAAGAGAATTAACACGCCAAAGTGCGCGATATGTGGTCCGAATCTGCCAATTCTTCCTTTTTGTGCAAATATGAAAGTGATTTCGGAACTAATTGATTCGTACCATTTGTATCCTCTCAGATGGGCTTTGAATTGTGAAACCGCAACTCCCGTGAGATTTGCGTGGTATGGGAGCTTTTGCACAAATTGATCGTCGACTTCTAACGTGGGATGCGTAACCTCGCGCCACAAGGGGAGGATCCTTGTCAAGCTGCAACTTGCGGTTGATAATGCAAGCAGTCCAATGAAGAAAAGGAAAAGCCAGGACCCAAAAATTGCGTCGCCCCCGGGATACACAGTGCCGACCGCTGCTAGAGTGATAATCACGGCGATTATGGCGACTGTGAATTTAGTTGAAGTAAGCAGTTTAATTGCGATATTCATGTGATTTCTTTGAACTGAGTGTGTCGTAAAGCGCGTTGAACGTTCAAACGGCCTGCCGCTCAAGCTTTGTCATTCGTCTGAAGCACAATCGCGCGTAATGAGTAGTTATTTATGATCAGAGCCCGTGGCGCTGTTGTCTTTTCTGATAGTCGCGTATAGCTCTTAACAAATCCATTCTCCGGAAATTTGCCCAGTTAACTTCAGTAAAGTATAGCTCTGAGTAAACAGCTTGCCAAATCAAAAAATCAGTTAGCCGATTCTCACCCGTTCGTATTACCAGTTCAGGCTCCTCTTTGAAGATAAGATGTGAACTTATAGTCTCTTCAGATATTTCTTCAGCTCGTAGCTCCTTATCCTTTACCTTCTGTGCTATTGATCGAATGGCATCGACGAGCTCTTTCTTCCCACCATACCCAATAGAGATGCTCACATCGGATGCTTGATCGCTGCTTGTTTGGTCTTGGGCGTCTTGAGAGTAAATGGCAGCAGCAACCGATGAAGATTGAAGGCTATCCGATATTCTTTGTACTATCTGTGATCGCAACTTTTGGTTGACCTCCTCTCCTAGACGCAGCATGTTTATGTAGATCGTAACGCGACTTATCCCAATATCGCGGCACCACGACGTGAACGCACCTAACTTTTTATACGCTTCAACAGTAGTGAGGTCTTTTTCAGCGACGACGAGCGCAACGTGTCGGGGTACTTCTCGAATCTGATCGAGCAGCCTTCGTTCGTAAAGGTTTGAGATCATGGGTCGTTTAGTCTTGCTTTTTTAGCCTATTTAGCAACTGAAGCCGTCGCAAACCTAAAGTACTTCGAGCTTGAACTAGAACGGGATTAGCGTGAATGTTGTTACAGCACGTAGGCTGATAATTCGCGCGAGTTTTGGTTTGGTCGCTTTGGTTGTTCCTTTTTTAGGGAGCACGGGCTCCCTTTTTCTCTTTTTGTTTTTGTCTTTGCTTATAGCACTCATAAATCCCAAGATGCATGTGTTCATGTTACTGGCAACCGTTGCGGACCGAAAAAGCGAAGTGCTTATAAAACCGCTGGCCCTCACACTGTCTTTGACTGCGCTATGTATCTTTAGTGTCGTCTCAGGCTTACCGTTGTATATAGTCAGCACCGTTATTATAATTGTAACGTTGGCAGAGGTTCTTGCCGTTTTGTTTGAGTCTTATGGTAGCTTCACAAGCAGCCTGATCTACGTGTTGTCTGGAGGCTTCTTTGGTTTTCTGGTCGGAGGGGCGGCTACAACTTTTATGAACGTGAGCACGTCAGCCGACTTTTTGCTTTTCGTTGCTATGATTGGCGCGCTTGTGGGGGCGCTTTTGAGGACTATTCTACGTGGAATAGAGGAGAATGTAGTCGTGCCGCTCGGCATTGGCTTAGCTATGTGGCTATTCGTCGGTTTCGATTACTCAGTGCCGGTGGTACGACTTCTTTTAACGTTGCTTTTCATGATCTTCTTAGGGTATGTCCTTGGGAGGGTCAAACTGGCGGATGTTTCAGGCGTTCTCAGCGGCATCTTAATGGGTCTCTTAATCGTTTCATTCACGGACTTTCGGTGGTTCGTGCTCATCCTCTCATTTTTCGTCATTGGCGGGGTCTTTACGAAATATAAGTACGACTACAAACGTGCTATTGGCATTGCGCAAGAAGGGGGTGGCGCGAGGGGGTATAGGAATGTCTTCGGAAACGGACTTGTGGCTCTAGTTTGCGCCATCGCTTTCGGGATCACAGGCAACGCTTTGCTTGTTACAGCTTATATCGGTGCCGTAGCCACTGCTACTGGTGATACCTTAGCAAGTGAAATCGGACAGACTTACAGGAAGCTGCCGCGATTGATTACTGATCTGAGGCTCGTACCACACGGCACAGACGGAGGGATAACCACGCTTGGCGAGTACTCTGCGGTAGCAGGAGCTGGAGCGATAGCGATCATAGCGATCTTACTAGGAGTCGGGGCATTCAACATGATGGTTCCTGCCATCCTAGGTGGCTTTTTTGGGGCTAACGTCGACAGCGTTTTGGGGGCGGTATTAGAGCGAAGACATTACTTAACGAACAGCTCAGTAAATTTGCTCGCAACTGTCGCTGGTGCCGTAGCGGCAGTGGTCATTTTTTTGTTGCTTCGGTAAGATATAAAGTTAGTTTGTTACTGCATGCGATCTGATGGATTTTTTAACGCGGCCGTTGGTAACTAGGTCTTCGTAATTACTTCAGAGTGACGTTTTCGCTCAAAAGTTTCAGAACGATTCTCTCTTTAAGACTGCTTACGGAGTCAAATGGCGAACCCTCTAATCTAAAGACAAGCGAAAACGTGACCCCTTGTTCATCAGTTTTTGATAAAAAAACTTCTATCGTGTCTTGCTCAACCTCAGCGGTTTTCTGTGCTTCTTGTTGAATAATTTGTCTTGTTAAGCTCAAATCCGAGTCGTAAGAAACGCGAACGTCTATGCGGGATGCAATGTTGTGATCTGAGTGGTTAAAAACCACCTCACTTGTAATCGCTGAATTCGGTACGATCATGTGAGCATCGAGAAGACGAATGACCGTATGTCTAAAGGTGATAT
>Ga0209048_10000776_pt1 | contig 33848 bp, 30 predicted proteins | sample FrelakmetCRP12CR_FD_187146 | JGI IMG/M metagenome (GOLD analysis project Ga0209048, IMG submission 187146) | Freshwater lake sediment microbial communities from the University of Notre Dame, USA, for methane emissions studies - CRP12 CR (SPAdes)... | ecosystem: Environmental > Aquatic >...
GTCGATGAGGAAATTCGATCCGTAATTCACCGCGCTCGCGCCGGTGCTGTCGGTGCCGTAGCTCGGCCCCCAATACTGGTCACTGCCGCAATTGACGAGACCATGCGTGTTGCTCGAAATCACGTTGTCTGTCATCCGGACGGTCCCGTAGCCGTTCTTCACGGCGGCCAGCGAATTGTTGATCGCCGAGCGCTGCACGTTGACACGAAGCGGCCCGGATTGGGCCGTGCCCGGCCCGGGCCCGGTCCTGATGCCGGCTGTCCCCATGAACGTGATCTGCGAATCGATGATGGTTATCGAAGGGAAGTCGGTCACGGTCGCCTGTGCCGCCGCAACGCCCACGAGCCCGGCGGTGATCAGGCTCTTGCGAATGTTCACCTGGTAGTTGCCCGTCGCATTGACGCCGACGACTATGGTGCCGGATTGCGTGTTGTACCCGGACTCGATATGCGTGTTGTCGAGGGTCGCAACCGGGTAGCTTGCGCCCGGCGCCGTCCCATTGATATGCACGCCGGTCGCGCACTCGCGCAGGAAACCGTCGACGAGGAACAGCACGATCGTCTGTGCGGTGGACACGCGCACGCACTCGCTTGCGTCCTGCGTGAAGTTCGACACCGACGTCTTCTCGATGTGCACGACTCCAGCGCTCTGGATGTCGATCCCGTGCAGCGGGAACGGCCCTGACGTCCCCGGTACTCCGGCGACATCGAGGCCGCGGAGCGTGACGATGTCGCTCGCCCCTGCGTTGATGACGATTCCGGTCGTTGGATTGGCGCCACCGGTAACGCTGATGCCGCCATAGACACCCGACGGACCGATGACCTTGATCGATTTGTTGATGGTCATTGGCCCGTAGCCGGCGGTGTCGAGAATCACGACCTCGCCGCCGGGGCTTGTCTGCGCAATAGCCGCATTAAAACTGCGGCAGGGTGCCGCGAGGTTGCAGTTGGCGCTCGAATCCAGTCCATAGGATGCAACGAACGTGCGCTGGGAAGGCACTGCAATCGCCGCTCCGGAGCCAATCAGCGTGGAGAGCCCAAACGCGAGGGCAACGGCACGAGCATTGCACGACGTTGCTTGAGGGCGCATGACTTACTCCAGTGTGTTGGAACAGGTTGCCCCGGCGCCGGCGAATCCACGCGCCGGCGCCGGTTCGTTTGTTTGCGGTGAACTACTTTAGCGGGACGGGCGTGGGCGTTATGTAGGTAAAGCCGGACGAGTTGGGAATGTCGTGCACGACATTCCGCATGTCGGAAACGATGTTGCCGCTGCCGTTGTTCACGAAGTCGTCCGAACAATTGACGATGTGATTCTCCTGCAGGCGCACGACGCCGGCGCCGTGGTCGATGACGATCGCGCAGTTGTTCACCTCCGAACGGATGAGGCTTGCGGAGACCTGGGCGCCGCCGCGCGTTTTCACTACGTTTCCGCCCTGCGCAAAGGTCGAGTCGCGCATGAAGGCGTGAGTCTTCGCGTTGTTCGGCGAGTTGAGGTCGATCGAGACCCCGGCGCTGGCATTCAGCACCCGCGTATTGTCCATTTCGAGCACCATTCGCGCGTTGATGGTGTCGGTCGAGTTGTTGGTCAGAGCGACTAGCCTCCCGGCGTAGGCCAGGACGCTGTCGCCGATGGTAAGAAACGTGTTACGGCCGAGCGCCGAATTGTTGACGTTGATGGCCTCGTTGGTCACGTTCGTGATCTGGCTTCCGGCGACCCGGATCTGGCTGGTCCCCGTATCGCCGGTGCCGAAATAGACAACTCCGGTCGTGAGGTTACTCAATTCACTGTTGATGATGTCCAACGTGTTGTTGGCGGTGGCGAGATTGCTGTCGAACTGAATGCCGGCCGTATACCGGGAAATGATCGAGTTGCGCAGGGACACAGCGACAAAGCCTTGCATGAGCACGCCGATTGTTTGCGACGCTGCGTTCGAGTTGAAGCCGCGTTCGATCCGCGTGTTGTCCACCATTACGCTGGAGCGATTGCCGGAGACAGTGCTGCCGGTCGCGACGATTCCCCTTAGGCAATGACGCAGGAAGCTGTCGACGATGTAGAGTCGAAGGGTTTTTGCCGTGGCGAACCCAATGCATCCGCCGCCATCCTCGGGAAAATTACCGACGGACGATTTCTCGATGTGGACGGCGCCGGCGTTCTGAATGTCGATGCCGATCAGCGGGAACGGCCCCACTGCGCCGGGCACGCCCGAAACGTCAAGGCCGCGAAGCGTGATGTCGTCGGTATCGCCGGCGTTGATGACAATCCCGGTCGTGATTCCGCTGCCACCTCCCTGCACGCTGATGCCACCGTACACGCCGGTCGGCCCTATGATTTTAATCGATTTGTTGATCACCATCGGACCGTACCCTGCGGTGTCGAGAATCACGACTTCGCCGCCGACATTGGTGTTGGCGATGGCCGTGTTGAAGCTGCGGCAGGGGTTAACGAGCGAACAGGTGAGGTTGCCCGAATCAATGCCGGTCGAGGCGACGAACGTGCGCTGCGACCCGGCACTTGCGGGGCCGGCAATCACGGCGAGTGACGACAGGACCATTGCCAATGCGGCGGGGAAAGAACGGAACGCAAAGATTGCGCGCATCATTGAAGCCTCCCTTGTTTCTCGTTTGGGTTGTGCCGCGGTGGGTGCCGAAGACCTGCCGCGGCAAGATTACGATGCGAGCAGGGTCTTTGCAAGCGCCGGAACGCAGGCCGTCGTCTGCGACTCTATCGCGCCGCAGCCGTCTTCTTCACGAGGTCGATGTCAGCATATTTCCAGGAAGCGCCGAACTGCGACGGCCAGTAGCCCAGCACCCACGGGTAGTTGATAACGTTGCCCACGGCATAGGTATGCAGGATCATTGGCATCCAGACCTGGGAGATGTCCGACATCTTGCGCGCGAGCGCAATGCGCGCCGGGCCCGCCGGCGTGCGCAGGAATTCCTCGTACGCCGCGTCATACTCGGCGCGCTTGAAACCGGAAGGATTGGTGTCGAGCGTTTCCTTCCCTTACAACGTCTGCAGGATCTGGTATCCGGACGGTTCGAGCGACCGGACGCCCAAATTGAACATCGGCAGCTTCCCGGCGCGGCTCAGATTGAGCAGTTCGGCAAACGTCTGCTGGTTGACCTGCATCCGGATGCCGATGGCATCCATGTTCTTGCGCCAAAGCGTGTCCGCCTCCCGGTACCACGACTCCGGCAGCGTGCCGCGGACGACGGTGAGCGGCTTGCCGTCGGGCGTCTCGCGGAACCCGTCGCCATCGACGTCCTTGAAGCCGAAGCGATCCAGCAATGCGCGCGCCGCGACCGGATCGTAGAGCGATTTTGGCGGCAGGCTCGCGTCATGGCCATTCACGCCGGGAGGCAGCAGCTGGTTCGCGGGCAGCGCATTCCCCGCATAGAGCACGCGGATCAGCTCATCGACGTTGAACCCCATGGCGATCGCCCGGCGCAGCGCAACCTGGGCATTGGAATAGCTGCCCACGAGCGGATCGTCCATATTGAAGTACGTGAACGTCAGCGAGGGCGCGCCGAACTTGATGTGCTGTACGCCCTTGGCGGCGAATTCGGGCTTGAGCTTGCCGTCGGCGAGCACGCGAGTCGTCTGATCGCCGCCGAGTGACAGCAAATCAAGGCTCCCCTGCATGAATTCGAGCAGTTGCGGCTGTGGTTCCTCGATGATGCTGATCTCGATACGGCCGATCTGCGGCAGCGTCTTGCCGCGCATGGACTCGACGAGACGACGATGCCGCGGCTCGCTGTTTTCCGGGAAGCGGATCGGGCGGTAATCGGGATTGGCCTCGAGCACCACGCGCGCGGCCTTTTTCCATTCCTTGAGCCTGTAGGGACCGGTGCCCACCGGGCGGCTCATGACGTCGTCGCCCGCAGCCTCGACCGCTTCACGCGCCACCGCCATCGCGGGAAGCCCCGCCAGGCGCTCCAGCACCGTGTAGTCGGGATTCGTGAGCTTGATCCGCAAGGTGTAGCGATCGATGGCCCGCAGTCCCTCGATGGGCACGTCGTAGTCGAATTTCGCGCCGGGCTTTCTTGCCGCGTCGACGACAGGACGCGCCCCCACAATGAGGTCGGTGAACGAGGCGTCTCCACCGACGCGCAGGTTGGGATCGAGGCTGCGTTCGATGGAGTACACATAGTCCTGCGCGGTGAGCTCGCGCTTCTTGCCCTTGAAGACCGGGTCGTCCGCGAAATGGATGCCCTTTTGCAGCTTGATCGTCCAGGTCTTGCCGCCATCGGTGATTGCCGGCATCGCCTCCGCCGTATTCGTAATCACCTTGGCGGGCTCGGCGAGATAATCGAATTGATAGAGTGCCTCGAAGATCTGGGTGGCCACGCGGGTGGACAGGAGATCGGTCCCCTGTTGCGGATCGAGGCTCGTGATGTCGTTCGAGGCGATGCGCAACACCTTGTTCGGATCGGGCGCGGCGTCGGCACTGGTCGCAGACATCGCGATCAAGGCCGCGAAAGCGCACGCGGCTCCAAGTGCGACCGGGTGGCGCACTGACACGAAGTGCCCGCTCATTTGCCGGCGAGAATATTGGGATTGGTGATGAAGCTGAAGCAGCCGCCCGGCAAGGTCGTGTCGGCATTGAATGCAATGAGCGTCGTGCCGAGCGAGGTCACGGCTCCACTTCCGCAATTCACGAGGCTGTTCACGTTCGAAACAATGAAACTTCCCTGCACGCTCACGAAGCCGAAACCATGGGCGAGGACGGTGTCGTTCTGCTCGAACTGCGAATTCGTGATGTTGACGACCACGTTTGCAACGCCGTTGCCGCTCGTTGCGATGCCACGGAACATCTGGCTGACGGTCGAGTTGACGATTCCCAAACGGGTTATCGTGGTGCCATTGTTGTTGAATGCGTTGAACGCAATTCCGCTCGAACCCGTATTGGTGATCGTGCCGTTCCGGAACATTACCGCGGCTCCTTGCTGCGCATTGACCCCGATGGTTCCAGTCGTTTCCGTATTGAGCTGTCGCTCGATCCGGGTATTGTCGATCTCGATCGTCGAGCCGCCAACGATCGTGATCCCGTTGCGACACTCGCGCAGGTAACTGTCCGATACGTAGACCGGAATGAGGCGCGCCGGTGTCATGTTGATGCAGCTGCTGGCGTTCTGCGTGAAGTTGGAAATCGACGTCTTCTCGATATGGACGGTCCCTGCATTTTGAATGTCGATGCCGTGAAGCGGGAATGGCCCCGCATTGCCGGGCACGCCGGAGACGTCCAGTCCGCGCAAGGTGACGACATCGGCGTCGCCCGCATTGATGACGATGCCCGTCGTCGCGTTGCCGGCGCCGGCGACGCTGATGCCGCCGTAGACGCCCGACGGGCCGATGACCTTGATGGCTTTGTTGATCACCATCGGACCGTAGCCCGCGGTGTCGAGGATCACGACTTCGCCGGTGGACAGCGTGGCGCCGATGGCGACGTTGAAGCTGCGGCACGGCAGCGCGAGCGAACACGGATCGGTGTCCTTGCCGTACGACGCTACGAAGGTGCGCTGCGCGGCGGCGATGACATCGCCGGCCCCGAGTGAGAGCACAGCGGTCACAAGAATGCGGAATGCGGCGCGGGACAGCATGTGCATGGTGCTTCTCCCCGTGGTTGTTATTAGGAGCTGACGATTCAACGAATGCCGAGGGGCCCGACCAGCGTCGTCGAAAGATTGAGATCGTTGGTGTTGTAGCCAAAGAAATTGCGCCCGTCCGTGAAGACGTAGCTGTTGGCGTCGCCGGTCGCGCCGAACGAGTTCTGAGTGATGCGGCTGGCCGAAAGCGCGATCGTTCCACCGGCCACGGCCCAGAGTCCGAATTGGTTTCCCGCTATGTCCGAATCCCCTATCGAGACATTGGCGCTGAGCGAGACTCCCTGCCCGTCGGCCCACACTCCGTAGACGAACCCCGAGACGAGGCTCTTCTGGAGCGCAATCGACGTCGTCTTGCCGGCACTGCCTTCCGCTCGCACTCCATAGGTTGCAAAGGACGACGTGCCGAGCAAGGCCGAATTGCGCACGATTCCGGTGATCTTGCCGACCGCGATGATCGCGACGCCGCTTCCGGACGCGTGCAGCCGCGAATCTTCCAGGACGAACCGCAATTCGCCAGCGGAGCCAAAGACGCCGAGCGCGGTCTGGTTGATGCCTGCGTCGATCCGGGCTCGAGAAATTGTCAGCAATCCCGGGCCGGTGGCGCCGACGCCGTAGCTGGCGACGCCCGAGATGTCGCAATCCTCGATCACGACTTCGCCGGCCGACAGAATCGAAATGCCGTTGCTCGCGGAGCCGGTCGTGATGATGTCGAGGCCGCGCAGGACGACGCGATCCGAAGTGCCGGCATTCACGGTGACCGCATATCCGCTGGCCGCCGTGATCGAGGCCTGCACGCCGGGCGGTCCCGCGACGGTGACTGCTTTTGTGATAATGATCGCACCGTAACCGGCGGAATCGAGGGCGACGATCTCGCCTCCCGGCATGGTGTTGAGGATCGCCGAGCCGAACGTTCGGCATGGCTGGGCGAGGGAGCAGGCATTCGCATCGCTGCCCGTCGAGGCGACGAAGGTGCGCGGTGCGGCGGCGACGGCATCGGCCGCACATAGGGCAAACGGGGCGGCGGCGACGAACCGGAGCAGGGCGCGGGAAGAAGTGTGCATTGCGATTCTCCCTGAGATGGTTCTTCGGGGCTGCCGGTCGCCCCCTCGTCACGGGCGGTCGGCTATTATTCTCATCGTCCGGCTCCGCCGCAAGCTGAATCCGGAATCATCCGCAGCGCAATGGATGCTGGACAAGTCGAGGAACCTGCATGGCGCATGACCCGCGGCAAGCGGTGCTTTTCGTCTGCTTGGGAAATATCTGCCGGTCGCCGACCGCCGAAGGCGTGTTTCGCGCCGCGTTGGTGCAAGTGGGGCTCGGGGAACAGGTCTTCGCCGATTCCGCCGGCATCGGCGACTGGCACGTCGGATCGCCCCCCGATCGCCGCGCGATCCAGGCGGCGCGTCGGCGCGGCTACGACCTCACGTCACTGCGCGGTCGGCAGGTCGTGCCCGCCGATTTCACGCGCTTCGGCTGGATCCTCGCGATGGACCTGTCCAACCTGCGCGCGCTGGAAGGGATGCGTCCACCGGCTTTCGACGGCCATCTCGGCTTGTTCCTCGATCTCGCACCGGGCGCACCGGTGCGGGAGGTGCCTGATCCGTATTACGGTGGTCCCGACGGCTTCGAGCGCGTGCTCGATCTCGTGGAGCAGGCGAGTCCCGAGCTCATTGCGCGCATTCGCGCCAAGGTCGCTCCACCGCCGGACTAGATGCGAGTTGCAGCGTGCCGCCGAATTGCGTGTGGTAGACGATCAGCAATCGCTTCATCGGCGCAAATCGTAGCACCGCGAGAAAAAGGGAAAGGCGGGCCCGCAGCCCGCCTTTCGATGGTGCACCCCCGCCGCGACGTTCAGCTTGCCGGCGGCAACTGCGTCCGTTGCGTTTCCACGATCTGCAACGGCTCCTCGACAATCGCCACCTTCGGCGGACGCACGCGACGCGGGCCGGCCGGGACCGTAGACTCCGCTTCCACGCTCGGCGCGGGCTTGAACCTCGTTTCGACGAGCTCGAGGCCGGAGTCGGGCGGCAGGGCGAGCGAGACCGGCGGCAACTCGGGAATCGGGCGCGTGACGACGGCCGGCTTGGGGTAGGGCATCGGCGCCGGCTTCGCCTCTGGCGGGGCGACGACCGGCGCAGGTGCGTGCTCGATCGGCGCAACCGGCACGGCGAGCGCCGTTTCGGCCACCGGCTCATAGAACGGGGATGCGATGATAGGCGCCGACTCGAAGTCGGGCGCGTCCGAGTGCGCGGCTTCGCGCGGTGGCGCATGCGCGGGGGTGCGATCCTCGCGTTGAAATTCGACGGGCGACGGGGTGTGCGCCGGGGCGGCGGTCAATGCGTCCACCGGTTGCGCGGTTGCAGTGGCCTCGCTCTGTGCACGGTCCGCACGCGGCTCGCCGCGATTCCCGCGACGGCGGCGATCCCGACGACCGCGGCCCTCGCGGTCGCCATTGTGGGCGCCGGCATCGCCGTCGCGCGCCATGTCGGGACCCGCCTCGATGGCGGCCAAAGGGACGTCAGCGGCGGCGGGCGCCTGGGGACGTTGCTCACGCGGTTCGCGCGGTGGACGCGGCTCGCGCGGCGGCTGCGCGGCGCGGGGCTCGCGCGGTTCGCGCGGTTCGCGCGCCTCGCGTGGCGGTTGGCCCTCGCGTTGTCCTCCGCGCGCATTGTCGCGATTGCCATCACGACGCTGTCCGCCGCCGGCATTCGGCTGGCCGCCGCGTGCCTGCGATTGTTCGTTCTTCTGTCCGCCGGGGCGCTGGTCGCCGCGCGCACCGCGCTGGTCGCGTCCTTCGCCGCGACCCTCATTTCGCCCATCCCCACGCCGGTTGTCGCGGTCGCGGCCGTCGCGACGATCCTGCCCGCCGCGCGGGCGATCGCGCTCGCCGCGGCTGTCGCGTCGCCCATCGCGCGGGTCCTTCGGTTTCTCGGCGCGCGCCGCCGGAGCCGGGATCGCCGGCTTCGGCTGGAACCACGCCAGCATCCGGTCGAGCCACCCACTTCCGGCGGGCGCCGCCGGGGCCGGCAGCGGAACCGGCGCCGGTTTTTCGGCAACGATCGGCGCGGGAGCCCCGGGAGTGATGCCCTTGACGACCGCCTCCTGGCGCGGCTCCTTCGCCTCTTCCTTCATTTGGGCGGCGACGTCGGTTTCCTCGGGGCGCTGAACGAGGTCGAAGGACAGCGGCAGCGGCTCGCTCTGGTTGAGATCGTCGTGCCGCAGCCGCTGGATCGAATAGTTCGGCGTCTCGAGATGCCGGTTCGGCACCAGCAGAACGTTGACGCGGAAACGCGTCTCCATCGACAGGACTTCCGTGCGCTTTTCGTTCAGCAGGAACGTGGCGACGTCGATGGGCACCTGCGCGATCACCTGCGCGGTGTTCTCCTTCATCGCCTCTTCCTGCAGGATGCGCAGGATGTGCAGCGCCGACGATTCGGTACCGCGGATGTGACCGATGCCGTGGCAGCGCGGGCAGGCGATGTGCATCGTCTCCGCGAGCGCCGGGCGCAGCCGCTGACGGGAAAGCTCCATCAAGCCGAAGCGCGAGATCTTGCCGAGCTGAACGCGCGCACGGTCGTAGCGCAGCGCATCCTTCACCCGCACCTCGACCTCGCGTTGGTTCTTGGTGCTTTCCATGTCGATGAAGTCGATGACGATGAGGCCGCCCAGGTCGCGCAGCCGCAGCTGCCGCGCGATTTCATCGGCGGCCTCGCAGTTGGTGTTGAACGCCGTCGTCTCGATGTCGCCCGCCTTCGTGGCGCGCGCCGAGTTGACGTCGATCGAGACGAGCGCCTCGGTGTGGTCGATCACGATCGCGCCGCCCGAGGGCAGGGCGACCTGCCGCGCGTAGGCGGTCTCGATCTGGTGCTCGATCTGGAAGCGCGAGAAAAGCGGAACGTCGTCCTTGTAGAGCTTGACGCGATTGACGTTCGCCGGCATCACATGCGCCATGAACTGCTGCGCCTGCTCGTAAATCGCCTCGGTGTCGATCAGGAGCTCGCCGATGTCCGGGTGGAAGTAGTCGCGGATCGCGCGAATGACGAGGCTCGACTCCTGGTAGATGAGGTACGCGCCCGACTGCATCTTCGCGGCGTCTTCGACCGCGGTCCACAGCTGCATCAGGTAGTTCAGATCCCATTGCAGCTCTTCGGTGCTGCGGCCGATGCCCGCGGTACGGGCGATGACGCTCATTCCCGGCGGGACGTCGAGTCCGGCCACCGCGTCGCGCAGCTCGTTGCGCTCCTCGCCTTCGACCCGGCGCGACACGCCGCCGCCGCGCGGATTGTTCGGCATCAGCACGAGATAGCGGCCGGCGAGCGAGATGTACGTCGTCAGCGCTGCGCCCTTGTTGCCGCGCTCGTCCTTGTCGACCTGGACGATGAGCTCCATGCCCTCGCGGAGCTGGTCCTGGATGCGGCCGCGGCCGCCGCCGTTTCCGCCTTCGCCGTCATTCTCGTCGTCGCTGCCGCCGCGTCCCCCTTTGAGAAACTGCCGCGCGATTTCCTTGAACGGCAGGAAACCATGGCGCTCGGCGCCGTAGTCGACAAAGCAGGCCTCGAGACTGGGCTCGACCCGCGTGATGACCGCCTTGTAGATGTTGCTCTTGCGTTGTTCCTTGCTCGCGGATTCGATGTCGAGGTCGACGAGCCGCTGGCCCTCGACGATGGCCACGCGGAGTTCCTCTGCCTGCGTGGCATTGAAAAGCATGCGCTTCATGTGTTCTTCCCGGCGCGGAACCGGCCGGGCTTGCGAGGGGCGAAGCTGAAGTCGCGCGTGGTGCGCGACGTGACGCTATCGGGCGGCGGACGCGAGCGAGGGCAACCGAGCCGGCAGCGGAGGCTGCGGGCAGACGAGCGATGGGTGGACGCGGGTGGCGTTTCGCATGGCAGCGGCCCCGAAATGGTCGGGGCGGTGCGTTCTCGTTGGGTCGGTTGTCTTTGCTATCACGTTCAAGCGTTGAGGGCAGCCGGCCTTACCTGCCGCACGCTCGGTGCGGCCTGGGTTGGGCCGAATGCTGAAATCGTCGCTAAGTGCGCCGCGCAATGCGCCGCTTCGAACCGGCCGCAAGCCGGGTGCGGAGACCGCGCTCTTCCTTTAACATCGCTGCTCTCACGGGGCGCAACGCCCGTGCGGTGAGCGGATTTAACCGGCGGCCGGTTTACGCAACATGCCACGGCCGTCTGTGCCCCAAAACGGGGCCAACGCCCGGGCCGGAATGGCTGTGTCATCCTGGATGACCTCTGGCCGCCCCTTCGCCGCAATATTCATTTATGTGCGCCGGGGCCCGAGCGTGCTGCTACGGATAATTATAATCAAATGAAAGATTTAAGCAAGGATGCCGTGAACCGGCTGGTGGTTGGGGAGGACGGTGACGGCCAGCGGATCGACAACTTCCTGCAGAAAATGCTGAAAGGGGTGCCCAAAAGCCACATTTACCGGATTCTGCGCAGCGGCGAAGTGCGGGTCAATCGCGGGCGGGTGGGCCCGGACACCCGGCTCGCCACCGGGGACCTGCTGCGGATTCCCCCCATCCGGACCGCGGCGCCCGACGCCCGGCGCCCCACGGTCCCGCCGCGCACGCTCGACATTCCACCGGTGCTGTTCGAGGACGAGTCGCTGATCGCGCTCGACAAGCCGTCCGGACTCGCCGTGCACGGCGGCAGCGGAATCGCCTTCGGGGTCATCGAGCGGCTGCGCAACGCGCGCCCGGACGCGAAGTTCCTCGAGCTCGTCCATCGGCTGGACCGCGACACTTCGGGCGTGCTGCTGGTGGCGAAGAAACGCGCCGCGCTGACTTCGCTGCACGCGCAGTTGCGCGACGGGTCGATCGACAAGCGCTACTACGTGCTGGTGCGCGGCAAATGGCGCGACGCGATGCGCCGCGTCGAGCTGTCCCTCGAGACCTGGGTCACCGGCGACGGCGAGCGGCGGGTGCGGGTCGATCGCGATGGGCGCGTCGCGTGCACGGTGTTCCGCCGCGTGCGGACCTGGCCGGCCGCGGATCCGCCGATGGCGCTCCTCGAAGCCGAGCTCGAAACCGGGCGCACGCACCAGATACGCGTCCACCTCACGCATCTCGGCTTCCCGCTTGCCGGCGACGACAAGTACGGCGATTTTCCCTGGAACAAGGCGCTCGCCAGGCAGGGGCTCAAGCGCATGTTCCTGCACGCTCACCGCATCCGCTTCGCGCATCCCGTCGACGGCCGCGAGATCGTGGTGGAGTCGCCGCTGTCGCCCGATCTCGCGCGCTTCGTGGCGCGCCTCGATTCCGAACGCGCGGTCGTCGATGGCGAGTGACGCCGTCCCGTCCCGCCGCTTCCGGTTGATCGTCTTCGACTGGGACGGCACGCTCGTCGACTCGACGGGCCTCATTGCGCAGTCGCTGCAACAGGCGTGTCGCGAGATCGGCGCGCCGGTGCCGGACGAAGGGTCGGCGCGCCACGTGATCGGTCTCGGCCTACGCGACGCCCTGCGGTACGCTGCGCCCGCGCTGGCGGAAGAGCGCTACCCGGAACTCGCCGGCCGCTATCGCGAACATTACGTCGCCGGTGAGCGCGAGATCCACTTGTTCGGCGGCGTGCGAGAGTTGCTCGACGAGCTCGACGCGGCGGGTTTCCTGCTCGCGGTTGCGACGGGCAAGGGACGCGCTGGGCTCGAGCGCGCGCTTGCGCTGCAGGGCCTCACGCATCGTTTCTTCGCCACCCGGTGCGCCGATGAAGGTCATCCGAAGCCGCACCCCGACATGCTCCTGCATTTGATGGAGCGCGCGGGCGCCGGCCCCGAGGCGACGCTGATGATCGGGGACACGTCGCACGACCTCGAGCTCGCGCGCAGCGCCGGCGCCGCCGCGGTTGCCGTCACCTGGGGCGCGCACCCCGCCGATGGCCTGACGGATTTCGGCGCCCTCGCGACGGTTCACTCGATCGCCGAGCTGCGGCAGTGGCTGCGCCAGAACGCCTGGAGGGCGACGACGGGATGATGCGGGCGACGGCGGCCGTCAGGGCGAAGCCGAAGTCGCCAGGAGCCCCAGGGTCGCGGCCTTGGCGATCGCTTCGTGGCGGTTGCGCACCGCCAGCTTGCTCAGGATGTTCGCGAAATGGAAATTGACCGTGCGGTCGACGATGCCGAGGCGCGTTCCGATCTCGGCGCTGGTGAGGCCGTGCGATGCGAGCTGCAGGCAGTGCTTTTCGCGACTGCTGAGCGGCGCGCCTTCGGAGAGGGGCGGCAGCCCGCGCTCGATCACCCCCTTGACGAACAGCTCGTGAAAGAATTGTCCGAACAGGACGATCTCACCGAGGCGTTGGATGATTTCGTTGCGCCTTTCCCTCGCGATCAAGGGGGACGCGGAATTGAGCGCGACGATGTTGCGCGACGGGTAGGTCGCGTAGACCGGAAACGCGACGCCGCTGGCCACCCCATGAGCGGCGGCGTCGGCGAGGAACTCGTCGGCTTTGACGCTGCGGCCACGCTCGCTCTGCTGGTCCCAGACAAGCGGCAACGCATTGTCGAACGAGGCGACGACGCGCGGATCGCACTCGACGTACGCGCGCTGGTCGTAGCGGATCACCCATTCGCGCGGCAATGTGGTGAACACGTACATCCGCTCGTCGTTGTCGGGCCGCAAATGATAGTTCGCGGTCGCGTACATGAAGCTGTCGAAGCCGAAGGCACGGACCAGCGCCTGCACCTCGGGAACGATGTCGTCGCCGCGCGCCGCTGCGTTCACGAGCGGCATCAGCATTGGCGGCAGATAGCGCGCGCGATCGACGGCGACCGGTCCGAGACGCAAAGGCTGCAGCACGACGGTGATTCCCCAGGGCAAGAATTGCCGGCACGCAGGCGCGACACATCCGGCGCCTGCATTACATCGCCAACGGGCTAGCCGCGCAAGCTGTCCTTCGGCCTGGGAAGCGTCGGCCTACCGTTTGGGTACCGGCAACCCCTCGATCCGGTCGCCCGGCTGGATGCCATGCTCGGCAAACCAGCCCTTGCGCATTTCCAACGCGTACCGCACCGGTCCGTTGGACCAGCGGGTGGTCTCGTCGTGCGGCGCCATGTCGAGGATGTTCACGATGCGGCCGTCGGTGGCGATGAACGCGATCGACAGCGGGATATACGTGTTGCGCATCCAGAAGCCCTGCGGTTCCTCCCGATCGAACACGAAGATCATCCCGTGGTCGGGCTTGAGGCTGAACCGGTACATGAGTCCCGTCTCGCGTTGCGCCGGCGTCGTGGCGACTTCGGCCATGACCGTTTGTTTCCCGATCGACAGCTTCGTCGCGGGCAACTCGACGACGACCGGTGCGGCCGCTGCAATCGAGACGAACAGGCCGGCCAGCAGCGCCGGGGCGAGGAATCGTTTCATGGTGTCCACTCCCGAAGCTCTTGACGCGTCCTCCGCTGGTAGACGAGCCAAAGGGCGAAGCTTGCCACGGCCATCCCCAGCATGCCGAGAGCGAGTGCCGCGAGCGAGTGGATCAGGAACGGTGCGATGGTGCCCGCGACCACGGCGGAGAGCGAGAAATGCACGAAGCCCTGCAGCGACGATGCCATCCCGCGCATCGTCGGGAAGAGGTCGAGCATCAGCAGCGTCATCGACGGCATCATGAGGCTCGTGCCGATGCAGAAGACAAAGATCGGAAACACGTTCCAGACGACGCCGGGCGGCAGCAGCCAGCACGTCATCACGTTGAGGGTCACGCCGACGCCGATCAGCGAATACCCGAGGCGTATCGTCAGCCGCGGCGAGCGGCGTCCGGCGAAGCGCCCGGAAAGCACGGCGCCGAGCATGATGCCGCCGATCATCGGCACGAACAGCCATGCGAATCCCCACGTCGACACGCCGAGGAGGTCGATGAGAAACCCGGGCGCCCCGGCGATGTAGATGAAGAACCCTGCGAAGTTGAGCGCGAGGATCGACGCCAGCAACGCGAAGTCGAGGCGGAACAGGACCGTCCGATAGCTGCGCCAGAGCGCCTTGGGGTGCAGCGGCTGCCGCGCTGCGCGCGGGTGCGTCTCCGGCAGGCTTTTCGCGGCCCACGCGAAGACCCCCACGATGAGCACGAGGAGCATCCAGAAGATCGCGCGCCAGCCGAAGAGGTTCAGCATCGCGCCGCCCATGACCGGTGCGACGGCCGGGGCGATCCCGAAGACCAGCGTCATCTGCGACATCAGCCGTTGCGCTTCCGGGCCCTGGAAGCGGTCGCGGACGATGGCGCGGCCGACGACGAGCCCGCTGCCCGCGGACAGTCCCTGCAGGATCCGGAACAGCCATAGCGATTCGATATTTCCGGAGATCGCGCACCCGAGCGTTGCGAACGCGTAGACGACGAGACCCGCGAGCACGATCGGGCGCCGGCCGAGCGCATCGGACAATGCGCCGTGCCAGAGCATCATGAACGCGTACGCCATGAGGTAGGCGGAGAGCGTCTGCTGAACGGCGAGCGGCGCGGTGCCGAATTCCTTGCCTATCGCCGGAAAGGCGGGGAGGTAGGCGTCGATTGCGAAGGGCGCCAGCATCGAAAGCGACGCCAGCAACGCGGCAAACGACCAGGTTCGCCGCGGTTCGTTGGCGGCGCGGACGCGGGTCGGCGCGAGCGCCGCCGCGGAATCGCGCAATTCGTTCACCGCGACCCGGCGTCCGCGAGCGCAGCGTCGACCGCAGCGCGGTCGAGGGCCGGCGCGAACCCGGCAATGAAATCGTAGAGGTACCCGCGCAGGAACGTTCCCTTGCGCAGCGCTATCCGCGTGGTCGACGAGGCGAAGAGGTGCGCGGCGTCGAGCTGCTCGAAGGCCCCCGCGTCGCGCGCCGGGTCCCACGCCATCTTCGCGATGATGCCCACGCCCAGCCCCATCTCGACATAGGTCTTGATCACGTCGGAATCGAGCGCTGTCAGCACGACGTTCGGCACGAGGCCCGCGGCGTCGAACGCCGCGTTGATCTGCGACCGGCCGGTGAACGTGAAGTCGTAGGTGATGATCGGTTGCCGAGCGAGCGCCTCGAGCGTGAGCGGCTGTGACTTCGCGAGCGGATGACCCCGGGGAACGAGGACGCACCGGTTCCACCGGTAACAGGGAAGCGTCACCAGGTCCGGGTTCATCGCGAGGGCTTCCGTCGCGATGCCGATGTCGGCCGTGCCGCCCGCCGTCTGCTCGGCGACCTGCATGGGATTGCCCTGATGCAGCTCCAGCTTCACCTTCGGATAGCGCGCCGCGAAATCGCGCAGGACCGGCGGCAGCACGTAGCGCGCCTGCAGGTGCGTCGTTGCGATGGCCAGCGTCCCCTGGTCCTCGCTGTGGAACTCGGCGCCGACGCGTTTCAGGTTGCCGATTTCACGCAACGCGCGCCGGGCCGTCGCGACAACGGACTCGCCCGCGGGCGTCAGCGACGCGAGGCGTTTGCCCTGCCTTACGAACACCCGCACGCCGAGCTCGTCCTCCAGTTGACGGACCTGCTTGCTGATGCCGGGTTGCGAAGTGTGCAGCGCTTCGGCCGCGTCCGACACGTTGAGTCCGTGGTCGACGATCGCGCACAAATAGCGCAGTTGCTGCAGGTTCAAGCGGTAGCCTTAGTGCCGTTTACGACCCAGGGCAAGGGTCGGTTAGAATCAGCGGGAATTATAGCGCGCGGGCGCGCGTCGCTTTTCGGCGCGATTCGGTGTTCGACTGGTCAGCGCGCCGCGCCGCTCCATGGCTCAATTCTTCGAGATTCACCCCGTCGATCCGCAGCCGCGCCTGATCCGCCAGGCCGCGGGGATTCTCCGCGAAGGCGGCGTCATCGCCTATCCCACCGATTCGAGCTACGCCCTCGGCTGTCACCTGGGCGACGCCGCGGCGGCGAAGCGGATTCGTCACATTCGCGGTGTGGGGGACGACCATCATTTGACCCTGGTGCTGCGAGACCTGTCCGAGATCGGCCACTTCGCGCGGCTCGACAACTGGCAGTTCCGGATCGTGCGCCTGGGAACGCCGGGCCAATTCACATTCGTGCTGCCGGCAACGCGCGAGGTGCCGCGGCGGCTGCAGCACCCCAAGCGCAGCACTGTCGGCGTGCGTGTGCCCGGTCACCCGGTCGTGCAAGCGCTCCTCGATGAACTCGGGGAACCGATCCTGTCCTCCACGCTGATCCTGCCGGGTGCCACGGAACCGTTGAACGATGCACACGACATCCACGACAGCCTCGGCCGCGCGCTCGACCTCGTCATCGACGCCGGACCGTGTCCCGCGGAGCCGACGACGGTGGTCGACCTGGCGGTGGTCCCGCCAGTCGTCGTGCGTTTGGGCGCAGGCGATCCGGCCCGGCTGGGATTACCCTCGACAGAGGGCTAGGCGGCCCGGTTCCGGCGGAGGGGGCCGGACTCGGGTAAAATAGGCTGCCAATGGATTTTTCGCTGCTCGCGACTATCGCCATCTACGCAGTTCCGGTGGTCTTCGCGATCACGCTGCACGAGGCCGCTCACGGGTACGTCGCCCGCAAGTTCGGCGACCAGACCGCCTGGATGCTGGGGCGGGTGACGGCAAATCCACTCAAGCATATCGACCCGATCGGCACGGTGATCCTGCCGGCGGTCCTGGTGCTGATGCACTCGCCCATCCTGTTCGGTTGGGCCAAGCCGGTGCCGGTTAATTTCGGCAACTTGAACAATCCAAAGCGCGACATGCTTTGGGTGGCTGCGGCCGGGCCGGCGGCAAACGTGGTCATGGCGATCGGCTGGGCGCTGCTGCTGAAGGATTCCGCGCCTGGGGCGCTGCTCGATAACGAATTGCTGAATGCCATGGCGCTGGCCGGCGTGAGGGTAAATTTGATGCTGATGATCTTCAACCTGATTCCGATCCCGCCGCTCGACGGAGGGCGGGTCGTCACGAGCCTGCTGCCGCGATCGCTTGCCGCGCCGTATTCGCGGATCGAACCCTATGGCCTGTTCATCATCATGGGGCTGTTGTTGCTCGATCCACAGATCGGGTTCTTCAATGCGTTCATGCGCCCCGCGGTCCTAGGAATGGAATCGCTGATCCGTGCCTTGGTCGGCGCCTGACCGCGGAAAGCGACGGACCCAACCCTACGATGTACACGGATCGCGTTTTATCGGGAATGCGCCCCACCGGGCGCCTGCACATCGGCCATTACCACGGCGCGCTCAAGAACTGGGTGAAACTGCAGGAGGAGTACGACTGCCTGTACTTCGCCGCGGATTGGCACGTGCTCACGACGCACCACGACGACACGGGGGTGATCTCCGACACGGTGTGGGAGATGTTCGTCGACTGGCTCGCAGCGGGCATCAACCCGGCGCGCGCGACGATTTTCATCCAGTCGCGCGTGCCCGAGCATGCGGAGCTCACGCTGCTGCTCGGCATGATCACGCCCGTCGGCTGGCTCGAGCGCGTCCCGACATACAAGGATCAGCAGCAGAAGCTCGCCGACCGTGACCTGTCGAACTACGGGTTCCTCGGATACCCGGTGATGCAGGGCGCCGACATTCTGATCTACCGCGCGAACATGGTGCCGGTTGGCGAGGACCAGGTGTCGCACATCGAGCTCGTGCGCGAGATCGCGCGGCGCTTCAATCATATCTACGGCACCGAGCCGGGCTTCGAGGACAAGGCGAAGGCCGCGGTGAAGAAGCTCGGCGCGAAGAAGGCGCGCAAGTACGCGGAGGCGCGCACGGCGTTCCAGGAGCGCGGCGACGAGGAAGCGCTGGAGGCCGCGCGGGCGATGTTGAACGACACCCAGAATCTGTCGCTCGGCGACCGCGAACGCCTGTTCGGCTATCTCGAGGGCTCGCGACGCGTGATCCTGCCCGAGCCCGCGCCGCTGCTGACCGAGTCGCCCAGGGTGCCGGGCCTCGATGGGCAGAAGATGTCGAAGTCCCTGGGCAACACGATCCTGATGCGCGAGGAGCCGGCCGAGGTCACGAAAAAAGTCCGCACGATGCAGACGGACCCGGCGCGGGTGCGCCGTTCGGACAAGGGTGATCCGAACCGCTGTCCCGTGTGGTCGCTGCACCAGATCTACTCGGATGCGCCGACCCGCGAGTGGGTGGTCAAGGGCTGCACGACCGCCGGCATCGGCTGCCTCGAATGCAAGCAGCCGGTGATCGACGCGATCATCCGCGAATCGGAGCCGATCCGCGAGCGCGCGCAGCACTATCTGGACGATCCGCAGCTCGTGCGCAACATCGTCGCGGATGGCTGCGAGAAGGCGCGCAAGCTGGCGGAAGAGACCATGCGCGACGTGCGCGGCGCGATGGGGCTCGACTACACCTGATGGTTGAATCGACCACCACCGACCTCGCCCAGCAAGGCGGCGCGCCGGTCGCCCGGATCCACGGCGAGCCGCTGCTGGAGATGCCGCACGACCTCTACATTCCACCGGAGGCGCTCGAGGTGTTCCTCGACGCGTTCGAGGGGCCGCTCGACCTGCTGCTCTACCTCATCCGCAAGCAGAACATCAACGTCCTCGAAATTCCGATGGCGGAATTGACGCGCCAATACCTCGGTTACGTCGAGATGATGCGCCGCACGCAATTGGAGCTCGCCGCCGAGTACCTGCTGATGGCGGCCGTGCTGATCGAAATCAAGTCCAGGCTGCTGTTGCCGAAACCGCCGGCGATGCCCGGCGCCGAAGCCGAGGACCCGCGGGCAGAGCTCGTGCGCCGTCTCCTCGAATACGAGCGGATGAAGGAAGCCGCCCGCGGGATCGACGCGCTGCCGCTGGCCGACCGCGATTTCGCGACGGTCCGCGTGTGGTTCGACCGGGTAGCGTCCGCGCGCTTGCCGGACGTCGCACCGGAGGACCTGCGGGCCGCCTGGGCGGGCCTGGTTGCGCGCGCGCGCATCAACCGGCATCATCTCGTCTCGCGCGAGCAGCTTTCGGTGCGCGCGGAGATGAGCCGGCTGCTGAAGGCGCTCACTCCGACGCGCTTCGCGGAGTTCACGACGCTGTTCGCGGCGCACGCCGACGTGCCGCACCTGGTGGTCACGTTTCTCGCGTTGCTCGAGTTGGCGCGCGAGCGGCTCGTCAGCATTGCGCAGGCGGAGCCCTACGCGCCGATCTACGTGCAGCTGACCGCGGGCCCGGGCTTCGTGCTCGAGCCGTAATCCTTCCCTAAGTACGGTTTCGCGATGGATGATTTGAAAGAGATCAAGGGCATTCTCGAGGCGGCGCTCCTCACGGCTGGGGAGCCGGTCGCGGTGTCGCAGCTCGCGAAGCTCTTCCTGCCCCCGCTCGACGCCGAACTGGTGCGCAAGGTCCTGGACGAGCTCCGGGAGGACTGGTCAGGCAAGTCGGTGGAGCTTGTGCAGGTCGCGTCGGGCTGGCGCTTCCAGGGCAAGGCCTCGATCCAACCGTTTCTCGACCGGCTGTCGCCCGAGCGACCGCCGCGCTATTCGCGTGCCGCAATGGAAACCCTCGCCATCATTGCGTATCAGCAACCCGTGACCCGCGGCGAAATCGAAGCCATCCGCGGCGTCGCCGTGTCCACCAGCGTCATCATGGCGCTGACGGACCGCCAATGGGTCGAAGTGGTCGGGCACAAGGAGACGCCGGGTCGACCGGCGCTCTTCGCGACCACCAAGGCCTTCCTCGACGATCTCGGCCTGCGCTCGTTGTCCGAGCTGCCCCCATTGGCCGAGCTCGACGCTTCCCACCTGCTGGAGATGCCCGATGCACCCACCAAAGCCTCCGAAGCGCAATTCGCGCTCGCGAGCCCGATCCTGGCACCGTCCCCCGACGGGTCCGATGCAGCAACCGAGCCTGGCTCTGCAGAGCATCACGGAGGGCCTGGCGCCGCCGCGCCACCGGTCGTCCACTGACGAAATCTTCACCGAGCCGCAGCGCCTGCACAAGGTGCTGGCGTCGTGCGGCTTCGGCTCGCGCCGCGCGATGGAGGAGATGATCGTCGCCGGCCGCATCACCGTGAATCGCGAGCCCGCGGATGTCGGGCAGAAAGTGTCGCCCGGCGACGAGGTGCGCATCAACGGCGAGCTCGTCAAGGTGCGCTTCGCCGAACCGCGCGCGCGTATCCTGATGTACCACAAGCCCGCCGGCGAAATCGTCACGCGCGACGATCCGGAGGGGCGGCCGACGGTCTTCGAGAAGCTGCCGAACATCGGCAACGGCAAGTGGATCGCCATTGGGCGCCTCGACTTCAACACCGAGGGCCTGCTGCTGTTCACGAACTCGGGGGAGCTCGCGAACAAGATGATGCATCCGCGCTACGAGGTCGAGCGCGAATACGCGGTGCGCGTGATGGGCATGCTGACGCCCGAGCACCAGCAGTCGCTGCTGTCCGGAATCGAGCTCGAAGACGGTCCGGCGAAAGTGGAAAAGATCGCGGACGGCGGCGGCGAGGGCGCGAATCACTGGTATCACCTCGTGCTGAAGGAAGGACGCAACCGCGAGGTGCGGCGACTCATCGAGGCGCTCGGCATGACGGTGAGCCGCCTGATCCGCACGCGCTACGGCACGATCGCGATGCCTTCGCGAGTCAAGCGCGGGCAGACTCTGGAACTCACGGCGGAAGAAGTGACCGGCGTGCTGACGGCCGCGGGAATGCGCGCGACCGGCCCCATGCCGCAAAAGCAGGGCAACCGCGATCGTCCGCCGCAGGGCAAGGGACCGCGGCCTTCCGGGCACCGCCCGCGCGACGGCATGCCGCGGGACGTGGAAGGCAACGTTGCGCTGCGCGCGGTCGCCGAGATCGACGACGATGCGCCGCACGATCCGGACGTGATCGAGCCGGGCAACAGCGCGGCAGGCGCGCCGACGCATGCGAACCGCTCGGTCAAGAGCTATTTCAAGAATCAGACGGGCGCCCACGGGCGTCCGCATGGCAAGGGCGGCCCTCGTCATGGTCAATCGGCGCAGCGCGGGCAGGGCAACGGCTCCCGCCCGCACGCCGGCAAGCCGGGGCGTGGCGGTCAACCGGGGTACGGGCGTGGCGGACCGCAAGCGGGTCCGCGCGGCCAGGCATCGCCTTATGTGACGACGACCCTCACGATTCCGGGCGGCATGCCCGAAGGACTGCCGGGCACCGGTGGACAGCGTCCGAAGGGCGGTGGCCAATGGACCCCCAAGGGCCCGCAGCGGCCAAAAGGTCCCCCGGGGGCGGGCGCCCCTCCCGGCAAGCGTGGCCGCGGCCGGCGCAATCGGCATGGCGGCAAGCCGCCGGGCGCGACGGACGGCGACAACCGCGGCAATGAAGCCCGTGTCAACGAGGCCCCGCGCGTCGTCGACGACAATCGCGGCAACCAGGCGCGCGGCAACGAGTCGCCCCGCATCGTCGACGACAACGTCGGCAACCAGGCGCGCGGCAACGAGTCGCCCCGCGTCGTCGACGACAACCGTGGCAACCAGGTGCGCGGCAACGAGTCGCCCCGCGTCGTTGACGACAACCGCGGCAATCAGGCGCCCCGCGCCAACACGCCGAGGATCGTCGACGACGACGCCGGCAACCGCTAGACGGAGCGCGCGGCCCGGCACATAACCTCAGGGAGGACGTCATGAACATGCAAGGTGCGCTGTCGTCCACCCGGTCCATCGCAATCGGCTCAATGCTGCTCGCCGTCGGCTTCGACGCGTGGGCGGGGGCGCAACGCACATTTGTCGCTGCAAGTGGAAGCGATGCCTTTCCGTGCAGCCTCTCCCAGCCGTGCCGAAGCTTCGCGGCGGCGATTGCCAACACCAATGGAAACGGCGAGATCATCGTGCTCGATTCCGCCGGCTACGGTTCGGTAACGGTCACGAAATCGGTCACGATCGGTGCGCCGCCCGGAGTCTACGCCGGCATCTCGGTGTTCAGCGGGGACGGCGTGACCGTCGATGGCAACGGGATCGCCGTGACGCTGCGCGGCTTGTCGATCAACGGCCAAGGGGGTGCCACGGGTATCAATTTCGCCCAGGGTGCGAGGCTCACCGTCGAAAACTGCGAAATCGTGAACATGGCGAACGCGGGACTCGTGGTGAGCGCAACCAACAGCCAGACGATCGTCGACCACAGCGTGCTGCGCAGCGACGGTTTCACCGGCGTGGCCGTCGCCGGATCGGGTCCGATACGTGCCACGATCAGCAACAGCACCCTGGCGGGCAATGTCAACGCGGTAGCGGTCGCGTCGTTTGGTGGAGGTGTCAGCGCCAACGTCACCCGCTCCACGGTCGGCAACAACGCCATCGGCTACGTCGGCGCGACCGCAGTCGGCGGCACGCCAACGCCGTGTTGCATGAATTGAGTTCGCAAGCCGGCCGTCTCCGTGGTTCGGGATGGGGGCATCCCGTGCAGCCGCTACGGCTAGAGAAAGAGATCGGGTAGCAGCGGATTGCCCGCCTCGACCGCGTAGCGCGAAAAATCGGTGACGCCCGCTTCCCCGAGAACCTCGTCATCGATGAAAAAATTGCCGGTCGTCGTGCGCGGGTCGCGCGTGAGAATCGCATGCGCAGCATCCGCCATGATCTCGGGCCCGCGCATCCGGCGCGTGTCGCTCGCCGCGCCGGGAATCATCGCGATCGCGGCGGTGGCGATGACCGAACGCGGCCACAGCGCGTTGACGCCGACGCCGGAACCGCGAAACTCCTCGGCCATCCCGAGAACGCACATGCTCATCCCGTATTTGGCCATCGTATAGGCCACGTGCGGCGCGAACCATTTCGGGTCGAGGTTGAGAGGCGGCGACAGCGTCAGGATGTGCGGCGCGCGCCCCGCGGCTGCTGACGCCTCGAGGTGCGGCAGGCAGGCCTGCGAGCACAGGAACGTCCCGCGCACGTCGACGCCGAACATCAGGTCGAAGCGCTTCATCGGCGTCGCCAGCGTGCCGGTCAGGCTGATGGCGCTTGCGTTGTTGACCAGGATGTCGATGCCGCCGAAGGTGTCCACCGTTGCCGCAACCGCGGCGCGCACCGCGGCCTCGTCGCGAATGTCGCAGGGAATCGGCAGCGCCTTGCCGCCCGCTGCTTCGATCTCCGCGGCCGCGCTGTGAATCGTGCCGGGCAGTTTTGGATTCGGATCCGTCGTCTTCGCGGCGATTGCGACGTTGGCGCCGTCGCGGGCCGCGCGCAAGGCGATTGCAAGTCCGATGCCGCGCGATCCGCCGGTGATGAAAAGCGTCTTACCCTCAAGACCCGCCATGTCGCGACTCAATTCTTGCCGAAGCGAGCGGGGCGTTTTTCGACGAACGCGGCGATCCCTTCGGCGAAGTCGGCAGTCGCCGAGCATTGGCCGAAGCTGATGGCTTCCGCCTGGAGCTGTTCCGAAAGCGAATGCGCAAACGAATCGCGAATCAGGCGCCTCGCGTTGCGGACGGCCATCACCGGCGCCGCCGCAAGCGCACGCACGAGGGCGTCGACTTCCGTGTCGAGTACGTCGAGCGCTACGACCTTGTTGACGAGCCCGAGGCGCAGGGCTTCGGCCGCGTCGAAGCGCTCGGACAAGAGCAGGATCTCCATGGCCTTGCGCATCCCGACGATCCGAGGCAGCGTCCAGGAGCCGCCGCCATCCGGCGTGAGCGCGATGTGCCGGTAGGCCGACGTGAAATAGGCGTTGTCGGCCGCGACCACCAGGTCGCAGGCGTTCATGAAGGAAAACCCGATGCCGGCGACGGCACCGTGGACGCACCCGACGACAGGATGCGCCATCCGGTGCAAGGTCTCGACCGCGGCGTGCACGCGCTCGACCATCCGTTGAAAGCCGGCCTGCCGCTCGGCGGGCGGGTGCTGCAACTCGCCGGCGAACGTCCGGATGTCGCCGCCCGCCATGAAGTGCTTGCCGGCGCCGCGCAGGACGACGACACGCAGCGTATCGTCCGCGGCGACCTCCGCCGTCCGTGCCACCAGTGCCTCGACCATCGCGAAATCGAGCGTGTTCAGCGCCTCGGGACGGTTGAACGTCAACGTTGCAACGGTGCCTTCGCGTTGCAGGAGGATGGGATCGCTCATGAGTTCAGTCTAAGAGGCGACGCGATGCGATCGAGTCTAGCATGCGCGGCGTCACGCTTCCTTGAACGGACTCGCGGCCTCGAGCTCGTCGACCGCGTGCGCGACATCGGCGCGCTCGCGCGCGCAGAAATCCGCGATGGCGGCGGCGAAATCCGGGTCGGCGATCGCATGCGCCGAACAGGTGGTGACCGGCATCAGGCCACGCGCGAGCTTGTGGACGCCTTGCGCGCCGCCGGCAAAGCGGGCGATCCGCCGCTCGATGCAGAACTCGATGGCCTGGTAATAGCAGGCCTCGAAATGCAGTCCCGGGACGTAGGCCGTCGTGCCCCAGTAGCGGCCCCAAAGGGTCGCGCCATCGAAGATGTCGAGTGCGGCGCACAGCGGCTGGCCACCGTGCTCGCCGATAACCAGGAGCAGGTTGTCCGGCATCGACGCCGCGATCCGCGTGAAGAAGGCGAGCGAGAGATAGGGCGTCGAATGATGCGCGGTGTAGGTTGATTCGTAGCAATTGTAGAAGAATGCCCAGTCGGCGGCGGCGATGTCGGATCCCGTCAGGCGCCGGAAAACGACCCCGGCTTCGGCCAGCCGGCGCCGCTCCTGTTTCACCTTCTTGCGCTTGTCGTGGTTGAAGGCGGCGAGGTAGTCGTCGAAATCGCGATGGCCGGGGTTCCGCCACTCGAACTGCACGCCGTGGCGGACGATCATTCCCGCGTGGGCGCACACCGCGGCTTCCTCCGGCGTCGAGAACAGCACATGCAGTGACGAGTAACGCGGGTCCGCGCTGCGGTCGTGCGGATTCAGCATATCCAGCGCGCGTTCGAGCAATGCGCCGCGCGTCGCGTCGTCCCGCGCAACGAGGCGCGGACCCGGCGCGGGCGTAAACGGGATCGCTGCGACGAGTTTCGGGTAGTAGCGGCGGCCGTGGCGGCGAAAGGCGTCCGCCCAGGCCCAGTCGAACACGTATTCGCCATACGAATGCGTCTTGGCATAGAGCGGCAACGCGCCGGTCAGCGTGTCGCCGCGCCATGCGGTGAGATAGCAGGGCCGCCAGCCGGTGGCGGGCGCGGCACAGCCGGTGGCGTGAAGCGCGCAGAGGAACGCGTGGGATTGCAGCGGATGGCCCTGCGCGAGCGCATCCCAGGCTCCGGCGGGAATGCCCGCGAGATCGACGTCGTTGCGAATGACGGTTGCGGGCGAGGCGGCAGGCGAAGGGAGTTCGGGCGAACGGTACTGCGACATGGGGCCGATTCTCGCGTGCGCGGGACCGGCAACGCAAGGTGATAAAATATTGTCCATGCAAATCGCTGTGGCGCAGCTCGACCAGGTCATCGGCGATTTACGCGGCAATGCCGCCGCGATTCTCGACGCCGTCGGCGAAGCGAAGCGTGCCGGCGCGCGCCTCGTGGTCACCCCCGAGCTCTCGCTGCCCGGTTATCCGCCCGAGGATCTCCTGTTGCGGCCGGCCTTTGTCGACGCATGCGCGAGCGAGCTTGGCGCTCTGGCGGCTGCAGTTAGAGACACGACGGTGCTGGTCGGCTTCCCCGAACGCGCGAACGGCAAGTGCTACAACGCGCTCGCCGTATTGCGCGACGGCCGCGTCGCGCAAACCGCGCGCAAACAGTGCTTGCCGAACTACACGGTCTTCGACGAGGAGCGGTACTTCGAGCCGGGTACCGCGCCGTGCGTCGTGGACATCGACGGCCTGCCTTGCGGGCTCATCATTTGCGAAGACGTGTGGTTTCCGGGCCCGATGCGCCAGGCGAAGGAGGCCGGGGCGCGCCTCGTCATCGTGGCGAACGGCTCGCCCTATCACACGAAGCAGCAGGCGCTGCGGCGCGAGCACGTGGGGGCGCGCTCCCGCGAGACCGGATTGCCCGTCGTCTACGTCAACCGCGTGGGTGGACAGGACGAGCTCGTCTTCGACGGCGCCTCGTTCGTGACCGATGCAACGGGGACGGTCGTTCAGCAGCTGCCGGCGTGGCACGAAACGGTCGCGCTCGTGACGCTCGAGAATGGCCTGCCGAACGCAGTTCGCGGTTCGCTCGACCCCCGGCTCGAGGCGCACGTCTACGACGCGCTCGTCATGGGCGTTCGGGACTATGTCGGCAAGAACAAGTTTCCCGGCGTACTGCTCGGGCTGTCGGGCGGTGTCGATTCGGCGCTGGTTCTGGCCGTCGCCGTCGACGCTCTGGGACGCGATCGCGTGCGCGCCGTGATGCTGCCGTCGCCGTATACGCGGGCGATCAGCCTCGAGGATGCGCGTACGATGGCGGGCACACTGGGCGTGCGCTACGACGAGCTGCCGATCGAAACCGTGTTCGCCGCGTTTCTCGACACGCTGGCCGGCGAGTTTCGCGACCTGCCGCCCGACGCGGCCGAGGAGAACATCCAGGCGCGCATCCGCGGCACGCTGCTGATGGCGCTGTCGAACAAGTTCGGCTCGATCGTGCTGACCACCGGCAACAAATCGGAAATGGCCGTCGGCTACGCCACGTTGTACGGTGACATGGCCGGCGGCTTCGCCGTGCTGAAGGACATCAGCAAGACGCTCGTCTACCGGTTGTGCCACTTCCGGAACGCGCTGGGGAGGGTCATTCCTGAACGGATCATCACGCGCGCGCCATCGGCCGAACTGCGGGCGGACCAGGTCGACCAGGACTCGCTGCCGCCCTACGACGCGCTCGACGGCATCCTCGAGGCTTATGTCGAGCAGGACAAGAGTCCCGCCGAGATCGTCGCGCTGGGTTACGCGCCCGCCGACGTGCGCAAGGTCGTTCGCCTCATCAAGATCAACGAATACAAGCGGCGGCAGGCGGCCGTCGGCATCCGGGTGACGCCGCGCGGCTTCGGGAAGGACTGGCGCTACCCGATCACGTCGGCCTGGGCCGAGTGGAATGACCTCGCGGCGGCGCACGACCGAAAGCAGTGACATGGTGTAAGCTAGTTGCGCCCTGCGTTTCCGCCCCCCTCGACGCCATGAAAAAAATCGAAGCGATCATCAAGCCGTTCAAGCTGGACGAAGTGCGCGAGGCGCTGTCGGAGATCGGTGTAACCGGGCTCACGGTCGCGGAGGTCAAGGGCTTCGGCAGACAGAAGGGCCACACCGAGCTCTACCGCGGTGCGGAATACGTGGTCGATTTCCTGCCCAAGGTCAAGGTCGAGCTGATCGTCGCCGACAGCCTTGTCGACCGCGCGATCGAGGCTATCGTCAAGGCAGCGCGCACCGGCAAGATCGGCGACGGCAAGATCTTCGTCACCGCGGTCGAGCAGGTCGTGCGCATTCGCACGGGTGAGAGCGGCGAAGCCGCCGTCTGACCCGCGGCGCCGTTTCCCGCAGGAGACCATTTCATGTCGTTTGCGAGCGAGTTTCGTGAATTCGCGATCAAGGGCAATGTCGTCGACCTGGCCGTGGCGGTCATCATCGGCGGCGCCTTCGGCAAGATCGTCGACTCCCTGGTCAAGGACATCATCATGCCGATCGTGGGGCGCGTGTTTGGCTCCCTCGATTTCTCGAACTGGTTCTTCATGTTGGGGGCGCCTCCGGCGAGTTACACCGGCCCGATGACGTACGAGGCGCTGACCAAGGCCGGCGTGCCGCTGCTCGCGTACGGCAATTTCGTCACCGTCGCGCTCAACTTCCTGATCCTCGCCTTCATCATTTTCGTGATGGTGAAGCAGATCAACCGGCTGAAGCGCGAGACCCCGCCGCCGACGGTGGTCGTGCCGGAGGACGTCATCCTGCTGCGTGAAATTCGCGACGCGCTGAAGAAATAGCCGGCATGCGCGGGTCGTGTGGCCCTCGCGCGTGCCCGCTTTCGACAGAATCGCGCTTTATTGCTTGAAATCAAGGCGAGTCGTTGACCAGGGTCGGGCGGTTTGACAGAATCCGCAGGATTACGCGCGCGTCCGGCGTTGCTGGTGCGCGAGGATGACGGCCCGGGCAAATGCCCAAAGGGCCGCACGTGAATAACGCAGGTCGACGCCCCGCCATCGAGGCATTAGGAGGAAGTTCCATGCACGTCCGCAAAATGCTGCCGGCGATCGTCGCCGCGCTGGCCGTCGCCGGCATCGCCGGCTCGGCACTGGCCGACATCAACGTCGGCGTCACGTTGTCTGCGACCGGTCCCGCCGCGTCGCTCGGCATCCCCGAGAAAAACACGATCGAGCTGCTGCCGACGAACATCGGCGGACAGAAGGTCAACTGGATCGTCCTCGACGACGCTTCCGATACGACGAAGGCCGTCACCAACACCAAGAAACTCATTTCCGAGGACAAAGTCGATGTCGTCGTCGGTTCCACGATCACACCCAACTCGCTCGCGATGATCGACGTCGCGTCGGCGGCCGAAACGCCGATGATCTCGATGGCCGCATCGGCGCGCATTGTCGATCCCGCGAATGCGAAGACGAAATGGATCTTCAAGACGCCGCAAAGCGATGCGCTGATGGCCGACGCGATCGCGGTGCACATGAAGGCGAACGGCGTGAAGACCGTGGGCTTCATCGGCTTCGCCGACGGCTACGGCGACGGCTGGCTGGCCGAAATGCGGACGTCGGCAAAGACGGCCGGCCTTGAGATCGTGGCGGAGGAGAAGTACAACCGGACCGACGCCTCGGTGACGGGCCAGGTGCTGAAGCTCGTCGCGGCGAAGCCCGACGCCATCCTGATCGCCGCCGCCGGCACCCCCGGTGCGACGCCGCAGAAGGAGCTCGTCGCGCGCGGCTACAAGGGAAGGATCTACCAGACACACGGAGTCGCGAATCCCGACTTCCTGCGCGTCGTCGGCAAGGACGGCAACGGCACCGTGCTGCCGATCGGCCCGATGCTGGTCTACGAGCAGCTGCCGGACTCGAATCCGCTCAAGAAATCGGCCGCCGAGTACATCACGAAGTACGAAGCGAAATACGGCAAGGACTCGCGCTCGACCTTCGGCGGCCATGCGTGGGATGCCTATGTCCTGCTCGCCAACGCGATCCCGCAGGCGCTCAAGAAGGCGCAGCCGGGAACCAAGGAATTCCGCGCCGCGCTGCGCGATGCCCTCGAGGCCGAAAAGGAAGTAGTCGCGACTCACGGCGTGTACACGATGAGCGCGTCGGACCACAACGGGCTCGACAACCGCGCGCGGACGATGATCAAGATCGAAAACGGCAAGTGGGTGCTGGCGAAATAGCACGCTCCTGAATCCGGGCCGGCTGCGGGCACCCCCTGCAGCCGGCTTTTTTGTGGCGGATCCCCGTGGACCTCACGATCCTTGCGATCCTCGTGCAGGATGGCGTCACCAACGGTGCGGTCTACGCGCTTCTCGCGCTGGCGCTCGTCCTCGTGTTTACCGTCACGCGCGTGATCTGGGTGCCGGCCGGCGAATTCGTCGTCTACGGCACGCTGACGCTCGCCGACCTGCAACTCGGCAAGCCTCCGGGGACCATTCGGCTGTTGATCGGGATCGCGGTCGTCGCCGGGGCCATGGAGATCTTCGATCTCGCCCGCCGCGGCGAACTCGCGCGATCGCCATGGCCGGTCCTGCGCTGGACGGGCATTCCGGTTGCCATTGGCGCGATCGCATGGTGGCTTGCAACACCCGATCTGCCCTTCTGGGCGCAGGTTCTGGTGACGCTTGCGCTGGTGACTGCGCTGGGCCCGCTGCTGTATCGGGTCGCCTACCAGCCGCTGGCCGACGCCAGCGTGCTGGTGCTCCTGATCGTGTCCGTCGCCGTGCATTTCGCGCTCACGGGGCTGGGTCTCTGGTTCTTCGGCGCCGAGGGGTCGCGCACGCCGCCGTTCTCCGGCGCTTCCATCGAAGTCAGCGGCATCACCATCAGCGTCCAAAGCCTGCTGGTCGTTGCGACAAGCATCGCGCTCATTGCAGCGCTGGGCCTGTTCTTCGGGCGCACGTTGTACGGAAAGGCGCTCCGCGCGACGGCGCTCAATCGCATCGGCGCGCGGTTGTGCGGCGTGGCCCCGGACTTCGCCGGCGCGCTGACGTTCACGCTGGGCGCGCTGCTGTGCGCGTTCTCCGGCATCCTGGTCGGGCCCATCGCGACCATTTACTACGACTCGGGTTTCCTGGTCAGCCTGAAGGGATTCGTCGGCGCCATCATCGGCGGGCTCGTCAGCTACCCGCTTGCGGCGGCGGGCGCGCTGCTCGTCGGGCTGCTCGAGGCGTTCGCATCCTTCTGGGCAAGCGGCTTCAAGGAAGTGATCGTCTTCACACTGATCATCCCGGTGCTGCTCTGGCGCAGCCTGTCAACGCGCCACCACGAGGAAGAGGAGGAGTGACGGCCGTGCCGACGCTGCCCTTTGGCGCTTGGGGATATGTCGCGTTCGTCGCGGTGCTGATCGGCGTGCCGCTGGCCGCGCCGCCGTTCTGGATCACCCTCGGCAACTACATCGGTCTCTACAGCATCGTTGCGCTGGGGCTCGTCCTCCTGACGGGCGTGGCCGGCCAGACGTCATTCGGGCAGGCGGCGTTCGTCGGCATCGGCGCCTACACGACCGCGATCCTGGCGACGCGATTCGGCTGGTCGCCGTGGGCGAATCTCGTCGTCGGGCTCGTTTTGACGCTGGCACTCGCCCTGTGCCTCGGTTTCGTCACGCTGCGGATGCGCGGCCACTACCTGCCGCTCGCAACCATCGCCTGGGGCGAGAGCCTTTTTTTCCTGTTCGGCAACCTCGAATTCCTGGGCGGTCACACGGGACTCACCGGGATCCCGGCACTCGACCTCTTCGGGTTCGAGCTCAAGGAAGAACGGTTCTACTACTTCCTGATATGGGGCATCGCGATCGCCGCGCTGTGGGCCACCGCCAACTTGCTCGATTCACGGCCGGGCCGCGCGATACGAGCGCTGCGCGGGCAGCTCGAGATGGCGGAAGCCTTCGGGGTCGACGCCGCCCGCCTCAAGATCGTCGTGTTTGTCTATGCGGCGCTGCTCGCGAGCATTTCCGGATGGCTGTACGCTCACCTGCAGCGCTTCGTGAACCCGACGCCGTTCTCGCTGCCCCAGGGCATCGAATACCTGTTCATGGCCGTGATCGGCGGCGCCGGCAGTGTCTGGGGCGCGGTGATCGGCGCCACGCTCATCACCGTCGCGAAGCAGGTGCTCCAGGACTGGCTGCCCATTTTGCTCGGGCGCAGCGGCAATTTCGAAATGGTGGTCTTCGGCGTGCTGATGGTGATCGTCCTGCAGCGTGCGCGCGAGGGCGTGTGGCCGTGGGTCGCGCACTGGCTGCCGGAGCGCCCGCCGGCGCCCGTTCCCGACGCGCCGCCGCTGCCCGCACGCGATCACGCGCCGTCACCCGGTCCGCTGCTCGAAGTGAGGAAGGCGCGCAAGCAGTTCGGCGGCCTCGTCGCTGTGAACGACCTGAGCTTCGCGATTCCGCCAGGCGAGATCCTCGGGCTCATCGGCCCGAATGGCGCGGGGAAAACCACGATGTTCAACCTGATTTCCGGTGCGCTGCCGCTTTCCGCGGGCGACATTGTCTTCCGCGGCGCATCGATCGCCGGAAGCAAGCCCTACGAGATCGCGCGGCGCGGCATCGGCCGCACGTTCCAGCACGTCAGGCTCGTGCCGCGCATGACGGTGCTCGACAACGTGGCGCTCGGCGCGTATCTGCGCGGCGAGGCAGGGGTCCTGCGTGCCGCATTGCGTCTCGACCGCGTGGAAGAACGACGATCGCGCGCGGAAGCGGCGCGGGCAATCGCGCGCGTCGGTCTCGCCGACGCGAGGGGGGTCCCCGCCGGCAGCCTCGCGCTCGGCAAGCAGCGGATCGTCGAGATCGCGCGCGCGCTCGCGTCCGACCCGGTCTTGCTGCTGCTGGATGAGCCCGCCGCGGGACTGCGGTTTCTCGAAAAGCAGGAGCTCGCCACATTGCTCCGGCAGTTGCGCGTCGAGGGCATGACCGTGCTGCTGGTCGAGCACGACATGGATTTCGTGATGGGGCTCGCGGACCGGCTCGTCGTAATGGATTTCGGGGAGAAGCTCGCGGAAGGCGCCCCGGCCGACATCCAGCGCAACCCCGTCGTGCTCGAAGCCTACCTGGGCGGCGTCTGAGGAAGCGATGACGCCGTTGCTCGAAGTTCGCCATCTGCGCGTCGCCTACGGCAAGGTCGAGGCCGTGCACGACGTCTCGCTCACCGTGCCGCCCGGCGCCATCGTCAGCGTGATCGGCCCCAACGGCGCGGGCAAGACGACGCTGCTCGCCGCGGTGATGGGCCTCCTTCCGGCGTCCGGCGACGTCGTGTATGCGGGCGAGTCGATGGCCTCGGTGCCGGTCGAGCAGCGGGTGGTCCGTGGCCTCATTCTCGTGCCCGAGCGCCGCGAATTGTTCGCGGCGATGAGCGTGGCCGACAACCTGCAGCTGGGGGCGTTCCAGCGCGCGCGCCACGGCGATCGCACCTGGCGGGAGACGCTCGCCGACGTGTACCGGCGGTTTCCGCGACTCTCCGAGCGGCGCGACCAGCTCGCGGGCACGCTTTCCGGCGGCGAGCGGCAGATGCTCGCGATGGGTCGCGCATTGATGGGGCGGCCCCGGCTGCTGATGCTGGACGAGCCCTCGCTGGGACTTGCACCCCGGATCGTCCGCGAGATTTTCACCATCATCGACGCCCTGCGCGCGACCGGCGTGTCGATCCTGCTGGTCGAGCAGAATGCGCGGGCGGCGCTGAAGGTGTCCAATTACGGTTACGTACTCGAGACCGGAGAGCTCGCAGTCGAAGGGCCGAGCGCGGAGCTCGCGGAAAATCCGCGCGTCGCGGCGACGTATCTGGGGCGCGGCGCGAGCGGCGAGCCGGGGCCCCAAGGCGCGTAGCGCCAAGGGGGAGCGAGCATTCGCGAGTCGCCGCATAAGGCCGACCGCTCGATGGATCGACTCCAATGGGCGGTGCGGAGGCCGCGGCGCAAGTGGCGCGACGCCCGTCGCGTAAGCCCCCTCGTCGCGCGGGGACATTGTTTGCTTGCTCGAATATGGCCTGCCGGCCGACAATACGCCCTTTGCGCAATGGCGGCGCCGGCGGTTTCGCGCGCCCGCACAGAAGGAACCCCGTGAACGACATGACTCTCCCCGGCGTCGCCGGCCCGCTGGTCGCCGAGGCGCGACGCCTGCTGCTCGAGCCGGCGGGTCTGGACGATGCGCACCTGTCGCGCGTGCTGGCGTCGATCCACACGCACGAAGTCGATTTCGCCGACCTGTATTTCCAGTACTCGCGGATGGAAAGCTGGAGCCTCGAGGAGGGCATCGTCAAGTCGGGCGCGTTCTCCATCGACCGCGGTGTCGGCATTCGCGCGGTCCATGGCGACAAGCAGGCGTTCGCATATTC
>Ga0209048_10000777_pt1 | contig 33812 bp, 38 predicted proteins | sample FrelakmetCRP12CR_FD_187146 | JGI IMG/M metagenome (GOLD analysis project Ga0209048, IMG submission 187146) | Freshwater lake sediment microbial communities from the University of Notre Dame, USA, for methane emissions studies - CRP12 CR (SPAdes)... | ecosystem: Environmental > Aquatic >...
GCTAGGCAGCTTGCGCTGTATCATTCGGCGCTTCAGCTGGACGGGGGGTCGTCATGAAACGGAGTTGGGTTTTGTTGCTGTGCCTTGCTTTCGCGGGCCCGCTTGCGCACGCGCAGGAGTCGCGCCTCGATGCCGTGCAGAAAGGCGGTGCGCTGCGCGTCTGCACGCCGGGAGACTACAAGCCATTCAGCCTTGCCAGGGCGGACGGAGGCTTCGAAGGGCTCGACGTCGACCTCGTGCAATCCATGGCAAAATCGCTCGGCGTCGAAGCGAAGTTCGTCAAGACGAGCTGGCCCAAGCTGATGGACGATTTCGTCGAGAAATGCGACATCGCCGTCGGCGGCATTTCGGTGACGCTGGACCGCCAGAAACGGGCCTTCTTCACCGACGCCTACATGGTGAACGGCAAGGCGCCGATCACCCGATGCGAAAACGTCAAGAAATACCAGACGGTCGCCGACATCGACAAGCCGGGCGTCACCGTGATCGAAAATCCGGGCGGCAGCAACGAGCGCTTTGCCCGCGCCAATTTCAAGCAGGCGAAGATCGTCATCTTCGAAGACAACACGAAAATCTTCGACGAGATACTGAAGGGCAACGCCGACGTGATGATCTCCGAATCGGTCGAGACGATCGTGCAGCAGAAGCAGCGGCCGGGACTGTGCGCGGTCAACCCGGACAAGCCGCTGCAGTACGGGGAGATGGGTTACCTGCTGCCGCGCGGCGACGTCGTCTTCAAGGCGTGGGTCGACCAGTGGCTGCACCTTGCCAAGGCGACCGGCGAGTACGACCGTACGCTTGCGGCGTGGACAAAATAGGCGTCAGCTGCCCTTGAGGTTTCTGGCCGCCAATGCGTAGCCGCCGGCGGCGCCGTCGACGAAGTGCACGTGGTTGCTGGTGGCGATCGACGGCACGATGCAGGTCATGATTGCCTTGTCCTGCCGGTGCAGGCCGAAGCGCAGGATGTACTCGCCCGCCGCTCTTGCGAGGCGCCGCTCGATTGCGTCGGCAAGGCCGGGAGTGCAGTCGAGCGTCATGCGCAGATTGTCGTCGTACTTGCGGAAGTCTGAATTGTCGACCACTTCGCGCCTGTAGACCGCCGGATCGAACGGTCCGACGCGCACGCCCAGGCGCATGACGCAATAGGCGAGCAATGTGCTGATCATCACGCGCAGGCGCGCCATGAAGTGCGATTCGCCTTGCCGGCGGGTCGCCCGTGCCTCCAGATCGAGTCCCGGCGGCGGCCAGCCCACTGCCGGGGCGCCGTCCGGCACGGGCTTCACGACCTCGGTACTGGTCTCCAGTTCGGTCAGCAGGTCTTGGATCAGCCGGCGGAAGGCAGGGTCGCCGTGCTTCACCGGCACCACGAGGACCGAAAGAATGACGCCGCGCGAGCTCGGGATGTCGTTCCAGCGGCACGACAGCCCAGTCAGGTCGGGCAGCGTGCCGGGGGGCGCCGGGGCGACCGCGAATTCACCGTTCTTCATCGCCCGTTCCGCCCAAGCGAGGCCGCCGCCGGAGAACATCGCGTAGGACACGTTTTTCGACGGGGCGAAGCGCGCCACGCCGACGTCGAGCCCTTGCGCGCGCACCGCTGACACCGGCACGAGCGCCGCTCGCGTGACCAGATCGAGCTCCTCGCGTGCCCATGTCGCGGTCGCGGCGAGCGCGCCCCGCACGATCGCTTCATCGCCGGCGGCGACGGCCAAGCTCGCTCCATCGCCGCCGAAGACGAACGGAAACGCGCGGCCCTGCAGCGCATTGGTCACCGCGGCGATGACCGACGCCCCGGCGGTGTTGACGGCCTTGTAGCGACCCGCTTGGATCGCTTGCGTCGAACCGACGACATCGGTGAACCCGAGCAGCCAGCCATCGGGCAGCGGACGATAGCGTTCGGGGTCGAGAATGCGCGAGAATCCCTCGAAAACCGGCAGGCTCGCGTAGTAGTCGGTATCGGGGTCCATTGCCCTGTGATCGTGGCCAGTTTCGCTCGCGGCGGTCGGTGCCAGCACTCGCCAATCGGTTTCGCAAGCGCCCGTGGACGCCTGCGACGGTGCGGCGAAACTCTCCCACGGCGGGTATTCGCTGGCAAGCGGCGGGATCGCGAGCCGCGAAGGCGTACTTCGCTCCGCGGGTGCTGCTTGCGCCTGATCGTGGGCTCCACGCAGGTGCAAAGCGGCGCGTGGGGCCGCCCTGGTTCGGCGAAGCGCTCGGGGTCGGTGTCCCGCGCCCGGATCGGTGTGGCGGGCTAGTCGTAGTACTGCTGGCAGATCTCCCGCACTTTCGCCTCACCGCTCAGGAACGCATCGACGCAGCGCGGATCGAAATGCTTGCCCTTTTGCGAGTGCAGGTAGGCGAGCCCTTCCTCGATGGTCCAGGCATGCTTGTACGGCCGCTCGCTGACCAGCGCGTCGAACACGTCGGCGATGGCGACGACACGGGCGACGATGGGGATGTCTTCGCCGTGCAGGCCGTTGGGATAGCCTGAACCGTCGTACTTCTCGTGATGTCCGAGCGCAATGATCGCGCCCATGCTCAAGTATTTGGAGGGACTGCCCTTGAGTATGTCGTAGCCGATGCGCGGGTGGGTTTTCATCACCGCATCTTCCTCGGTGGTCAGCGGGCCAGCCTTGAGCAAGATCGCGTCGGGTATGCCGATCTTGCCGATGTCGTGCATGGGTGCTGCGACCTCGAGCACGTGGACGGTCTCGGGCGCCAAGCCCAGGTTGGTCCCGATGAGCGACGAGTACCTTGCCATGCGCGTCAGGTGATTGGCGGTCGTCTGGTCGCGGAACTCGCCGGCCTTGGCGAGTTTGGACAGCGTTTCGAGCTCGCGCTCGTGGATCTCGGCCACCGACTTGTCGACCTGGTATTGCAGTACGCGCGCCTGATCCGACAATACGATCTTGTGGCGGCGCAGGTCGAGCAGGTTGGCGCAGCGCGCGCGGGTCTCGTGCTCGTCCAGCGGCTTGATCAGGAAGTCGGTCGCTCCGGCTTCGAGCGCTTCATAGCGCACCCGTCGATCGTCGACGACCGTGATGACCACGATCGGCACGTCGATGCAGTGGGGCAGCGCGCGGATCTGACGCACCAGCTGGACGCCATCGAACTCGGGGAGCTTGTAGTCGGTGAGGACCATGTCGACGCGGTTGTTGCGCGAATACTCCAGCGCGCGGCTCGGCGTGTCGAACAGTTCCAGGTTGAGCTTGCCGTCGATCTGGCGGACGATTTCGGCGAGCAGCAGGCGGCTGCTGAACAGGTCGTCGATGATCAGTACGGTGTTGCGCTGGGCGCGTGCCAGCGCCAGTTCGGAGATGACGGCGTTCTTGGCTGCAGGACGTGCTTGGACTGCGCTCATCGCGTCCCCCTGTGTGCGGAAAGTACGGCAGCTAGGCGCGAGCAATAACTATGCCGAGATTTGCGCGCAAGCCCCCTAATCGTCATAAGACGACCAGCCTGCGCCAAGACGGTGCAGTTAGCAAGCTCCATGGCGCGCAACGGTGGGCGAACCAGACTCCCGCGGGCGGCGGGTGGTGTCATCCGTCCGGTCAGACGAGACGGAAAATGGTCGGGGCGAGAAGATTCGAACTTCCGACCCCCTGCACCCCATGCAGGTGCGCTACCAGGCTGCGCTACGCCCCGACGTGTAAGCATGTGAATTATACCGGCTTCAAGGGTTCGGACGGAGCAGGGCGCGAATTTCTTCGATAACCTGCCGCAGCTGGTCAGGCGAAAGTGACGTCACCCGGCGTTCTTCGGGTGCGCTTGCCGGCGGCGTTGTCGCCTGGGGCTCCGCGATTGCGTCGGATTCGAGTCGGTGGCGGGCACCGTTGATCGTGAAACCTTGTTCGTACAGGAGGTCGCGGATGCGCCGGATGAGCAGGACCTCGTGATGTTGATAGTAGCGGCGGTTGCCACGGCGCTTGACCGGCTTGAGTTGCGTGAATTCCTGCTCCCAGTATCGCAGCACATGTGGCTTGACCGCGCACAGGTCGCTGACTTCTCCGATAGTGAAGTAGCGCTTGGCGGGGATGGGCGGGAGTTCGGACTTAGTCTGCCTGTGCTCGGCCATGGTTCGCGGCTTCGACCATTGCCTTCAGTTTCTGGCTGGCGTGAAAGGTGACTACGCGGCGCGCTGTGATGGGGATCTCCTCGCCGGTCTTGGGATTGCGGCCGGGTCGTTGGGGTTTCTCGCGGAGCTGGAAATTGCCGAAGCCCGAGAGTTTCACGCTGTCGCCGGACTCTAGAGCAATGCGGATCTCCTCGAAAAAGCGTTCGACCATGTCCTTGGCTTCGCGCTTGTTGAGGCCGAGTTGCTCGAACAGCAGATCGGCGAGTTCGGCTTTGGTGAGTGTCATCGGAAATCCCTACTGACGTAGCGTGCCGCCGAATCGATCTTGGAGTACCCGGAGCAGAACCGCTACGGTGGCGTCGATTTCAGCGTCGGTCAAAGTACGTGCAGTATCTTGCATAAGCACAAGAATTGCAAGGCTTTTTTTCCCGCGCTCGACGCCGGGACCCCGGTAGACGTCGAACAGGCTGATCTGCTCCACGGACGCGGGTTTTGCCACCGCGAGCGCCTCCAGCACCTCCTGGACCGGCAGCGCGTCGGCCACCACCACCGCCAGGTCGCGGCGTACGATGGGCAGCCTGGGCACCGGTTGCGCTGCGGGCATCGGGCGGCGGGCAAGGGCGTCCTGGTCGAGCTCGAAGACGACCGGCGCGTGCGGCAATTCGAACTCGCGCGTCAGTCGCGGGTGCAGTTCGCCCACCCATCCCGCCTGCCTGCCGTCGATAAGTACGCGCGCCGAGCGCGCGGGGTGCAGCGCGGGATGGACCCTGCCCACGGTGCTGACCGGCAGCGGCGCCGCCAGCGATTCGACGTCGCCCTTGATATCGAAGAAATCCGCGACCCGCTTGCCGCCGTCCCATTGCGGCGGTTCGGCGGGACCGTACGCGAGTCCTGCGATGCGCTGCGGCTGCGCAAGCTGTTCGCCGTCGCGGTGGAAGCAGCGCCCGGTCTCGAAAATGCGTACCCGTTCCGCCTTGCGATTGACGTTGGTTCGCAAGGTGTCGAGCAAGCCGCCAAGCAAGGTCGTGCGCATGACGTCGAGATGGCTGGCGATCGGGTTCTGCACCTTGATCGGATGCGCGTCGACGCGAAGCGCCTGCTCCCACGCCGAATTCACGAAGCTGAAGGTAATCACCTCCTGATAGCCGCGATCGACCAGTCGGGCGCGAAGCTGCCCCAGCCCACGTGCGGTCTCGGGCATCGGCAGCATGTGCTGTGGGTGCGCCGACGCGGCCGCGTGGATGTTGTCGTAACCGTACAGGCGCGCGGCTTCCTCGATGAAATCGGCTTCGATCGACAGGTCGAAGCGGTAAGACGGAGGCGTGACGATGAAGTCATCGCCTTCGCGCACGGGCTCGAGTCCGAGCCGCGTGAATATCGCGGCGAGCTCCGTGGCGGGTATCGCGACGCCGAGCGTGCGTGCGATGCGCGCGCCGCGCACGCGGACCGGATCGCGGCGCGGGAATTCGCCGCGCGCGTCGACGAGCGGACCCGCGCGTCCGCCGCACAATTCGAGGACCAAGGCGGTAGCACGGTCGACTGCTACAGGCGAAGCCTCGAAATCGACCCCGCGTTCGAACCGGTAGCCCGCATCGGTCGCGAAACCCAGGCGCCGCGCCTTGCCCTGGATGATCGCCGGATTCCAGAACGCGCCTTCGATGAAGACACTGGTCGTCGCGTCGCTGATGCCGCTGTGTTCGCCGCCCATGATGCCGGCCAGACCGAGCGGCTTCTTCTCGTCGGCAACCAGCAGCAGCGAGGGGACCAGATCGATGGTCTGGCCGTTGAGCAGGGTCAACTTCTCGCCGTCGCGCGGGAAGCGCACGACCAGGTCTCCGTCCAGCAACGCGTTGTCGTACGCGTGCAACGGCTGGCCCAGCTCGAGCATGACGTAGTTGGTGACGTCGACGACCGCCGAGATCGGGCGGATGCCGCTGCGCTCGAGCCGCTGCTGCATCCAGGCCGGCGTTGGTGCGCGCGCGTCGATGCCTTCGATGATGCGGCCGCAAAAGCGCGGGCACGCGCGGGGATCCTCGATGCGCACGCCGCGCTCTGCGGAGGACGCAACCACGATACGGACTTGCGGTATCGACGCGACCGGCGCCGCGGTGATGGCGCCAACCTCCCGGGCAATACCGACGAGCGACAGGCAGTCGGCACGATTCGGCGTGAGCTTCAGCGTCAGCAGCGTGTCGTCCAGGTTCAGTACCTTGCGAATGTCGCTGCCGACCGGCGAGCGCGGATCGAGCAGCAGCAGGCCGGATGCGTCGTCGGAGATGCGCAGTTCCGCGGCCGAGCACAGCATGCCTTGCGATTCGACGCCACGCACCGCCGACTTGCGGATCGCCAGCCCGCCCGGCAGTTGGGCGCCGACCAGCGCGCACGGTGCGAGAACGCCGGCCTCCACATTCGGCGCTCCGCAAACGATGCTCAGCGGCGAACCCAAGCCGGCATCGACGCTGCACACGCTGAGCCGGTCGGCGTTCGGATGACGCTCGACGGCGAGGACCTTGCCGACGACGACGCCGCTGAACGGCGGCGCGACGGCAACGCGCTCTTCCACCTCGAGACCCGCCATCGTCAGCGCATGCGCGAGCGCCGCGCTGTCCTGCGGCGGATCGACCAGGCTGCGCAGCCAATGCTCAGAAAACTTCATCGCCAGTCGCCTCGCCCTACGCGAACTGCTTCAGGAAGCGCAGGTCGTTCTCGTAGAACAGCCGCAGGTCGTTGACGCCGTAGCGCAGCATCGCCAGCCGGTCCGGACCCATCCCGAAGGCGAAGCCCTGGTAGCGCTCCGGGTCGATGCCGACCGCGGAGAGCACGTTGGGATGAACCTGGCCCGCTCCGGAGATTTCCAGCCAGCCGTCGCCGAAGCTCATGTCGATTTCCGCAGACGGCTCGGTGAACGGAAAGAACGACGGCCGGAACCGAACCTCCAGGTCGTCGCGCTCGAAAAAGCGCCGCAGGAATTCGCTGAAGACGCTCTTCAGGTCGGCGAAGCTGACGTGCTCGTCGATCCAAAGACCTTCGACCTGGTGGAACATGGGCGAGTGGGTCGCGTCGCTGTCGACGCGGTATACGCGACCCGGGGCGATGATCTTGATCGGCGGCGCGTGCGTTTCCATGTAGCGCACCTGGATCGGCGAGGTGTGCGTGCGCAATACCATGCCGTCGTCGACATAGAAAGTGTCGTGCATCGAGCGGGCCGGGTGGTCCTCGGGCGTGTTGAGCGCCGTGAAATTGTGGAAATCGTCCTCGATCTCGGGGCCGTCGGCGACCGCGAAGCCCAGCGAGCGAAACAGCGCCTCGATGCGGTCGATGGTGCGCGTGATCGGATGCAATCCGCCGATGGCCTGGCCTCGCCCCGGCAGGGAGACGTCCAGCGCGGCGCCGGCGAGCTGCTGCTCCAGCCTCGCCTCGGCGAGCGACTCGCGGCACTGTTTGAGCGCCGCCTCGAGCTGCTCCTTCGCGGCGTTGATGCGCGCGCCCGCCGCCGGCCGCTCGGCAGCGTCCAGCTTGCCCAGCGATTTGAGCAGGTCGGTGAGGCGCCCGGCCTTGCCGGTGTAGCGCGCCTTTGCGTTCTCGAGCGCGGCCGGATCAGCGCACGCCGCGAAATCGGCGAGAGCGGCGGCGACGATGGTCTCGAGCTCGTTCATTTTCCGAAGGCGAAAAAAAGGGAGGCGTTGTCGCGCCTCCCTCGTTGACTTGCGATCCTCAGGCCAGAGAGGCTTTGGCCTGCTCCGCGATCTTGGTGAATGCCGCCTTGTCGTGAATGGCGAGGTCGGCGAGCACCTTGCGATCGATCTCGATCGACGCCTTCTTCAGGCCGTTCATGAAGGTGCTGTAGGACAGGCCCAGTTCGCGCACCGCGGCGTTGATCCGCGCGATCCAAAGTGCGCGAAATTCGCGCTTCTTGGCGCGGCGATCGCGATACTGGTACTGCCCCGCCTTCATCACCGCTTCCTTGGCGATGCGGTAGACGTTGCTGCGACGGCCGCGATAGCCCTTCGACAGGTCCAGGACCTTCTTGTGCCGCGCCTTGGCGGTCACCCCGCGCTTTACTCTTGGCATGGCCGGTTTCCTTTACGCGTAGGGCAACATGGCTTTGACCGAGTCCGCATTGGTGCTGTGGACTGCGGTCGAGCCGCGCAGCTGCCGCTTGTTCTTGGTCGACTTCTTGGTCAGGATGTGGCGCTTGAACGCCTGCGAGCGCTTGACGCTGCCGCTTCCGCGCACGCGGAAGCGCTTCTTCGCGCCGCTCTTGGTCTTCATCTTCGGCATGACTTCTGTTCCTATTTGCTGCCCACGGCGGTGCTCTCCGGGGGAGAGGCTTGCTTGCGCGCTGGCAAACCGGCTTCGGGCTTGTTCGGGTGATGCTTGGTTGCAACGACTTTCTTTGGGGCCAGCAGCATCACCATCTGCCGGCCTTCGAGCCTCGGGAACTGTTCGACGACGCAGTACGGCTCCAGGTCGCCACGGATGCGCTCGAGCAGGCGGATACCGAATTCCTGGTGCGCCATCTCCCGACCGCGGTACCGCAGCGTGATCTTCGCCTTGTCGCCTTCCCCCAGGAACCGGATCAGGTTTCGCAACTTGATCTTGTAGTCGCCTTCGTCGGTACTCGGCCGGAACTTGACTTCCTTGACCTGTATCTGCTTGAGCTTCAGCTTCGCTTCGTGAGCGCGCTTCGCCTCCCGATACTTGAACTTGCCGAAATCCATGATCCGGCACACGGGGGGCTCGGCCAGCGGCGCAATCTCGACCAGGTCGAGTTCCGCCGCTTCCGCTCGCGCGATCGCATCCGCAATGGGCACGATACCGAGTTGCTCGCTGTCTGCACCTACCAGCCGGACTTCGGGGGCGTTGATCTCTCCGTTGACCCGCTGTGCTTTGTCCTGGGCTATCGCGTTACTCCTCGCTAGTAAAAAATTGGCCGTGCCACCCGCCGCCCATCGTGCGCTCGTCCACTCTAACGACGAGACGCCGTCTCGCTCTGGAGACGGTTGATGAAGGCACCCAGAGGCATCGCCCCCAGATCCTCGCCGGCGCGGGTCCGCACAGCCACCTGCCGAGCCTCCAGTTCCTTGTCGCCCAGGATCACCTGGTACGGCAATTTCTGCAGGCTATGTTCGCGAATTTTATAGGTTATTTTCTCATTGCGCAAATCGGCAACAGCCCGGACGCCGGCGGCCTTGAGCTCGTCGGTGACTTCCGCGGCGTAGGCGGCCTGCCGGTCGGTGATCGTCAGCACAACGACCTGGACGGGAGCCAGCCAAACGGGCATGGCGCCGGCGTGGTTTTCGATCAGGATGCCGATGAACCGCTCCAGCGATCCAACGATCGCCCGGTGCAGCATGACCGGCACCCGCCGCGAATTGTCCTCGGCGACGTATTCGGCGCCGAGCCGGCCCGGCATTGAAAAATCCACTTGCATCGTTCCGCACTGCCAAGAGCGGCCCAGCGAGTCCTTCATGTGGTACTCGATCTTGGGCCCATAGAAGGCACCTTCGCCCGGAAGCTCGGTCCACTCGACGCCGCAGGTACGTAACGCCTCGCGCAGCGCGTCCTCGGCCCGGTCCCAGGTGTCGTCGCTGCCCAGGCGCTTGTCCGGACGCAACGCGAGCTTGATGGCGATGTCGTCGAAGCCGAAATCCTTGTAGACGGCCAGCGCCTGCCGGTTGAAGGCGGTGACTTCGGGCTGGATCTGCTCCGGAGTGCAGAAGATGTGCCCGTCGTCCTGCGTAAAGGCCCGCACCCGAATCACGCCGTGCAGCGCACCCGAGGCCTCGTTGCGATGGCACGAACCGAACTCGCCGTAGCGCAGCGGCAGGTCGCGGTAGCTGCGCATGTCCGAATTGAAGATCTGCACGTGCCCGGGACAGTTCATCGGCTTGATCGCGAAGTCGCGCTTCTCCGACTCCGTGGTGAACATGTTCTCCTTGTAGTTCTGCCAGTGGCCGGATTTCTCCCAGAGGGTCCGGTCCAGGATCATCGGACACTTGACTTCCTGGTAGCCGTGTTGCTGGTAGACGCGGCGCATGTACTGCTCGACCTGCTGCCAGATGGTCCAGCCCTTGGGATGCCAGAACACCATGCCCGGCGCTTCGTCCTGCAGGTGGAACAGGTCGAGCGCCCTGCCCAGCTTGCGGTGGTCGCGCTTCTCCGCTTCCTCGAGCCGATACATATGGGCGTCCAGGTCCTCCTTTTTCGCCCACGCGGTGCCGTAGATCCGCTGCAGCATCTCGTTCTTCGAATCGCCCCGCCAGTACGCTCCCGCGAGCTTGGTGAGCTTGAACACGCGCAGCTTTCCGGTCGAGGGAACATGCGGGCCGCGGCACAGGTCGGTGAACCTGCCTTCGGAATAGAGTGAAATGTCTTCGTCGGACGGAATCGAGGCGATGATCTCGGCCTTGTAGTGCTCGCCGATCGACTCGAAATACTTTACCGCGTCGTCGCGCTTCATCGTCCGGCGCGACACCGGTTCGTCCTTCTTCGCGAGTTCGACCATTTTCTGCTCGATCGCGATCAGGTCCTCGGGCGTGAACGCCCGCTGGTACGAAAAATCGTAGTAGAAGCCGTCCTCGATGACCGGGCCGATGGTCACCTGCGCGTCGGGAAAAAGTTCCTTGACCGCGTAGGCGAGCAGGTGTGCCGTCGAATGACGCAACAGGTCCAGGCCGTCGCCGTCGCGGTCGGTGACGATGGCGAGGCGGGCGTCGCGGTCGATCACGAACGAGTTATCGACGAGCTTGCCGTCGACCTTGCCGGCAAGCGCGGCCTTGGCGAGTCCGGGCCCGATCGCGGCGGCGACCTGGGCGACGGTGACGGGCGCATCGAAGTGCTTGATGGCGCCGTCGGGCAATCGGATATCGGGCATGACGTACTCCAGAAACGAAAAAAGTGCGGACGAGCCACACTTTTTCGCCAAACAGCCGCGTGCGAACTCGAGCCTAGGTCAGGCGGTCTCCGTACGCGTTCGCGGTGTCATAACCATACCTTTCCTTCGATCCCATCGGGCCCCGAACGGGCAGGTGGTAGGCGCGATTGGACTCGAACCAACGACCCCCACCATGTCAAGGTGGTGCTCTAACCAGCTGAGCTACGCGCCTAAAGAAAAAAAGTATACCGGAACTCCCGGCTGGCCGCCACGCGCGCTAGGGCAGCAACACCCGAAGGGCTCCGAGCAGCAACGGCTGATGCACCATGTACAAAAGCAGGCTGTGGCGGCCGAGCCAATTCAGCCACTCTGGCGCACGGCGCGCCACGCCCTGCAGGGGGAGGTAGTCCCTTGCGTCGAGCCAGGCGCCGACCGCGATCCCGATGCACACGACGCCCAGCCAAGGCAACAGCGGTACGTAGTCCTCGGTCGCGGGCTTGTGCGTCATCAACCCGACCCATTGCAGCCACGGGGCGTCGAACGCCGGCAGGCGCACCTGCGTACCGACGCCAACCGCGCCGATTCCCGCGAACAGCGCGATCCGCGGGTGGCGCACCAGCGGCCAGGCAAGCACGGAAGACAGCGCGATGCAATGGAGGATGCCGAAGCTGATGAACGTCCGCGGAAAAACGAAGTAGCTGCCGCCGGTCACCAGCAGCGCACAGCACGCAACGAGTGCGATGCGCCGCCAGTAGCGGTGCGGACTGATCCTCGCCCGGCGCGCGAGCACCAGGCTCACGCCCACCAGCAGCAGAAACGACGTCACGATCAGCGCCCGCAGCGACAGCCACAGCGGGTCGCGATTGAAGTCCGCTCGAAACACACCAAACCAGTTCAGGTCGAAGGAGAAATGGTAGGCGATCATGGCGCAGATCGCGGCGCCGCGAAGGGCGTCGACGGCGACAATGCGCGACGCTGCGGCGGCTGCGCTGGCGACACCTGCGGCGGCGCCGGTTCGTGCGCGATGCTTGCCGCGGCTCATCGACGCCCCTATGGCAGGACCACGGCATAGCTACCGGCGCCATCGGCTCGGCCGACCGATCCCAGCGCCGTCGCGATCGCGGCGGCCCGGCGCTCGTCGATCCCGACGCGAGGGCGAACCGCCGCGTTGACGCGCAGCGCGCCGTCAGCAGACACGGCGGCGGTGCCGGTGATTTCGACTTCGCCTCCGGCGTTGGCCAGCGCACCGGAAAGCCAGCGGTCCTGCCCGGTGCCGTCGTAACGAAGATCGCCGAGCCCGACGCGCAGCGGGGTGCCCGGCGCCGATACGGTGGCGTTGTCCCAGCGCAACGCAACCCCGCCGGTGAGCGAATCGCCGGACTTGCCGAAAGCGGCGCTGCTCACGCCGACGACTCCACCAGCGCGCACCACGGCTGCCGGTGCACCCAACGCCAGCAGCAACGCGTCGGCCGGCACTCTGACTGCGACGTCGCGCAACGTGAGCGAACCGTGCGCGATCGCGAACGATGCCTTGGGCGACGCATCGCCGCCGCCGCCCAGCGAGCCGCGCAGTTCGCCCCACAGCAATGGCAGAGCGTCGATGCGCCAGGCGATGTCGACGCGGGCATTGGCGCTCGGCAGGCAAAGCGCTCCGGCCCCGCTCCACAGCGTGCCGGTGGCGTCGGCGAGGTGCAGCCGGCCGCCGCTGGCGGCGTCGATGCGGCCATCGAGCAATGTCGCCGGCGCAGTGACGCCTAGAGCAAACAGCAGCAGTACGATGCCCGCAACGATGGCAATGACGGTACGCACGTCGCTATTGCGCCAGGACGAGTTCGGCGCGCACCTGCCCCGGCTCGACGCGTGCCGTGGACGCCAGGTCGACGGCGCGCAGGCGCGCATCGCGCTGCAGCGTCGCGACGAGCTTGAGCAACGAATCGAAGCCGATGGCGTCGAAGCTCACGCGCAACCGGTCGTTGTCGACGCGATCGACGCTCGCCGCTTTCAACCCCTGCTGGGCAAGCATGGCGTCGAGCTCGGCGCGCGCATCGTGCGGCGTGGCAGCGGCGGGATTGCGCGACAGGCTGGCGATATCGTCGGCCTGCAACCGCGCGTTGGCGAGCGCGGACCGCTGCGTGGCGATCTGGCGGACGAGACGCTCGGTGTCGCGCTGCATCGGCTGCCACACGACCAGCCAGGCAAGCGCGGCAATCGCGGCGCCGCCGACGACTGCGATCAGCAGGCGTTCAACGCGCGAGCGCAACTGCCACCATTGCGTCATGCGCTCGCGCGGCCCCGTGCTTTGCATTGCCGCCATCAGTCGATACCCACGCGCAGGCGCGCTCCGCTCGCGTTCGGCGCCGCGATGGCGACCAGTCCCCGCTTCTGCAGTTCGTGCTGGACCTGGGCGGGCTGCGTCGCGTCCAGCTTTTGCAGCTCGAGGACGACGTGGCCATCGGCGTAGCGCAGCGATCGGATCGCGCCTGCCGGCAAGGTGGCCAGCGCCGGCGCGGCGCGGGCGAGCAGCGGCAGCAGATCGTCGGCCGAGGTCAAACCGGCGCGATGCCGCAAGGCCGCGTCGCGCCGGGCGATCGCCGTTGCGGCGGGTGCGTTGGCGGCTTCTTCCGGCGCCGCGGCTAACGCCAGCGCCGCCATTTCGCGTTGCAATTGCGCGGACTGCCACTGCAGCGAAAGCCACAGGCCGAAACTGGCTAGCACGTGAATGCCCAGGGCGATGGCGGCGATCCACAAAGCCGGACGCAGCGCGCGCAGGAAATCCACGCGTTGCGCCGGCGGCGATGCGCCGAAGGCGCCAGACTGCAAATCGATCGCGCCGGCAAATGCGGCCGGCGTCGCCGCCGACCAGTGCCACGGCGTCCCGGCGGTGAATTCGATGCCGGTGGCGTCGCTCGCTCGCGTCAGCAGCGCGGGCGTCACCCCCGCCACGTCCACCCGGACCGCGCGCGGTCGCGGCTTGCGACTTCCGGCCAGCGCCAGCATCAGTTCGCTCGGCGGCGCATCCGCTGGCGCCACTCCCACCGCGATCGAGGTACCGTCGGCGGTGCGTACGAAACCCGCGCGATCGAGTCCCGTGGCGCACCAGCACCAGCCGTCGGGCGGCGCCAGCGCAAGATCGCTTTCCAGCAAGATTCGGTGCCAGCGCAGTCCAAGGCGCGTCGACGCGCCGACGAAATCGCGCATCCACGACGTCGCCACGATGGCGGCGCGCAGCGCGCCCGACGTTGCCTGCGGCGCCAGCGCCACGTGAATGTCCTCGGGCGCGCCTGCCAGCTGGTCTTCCAATGCGAACATCACCGCCGCCGCCGCGCGGGTCGCCGGCAGCGGCGGCAGCGTGAGCGTCACCAGACGCCCGTGCGTCGCGGCGATCACCGCTTCGGCGCGGTCCGCCTGCGGCCATTCCGCGCGCCGGCCGCGCCCGCTGCGCGCGACCCGGTCCTGCGCATCGAACAGCGCCCAGTCGGCCTCGCGCGCTGCGTCGGGAGGGGCGTCGAAATGGACGCGCAGCGTGGTCATCGTGCCCGGATTCTACTCGACGCCGTACTGGCGCCTGCCGCCCGTCATTCGACGGTCTGCCAGACCACCACCGGCCATGCTCCTGGTGCGGCGGCGCGCTTGAGCAGCGCGCGCGCCCGCGCCAGCGTATCGCCCTGGCGCGCCTCGATCGACACCTCGAACCAGTTGCTGCCGACGCTTACCAGGGCTTCGTCGACGCTGATATCCGGCCGGGGAAGGCGCGCGCGGAAATCGGCGACGCTGACGAATGGCTGCGCTTGGCGTTTGGTGACGAGCGCCAGCGCGCCCGCGCGGTCGAGCCCGTCGGCGACCGCGGCGAGCACTTCGGGCGCCGCCGTGTTCACGTTTACCGGGGCGGGCGCGTCGACGGTGGTCACGAAGGGGCGCAGCGTCGCCAGGAGCGCAATGCTTCCGCCGCGCACCGCCATCAGCTCGCTGGCGCGAGCGACGGCTGCGTTGGCGGCGAGCCCGGGGCTGGCCTGTGCCAGATACCAGGCGTCCTCGGCGCCTCCGGGCGCGGTCACGCGATCGTCGTCGTCGACCCAGTCGGTGAATGCATCGAGCGTGGCTTCGGGCAGCGAGAGAGCGGTGAACAGCCGGGTCAGTGCGGCGCGCGTCGCCGGTCGATTCGCAGCGACCGCGAGATTGTTGACGTTGATGCGGCTCTGCGCGTCGACCAGATAGCCGGAGATCGAGCCATTTTCGAGCGGTATCGGGGGCAGCCGCAACGCCCACGGCTGGCCGTTGTGCACCGGCGCACCCGCGGGTGCGTTGTCGAAAACGATCTGCCGCGCCCATTGCACGCCGGCCATTGCCAGCGCCTGCGCCTGCACCTGATCGCGGCGATGCTCGTGGTCGTTGATCCAGCGCTGCTGCTGCCACAGCAGCGTCGCCGCGATGGTCGCGGCGAGCGCGGCGAGCAGCATCGCCATGATGATCGCCGCGCCGCGCGCGCGCGGCTTCAGCGCAAGGCCAGCCATCGCTCGATGAGCTCGCCGTTGGCGAGCGTCAACTCGACCCGCGTCGCGCGCGGTAGCGCATCGTCGCCGCTGACCGGCCAAGCGTTGACCCACGCGCCACTGCGCGTCAGGTACGCCAGGCGGAAGCGTGCGACGTTGCCCAGCAGCGGATAGGCGACAGGCGCGACCGCGGGCACGCGATCGTAGCCCGCCCAGTACAGCACTTCGACGGTGCCTTCGCGAAAGCGGTACTGCAGTCGCTGTCCGGCGCTGCCGGGTTCGAGATTGAACTCGGGGCCCGCGCGCGAAAATGTGAGCGCCGAGTTGCCGTCGCCATCGGCAACGGTGCCAAGCCACGCGGCTTCGCGCATCGTTCCCAGGCGCGCGCCGCGGGGCACCGCCTCGCGCAGGTCGCCTTCGAGGCGGGCGAAGAAGCCGTCCAGCGCGCGCCATCGCGCCGCTTCGGCGGACAGGCGCGTCTCGCTGTCGGCCAGCGCGGACACGGCGCGGTAGCCGAGAACGGCGATGGTTGCGACGATCGCCACGGCGATGATCACTTCGAGGAGCGTGAAACCGCGGTGCGGGGAGCGCATTCAGCGCTGACCGAGGTAGCCGACGAGGCGCGCGAGCACGTGGTCGGGAGTGGTCGCGTCGGCGACGGTGATTTCGATCTTGCGAAACGCCGGGTTGGGCGTCCCACCGATGCTTTCATGCCACGCGAACATTGCGCCAGCTTGTGCCGCGCTGCCGTTGCGCTCTCCGGGTCCGGGCGTGGGCGACTCGAGCTGCGCCGCGGCGAGGCGGTTTTGCGCGACCCACAGCGCTAGCGTGCGCGATTTCAGTACCGTCGCGCCCTCGGCGCTCTGGGCAACGCTACGGAAGCCGGCGGCCAGCGCGACGGCCACGATCGCCAGCGCGACGAGCACCTCGACCAGCGTAAAGCCCGCCGCGCGCGACGCTAGCGCGGCGAGGCTGCGGTCAGCGCGACGCGATTGAGCGGATCGGCGGCGAGCAGGACGCGCCATTCGGGAGAACCGACTTCGATCGTGTACGGTTCGTTGCGGCCGCTGGAGGCCAGCGGGAGTATCGCATCCGCGGTGACCGACTGGCCGGCATAATCGCGCACGGTCGCGGCGATGCGTTCGGGCAATGCATGCGGCGCCAGTACCTCGTCGTCGATCATCGGCACCCATCGATCTCCATCCGCGCCGGCTTCGCGCCGCCAGAACCGGTACCCAGCGCCGCTTGCGGCAACGCCGAGCGTCTGATTGCGCCACTGCGCCAGCGCCGCGGCGTGTTCGAGCGCCGCTGCAAGGCGCCGGGCTTCGCGCTCGACGGTTTGGCGCGGATCGCTGTCCAGGCGCACGTAGGCCAATCCGGCGGCCAGCCCGATGACCAGTATCACGACCAGCATCTCGGCCAGCGTGAATCCGACGCAACGCTGCCGGTCGCCCCGGGACCTCGGGCCTAGAGGTCCCATGAACCGATGTCGGAGTCGAATCCGGTGCCGCCGGCCTGGCCGTCGGCGCCGAAACTGAAAACATCGATTTCGCTGCGCAAGCCCGGATTCAGATACTGGTACGGCGTTCCCCACGGATCCTTGGGCAGGCGCTCGAGGTAGCCGTTCGCCTTCCAGTTGGGCGGCACCGGGGGCTGCGTGGGCCGCGCGACCAGTGCGGCAAGCCCCTGGTCGGTGGTCGGATAGCGGCCATTGTCGAGGCGATAGAGCTTGAGCGCCTGCATGATCGCCCCGATGTCGTTCTTCGCGGCGATGACGCGCGCCTCGTCGGGTCGTTCGAGCACGCGCGGTACGACCAGTGCGGCAAGAATGCCGAGAATGACGATGACGACGAGAACTTCGACGAGCGTGAAGCCCGGCGCACGGCGAAGTTGGCGGAACGGTGAGGGCATCCAGCCATTATAATCGCGCGCACTTGTTTCGTTCGATGGTGACCCGGTGCTGCGTCGACTGCTTTGGTTTCTGGCTTGCGTCGCGCTCGTCGTCGCTGGCGCGTACGCCTGGGCGACCCGGTATCCCTTGCCGCTGCCGGAGTCGCCCTATGCGTTCGGCGTGAAGCCCGGCGCGACGCTGCGTTCGGTCGCGCGCGAGCTGAGCGCGGCCGCGATCATTCCTGCCGACTGGACGCTGGTCGCGCTGGGGCGCGCCTACGGCGTCGATCGGGCAGTCAAGGCCGGCAACTACGAAATCGCGAGCGGAATCACGCTAGCGGCGCTGCTCGCCAAGCTCACGCAGGGCGATGTCACGCAAAGCGCGTTCACGATCGTCGAAGGCTGGAACATGCGCGACCTGCGCGCCGCGCTGAAAAGCAACGCGACGCTGAAGAGCACCGCGGCCGACCTGCCGGCTGCCGAACTGATGCAAAAAATCGGCGCGACACCGACGTCGCCCGAAGGCTGGTTCTTCCCGGAGACCTATTTCTTCGCCGCGGGTTCGACCGACGCTTCGATCCTGGCGCGTGCGTACCGGATGATGCAGGAGCGACTCGCCGCTGCATGGGCCGCGCGCGATCCGGGGCTGCCGCTGGCGTCGCCGGAGCAGGCGCTCATTCTGGCGTCGATCGTCGAAAAGGAAACCGGACGCGCCGCCGATCGCCCGCTCATCGCCGCGGTGTTCATCAACCGGCTGCGCCAGGGCATGCGCCTGCAGACCGATCCGACGGTCATCTACGGCCTCGGCGAGCGTTTCGACGGCAACCTGCGCCGACGCGATCTGGACACCGACCAGCCGTTCAATACCTATACGCGCGACGGTCTGCCTCCCACGCCGATCGCGATACCCAGCCAGGCGTCGCTCGATGCGGTGCTGCATCCGCCGATGACGCCGTACCTCTATTTCGTCGCGCGCGGCAATGGCTCGAGCGAGTTCTCGACCAATCTCGCGGACCACAATCGCGCCGTGGCAAAATACCAGAAGGGCGGGCGCTAGCTCCTCGGCGTTCCGACCGCATCCATGACCGACAACACCCGCCGAGGCCGCCTGATCACCGTCGAGGGCATCGACGGCGCCGGCAAGAGCACCCACCTGCCGTGGTTCAAGGAGCGCCTCGAACGCGACGGCCGGCGCATCTGGCTCACGCGCGAGCCCGGCGGCACCGCACTCGGCGAGCGCCTGCGCGAGGTGCTGCTGCACGAGCCGATGGCGCCGTTCACCGAAATGCTGCTGATGTTCGCGGCACGGCGCGAGCACTGCGAACGCGAGATCTGGCCGCGCCTCGCCAGCGGCGAATGGGTCGTTTGCGACCGTTTCACCGACGCAACCTTCGCCTACCAGGGCGGAGGTCGGGGCGTCGATAGCGCGCGCATCGCCGAGCTCGAGCGGGTGGCGCTCGACGGGACGCGTCCGGACTTGACGCTCCTCTTCGATGTTCCCGTCGCGGTCGGCCGCGAACGACTGGGCAAGGGGCGCGTGCTGGACAAGTTCGAACGGCAGCAGGAAGAGTTCTTCGAACGGGTGCGCGCCACGTATCTCGCGCGTGCGGCGGCCGAGCCACAACGCTGTCGCGTGATCGACGCCACGCGCAGCCCCGACAACGTGCGCGCGCAGCTCGACGCGGTCGTTGCTGCACTGTGAGCGACGAGGCCGCACCGGCAGAAGCGCCGTGGGAACCGCTGCCGCCGTGGCTGCACACGGTCGCGGCGGCAATGGTGGCAGAACGCGCGCGATGGCCGCACGCGCTGCTGATCGCGGGACCGCGCGGCGTCGGCAAACGCTTGCTCGCGCTGCACCTGGCGCGGGCACTGCTGTGCGAGGCGCCTCGGCCCGATGGCGGCTCCTGCGAAAGCTGCACCGGCTGCAATCTGGTGATGCGCAGCACGCATCCCGACCTGCGCCTGATCGAACCGATCGCCTACGACGACGACGGCAACGCGAACCCGGTGGACGCGATCACGGTAGAACCGATCCGCGACCTCATCGACTTCGCGTTGTTGTCGGGCCATCGCGGCCGCGCCAAGGTTGCCGCGATCATGCCCGCGGAAACACTCAACGGCGCGGCCGCCAACGCGCTCCTGAAGACGCTCGAGGAACCGCCGGCGGGCACGTACCTGCTGTTGGTGACGCACCAGCCCGGCCGGTTGCCCGCGACGATCGTCAGCCGCTGCCGGCGACTACCCATCGCGCATCCCGATGCCGCCGTCGCGGCGGCGTGGCTCGCCGAGTGCCACGTCGCCCACGCCGAGCTGCTGCTCGCCCAGGCCGGCGGCGCGCCGCTGCTGGCGCTGCAGCTCGCGCATGCCGACGTGCAGCGCGGGCGGGAATCGCTGCTGGCCGAACTGGCGCGACCCGAGCGCCTGTCGCCGGTCGCCATGGGCGCGCGGCTGGACGCATTGCCCAGGGAGCAGCGCAAGGCCGAGTTGGCCGCGGTCGTTTCCTGGTTGCACACGTGGGTCGCGGACCTTGCCGCAGTCGCCAGCGGCGGCGAGCCGCGCTTTCATCCCGACCGCCGCACCGCACTGGCAGAACTGGCGGGGCGGGTGGCGCGGGTGCCCCTGTTCCGCTATCATCAGACACTGCTGCGCCAGCGCGCATTGCTGGCGCATCCGTTGCAGCCGCGACTGGTTTCCGAAGCGCTGCTGTTCGAATATCGCGACCTGTTTGCGCGGCCGAAGGTGCGCTGAACCTTTCCAGCATGCCCCGACACGCCCGGTTGCGGCACCGACACCGTACCAGGACGAACCCGAACCACGAATGGCAGCAGACCGCTCCAACGGCAGTACCGGGCCCCCATCCGGCGTGCGGCCGGGAGTACTGTCGCTCAACATTCGCGAAAAGGCGGCGCTGTACGCGGCGTACATGCCCTTCTTGGCCGGCGGGGGCATATTCATTCCGACCAATCGCCAGTATCAGCTCGGCGAAGAGGTCTTCATGCTCCTGTCCCTGATGGACGATCCGCAACGCATTGCGGTGCAGGGCAAGGTCGTTTGGGTCACCCCCGAAGGCGTCCAGGGCAACAGGACGCAGGGCATCGGCGTGCAGTTCACGCGCGACGACACCGGCGCGGCAGCGCGCGCGACGATTGAGAAAATCCTCGGCGAAACCCTCGCGTCGAACCGCCCGACGCATACGATGTAGCGAGTCACAGGTGCTTCGGCACGGCGCGGGCTCGCGCGCGCCGTCTGAACCATGTTCGTCGATTCCCACTGTCACATCGATTTTCCGGAGCTCGTGGTCCGGCTGCCGGCACTGCTCGACGCCATGGCCGAGCAGCGGGTCACGCACGCGCTGTGCATCGGCGTGAACCTGCCGGATCTGCCGGGCGTCCTCGCACTGGCCGCCGATCACGCCAATGTCTACGCCACGGTGGGTGTGCATCCGGATTACGAGGACACGCCGGAACCCACCGTCGACGAGCTTTGCCTGCTCGCGGGGCGGCCCAAGGTGGTGGCGATTGGCGAGACCGGGCTCGACTACTACCGCCTGACCGGCGACCTGGAATGGCAGCGCCAGCGCTTCCGAACACATGTCCGCGCCGCGCGGCAGTGCGGCAAGCCGCTGGTGATCCACACCCGCTCGGCCGCCGATGACACGCTGGCGATCATGCGCGAGGAAGGTGCGGACAAGGCGGGCGGCGTGATGCATTGTTTCACCGAAACGTGGGAAGTCGCGCACGCCGCGCTGGATCTGGGCTTCCACATCTCGTTTTCGGGCATCGTCACGTTCAAGAATGCGCATGCGCTCAAGGACGTCGCTCGCCGCGTGCCCCTCGACCGGATGCTCATCGAGACCGACTCGCCGTACCTTGCGCCGGTACCGTATCGCGGCAAGCTGAACCAGCCGGCGTACGTGCGCCACGTCGCCGACGAGATCGCACGTTTGCGCGCGATCGCGGTCGAAGACGTCGCGGCAGCGACCTCGGCCAATTTCTTCCAACTCTTCAGGATACGCAATGAAGGCCACTGAACTCGTGCGCGGCGTCTTCGCGATGATGCTGCTCATGACATGTGCGCTGGCACCGGCGGCGGTGCAGGCGCAGGCGCTCTACGACCGCTTCATCGAGGCGGTTGCCATCGATCGCTCCGACGAAGTCGCGGCGCTGCTGGGGCGCGGCATGGACCCCAATACGGTCGATCCCAATGCCGACCCGGTGCTGCTGGTCGCCGCGCGCGCCGGGTTCGAGCCGACCGTCGACCTGCTGCTTCGCGCCGGCGCGAAGGTCGACGCAAAGAATCGTTTCGGTGATACCGCGATCATGGTGGCGGCGCTGGGCGGCTACCTGCCGATCGTCAAGAAGCTGTTCGCGCGCGGCGCCGAAATCAATCCCCAGGGCTGGACGCCGCTAGCCTACGCGGCGTCGACCGGCCAGACTGAAGTCGTGCGCTATCTCATCGAAGCGGGCGGCAAGGTCGACGCCGCGTCCGCCAACGGCACGACCGCGCTAATGATGGCAGTGCGTGGCGGGCACGCCGCGACGGTCGACCTGCTGCTGGCCAAGGGCGCCGACGTGAATCACCGCAACGACAACGGCGCGAGCGCGCTCGCCTGGGCAACGCGCGGCGGATTCTACGAGATCGAAAAGACGCTGAGCCAGCGCGGCGCGCGGCCCTGATCCGGGCAGGGTGCGGCATCCGAGTTCACTTGCTGCACCTCGCGCGCTTGCGGCGCACCTCCTTCGGATCGGCGAGCAACGGCCGGTAGGCTTCGATTCTGTCGCCGTCGGCGATGATCGACTGGCGATCGACCGGCTTGCCGAACACGCCGACCGGACAGTGGGCAATGTCCGCTTCCGGATGCCGCTGCGCGAGGCCGGACCGATCCAGCGCCTGCGCCACCGTTGTGCCCGCGGGCACCCGCAGTACGATCTCCGTGGCGCGGTCGCGCAGCGCATAAACGACCGTGACGGCAACGTGCTTCATGTTCGGTAGACCGATTCGGCGCGTTTGCCGAAGGCGTTGATGAAGATCCCGGCGATGGCGCTGGACACCGGCCCGCTGACGCGCTCCGGTGCGCGGCTGCGCAATTCGTTGTTCAGATCGAACCCGACCTTGCCGGCGCGCGCGCCGCCGCACCGCGGCTGGAACGGCGGATAGTCGTCGATCCGTTCGACGAGCGCGAACATGTGCTCCGCGCCGTGGGCAACGAGTGGCGATTTGTGAACGCTGGCCATTGCTACAATGAGTGAAGTCGCAACCCGGGACCGCGGATGAGCATCGTCGCCAACAGAAAAGCCTATCACGATTATTTCGTCGAGGAAAAATTCGAGGCGGGGCTCGCGCTCGAAGGCTGGGAGGTCAAGGCGATTCGCGCCGGGCGGGCGCAATTGAAGGAGGCGTACGTCCTGATGAAGAACCGCGAGATCGTGCTGTTCGGCGCGCACATCATGCCGCTGCCCACCGCGTCGACGCACGTCCGGCCCGATCCGACGCGGACGCGAAAACTGCTCATGCATCGGATCGAAATCAATCGCCTGGTCGGCAAGGTCGAGCGCGCGGGCTACACGCTGGTACCTCTGGACCTGCACTTCAAGGGCGGTCGCGTCAAGCTTGAAATCGGGCTCGCCAAGGGCAAGAAACAGTACGACAAGCGCGAGGCCGAAAAGCAGCGCGACTGGAACCGCGAACGGCAGCGCCTGCTCCGCGACCGCACCGGTGCCGGGCGCTAGCGTGGATCGCAACACCGTCCCGGCGCTGCGCGCGGCGGCGGAATCCGACTTCCTCGCCGTCACCGCGATCTACGAAGAACACGTGCGCACCGGCACGGCCACTTTCGAGATCGAGCCTCCGGATCGGGCGGAGATGCTTCGCCGCTGGCGCGACGTTACCGACCGCGGATTGCCGTATCTCGTCGCAACGTTGGGGAACGAAGTTGCTGGCTACGCCTATGCCGGCACCTATCGCCCGCGTCCCGCATACCGCTATACCGTGGAGGATTCGATCTACATTCGCCGCGATTGCGCCGGCCGGGGCATCGGTCGCCGCCTGCTCGGCGCGCTGCTCGTCGACTGCGAACGGTGCGGGGCGCGACAGATGATCGCGGTCATCGGCGACAGCGCCAACAAGGCATCGATTCAGCTGCATGCAGCGGCCGACTTTGGGCACATCGGTGTGCTGCCCGACGTCGGCTGGAAATTCGGTCGCTGGCTCGATGTCGTGCTGATGCAACGCGCGCTGGGCGCCGGAGCGCGCCTGCCGGCTCCCTGACAGCCGGCTTCCGGTCAGGCTCGTGCGGCGAGCACCGCCCGCGCCGCGGCCACGCCGCTGCGCACGGCCGCTTCCAGCGTCGCCGACAAGTCGGCGTCGGTGTAGTCGCCGGCCAGATACAGATTCGGCCCGAGCGATCCTGCGTCAGGGCGTTGCAGGCCGGCGGTGCACGCGTAGGTCGCGCGACGCTCGGCGATGACTTGCGTCCAGACAGGGGCGCGCAGGTGCGACCAGTTGCGCCGCAGTTGCGCGTCGACCGCCCGCGCCAGCGGCGCATGCGCGATCCGCGCTTGCGCGGTCTCGGTGCTGATGACGACGGACGCGAGGCCCGCCGGTCCGCCGAGGCCGCCGCGATCGAAGACCCACTGCCCGGGAGAGCCATCGAGCTTCAGCATCGGCTGCGACAAGCCGAGCGCGCGCGGATATTGCAGGTAGACAGTGGTGATTGGCTCGTAACTGAACGCGGCGATGTGCGCCAGCGCCCGCGCCACCGCGCCGGTTGCGGAAGCCGGCGCGAACAGGCGCGCGAGTTGATGCGGCGCCACGGCGATGACCGCCGCCGCGTAGCGTTCCTCGGTGTAGCCCGCGGTAACGGCGACGCTTGCGGGATCGGCGGCGATGTCACGAGCCGTCGCGCCGACGCGAATGTCGCCGCCGCGATCGACGACGAACGCAGCGGCGGCGTCGGGGAAAAGCGTCGACAGGTCGACTCGTGGCAGCAGCAGGTCCGAGTCGCGCGCGTTGCCGGCCAACGATAGTCGCAGCACATTGAGAAAGACTCGCGCGGAGGCCGTCGCGATGGGGGTGTTGAGCGCGGCGATGCACAGCGGCTCCCAGAGCAAGGCGATGGTCGCGACGGGCTGGTCGCCGAGCAGCGCGGCGACGGTCTGCCCGGGCGCGCAGTCGAAGCCGTCGCGCCGCAGCCGGCGCACGAAGCCGACCGTGCGCAGGCGATCGCGCCACGACACCCCGCGCATGGTCAGCATTCCCGCGGCGAGATGCCACGGCGCGGGCAGGGCCGGGGTGCGCAGGCAAAACACACCCGGCTGTTCGAGCCGCAACCGGCGGCGATCCAGCAATTCGCTCTCCGCGCCGGGCCCGTGCACCTGGCGCAGCAGCGCCAGCGTCTGGCGGTATGCGCCGAGCAGGATGTGCGCGCCGTTGTCGACCGCGGTACCACAGGCCTCGACGCGGCGCGCGCGGCCGCCCAGCGTGCGCGCGGCTTCGAACACGGTGACCTCGCGACCCGCGGCGGCGAGCGTGACCGCGGCGGCGAAGCCCGCGTAACCGCCGCCGATGACGGCAATCCTGCCGTTCACGTCAGTACGACCAAGACGCTCTCCAGGCAATCCACGCCTTGCGCAGCGGCGTGAGTCGGATGCGCCGGTCGAGCACCCGGTAGTCTTCGCGTTCGATGGCGTCGAGTAGCGCGCGATAGATCGCCGCCATCATCAAACCTGGACGCTGTGCGCGCCGGTCGCGTGGCGGCAACGCCGCAAGCGCTCGGGCGTAGGCGGCGCGCGCGCGTTCGACCTGGAACGCCATCAGGCGCTTGAACGCGGGCGTGGCCCGGCTGCCGAGGATATCGGCGGCGCTGACGCCGAAGCGCTGCAATTCGTCCTGCGGCAGGTAGATTCGCCCGCGACGCGCGTCCTCGCCGACATCGCGGATGATGTTGGTCAGCTGGAACGCGATGCCGAGCTCGTTGGCATAGGCTCGCGTTGCCGGGACCTCGTATCCGAAAATTTCCGCGGACAGCAGTCCCACGACGCCCGCGACGCAGTGGCAATAGCGTTCGAGCGTCGCGAAGTCGAGATAGCGGCTTTGCTCGAGATCCATCGCCATGCCATCGATGATGGCATCGAAATGCTCGCGCGGCAGTCCGAATTCGGCGGCCACCGGCCTGAGCGCCAGCGCTACCGGATGTTGCGGGGTGCCGTCGTACACCGACGCGAGCTCGTTGCGCCACCAGGCGAGCTTCATTCGCGCGACCGCGGGGTCGGTCATTTCGTCGACGACGTCGTCGACTTCGCGGCAGAAGGCGTAGAGCACCGTCATCCCTTGTCGCCGCGGTTCGGGCAGCAGGCGGAAGCTATGCGTGAAGCTCGAACTGCTGCTCGCGACCTTGGCTTCGCAGTAGGCCAGCGGGTCCATGTCAGTGGCGCAATGCCGCGACCGACATCGCCGCCCAGTCGCGCCGCGTCAGCAACGGCCGACGCCGGAACACGTCGCCGCGCACGGCGTCGATCGCGTCGAGGATGCGCAGCCCGCCGGCGACGACCATGCGCAGTTCGAGCCGCATGCGCAGCGGGAATGCCGCAGCAAGCGGGCGGCCGGATTCGAGCAGAGCGCGTGCGCGCGCGGTTTGGAAGGCGAGCAGCGCGGTCCAGCGCGCATCGCACTCTCCGGCCGCTATCTGGTCTTCGCTTACGCCGAAGCGCGCCATATCGACCAAGGGAAGGTAGATGCGCTGCTTGGCCCAGTCAACCGCGACGTCCTGCCAGAAGTTGGCCAGCTGCAAGCCGGTGCAGATGGCATCGGCGTGCCCGCGCGCGACGTCGGTGCGAACGCCGTTGAGGTGGAGCAGCAGGTGGCCGATCGGGTTGGCGGACCGCGAGCAGTAGTCCAGAAGCTCGGCAAAGTCGGCGTAGCGGGTCTTCTGCACGTCCTGGCGAAACGCCGACAGCAGCGCGCGCAGCGAAGCGATCGGCAGGCCATGCGCGCGAATCGCCTGGGCCAGCGCGGCGAAGGGCGGCTCGGCCGGCTGCTCGCCGGCTTCGATGCGGTCGAGCATGGCGGCATAGTGGTCGAGGCCCGCCAGGCGCATCGCCGGCGCGGCGTCGCCCTCGTCGGCGAGGTCGTCGGCGCCGCGCGCAAACCAGTAGATCGCAGCGATCGCCGGACGCAGCCGCGCCGGCGCAAGCCACGACGCAACGGGGAAATTCTCGTAATGATCGACCGGCACCGGAATGGGATCCAAAGCGAACGAGGGCGCACGGCCTTTGCATGGCGCGGAGGGGTCGATTCCGCTATACTGACGTGTTTCGCAACACGGCTGCGAAAGTGGCGGAATTGGTAGACGCACCGGCCTTAGGAGCCGGAGCCGAAAGGCGTGAGAGTTCGAGTCTCTCCTTTCGCACCACGGAAGAATCTAGCAAGGAATCATCGGGTATGCAAACGACACTGGAAACGCTGGGCCAGCTCGAAAGGCGGCTGAACATCGCGGTACCGATCGAGCAGGTCGAGGGCGAAGTGCAGAAGCGCCTGGCGCGGCTGGCCAAGACGGCAAAGATCGCCGGGTTCCGACCCGGCAAGGTGCCGCTGAAGATGATCACGCAGCAGTACGGCCCGCAGGTGCGCTCCGACGTCATCTCGGACACGGTGCAGACGAGCTTCAACGATGCGATTCGCGCGCAGAACCTGCGCGTCGCCGGCAGTCCCCGGATCGAGCCGCGGGAGGCTGCAGCCGCCGACCAGTTCGAATTCTCGGCCCTGTTCGAGGTGTATCCGGAAGTCAAGCTGGGCGAGCTTAAGTCGATGAAGGTCGAACGGCCGGTAGCCGAGGTCGGTTCTGCGGACGTCGACCATACGATCGAGATCCTTCGTCAGCAGCGCGTGCGCTACGACGCGGTCGCGCGTCCGGCGCAGTCAGGCGATCGCGCGATCGTCGATTTCACCGGCCGCGTCGACGGGGTCGAGTTTCCGGGCGGGCAGGCGAAGGAATACGCGATCGTCCTGGGCGAAGGCCGCATGCTCCCCCAATTCGATGCGGCGCTTGCCGGCATGAGTGCAGGCGAGACGAAGAGCTTTCCGCTCACCTTCCCCGCCGACTACCACGGCAAGGAAGTCGCGGGAAAGTCCGCCGAGTTCGTGATCACCCTGCGTTCGCTCGCCGAACCGCAGCTGCCGTCGATCGACGCGGAATTCGTGAACGCCTTCGGGATCGCCAGCGGCAGTGTCGACGACCTGCGCGCCGAGGTCGCCGCCAACCTTGCGCTGGAGCTCAAGCGCAAGATCGAGGCGACCGTGAAGGACCAGGTAATGAAGGCGCTGCTGTTGAATGTGGCGGTTCCCGTCCCCAAGTCGCTGGTTGAACAGGAAGCGCGGAATCTGGCGACGCGCGCCGTGGCGGAACTCAAGAACCGCGGCATCAAGCCCGAGGAAGTCAACCTGTCGCCGGAAACGTTTCGCTCGCAGGCCGAGGAGCGCGTCACGCTGGGCTTGATCCTCAACGAACTGGTGCGCGCCCACCAGCTGCAGGCGCGTCCCGAGCAGGTGCGCGCGCTGGTTGCCGAGGCCGCGCAGAGCTACGAGCAGCCGGAGGCGGTGATCCGCTGGCATTACGAGCAGGCCGAGCGCCTGAATGACTTCGAGCTCGCTGCGGTCGAGCGCAACGTCGTCGACTGGGCGCTCAAGCAGGCGCAGGTCGTGGACCGTCCGACGAGTTTTGCGGCGCTGATGGAGCCGGCGGCGAGTCGGGGCGCGGACTAGAGCGTACCAGGAGCAACGGGAAAGGCAGACCATGGATCAAGGCAGGCGGCAGGAACCGACGGGGTTGGGCTTGATCCCGATGGTGATCGAGCAAAGCGGGCGTGGCGAGCGCGCCTACGACATCTATTCGCGACTGCTCAAGGAGCGCGTCATCTTCCTCGTCGGTCCGGTCGACGATGTGACCGCCAACGTGATCGTTGCGCAGATGCTGTTCCTGGAATCGGAAAATCCGGACAAGGACATCAATTTCTACATCAATTCTCCCGGCGGGTCGGTATCGGCCGGGATGGCGATATTCGACACCATGCAGTTCATCAAGCCGGATGTGTCGACGCTGTGCATAGGTACGGCGGCAAGCATGGGCGCATTCCTGCTGGCGGCGGGAGCCAAGGGCAAGCGTTTCGCGCTGCCCAACTCGACGGTCATGATCCACCAGCCTTCGGGCGGGTTCCAGGGGCAGGTTTCGGATATCGAGCGCCACGCGCAATTCGCCATCGACCTCAAGCGCCGCTTCCTGGTGCTCATGTCCAAGCTCACCGGACGTACGGTTGAGCAGGTCGAGCTGGATCACGACCGCGACCGCTTTCTGACGGCGGAAGAGGCCGTTTCCTACGGAATCGTGGACAAAATCTTGCAGAGCAGGGGCGAGCCCGGGTAAAGTGTAGACGCCCCGCGCCCTGCGAGCGGGGCACGAAGGCGGGCAAATGGCGGAAAAGACGTCCGGCGACAAGCTTCTCTACTGCTCCTTCTGCGGCAAGAGCCAGCACGAGGTGAGGAAGCTCATCGCCGGTCCGTCGGTGTTCATCTGCGATGAGTGCATCGAGCTCTGCAATGACATCATCCGGGAGGAAGGCGCCACCGCCGACGCCTCCCGGGCCGACAAGAGCAAGCTGCCGACGCCGCACGAGATTCGCCAGATCCTCGATCAATACGTGATCGGCCAGGAACCGGCGAAAAAGATCCTGTCGGTTGCAGTCTACAACCACTACAAGCGCCTCGAGACCAGTGTCAAGGACGACGAAGTCGAGCTCGCCAAGAGCAACATACTGCTGATCGGGCCGACCGGCTCGGGCAAGACGCTGCTTGCGCAGACGCTCGCCCGGCTGCTCGACGTCCCCTTCGTGATCGCCGACGCGACCACCCTGACCGAGGCCGGCTACGTCGGCGAAGACGTCGAGAACATCATCCAGAAGCTGCTGCAGAAGTGCGACTACGACATCGACAAGGCGCAGCGCGGCATCGTCTACATCGACGAAATCGACAAGATCTCGCGCAAGAGCGACAACCCGTCGATCACGCGCGACGTTTCCGGCGAGGGCGTGCAGCAGGCGCTGCTCAAGCTCATCGAGGGAACGATCGCTTCGGTGCCGCCACAGGGCGGCCGCAAGCATCCGAACCAGGAATTCGTGCAGGTCGACACGACCAATATCCTGTTCGTGTGCGGCGGCGCCTTCGACGGGCTGGAAAAGATCATCCGCCAGCGCACCGCGAAGCCGGGCATCGGCTTCGGCGCCGAGGTCGCGAGCCCGGACGATCGCAAGGACATCAGCATCCTGCTGCGCGAAACCGAGCCGGAAGACCTGATCAAGTTCGGCCTGATCCCGGAATTCGTCGGCCGCCTGCCGGTCGTGGCGACGCTGGAAGAACTCGACGAGGCGGCGCTGATCCAGATCCTCGTCGAACCGAAGAACGCGCTGATCAAGCAATATCAGAAGATGTTCCGCATGGAAGGCGTCGAGCTCGAAATCAGGGAACCCGCGCTGCGCGCCATCGCCAGCCGCGCCCTGGCGCGCGGAACGGGAGCGCGCGGGCTGCGCTCGATCCTGGAGCAGGTGCTTCTCGATGTCATGTACGACCTGCCATCGCAGACCAATCTGTCGCGGGTCGTCGTGGACGAGGCAACCATCGCCAACGACGGCAAACCGCTCCTGATGTTCGCGGAGACGCCGAAAGTGGCGGCGGCGCATTCCTAGCTTCGCGGAACGCTTCCGGCGTCGCCGGCGGCGATACCCCCACGATCAGGCGGGTGATTGGGCGCGCCGGCCGATGCGTATTGTCGCGGCGAACGGATTCCCCGGCTTGAACCTGTCCACCCCGGGCCCCATCTAAGCGTTACTGTTACCTCATCCAGGATGTCCAGGCGTTATGGCTAACCTCCCGAATCAAGCAGCCGAAGTGACGACGTTCCCGCTGTTGCCATTGCGCGATGTCGTGGTGTTTCCGCATATGGTGATCCCGCTGTTCGTGGGGCGCCCGAAGTCGATCAAGGCGCTGGACGTCGCGATGGAGTCGGGGAAGCACATCCTGCTGGCCGCACAGAAGTCCGCAGCCAAGGACGAGCCGGGCGCGGAGGACCTCTACGACATCGGCAGCGTCGCGACCATCCTGCAGATGCTCAAGCTGCCCGACGGCACAGTCAAGGTCCTGGTCGAGGGGACGCAGCGCGCGCGGATACTTCGCGTCGACGACGGCGGCGAGTACATGTCCGCCGAGGCGACGATGCTGGGCGGCGCCGAAGATGGCACGCACGAAATCGAGGCGATGCGGCGCGCATTGCTGGGCCAGTTCGACCAGTACGTCAAGCTCAACAAGAAGATTCCGCCCGAGATCCTCACTTCGATGTCGGGCATCGACGATGGCGGCCGCTTGGCCGACGCGATCGCCGCGCACCTGCCGCTCAAGCTGGAGCAGAAGCAGGAAATCCTCGAGATGCAACAGGTCGGCAAGCGCCTGGAGCACCTCCTGGGGCTCCTCGAGGGCGAGGTCGACATCCTGCAGGTCGAAAAGCGCATCCGCGGCCGCGTCAAGCGGCAGATGGAGAAGAGCCAGCGCGAGTACTACCTCAACGAGCAGGTCAAGGCGATCCAGAAGGAACTCGGCGAAGGCGACGAGAACGCCGACCTCGACGAAATGGAAAAGAAGGTCAAGGCCGCCAAGATGTCGAAGGAGGCCGAAGGCAAGGCAATGACCGAGCTCAAGAAGCTCAAGATGATGTCGCCGATGTCGGCGGAAGCCACCGTCGTGCGCAACTACATCGACACGCTGCTCGGCCTGCCCTGGAAGAAGAAGAGCAAGATCAACAAGGACCTGGCGAATGCAGTGAAGGTGCTCGATGCCGACCATTACGGGCTCGAGAAGGTCAAGGAGCGCATCGTCGAGTACCTCGCGGTGCAGCAGCGCGTCGACAAGTTGAAGGCGCCGATTCTGTGTCTCGTCGGCTCGCCCGGCGTGGGCAAGACCTCGCTCGGGCAATCGATCGCGCGCGCGACCAACCGCAAGTTCGTGCGCATGTCCCTGGGCGGCGTCCGCGACGAGGCCGAGATTCGTGGCCATCGCCGCACCTACATCGGCTCGATGCCGGGCAAGATCCTGCAGAACATGACCAAGGTCGGCGTCAAGAATCCGCTGTTCCTCCTCGACGAAGTCGACAAGATGGGTATGGACTTTCGCGGCGATCCGTCGTCGGCGCTGCTCGAGGTGCTCGACCCCGAGCAGAACAACACGTTCGTCGATCACTACGTGGAGGTCGAATACGATCTGTCCGACGTCATGTTCGTGGCCACCGCGAATACGCTCAATATTCCCGCGCCGCTGCTCGACCGCATGGAAGTCATCCGGCTGTCCGGTTACACGGAAGACGAGAAGATCGCCATCGCCAAGCAGTACCTCGTCCCGAAGCAGATGAAGAACAACGGCCTCAAGCAGAACGAGCTGCACATCGCCGACTCCGGGCTGCGCGACATCATGCGCTACTACACGCGCGAGGCCGGCGTGCGCGCGCTCGAGCGCGATATTTCGAAAATCTGCCGCAAGGTGGTCAAGGGGCTGCTGCTGAAGGCCAGCGAGGGCAAGCCGCGCGCCGCCAAGAAGCCGGTCGAGGTGAACGCGAAGAACCTCGACAAGTACCTGGGCGTGCGCCGCTACACCTACGGCATCGCCGAAAAGAGGAATCAGGTGGGGCAGGTCACCGGACTCGCCTGGACCGAGGTCGGCGGCGACCTTCTCACCATCGAGGCGGTCGCGTTACCGGGCAAGGGCAAGACCACCACCACCGGCAAGCTCGGCGACGTAATGAACGAATCGATCGCGGCGGCGCTCTCTGTGGTGCGGCACCGTTCGAAGCAGCTCGGCCTCGCTCCGGATTTCTATCAGAAGATGGACCTGCACATCCACCTGCCTGAAGGCGCGACGCCCAAGGATGGCCCGAGCGCCGGCACCGCGATCGCAACCGCGATCGTGTCGATCCTCACCGACATCCCGGTTCGCGCCGACGTCGCGATGACCGGCGAGATCACGTTGCGCGGCGAGGTGCTGCCCATCGGCGGACTGAAAGAAAAACTCCTGGCGGCCGGACGCGGCGGTATTCGTCAGGTGCTCATTCCGGAAGAGAACGTGAAGGACCTCGTCGAAATTCCCGACGAAATCAAGAACCGCCTGGAGATACATCCAGTGCGCTGGATCGAGCAGGTACTCGAGTTCGCACTCGAGCGACAGCCCGAGCCGCTTGCTGCGGCGCCGCCGAGCGACGCACCCGCGGTTCCACCGGTGCCCGTCGACGAACCGGCCGCAGTCATCAAGCACTGACTGCGCCGACGAATCGTCGCTGCTGACGTTCGCGGCGCGATTGGCGAGACTCGATGCGGTGTGGATCGCGTCGAGTCCGTCGTGCTCGACACTTGCGAGGCCGCTTGACATGGGGAATTCGCGATTGCTATAAAGAACGCTCGGAGACGGGCGTCGCGTTCGCTTCCCAACTTTCCATCCAGCATCGAAAGGGGACATTTGTGAACAAGTCGGAACTGATCGACGCGATCGCCAAGCACGCGGACATATCCAAAGCCGCAGCCGGACGTGCGCTGGACGCCACGGTGAATTCGATAAAGGGTTCGCTGAAGAAAGGCGACATCGTGACCCTGGTCGGATTCGGTTCGTTCTACGTGGGCAAACGGACGGCGCGGCAGGGTCGCAACCCGCGCACCGGCGCGACGATCAAGATCAAGGCCGCGAAGGTGCCCAAATTCCGGGCTGGCAAAGAGCTCAAGGATTCGGTAAACTGATAGGTTAGGCTTCGCGGCCGGCGGGATTGCGTCGACTGCGCACCCCCGGTGGGAAGCTTCCGCTGCCCGCAAATGCATGGGGTGCTTAGCTCAGTTGGTAGAGCGTCGCCCTTACAAGGCGAATGTCGGGAGTTCGAACCTCTCAGCACCCACCAACAGTAGGCAAAAGCTGCGCGCGAATTCCCGGAGTGGTAGTTCAGTTGGTTAGAATACCGGCCTGTCACGCCGGGGGTCGCGGGTTCGAGTCCCGTCCACTCCGCCAAAATACGTAACAGACTCAAGTACTTCCAAGGGCCCTGTGATCGGGGGTTTGTTGCGTTGTGCCACTTTTGCGCCACTTTCATGGGCGCAGGCCGCGTCAGGCCACCTTCCGGCGAATGATCGTCAGCGGAATCGTTCCGCGTTGCTCGGTTTCCAGTACGGACTCCGCCGCCTGCCGCAAGCGCGCGACTTCGGGCGCCATGTACTGCCGAGTAACGCCGTGCTGTTCCAAAACTCATCCGGACGTACACGGTTCCACGCGATTCGCTGTCACGGTTGGCGTTGCGAAGATCAACAGCCAACATTCGTCTCGATGGCTGCCTCGACAACTCTTCTGCAATTCCTGCTGATGGTGGTCGCCGGTTGGCTGCACAGGCAACAGGCGGCGACAGTCGACTATCTGAAAG
>Ga0209048_10000778_pt1 | contig 33812 bp, 32 predicted proteins | sample FrelakmetCRP12CR_FD_187146 | JGI IMG/M metagenome (GOLD analysis project Ga0209048, IMG submission 187146) | Freshwater lake sediment microbial communities from the University of Notre Dame, USA, for methane emissions studies - CRP12 CR (SPAdes)... | ecosystem: Environmental > Aquatic >...
AGTGCAAACAGACGGCAAGTTACCCCGTAGTTGCGGCGTTCGATGCATTTCTCACACAGGGTTTGTCACACACGCTGACAGCGCCTTACAGCCCGGCGCCGGGCCGCCATAGACCGATGTCCCTTGGGGCGGGAGCGGAACGACGGGGGCTTACTGCAGCGCCGCGAGCCGACCGGCGCTGCAGCGCGGTCGCCCGGCCAGGTCGCTTCGAGTGAGCGGCGCGACGAATTCGTGCCGGTGCAGCAAGTCGCGCACCGCCTCGCCCTGGTCATGCCCGTGTTCCAGCAGCAACCATCCGCCGGGATGCAGATGAGCCGGTGCGCCCGCGATCAATATCCGCAGCGCCGCCAGGCCGTCGCCGCCGGGTGTCAGCGCCAGCCGCGGCTCGTGCCGCAATGCAGGGAGGTGCGGGTCATCGGCAGCAATGTACGGCGGATTGGCGACCACCATGTCGAATCGGCGCCCCTCCAGTGCCGACCACCAATCGCTATGCAGCCACTCGACGGTGAGCCCGAGAGGTCTTGCGTTGGCGCGTGCCAAAGCGATTGCGGCCGGGCTCACGTCGACGCCGCAGACCCGCGAGGCCGGACAGCCCCGCGCCAGGGCCAGCGCAATGGCTCCGCTGCCTGTGCCCATGTCGGCAACGGCCGGCTGCGCCGGACCCGCGGCGAGCAACTCGAGCGCCCAATCGACCAGTGTCTCGGTTTCCGGCCGCGGCACGAGCACGCTGCGGTCGACGCGCAGCGTCACGCCGTGGAACTCCTTCTCGCCCACCAGGTACGCCACCGGTTCGCCATCGGCGCGGCGCACACAGAGCGCCTCGAAGCTCAGCGCCTGCGCGGGCTCGATGCCGTGCTCGCCGTGCGCCAGCAACCAGCTGCGCGGACGGGCCAGGGTATGGCTCAGCAGCAACTGCGCGTCGAGCCGGCTGAGCCCCTGCGCGCTCGCCATGGCCAGCGCCGTGTCCACACGGATCGCGGTCACGCACCGCTTTCCAGCGCCGCCAGTTGCTGAGCAGCGCGCGCGCCCTGCAGTGCGGCGATCACCTCGTCAAGCTCGCCGTCGAGCACTGCGTGCAGCCGGTACAGCGTAAGGTTGATACGGTGGTCGGTCAGCCGTCCCTGCGGGAAGTTGTAGGTGCGGATACGGTCGCTGCGGTCGCCGCTGCCGATCAACCCCTTGCGGGTCGCGGCTTCGCGCGCGGCGCGCTCGCTGCGGTCCTTCTCCTTCAGCCGCGCCGTCAGCACGGCAAGCGCCTTGGCCTTGTTGCGGTGCTGCGAGCGGTCGTCCTGGCATTCGGCGACGATGCCAGTCGGCAGGTGGGTGATGCGGATCGCGCTGTCGGTCTTGTTGACGTGCTGGCCGCCCGCGCCACTGGCGCGAAAGGTGTCGATGCGCAACTCGGCCGCGTTCAGCGTCACCTCGTCGGCCTCGTCCGGCTCGGGCATCACCGCAACGGTGCAGGCGCTGGTGTGGATGCGGCCCTGCGTCTCGGTCGTCGGTACTCGCTGCACGCGATGCCCGCCCGATTCGAACCTGAGCTGCCCATACACGTCGTCGCCCTCGATCCGCAGCACACATTCCCGGTATCCGCCGAGGTCCGACAGGCTCTCCGACATCACCTCCACCCGCCAGCCGCGGCGCTCGGCGAAGCGCAGATACATGCGAACCAGGTCGCTCGCGAACAGCGCCGATTCGTCACCGCCGGTGCCGGCACGCACTTCGACGAAGGCGTTGCGCGCCTCGTCGGGGTCGCGCGGCAGCAGTGCGGTCTGCAACTCGGCGTGCAGTCGCAGCAGATCGTCCTGCGCGGCGGCGATCTCCTCACCGGCCAGCGTAGACATCTCAGGGTCCGCGAGCAACTCCTGCGCGGATGCGAGGTCGCGCTCGCGCTGCTCGTAGCGCTGAAACATCTCGACCACGCCCTGCACCCGCGCGTGTTCACGGCTGAGTCCGCGGTAGCGTTTCATGTCCGCCGCCACGACCGGGTCGGCCAGCGTCGCGTCGAGCTCGCCCAGGCGAAGCGCGAGGCGTTGGAACTGCTGGCGAAGGGAGTCTTTCATCGAATGGGCAGGGGTCGCTGCGGGGGGCAGACAGGGGGCGGTTCAAGGGCAAGCACCGCGGGGAGTCCCCGGCGCGCGCGGGTGGCGGGCAATGCCGCTAACGACCGTCGTCGGCCGGACTGCGGCTGCTCGTGCGCAGGAACAGGCGCGAAACCGTCTGCGCCAGTTGTGCGCGCTGCTCGCCGGCCGTGGCGTGGAGTTCAGCCAGCGCGCCGTGCAGCATCTTCTGCGTCAGGCCACGCGACAGCGCCTCGAGGACCGTGTCGACACTTTCGCCGCGCGACAGCAGCTTGTGTGCTCGCGCGATCTCGGCCGCCCGCCAGTCGTCGGCCTGGGCGTTGAGCGCCTGGATCAGCGGCACGCTGCCTCGCTGGTCGAGCCAGTGGACGAAGCTCTGTACGCCGCTTTCGATGATCACTTCGGCCTGCGCAACCGCGGCCTGGCGCTTCTCGCCAGCGGTCTGCACCAACGTCGACAGGTCGTCCACCGTGTAGAGGTAGATGTCGCCCAACTGCGCCACCTCGGGTTCGATGTCGCGCGGCACCGCCAGGTCGACCATGAACATCGGCCGGTGCTTGCGTGCCTTCAGCGCCCGCTCGACGGCACCCAATCCGACGATCGGCAGTGAACTGGCGGTGCACGAGATCACCACGTCGAACTCGGCCAGCCGGTGCGGCAGGTCGGCCATGCGCAAGGCTTCGGCGCCGAGGCGGCCGGCGAGCCTCTCGCCTCGCTCCAGCGTGCGGTTGGCCACCGCCATCGCGCGCGGCGTGCGGGCGGCGAAGTGCGTCGCCACCAGCTCGATCATCTCGCCGGCGCCGACGAACAGCACCTTCACTTCGCACAGGTCTTCGAACAACTGGGCCGCCAGGCGCACCGCGGCGGCGGCCATGCTGATCGAATGAGCGCCGATCTCGGTCGAGCTGCGCACCTCCTTGGCGACTGCGAACGAGCGCTGGAACAACTGGTGCAGCGTCGTGCCGAGCGTGCCGGCGCTATCGGCCTCGCGCACGGCCAGTTTCATCTGGCCGAGGATCTGCGGCTCGCCGAGCACCATCGAGTCGAGCCCACTGGCGACGCGAAAGGCGTGTCGCGCGGCCGATCCGTCTTCGAGCACATAGCTGTGGTCCATCAACGCATGGCTGGGAATCCCGCCGACGCTCGCCAGCCAGTCCACGGCCGGGCGCACGAGGCTGGCCGAAGGCGTGGCTGCATCGCAGAAATACAGTTCGGTGCGGTTGCAGGTCGACAGCAGCGCCACCTCGGGGCCAGTTGCCACCGGGCCTCCCGCCAAGCGATCGCGCAGACCGTGCAGCGTGGGGGTGAGTTGCTCCAGCGTGAACGCAAAGCGACCGCGCACGTCGAGCGGTGCCGTCGTGTGATTCAGGCCGAGCGCGAAGACACTCATCGTGCGATTATAAAATTGCGCAGGCGGATGGTAGTCCAGCGGCGTGACCGGCTGGGCATGATCTGTATCAAGCTTTCACCATCCTTGCCGGGAGCCACCTCTGGGCGCCGTAGACGCACTGAACCACTTGCTCGGCTTCTTCCTTCCCGCCTTCGGGGTCGGCATGCTGGCGGCTGCCCTGGCCAAGGGGCTCTGGCGCAGAGAGCTGCGCGAGGTGCGCTGGGCCAGCTTGGCGCTCTGGTCGGGCCTCGCAGGTGCGCTCGCGTCGCTGGCCGGCCTCGCCGTCTTCGGCCGCGACGGCATGATGGCGACCTATGGCGCGATGGTGCTCGCCTCGGCCCTTGCCCTGTTGTGGGTCGGCTTCGGGCCAGGGCGGCAGTGAGCCAGTTGCCGGCGCGTACCGCAGCGCGGTCAGCGAAAGGTCCAGAGGCGATTGATCACGAACGTCAGCAGTAGCATCGTGAGCGTGGCCGCCACCTGCGCCACCAAGTAGTGCCAGCCGAAGTGGACGGTGATGCCGACGATGAGCATGCCCAGCAGGGCGCCGACGGCCGCCGTCGTCTGGAACTTCAGCCATGATGCGCCGAGCTCGCCGCGGTAGGCGAACGTGAACTGGCGATTCCCGAGATAGGCCACCTGCGCGCCGATCACGGCGCCGAGTCCCGACGCCAGCCACGCGGGCCAGGCACCGGCTTCGACGCACAGCACAAGCAGCGCGTAATGCGCGGCCGTGGCAATGGCGCCGACCAGGGTGTAGCGCAGCAGACGCTTCATGCAGGTGAGTGGGGACTGGCGAATGCTCGCAGCTTGTGATTATCGCCAGCCCGGCCACGGTCGGTGCGCGGGCCGACGCGGGCGAAGCACCGTTCCACGGCACCCCCACCCCCGCTGCAAGGCTGGGCTCGGCGCCGCGTCTTCTTCAACCTGCGCCTTCTGGCCTGCGCGTGGCCGATGGGGCCTTTGCGCTCGACCCGGCGTTAAGCTTGCAACCCTTCTTGCCTAGACGGCTTCACGCGTGCCAGACGATTGTTTCTTTTCGACGGCCCCCTTTGATGTACTCAGCGCCACTGAACAGGCACTGGTGCGCGAAAGCGCCGTTCACGTCCACTTGGGCGCGGGCGAATCCCTGCTCACGCCAGAGGCAACACCGCAACACCTGTGGCTGTTGACCGCTGGCCACGTTGAGCAAGAAGAAAATGCGCGCACGCTGGTGCTTGGCGCTGGTGCAACGCTGGGCTGGCGCGCCTTGTTGACCGAGCGCTGCCAGGCCACGGCAAAGGCACTGGATGCGGTGCAGGCGTGGCGGTTGCCCAGGGTCACCGTGCTGGCTCTGCTGGCCGCCAACGCACGCTTCAGCGCAAGGGTCTTTGCCGGCATGTCGCGCCAACTGGTCGATGAGGAAGACGTCAACCAGAACCGCGAATTGCTCTCGTTGATGCTGGTGCGAGTCGGCGACATTCCCCTGCACCCGCCGTTCTACGTCGAGGGCGCGCTTGACATGGTGGCGGTCTGCAAGCTCATGTCTGAGCACAAACGCACCAGCGCACTGGTGCGCGATGTCGAGGCAGGGGTGCCGCGCCTGGGTTTCTTCACCACCACTGACCTGCGCGACGCCATGCTGCGCCCGCAGCCGCTCGCGGTGCGCGAGGTGGCGCACTTTGCCCTGATCACGCTGCCGCCAGAGGCCGAGTTGTTCGATGCCCTGCTCACCATGTTGCGGCACCGCGTGCACCGGATCGTGGTCAAGCAGGGCGACGAGATCCTGGGCATATTGAGTCAGCTCGACCTGATGGGTTTTGTTTCCAACCACTCGCACCTGATCGCCTTGCAGGTCGATCAGGCCGCCAGCGCCGAGGATCTGAAGCTGGCGGCGCGGCAGGTGGACGACTCGATAGCGCTGCTGGTGCGCGGCGGTGTGCGCATCGACATCGTGTCGCGCCTCGTCAGCGGCTTGAACGCGCAAATATTTGCCCGCCTGTGGTCACTGGTGGCACCGCCCGAGCTGGTGCAAAACAGTTGTCTGCTGGTGATGGGCAGCGAAGGCCGCGGCGAGCAGATCTTGAAGACCGACCAGGACAACGCCTTGCTGCTGCGCGACGGCTACCACTGTGAGGGTCTGTCCGAGATCGTGCAGCGCTTCAGTACCGCGTTGCTCAGCTTTGGCTACCCACCTTGCCCGGGCAACATCATGCTGACCAATCCGCTCTGGTGCCAGCCGCTCTCCAGCTTCAAGGAGACCATTGGGCGCTGGTTGTCGGGCAAAGACCCGGAGGGCGCCATGAACCTCGCGATCTTCATCGACGCCCACCCGGTTTCGGGCGATGCCGCACTGCTGGTCGCGGCGCGCGAACACGCCTTGAGCCTTGCTACCCAGAGCGACGTCTTCATCGCCCGACTCGCCGGCGCGGTCAATCAGTTCAAGCCGCCAAGCCGCTGGCGGGCGCGCCTGACCGAACTTCGTGGTGGCGCGGCGCAGACCTTCGACCTCAAGAAGCTAGGCACGTTCCCGATCGTTCATGGCGTGCGCGCGTTGGCGCTGGAGCACCGGCTGGACGCCCTGAACACCGCCGATCGGCTGCGCGCGCTGGCCCGCCAGAACGTGCTGTTGCCAGCGCTCGCGCGTGATCTGGCGGAGACGCTGCACTTGATGATGACGTTCAAATTGCGCGAGAACCTGCGCCAGATCGCAATCGGGCAGCCGGTGAGCAACCTGGTGGAGCTGGCAAGCCTGAGCACGCTCGACCGCAACTTGCTGCAGGATTCGCTCGCCATCATCGAACGGTTTCGGCTGCACTTGCAATTGCATTTCAGGCTGGAGGCATTGGGCGCGTAGTTCCCAGCCTGCACGCCGCCGTGCGCTGCGGTGCTGACGTCCGCAGAGCGCTTCAGCAACTGCGCCGCTGCATCATCCGCCTGGCGCTGGCCGACGAACGGGTGCAGCGCAACGTGTCGGGCAAGGCGCTCGAGCTGAAGACGCCCTTGCAAGGCCTGCGCCGCTTGCGGACCTCGTCGAAGAAGTGTCGACCTATCGCGAAACCAAGGGTTTCTCCCGGCGAAATAGGCGCTGCCATCGCTCAAGCTGACAGACATCTGTAAGTATCAAAAATCAGACTGCGTCCGTGACCCAGACCTGCCTTGCCTCAGCGGTTTCAACCAGGCCTACCCTCTATCGCTGTGGCCCGTTCGACAGATGCGGCCAGCTCCAAGATCGCCTCAAAATCAACTATCGCTTGAACCACTGAAGGAGACCTTGATGGACGACGAAGGCATCAACCCCTCGGCGATCGACGCCCTACAGCGAAGAGATCCGGCGCGTAAAGAAGATGGAGGACATCATGTCTGAACTGATCAGCAACAAGATTCAGCTGAACCCGAAGTACCTCCAATTGGCCAGCCGGCGCGGCAGGCTGGCGTGGACCCTGTCGGCGATCGTGTGCGTGATCTACTACGGCTTCATTGTCATGGTCGCATTCACGCCGGACATCATCACCGCGCCGATTTCGGCCGGCAGCGTGATCCCGCTGGGGTTGCCCCTCGGCGTCGCGGTCATCCTGGTGTGCTGCGTGCTGACGGGAGTCTACGTGTACCAGTCGAACCAGGTCTACGACCCGTTGTTCGAAGAGATCGTCAGGGGAGCCTCCAAATGAAAGCGCTCAAGACAAGCTTGCTCCTGCTTCTGGCTTCGGCGGCATGGCTCGCCGCCGATCTTGCCTGCGCTGCCGACGCGCCGGCAGCGGCGCCGCCGACCAACTGGTCGGCCATCATCATGTTTCTCGTCTTCGTCGCCATCACGCTGGGCATCACCTATTGGGCGGCGATGCGTACCAAGACGGCGACCGATTTCTACGCCGCCGGACGCGGCATCACCGGGTTTCAGAACGGCCTCGCGATCGCCGGCGACTACATGTCGGCGGCGTCGTTCCTGGGCATCGCCTCGCTGGTCTACTTCAACGGCTTCTACGGCCTGATCTACTCGGTGGGCTGGCTGGTCGGCTGGCCGGTCATCCTGTTCCTGATCGCGGAGCGGCTGCGCAACCTCGGCAAGTACACCTATGCCGACGTCGCCGCGTTCCGCCTGAAACAGGGCCCCGTGCGCACGATGGCGGCGATCGGCTCGTTGATCGTCGTGATCTGGTACCTGATCGGCCAGGCGGTGGGCGCCGGACAGCTGCTGCACACGCTGGTGCCGGAAATGTCCTACCGCTGGTCGATCGTCATCGTCGGCGCGCTGATCATCATCTACGTCACCTTCGGCGGCATGAAGGCCACGACCTGGGTGCAGATCATCAAGGCCGGCCTGTTGCTCGGCGGCGCGACCCTGATGGCGTACGGGGTCATGGCGCACGTGGGCTTCAGCTTCGAAAAGCTGTTCTCCGATGCGGTCAACGCGCATCCGAAGCACATGGAAATCATGAAGTCGGTGGCGGTAATCGGTACCAAGCCCGACCCGATCACTTTGATTTCGCTCGGGATGACACTGATGTTCGGGACCGCGGGCCTGCCGCACATCCTGATGCGCTTCTTCACCGTCACCGACGCCAAGGCGGCGCGCAAGTCGGTGCTCTACGGAACGTGCTTCATCGGCTACTTCTACATCCTGACCTTCATCATCGGTTTCGGCGCCATTGTCCTGGTGGCGAACAACCCGGAGTACGTGCTCGACATGGCCAAGAGCGTCCTCAACCTCAAGGGCGGCGGCAACATGCCAGCGGTCTACCTCTCGCACGCGATCGGCGGGAATTTGTTCCTCGGCTTCATCGCCGCGGTTGCATTCGCGACCATCCTGGCGGTGGTCTCGGGGCTGACGCTCGCTGGCGCCTCCGCGCTGTCGCATGACATCTATGCCAACGTCATCATGAAGGGCAAGGCGACGGAGAAGCAGGAAGTCTGGGTGTCGAAACTGTCGGTGATCGGCCTCGGCATCATCGCCGTCCTGCTGGGAATCGCTTTCGAGAAGCAGAACGTCGCCTACATCGTGGCGCTGACCTTCTCGGTCGCCGCCTGCACCAACTTCCCGATCCTGGTCATGTCGGTCTTCTGGCAAGGGCTGACCACGCGCGGCGCAGTGGTCGGCGGCTATACCGGAATCATTGGCGTCATCGTGCTGTTGACCCTCGGTCCGACTGTGTGGACCAACGTGCTCGCAATGGGTCCGGCGATCTTCCCGTACGACTTCCCGACGTTCTTCCTGCTGCCGGTCGTGCTGATCGTCACCTACGTGGTGTCGGTGACGGATGGCAGCGAAAGCGCGAAGAAGGAGCGTGCGCTGTTCGCGGCGCAGAAGGTGCGATCCGAAACCGGCCTGGGATCCGAGTTGGCGGCGGTGCACTGAGCGAGCCAGAAGTCTTCATGAAGGAAGGCCGCCGGGATTTCCCGGCGGCCTTCTTTGTCTCAAGGCGCAGCGCCCACTGTTGCTCGAAGCCGACCTGCGCCCCGGCACGCAAACCCTTGCAAGGACGGTTGGCGCTGCCGCGCAATCAGCTCGCGTTGACGCATGTCAGCCCGGGGCCGGGCGCATGTGCCACGATCCGTCGGGGTGGAGTTATGCGGGGGGCGTAGACCGGCTGCTGAGTGAAAGAACGCGCGATGGAGTTCAAGGACTACTACAAGGTGCTCGGCGTCGAGCGCACGGCGAGCGAGGACGAGGTCAAGAAGGCATTCCGCAAGCTGGCGCGCAAGTACCACCCGGACGTCAACAAGGCGGCGGGCGCTGCGACGCGCATGCAGGAGCTCAACGAGGCCTACGACGTGCTGCGCGATCCGCAGAAGCGCGCCGCCTACGACCAGGTCGGCCAAGGCCGCCACGGTGGGCAGGAGTTCCATCCGCCGCCGGGGTGGGATGCCGGATTCGAGTTCAGCGGCGGCCCGCAGGGTGCGCCCGACTTCGGTGCGCACAGCGATTTCTTCGAGGCATTGTTCGGCGCCGCGCGCGGTGCGCGTCGCGCCGGCCCTGGAACGCGCTCGCGCGGGCAGGACCATCACGCCAAGGTCGTCATCCCGCTGGAAGACGCCTTCCACGGCGCGACACGAACGCTGACCTTGCACAGTCCCGAACTCGATGCCGGCGGCCACGTCGCGCTGCGCGAAAGGCAGTTGAGCGTGAACATCCCGAAGGGGATTCGCGCGGGGCAACAGATCCGCCTCGTCGGGCAGGGCACCCCGGGTCTCGGCGGCGAGCCGGCCGGCGACCTGTACCTCGAGGTGCAGTTCGAGCCCCATGCGCGGTATCGCGTCGACGGTCGCGACTTGTACCTGGCGCTGCCGGTGGCGCCGTGGGAGGCCGCGCTCGGCGCCGTCGTGCCGGTGCGCACGCCAGACGGGCAGCTCGAGATGAACGTGCCGGCCGGTTCGCAGACCGGCCGCAAGCTCCGTCTCAAGGGGCGCGGCATTCCCGGCGGCGCGCCGGGCGACCTCTACGTGATGCTCGAAGTGGTGCTGCCGCCGGCGGCGAGCGAGAAGGCCAAGGCCCTGTACCGGCAGATGGCGCAGGAGCTGGCCTTCGATCCGCGCCACGACGTGGAGGTGGCGCGATGAATTCGGTCCCTGTCGCAAGCGGCGTCTGCCTGGGAGAGGAAGCCTGGCTGGAGCTCGACGAGTTTGCGCTCGCCTGCGGAGTCGAGGTTCAGTTCGTGCGCACGCTGGTCGACGAGGGTCTGGTGCAGCCGCCCGTCGAGGCTCCGCTCTGGCGTTTCGGCGGCGATGAACTCGCGCGTGTGCTTCGCATTCTTCGCCTGCAGCGCGATTTCGAGGCCAACCTGCAGAGCGTTGCGGTGATGCTCGACCTTCTCGACGAGATCGACCGCCTGCGCGCCGAACTGCGACGTGCTGGCTTGAGCGGCTGAGGGCGGTCTGCGAACCCGCCCGAAGGTCACTAGCGGCCCGTCGAGGAGTCGCTATCTCAGACGGTTCGCGCCCACGGGCCGAGCGTCAGGCGTTCGAGCAGACACAGCTGGCGTTCGAAGGCGCCCGATGCGAGCAGCGAACGCTCGATCAGGCCCGCCTGTACGGCACCGGCGTACTGGGCCCGTGCAAGGTCGAACGCCGCCGCGATGCCATTCGCCGGCAGCACCCTGGCGACCTCGGCAAGTTCGGCCACGGCGTCTGGCGACGGCTGCGCCGCGAGCGCGAGCACTCTGCGTTGAGCGCTCGCCTGGCGTTGAAGAAGACCACGCGCCCATTCGAACGGCCAGCTCGAAAGGGCGACGACGAGCCGGGCAAGGGGCAAGAAATGGAAGGACTGCATACCACCTCCATTGGTAATTACCCTTAGCCTACCACAGTGCCCGCCGGCCAGCCTGGCCTGGGCTCAGGCGCCCAGGAAGTGCCTGCGGTAGCGAGCCGGCAAGTCGGCCAGTCGCATCATCAGGGGCAGGTCCGCGGTCTGAAAGTCGGGGTCCCAGGCTGGCGGCCCGAGCAGCTTTGCACCGCAACGCAGGTAGCCCTTGATCAGGGCGGGCGTCTCGACTTGCAGGTCTTGCCGCAACTCGTCGACCGGCAGCGCCAGACGGGGCGTGACCCGCCACTCGGCCGGCGCGAGATGGGTCGTGCGCAGGCGTGACCACAGGCTGGCGGCCGAATGGCCGCCGTCGCGCATGCCGACGCTGGCACAACCGATCATCGTGTCGAGGCCGTTGGCGAGCATGAACTCGCCGAGCGCGGCCCACAGCGCCAGCACGACACCGCCCGAGCGCCAGTCGGGGTGGACGCACGAGCGACCGAGCTCAACCGCTCGCGCAAGCAGCGGGCGAACCTGGCGCAGATCGAACTCGGTGTCGCTGTACAGCCCGCCGGCGCGCCGGGCCGCGGCCGGAGCCAGCACGCGGTAGGTGCCGACCACTTCGCCGGGCTCATCGCCCGCGCTGCCTGCGCGCACGAGCAGGTGTTCGCAGAAGGCGTCGAAACGGTCGATGTCGTGCCCCGGCTGCGCGCCGGGCCAAGGCGCAGGCCGCGCGCCCATCTCGTCGACGAAGACGCTATGGCGCAGGCGCTGAGCCTCGTTCACCTCGCTCGCATCGCGAGCCCACTGCACCTTGAAGCGTCCGCCATCGGGTGCCGTGCGCGCGCGGACGTGCGGTTCGCTGCGATCGGTATCGACGGTCCACAGTGCGTCCATGTCGCTCTCCTGTCGTTCGCCGCGATGCTCGTTGCCGCACGTGACGCGACGGTGAATGGCGCTTGACAGCCAGATGACAGGCAGCGTCACCTGGGCGCAGCGCGAAGCTGCCCGGCGGCCTCGGAGCGCGGACCACTACAGGCGCGCCACGGCGATGCTCGCGAGCAACCCGGCACCGGCGCTCGGTGAGTAGCGTCAGACCCCGGTAAGCGCGCAGGTCAGAATGAGGCGCCACGATCAGCAGGCGCGCATGCCGACGCGCACGAGGAGACAGCCATGTTCAAAGGCCTTACCGCGCAGCGCCTGCTGGCCGTGTTCGCGCTCGGTTGGCTGCTGCTGAACTTTCCGCTGCTCAGCGTGTGGGACCGCAGCGTCATCGTGTGGGGCATCCCGCTGTTGCCGGCGGCACTGTTTGTCGGCTGGGCAGTCTTGATCGTGCTGCTGGCCTGGATTACCGAGCGAAGCCAGGACTGAGCGACCCCGGCCATGCTCTCAGCCCCGCTCGTCGTCGGCGCGTCGTTCGCCTATCTGCTGCTGCTGTTCGGTGTCGCGCATTTCGGCGACCGGCGCGCCCGGCAGGGGCGTTCGGTGATCGGCAACGCCTGGGTCTATGCGTTTTCGATGGGCGTGTACTGCACGGCCTGGACCTACTTCGGCAGCATCGGGCGTGCCGCGTCGTCGGGCGTCTGGTTCCTGCCGATCTACCTCGGCCCGACGCTGGCGATGGTGCTCGCCTGGATGGTCGTGCGCAAGATGATCCGCATCTCGCGCAGCTACCGCATCACCTCGATCGCCGACTTCATCGCCAGCCGCTACGGCAAGAGCCGCCTGCTCGCGGCGCTGGTGACGCTGATCGCGGTGGTCGGCATCCTGCCCTATGTCGCGCTGCAGTTGAAGGCGATCGCCAGCGGCTACGCGGTGCTGACCACGGCGCCGGGCGCCTCGCCGGCAGCCGTGGGCGCGTGGTGGCTCGACAGCACCTTGTACATCGCGCTCGCGCTGGCCGGCTTCACGATCGCCTTCGGCACCCGCCACCTCGACACGACCGAGCGCCACGAAGGCATGGTCGCGGCGATCGCGGTCGAATCGGTGATCAAGCTGCTCGCCTTCCTCGCCGTCGGTGCCTTCGTGACCTGGGGCCTGTTCGACGGGCCGGCCGACATCTTCGCGCGCGGACGGGCCGTGCCCGATATCGACAGGCTGCTGCGCCTCGAGCAGGGCGCGCCGTTCGCCTACGCGCAATGGTTTGCGCTGACGCTGCTCGCGATGCTCTCTGTCGTCTTCCTGCCGCGCCAGTTCCAGATGATGGTCGTCGAGAACGTGGACGAGCGGCACCTCAAGCGCGCCGCGTGGGTGTTCCCGCTGTACATGCTGGCAATCAACGCGTTCGTGCTGCCGATTGCGCTCGGCGGGCTGCTCCATTTCGGCATCGGCGCGGCCGACCCCGAGACCTTCGTGCTCTCGCTGCCGCTCGCGGTCGGCCAGCACGCGCTGGCGCTGGTGGCCTTCATCGGCGGGTTGTCAGCCGCCACCGGCATGGTGATCGTCGAGGCGATCGCGATCTCCACCATGGTCTGCAACGACCTCGTCATGCCCTGGCTCCTGCGCACGCAACGCTTCGGTGCTGCTGCCGATAGCGACCTCGGCGGCACGCTGCTCGCGATCCGGCGGGCGGTGATCGTCGCCTTGCTGCTCCTGGGCTACCTCTACTTCCGCCTCGCCGGTGAAGCCTATGCGCTGGTCAGTATCGGTCTGATCAGCTTCGCCGCGGTGGCGCAGTTCGCGCCGGCGCTGTTGGGTGGCATGTACTGGAAGGGCGGCACACGCGCCGGCGCGCTGGCCGGGATGGCGGCCGGCTTCGCGCTCTGGGCCTACACGCTGATGCTGCCGTCGATCGCCAAGTCGGGCTGGTGGCCGGATGCCTTCCTGAAGCGCGGGCCGTTTGGCATCGAGCTGCTCAAGCCCGAGCAGTTTCTCGGCCTCGCGGGGCTCGACGGTTTGACGCATTCGCTGTTCTGGAGCCTGCTGGCCAACGGTGCCCTGTACTTCGCGGTATCGATGTGGCGCGGGCCCTCGGCGCGCGACGCGAGCCAGGCGTTGCTGTTCGTCGACGTCTTCGAGCGTTCCTCGGCGACCGCAGCGGGTAGCGGGCCGGTGTTCTGGCGCGGGCGCGCCAAGGTGGCTGACCTGCTGGGGCTGGCGGGCCGATTCCTCGGCCGTGACACGGCGCAACGGGTGTTCGCCGACTATGCGCGTCGCGCCGGCGTGGCGCGCGTCGAGCAGATCCCGCCCGACGCACAGCTGGTGCACTTCGTCGAGACACAGCTTGCGGGCGCGATCGGCGGCGCTTCGGCGCGGGTCATGGTCGCCTCGGTGGTCGAGGAGGAGCCGCTCGCGCTCGACGATGTGATGCGCATCCTCGACGAGGCCTCGCAACTGCGCGCCTACTCGCAGGCGCTGGAAGAGAAGTCGCATTCGCTCGAGAAGGCGACCGCCGAGCTGCGCATGGCCAACGAACAATTGAAGAGCCTGGACCGGCTGAAGGACGACTTCATGTCATCGGTCACGCATGAGCTTCGAACGCCGCTGACTTCGATCCGCGCGCTGGCCGAACTGATGCAGGCAGACGCCGACATGGATGCCGCGCATCGGCGGCAGTTTCTCGCCATCGTCGTCGGCGAGACCGAGCGCCTGACGCGCCTCGTCAGCCAGGTGCTCGACATGGCCAAGATCGAGTCGGGCCACGCCGAATGGCGCGATGCCGAAGTCGACCTGCGCGCGCTGCTGGACCAGGCAGTGCAAACCACGAGCGAGATGTTCCACGAGCGCGGCGCGACGCTCACGCTGCAGATGCCGCAGCAATTGCGCACGCTGCGAGCCGATCCCGACCGGCTGACCCAGGTGTTGCTCAACCTGCTGGGCAACGCGGCCAAGTTCGTGCCGCGCGAGGGTGGCCGTGTCGACGTGCGGCTGCTCGCCGACGAAGCCGGCGCGACGGTCGAAGTGCAGGACAACGGCCCGGGTGTTCCGCCGGAGCAGCAGCAGGTGGTGTTCGAGAAGTTCCGCCAGGGAGGCGATGCGCTGAATCGCCCGCAGGGGACGGGACTGGGGTTGCCGATCAGTCGCCAGATCGTTGAACATTTCGGCGGCCGCATGTGGCTGCGTTCTGAACCGGGGCAGGGCGCGTGCTTCGGGTTCGTGCTGCCATGGAAGGGGAAGTGCGTGGCTGAGGCAGGTCGCCAGAACGGAGAGGAGACAAACGATGACCTACAAGATCCTGATCGCCGATGACGAGCCGAACATCCTGATCTCGCTCGAGTACCTGATGAAGCGCGAGGGCTACCAGGTGCTGCTCGCGCGCGACGGCAACGAGGCGCTGGCGGTGATGACGCGCGAGCGGCCAGACCTCGTGCTGCTCGACGTGATGATGCCCGGCAAGACCGGCTTCGACGTCTGCCAGGCCGCGCGTTCCGACGACGCGCTCTCGGGCGTGAAGATCGTGCTGCTGACTGCCAAGGGCCGCGACACCGACATCGCCAAGGGCATGGCGCTCGGCGCGACCGACTACATGACCAAGCCCTTCTCGACCAAGGAACTCGCTGCCCGCGTGCGCTCGCTGCTGGAGCCTGTCGCGTGAGACTGAACTGGCGCGAAGTGGCGGCGGCGCTCGTTCCGGGCGCGGTGCTCGCGCTGTGGACGCTGGCCGCGGGCGCAATTCTGGTCGCCACGCTCGACGCGCCCGAACGCGGCACCCTCTATGCGCTGCTCGAGCCGCGCTTCGCGTTGCTCGTGCTGGCCTGGCTGCTGCTGTCGGCGGCACTCGGCGTCGCGCTGCGCGCGGCCTGGCTGCACTGGGTCGTGGCACCCGCGCGGCTCGTCGAGCAGGCCCAGATCGTGCTCGGCACCGACGTGCAGCGCGAGATCGCACCGGAGGGCAGCGCCGAGAACCGGGCACTGACGCAATCGATCAATGCGCTGGTGCGCGAGCGCGCCGGGTTGCGCGCCGACATCGGCCGCAAGGTGCAGGAGGCGAGCCGCGAGATCGAGCAGGAACGCAGCCGGCTTGCCGCGCTGATGTCGGAACTGACGCAGAGCGTCGTCGTGTGCAACCTCGACGGGCGGATCCTGCTCTACAACAGCCGCGCGCGGCTGCAGTTTCGCGCACTGTCGCAATCGCCGGCACTCGCCGACGGGGCCGAGCTGATCGGACTCGGCCGGTCGATCTACGCCGTGCTCGACCGCAAGCTCGTCGCGCACGCTCTCGAAAGCGTGCAGCAGCGGCTGCTGCGCGGAGTGGCCAACCCGTCGGCGCAGTTCGTCACCAGCACGCACGGCGGGCAGTTGCTGCGCGCGCAGATGGCGCCGGTACGTGCGATCGCAGCGGCGCCCGGCGAAGTCGCTGCCGGCGATGCGCCGCCCGCCGCGCTCAGCGGCTTCGTGCTGATGCTCGACAACATCACGCGCGACTTCGCCGACGAATCGCTGCGCGACCAGTTGCTGCACGGCCTGACCGAAGGCAGCCGCGCCTCGCTCGGCAACCTGCAGGCGGCGGTCGAGATGCTGGACTTCGACGACGTGGACGCCGAGACGCGCGAGCGCTTCCACGCCGTGATCCGTGACGAGGTGCGCGCGATGAGCCAGCGCATCCAGAGCCTGGCCAGCCATACCGTGCAGACGCAGAAGACGCGCTGGCCGCTGGAAGACATGCTCGGCGCCGACCTGATCTCGGCGGCGCTGCGACGCATCGAGACGCTGTACGGCTGCAGTGTTTCTGCGGGCGATGTCGATGCCTCGCTGTGGCTGCGCGTCGACAGCTATTCGCTGCTGCAGGCGCTGTCCGGCCTCGCCGGCCGGCTGGTCGAAGAATACGAGGTGCGCCGGATCAGCCTGCGGCTGGCCAACGCGGGCAACGAGCGCGCCCACCTCGACCTCGTCTGGGCCGGCCAGGCGATGAGTACCGAGACCGTGATGAGCTGGGAGGCCGATCCGATCAAGGTCGGCGCCGACAGCAGCGCGCTCACGGTGCGCGACGTGGTCGAGCGCCACGGCGGTGCGTTCTGGTTCGAGCGCGAGCGCGTGCGCCACGAGGCTTTCTTCCGCTTCCTCTTGCCGCTGGCCAGCGGCCAGGAGCAGCTCGCGGCGTCCCTCGTCGTGCACAGCGAGAGCCGCCCCGAGTACTACGACTTTGATCTCTTCACGACCTCGGCGCAGGCCGAAGAGTTGGCCGATCGCCGCCTGGCCGACCTGAGCTACACCGTGTTCGACACCGAAACCACCGGCCTCGAACCGTCCGCGGGTGACGAGATCATCCAGATCGGCGCTACGCGCATCGTCGGCGGCAAGCTGCGGCGGCAGGAGTCGTTCGAGCAGCTCGTCGATCCCCGGCGGAGCATTCCGGCGGCGGGCATCCCGATCCACGGGATCCAGCCCGAGATGGTGGCCGGGCAGCCGACGATAGACGTGGTGCTGCCGGCCTTCCACGCCTTCGCACAGGACACCGTGCTCGTCGCCCACAACGCCGCGTTCGACATGCGCTTCCTGCAATTGAAGGAAGCGGCGACCGGCGTCGTCTTCGACCAGCCGGTGCTCGACACGCTGCTGCTGTCGGCGGTGGTGCACCCGAACCAGCAGTCGCACCGCCTGGAGGAGATTGCCGCGCGCTTCGACGTCGCCGTGCTCGGCCGCCACACCGCACTCGGCGACGCGATGGTGACGGCCGAGGTGTTCCTGAAGATGGTTCCGCTGCTTGCCGAGAAGGGCATTCACACGCTGGGCCAGGCGCGCGAGCAGGCGCAGAAGACGTACTTCGCGCGGGTCAGGTACTGAGCGCGGGCAGGGTGCCGCGACCTTCGGCAATGTCCGAGAGCGGGGCCGGCGTCGCCAAGCCCTGACTTGTGTCAAGAAGCGCCGCGTCTCGCGGCGCGGTAGAGGCGCTGGGCCAAGCCATTGACGGTCATCAAGGGCGTCATCGCACGCAGCTGCTACTGTCCCACCGAAAGGTCAGTGCAATCGTGGCTCAGGCGCAAGTAGAGGTGGTTGCACTTGTCCAGGCATCCGTACCACAAGCTGAAAGGGGCAGCGTATGCGGGTGTCTTCTCTCCTGCCAACCCTTCGAGTAATTCTCATGACCCACCGCAAGACATTGCTGTTCAACGCGTTGATTCTTGTCGGCGCCATATCACTGACCGCGTGCACGACGACCCCGGTTGCACCACCGGTCGTGGCGGCGCCATCGGCCCAGGCCGCGGTGCCAGTACCCAGTTACCCGGCATCGATCGGTCAGTTGGTTGCCACGACCAAGTCGCAGATCAAGACGATCAAGATGCCCGAGTTCAAGACGGCCTTCGACAAGAAGGAACTCGGCCTGCTGATCGATGTCCGCAACGAGAACGAGTACGAGGACGGGTTCATCCCTGGCGCCGTCAATGTTCCGCGCGGCCTGATCGAGTTCAGGATCTGGAAGCTGGTCGGATTCCCCGACAAGACCGACATGGGCACGAAGATGACACTCTATTGCGCGACCGGTGGTCGCTGCGCGCTGGCCACGAAGTCGCTGCAGGACCTCGGCTTTGCCAATGTCGCGTCGGCCGACATGAAGTTCGAAGACTGGACGACGGCCGGTTATCCGGTCGCCATGCCCAAGAAGTAGAGGGCCCGCACCCAGCAGGAGCGGATGCCGCCGGCATCCGCATTGCTCTTCGTGCGCCGGAAGCCCGGGGTGTCGAGGCGCACGAACGGGCGAGCCTGTCATCGGACCCTGGAGTCGCGCTCGAATTGAACCGCGTGCAGGCAGGCGAGGCAGAGGCAGCCGTCGAAGGCCTGTCGCAGTCCGGCCAATGTCTGTGCATCGAGTTGCACCTGCGAACAGTCGCATGACCCCTCCCGCGCGCCGCAGTGAAATGCGCTGCCGCAGCGTGCGCAAGTCGCGTTGGCGCTTGCGGTCTCAGCCAACGAAGAGCGCCTTGTGCTGCTCGCGCAGCAGGTTCTTCTGCACCTTGCCCATCGTGTTGCGCGGCAGCTCGCCCACGACAAACACGCGCTTGGGGACCTTGAAGTGGGCGATCTGCGCCTTCAGCGCGAAGATCACCGCCGCGCCGTCGAGTGCTGCACCGGGCCGGGCCACGACCACCGCCACTACGGCCTCGCCGAAGTCGGGGTGCGGCACGCCGATCACCGCACTCTCGGCCACGCCTGGCATCTCGTTGATGAAGCCCTCGACCTCGGCCGGGTAGACGTTGTAGCCGCCGCTGATGATCAGATCCTTGCTGCGCCCGACGATGGTGACGTAGCTTCGGTCGTCGACCTTGCCGACGTCGCCGGTCTTGAACCAGCCGTCGGACGTGAAGTCTTCCTGCGTCTTTTCGGGCATGCGCCAATAACCGGAGAAGACGTTCGGGCCCCTGACTTCGATGCCACCGATCTCGCCGGCGGCGCAGGGCCGGCCGCCGTCATCGCGCACTCGCAGTTGCACGCCCGGCAGCGGGAATCCAACCGTGCCGCCGCGCCGTTCGCCGTCGCTGGCGCGATATGGGTTGGACGTCAGCATCGTCGTCTCGCTCATGCCGTAGCGTTCGAGGATCGTGTGGCCGGTGCGCTGACGGAACTCGTTGAAGGTCTCGATCAGCAGCGGCGCCGAGCCGGAGATGAAGACGCGCATGCTGCGGCAGGCCTCTCGCGTCAGGCCGGGCTCGGCGAGCAGCCGCACGTACAAGGTCGGCACGCCCATGAACACGGTCGCTTCGGGCAGTTTCGCGACCACCGTCTTCGCGTCGAACTTCGGGAACCAGATCATCCGGCTGCCGTTGAGCAGCGCACCGTGCGAGGCGACGAAGAGGCCGTGCACATGGAAGATCGGCAGTGCGTGAATCAACACGTCGCCGGGCTTCCATCCCCAGTAGCTTTGCAGTGTGAGCGCGTTGGAGAGCAGGTTGCCGTGGCTCAGCATGGCGCCCTTGCTGCGCCCCGTCGTGCCCGAGGTATAGAGGATTGCAGCCAAGTCGTCGCCTGCGCACATTGCGGGCTCGTGGCGGTCGCTGTGCTGTGCAGCGCGCGCCAGCAGCGACCCACTGTGATCGTCGTCGAGCGAAAACACGTGCGCCGTGCCGGCCTTGAACGCGATCTTCGACACCCAGCCGAAGTTGTGGCCCGTGCACACCACCATCGCCGGCTCGGCGTTGCCGACGAAGTACGCGATCTCGGCTGCCTGGTAGGCGGTGTTGAGCGGCAGGTACACGAACCCCGCGCGCAGTACCGCCAGGTACAGCATCAGCGTCTCGACCGACTTTTCGGTCTGCACCGCGATGCGGCTGCCGGCGGGCAGCTCCAGCGAAGCCAGCAGGTTGGCGATCATCGCCGTGCCCCGGTCGAGATCGCGCCAGGTGTAGAGGCCGCCGCCGCGGCTGGTGCCGGCGGTACCCACGGCCTCGATGGCGACCGCGTCGAGGTCCTGCGGAAAGGCGTTGCGCAGGGCAGCGAAGAGGTTGTCGTTCGATGGCATGGCAGATCTGTGTCGTCTTCAGCCGCGCTGGAAATGCGGCGGTCGTTTCTCGAGAAAGGCGGCGATGCCTTCGCGGTGCTCGGCGCTGTCGGCATAGCCGAAATGGGCGCGCCGCTCGGCCTCGTCCGGCCCGCCGGCGGCGACCTGGCGCAGCGTGCGCTTGTTGATGCGCGCTGCCTGCGGCGAGAGGGTGGCGATGTGTCCGGCTCGTTGCAGCACATGCGGGGCCACCTCGCTGTCATCGACGACGCCGTGCACCAGGCCGTGCTGCAGCGCGCCGGCGGCGTCGAGCAGCCGTGCCTCGAGCAGCATCTCGCTCAGTGCCGGCGACGGAACGACCCGGCTCAGCAACTGCAGCTCGCCCGGCGCCATCGGAAAGCCGAGCCTGGCGATCGGTGCGCCGAAGCGGCTCGATCTGCCCGCGATGCGGATGTCGCAACAGGCCGCGATCTCCAGCCCGCCGCCGATGCAGGCGCCTTCGATCTGCGCCAGCAACGGGATGTCGCAAGCGAGCAGCGCCTGCAAGGCGGGCGCGACGATGTGCTCGTGGAAATCGTGCAGCCGCGCCTCCTCGAAGCGAAAGCCGGCGAACTCGGCAATGTCGCCGCCAGACGCGAACTGTCCGCCTTCGCCGCAGACGATAACCGCCAGCGGCGCCTCGTCCTCGGGCAGGCCCTGCAGCTGCATGAACATGGCCCCGAGCTCGCGCCACATCGCCACGTCGATGGCGTTGTGCTTGGCGGGGTTGGCAAGCGTCACGCGGGCCAGCGGCCCGCTGTGCGCGAGCGTGATCGTGCCGGCCATCAATCGAGTCTCTCGCCCGCCATCGCGGCGACCTCGGCCCGGCGCGTGATCACCCGGCTCGTGCTTGTGCAAGTCATGCCGTCTCCGTTCCAGTCGTCGTCTCGGTGCCGCCCCGGCGTCAAAGCAATGCCGCCACGGCCCGGGAGTGGGCCACCATGCCCTCGGTGAACTTCTCGTGCTGCGTTTCGACTTTGCTCAGATCGTAGAGATAGTTGGCCATCAGCCCGACGGACTCTGAAACGCCCTTGGCCGACAAGTCGCCCAGCCCGTTCAGCCGTTCGAGCCGGGCGCCGTTGTCGAGGTGGAACCGCGCCACCGGGTCGCCGCCCGCGGTGGGCGAGTGAAAGCAGAGGTAGAACGCGCCGAGCCGGAGCAAGGCCTGCTTTGCTTCGGCCTCCAGTCCCTGCAGCGCGGCAGCGCTTGCCAGGCGGCCAAGATCCTCACCGCAGGCGGCGAGCAATGTCGCGCGCGTCGCTGCCAGGCGCTCGACTCGCGGCTTTGGAATTCCTTCGCACAGCGCTCCGGCACGCAGCCAGCGCGCGAATCCCGGCATCGGCGACAGCGTGCAGAAGGTCCTCAGTTGCGGCAGTTCGCGCTTGAGCTCCTCGGCCACGCGCTTGATGAGGAAGTTGCCCAGCGACACGCCCCTCAGGCCGGGCTGGCAATTGCTGATGGAGTAGAACGCGGCCACCTTGAACTGGCCCGGCGGCAGCGGTGTCGAGGCCTTGGCGATCAGCGGTGAGATCCGCTCCGGCATCTCCGGCAACAGCGCCACCTCGACGAAGATCAGTGGTTCATGCGGCAGCTGCGGGTGGAAGAAGGCGAAGCAGCGCCTGTCGGGCTGCAGGCGTCGGCGCAGGTCGTCCCAGCCGTCGATCTGGTGCACCGCCTCGTGGTGGATGATCTGCTCGAGCAGTTGTGCCGGCGAGTTCCAGTCGACGCGCTGCAATTGCAGGAAGCCGGGGCTGAACCAGCTCGACAGCAGGTGCAGCATGTCGGCTTCCAGCGCCAGCAGCTCGGGCTTCCTGCCCAGGCGCGCGAGAAGGGCGCGGCGCATCGCGACGATGCTCGCAGTGCCGCCGGGTGCGCGGTTGATGCGTCGCAGAAGCTCCTGTCGCGGCGGCTCGGTGAGCTGCGTCAGGCGCAGCAGGTTGTGCGCGCTCGGATCGTCGGCATAGGCCTGTGCGCTGTGCAACACGGCCTTCGGGTCGGGGCTGAAATCGCGCGACAGGCGTTCGAAGAAGCTCGATTGCTGCTCGTCGGGCAGGGCCGAGAAGCGCGCCACCACCGAACAGGCAATGGCCACGCTGTTGGCCGCGCCGCGCTCGGAGAGCAAGCGCCGGCAGTCGACCAATGCGCTGCGCAATGCGCGCTCCGCGCTGGCCTTGCGCGCCGCACTCTTCAGCTCCTCAAGCACGCGACACCCATCGAGCTCTCCCCTCCGAACGCAGCGAAGCAGGCTGGACCATGGGCGCAGTCTATAGCCACGCATTTGCGCTCGGACACGCGGGCTCCAGCCGGTCGCCGCAGCCGCCGTGAGATCGTTACGATGGCGTGTCGAACCGCCACTCCTCGCAATCCAACACCGTTCGGAGCACCATGGACCTGTCCCGCTTCCCCCGCCGTCGCTACACGCAGGGTTTCACGGCCATCGAGCCGCTGCACAACCTGAGTCGCAGATTGGGCGGACCGAACATCTTCCTCAAGCGCGACGACATGCTGGGCCTGTTCCCTGGAGGCAACAAGACGCGCAAGCTGGAGTTCCTGGTCGCCGACGCGATGGCGAAAGGTGCCGACACGCTGATCACCTGCGGTGCCGTGCAGTCCAACCACTGCCGGCTCACGCTCGCCGCGGCCGCGAAAGAGGGCCTGAAGTGCCGTCTGCTGCTGGAAGAGCGGGTGGCCGGCAGCTACGATCCTCGCGGCAACGGCAATCACTTCATGTTCGAGCTGATGGGCGCCGAGAGCATCGAGGTGCTGCCCGGCGGCGCCGACATGACAACGGCGATGCAACGCTGCGCCGACGCGTTGGCGGCCGAGGGCCGCAAGGGCTACATCATCCCGGGCGGCGGCTCGAACGCGCTCGGTGCGCTGGGCTACGTGGCCTGCGCGCTGGAGATCCTGGCACAGAGTTTCGAGAGTGGCACGCACTTCGACTGCATCGTCGTCGGCTCGGGGAGTTCGGGCACGCATGGCGGGCTGGTCGCAGGGCTGTTCGGCGCCAACGCGGCGATTCCGGTCATCGGCATCGGCGTCAGCCGCGATCCCATCGATCAGGAGCCGCTGGTCTACCACGAGGCGCTTGCCACGGCCGACCTGCTCGGATTGCGCGGCGAACTGCCGCGCGACGCGGTGCGCACCATCGGCGGCTACTGGCAGCCGAAGTACTCGCTGCCCAATCGGCCGATGGTCGAGGCCGTGCAGATGCTCGCCCGCCTCGAGGCTGTGCCGCTGGACCCGACCTACACCGGCAAGGCGATGGCCGGGTTGATCGGCCTCGTGCGCGCAGGCGAGTTCAGGGGCGAAGACAACGTGCTCTTCATCCACACCGGCGGGCTGCCGAGCCTGTTCGCGTCGACCGACGTGGTGCTGGGGCGCACGCCGGTCCCGGACTGAATCACGCGCCGGAGCGAACAGTCGGCTCAGACGCCGTGCCGCACGGCTGCCGGCGCCGCCTGCGACCTTCGCAAGCGCAGCGTCGGTGCCCACGTGCTCGGCGAATCGAATGCGGTCCCGGCGTGGCGATGTTGCACGTATACTGTGCGCACATCTTGCGTGGAGGTCGCATGAACATCACCCTTTCGATCGACGAGCGTGTGGCAGAACAGGCACGCCAGGCCGCGCAGGCCATGGGCAAGAGCCTGAACCAAGCGGTGCGCGACTACCTCGAGCAGTTGGCGGGGCGCGCGCAGCTCGAATCCGAGATCGCCGCCTTCCTCGAATCGACGGCGCACACGCCGGGCCGTCTGGCCGGCTGGAGCTTCAACCGCGACGAGTTGCAGCGTGGTGCGTAGCTTCATCGACACCAACCTGCTGGTGTATGCGGACTCGGCCGACGCCGCCGACAAGCAGGCCCGTGCGACGGCGCTGATCGCGCAGCACCTGCGCGAAGGCAGCGGCGTGATCTCGACGCAGGTGCTGCACGAGTTCGTCAACGCGGCGATTCGAAAGCTCGCCTTGCCGCTCGAGATCGTGCGCGCCCGGGTGCGGCTCTACAGCCGCTTCGAGACCGTCAACGCTTCACCGGCGGCGGTACACGATGCGCTCGACCTCCATGCCCTGCACCAGGTTTCGTTCTGGGACGCGCTGATCCTGCAGGCGGCGCGCCAGAGCGGCTGTGTCCAATTGCTGACCGAGGAGCTCCAGGCCGGCGCCGTGATCGGCGGTGTGCGCATCGTCAATCCCTTCGAACGCGCGGCGAAGCCGCGCGAGTCGAAGCGGCGTTGAGGCGAGGCGCCGCGGCGCAATTGGTCGGCTCAGAACACCGGGCCGTTCGGCTTCAGCCGCAGCCCGCGCGCGAGGCGCGTCCAGGCGAACCGGCTCGGGTCGGCGATCATCGGCCCGGGCGAGGCGGCGACCAGGATCTGCTGCGCGATGGGTGTGAAGTCGGCGCGGAAGTGCACCGAGCTCTTGTTGACGAGGATCGCCTGCGCCGTCGGCTCGATGCCGACGAAGCGGTACAGCGCCTGGTCGGCGAGCTGCGTCTTCTTGCTCGTGAGCACGACGCGAACGCCCTCGATGGCGATGCACGCCGAAGCCCCGAGTTCCATCCGCGCGCCGCGGTAGAACGGCCCCTCGCATTGCACCTTGCCGTCGGCGAGCGACTCGACACGAAAGCGCGCCACGAGCGGCGCGTCGCCCGCGATCCCCGACTTGCCGCCGAGCGACAGTTCGATTTCGCCGCCCACGCCGGCGCGATGCGCGGCCTGCGCCGCCACCGGGTCGACCATCAGCCCGAGCGCTGCGCCGCGTGGCGCATGGCCGGCGCGATGGGCGAGCAGCGCGCGCAACATGCCCGTGGTGTCGGAGTCACCGCCGGCGCCGGGGTTGTCCTGCGTGTCGGCGATGACGACCGGGCGCGTGGCGCTGGCGGCGATCTGCAGCGCGCGCCGCACCGCCTCGTCGGCGGCGTAGACGGGGGCGTCGAAATCGGTCTCGTGGCTGGCGACGATGCGGGCGAGTTCGTCGCCCGCTGTGTTGGCGGCGGCTTCGGTCATGCCGTAGGCGAACACCACGGGTCCGCACTCGGGGAAATCCGCGGCCGGAAAGCCGGGTGTGAAGCTCAGTGTCGGCACGTCGCCGCTTTCCATGCGCCCGAGCGCCGCGTAGATGGCGCGCGAGGGTTCGAGGTCGGTGCACTGCGCGGTCAGCGGAATCAGGAACGGCACGCGGCGCGCCGCCAGATACGGCCGCGCCATGCCGTCGAGTCGCCGTGCGAGCAGAAACGCGGTGCGCGCGCCGGTGTCGGCCATGTCGATGTGCGGGTAGCTGCGGTACGCCACCAGCGCGTCGGCCGTGTCGAGCATTCGTTGCGTGACGTTGGCGTGCAGGTCCAGACTTGCCATCACCGGCACCTGCTCGCCGACGACGCGGCGCACGCGTGAGAGCAACTCGCCCTCGCCGTCGTCCAGGTGCTCGGCGACCATCGCGCCGTGCAGGTCGAGGTAGACGGCGTCGGGCCGGGCGTCGCGGATGCCATCGACGATCATCCCAGCGATGCGCTCGTAGGCGTCTTCGGTCACGTGCGCCGACGGCTCGCAGGCGGCCCAGGCGGTCGGCACGAGCTGGTGCCGCGTGCCCCTCATCTGCGCGATGAAGCCGGCGATCGGCAGGTTGCGCGCGACCATCGTGTCGAGGATGTCGCCGCCACGGCGCAGCCCCGGCCAGCCGCCGTCGCGAACGAAGTTCTCGTAGGCCGCCTTCGACGGCGCGAAGGTGTTGGTCTCGTGCTGGAAGCCGCCGATGGCGATGCGCATGGTGCAGTCCTCTCTCGACCCTCGACGATGATTGTCACCGGCTGCTGGCAGAACACATGACGCCCTCGGAGTTCCGGATGGTGCAGGGCTGTGGCGTGCATCGTTGACCGGGCTCAAAGAGAAGTCCTTGCGGGGCTGCACCATTCATGCAGTCGGCACCACGGAGGGACCGCGGCATGACTCAAGCGCACGCTCATCTCGGTTACGCACCTCGCGGCGTGGGGCTGCTCTACGCGGTCTTGTGGTTTGCGCAGGGCGACGACGTCTACGGTTGGTTCATCGGTTCCAAGGACGGCGAGCATCGCTCCGCGTACTTCGTGCTGCAGGGCTACTACTCTTCGAAGAAGACGAGCCTGCTGCACTCAGTGCAGGACGACATGTATGGCCCCTGGGTGGAGGCTACCCCTGGCGGCGCCTTGCCGTTGCCGCACCCACCGCCGGTGCCGGAGGCGCTGCGACACGAACTGGTTCGCCTGCAGGACCAGTTCATCCGCCACTGGCTGTTCTTCGCCGACGACCCCGAGACTCACGCCGAGGCCGAAGCGGTGGCCGCGCACGAACTGGCGGTCGGCGCCGTCGGCATCCGCCCGGCGCGCCTGGGCAAGCTGCGCACCGCCGCCGCCGTCTGGCGCTACGACGCACCGGGTGCCGACATCCACGTGCTGATCGAACTCTCGAAGCATTGGCCACTCGACCATCGTGTCGACACGTAAGTCGGACGGCTCACGGCCTCGACGACACGATCATCCGGAGGTTGACCTTCATCAAGACCACGTCGACTTCATGCGGTTAGCGTGACGGGTCTGTCATTTCGGTGCCGCGCAGCGCGCGGCGTGCCATGCCTGCAAGCGTCGCCAATTCCCACATCGATCCCGAGCTCGGGACGGCGCTGGCACGCGGTGGGTTGAAACCCCTGCACCTGGGCGGCCGCACACTGCTGCCGATCGTGCAGGGCGGCATGGGGGTGGGCATCTCGGCGCATCGCCTCGCCGGCAGCGTGGCCGCGCTCGGTGCCGTCGGGACGATCAGCTCGGTCGACCTGCGCCGCCTGCACCCCGACCTGTTGCAGCGCACGCTCGACGTCGGCCAGAACGATGCCACCAAGGCCGTCGTCAATGCGGCCAACCTCGAGGCGCTGGCGCGCGAGATCGCCGCCGCGCGCGAACTCGCCCAGGGCCGCGGCCTGCTGGCCATCAACGTGATGCGCGCGGTGGGCGAGTACGCGCCGTCGGTGACGAAGGCGCTCGAATGCGGCATCGACGCCGTGGTGGTCGGCGCCGGGCTGCCGCTGGACCTGCCCGACCTGGCGCACGACCACCCCCACGCGCTGCTCGTGCCCATCCTGTCCGACGCGCGCGGCGTGGCGCTGGTGGTGAAGAAGTGGGAACGCAAGAAGCGCCTGCCCGACGCGATCGTGATCGAGCACCCGCGGCTCGCCGGAGGCCACCTCGGCGCGGCGAAGGTCGCCGACCTCCGCGATGCGCGTTTTGAATTCGAGAACGTCATCCCGCAGTCCTTGGCCTTCCTGCGTTCGGCCGGCATCGAGCGCGATATTCCGCTGATCGCGGCCGGTGGCGTGCGCAGCTTCGACGACATCGCACGACTGCAGGCGCTGGGCGCAGCGGCGGTGCAGCTCGGCACGCCGTTCGCCGTCACCGCCGAGTGCGACGCGCACCCCAACTTCAAGCAGGTGCTGGCCGAAGCAAAGGACTCGGACATGGTCGAGTTCACCAGCGTGGCCGGGCTGCCGGCGCGCGCGGTGGCCACGCCCTGGCTGCGGAGCTACCTGAAGTCCGAGGCCAGGTTGCAGCGGATCGCGGAAGTCAAGCCGCGCTGCACCCTCGCGTTCGACTGCCTGGCGCAGTGCGGACTGCGTGACGGCACGAGCGGCTGGGGTCAGTTCTGCATCGACACCCATCTTGCCGCGGCGCTGCGTGGCGACGTGAAGCGGGGGCTGTTCTTTCGCGGCGTCGGTGCGCTGCCGTTCGGAAGCGAGATCCGCAGCGTGCGTGAGCTGATGCAATGGCTGCTCACGGCGCCGCTCTTGGCGTGAACAGGCTTCAGGGTCGACGATCGGCCGGATATGCGGGGCAACGCCGTTCGCGTTGATCGAACGCATGCAACGCTGCCCATGGCGGTGTATCGTGTGGCTTCGCTCTCACTGGAATCACACGGAGGAAGATCATGAACGACCTGACCACTGCCCAAACCGACAAACTGATGGCTGACCTTCGACTGGTGGTTGCCGATGCGGAAGAATTGCTTCGCACGACGGCCGGCCAGGCCGGCGAGGGTGCCGCGGAGCTGCGCAACAAGGTGCAGGCGAGCCTGGCGCGGGCGCGCGACGGCCTGGCCGAGGCGCAGGAGGCTGCGATCACCAAGGCCAAGGCGGCCGGACGCGCCGCCGACGACTACGTGCATGACAACCCCTGGCGCTCGATCGGCATCGCCGCGGGCTTCGGCCTGCTGGTCGGGCTGCTGATCGGCCGCCGTTGATCCGCCGGCTGGCGGCGCGGCGACCATGAACGAGGGGCGAGCCGGGCCGCCGGGCGGCGGGCTGCTGGTCTCGCTGCGGCGCCTGATCGCCACCGCGCTCGAGCTGGCGCAGGTCCGGCTCGAGCTGCTCGGCACCGAGCTCGAGGAACAGAAGCTTCGCATCCTCGCCGCGCTCGTCTGGGCGGCGCTCGGAGCGCTGCTGGTCGGCGTGGGTCTGGCGCTGTTCGCGGGCTTCGTCGTGCTGCTGTTCGGGGAAGGCTATCGCCTACAGGTGCTCGCCGTGCTGACGCTCGTGTTCCTGATCGGCGGCGCGCTGGCGCTGCGTCACGCGGGGGCGCGACTGAAGACACCGCCGGGCGCATTTGCCGCGAGCGTCGCCGAGCTGGTTCAGGACCGTTCCGCAGTGGCGCCGGACGAGAGTGTCGAACGACACTCGCCATGATTTCGGCACGCGGAGCTGACCTGGCGCTGCGCCGGCAGCGGCTGCTGCTGCGCAGCGCGGCGTTGCGCGCCACGCTGGCAGAGCAGTCGGTGGCGATCGAGACGCCGCTGGCAGCAGCCGACCGCGTATATGCAGGGGCGCGCTGGCTCTATCGCCAGCGCGGCTGGCTGATCGGTGGGGTTGTCATCGTGCTCGTCGTGCGCCCGCGCCGCGCCTGGCGGTTGCTGCGCTTCGGCTGGTGGGCCTGGCGCAGCGCGCGACGTGCGCAAACCTGGCTGTCGGCGGCTGGCCTGATGCCGCCGGCAGGCGTGCCACCAAGGCAGTATTGAGAGTCATCCTGAAGCGAAAGGAGAACGGCATGGGAAAGACAGTTGCGTTCCAGCGCCCCGATGGGCAAGGCGTCCAGGGCTATCTTGCCGAACCCGCCGCCGCAGTCGGTGCGCCGGGCCTGGTGATCATTCAGGAGTGGTGGGGCCTGAACGACCAGATCCGCGGCGTGGCCGACCGCTTCGCGGCGGCAGGCTACGTGGCGCTGGTGCCCGACCTGTACCGCGGCAAGTCCACCGTCGAAGCGGCCGAGGCCGAGCACCTGATGACGAACCTGAATTTCGGCGACGCCGCCGGGCAGGACGTGCGCGGCGCCGTGCGATACCTGAAGACGCGTTGCGCGAAGGTCGGCGTGACGGGCTTCTGCATGGGTGGCGCGCTGACGCTGCTGGCGATGGTCAACGTCCCCGAGGCCGACGCCGGCGTGGTCTGGTACGGCGTTCCGCCGCTGGAGTACATCGATGCGAGCGAGATCAAGGTGCCGTTGATGGGGCACTTCGCGACCCGCGACGCGGCGTTCCCGATCGCGACGGTCGACAAGCTCGAAGAAAAGCTTCGCGCCGCCAAGGTGGCGTTCGAATTCCACCGCTACGACGCGATGCACGCCTTCGCCAACGAAACGCAGGTCGGCGCCAAGAGACTGCCGATCACCGAGTACAACGCCGACGCCGCGGCGCTGGCCTGGACGCGGACGCTGGGCTTCCTGGAGCGCCATCTGCGTTGATGGCCCGACGCAATCGCTGACGCCGCCGGCCCAGGCGTCAGAGTCGAAAGCCCGGATCGGAGCGATCGAGCCTGCGCAGGAGCGCCGGCCATGCGATGTTGGCGCCTTGCCCCGCCGTGACGGTCTTCATGACCAGCGCCATGCCTTCGAGGATCTTCGGGTCGACGTACTGCAGTTCGCCGCCGCCCGCCTGGGCATCGATCTGGATGCGGCACACGTTCTCGAAGGTGTACATGGCCAGGAAGGCCTCGGCCACCGTCGGGCCGACCGTCAACAGGCCGTGGTTGCGCAGCATCAGGAAGTTCCTGTTGCCCAGGTCGGCCTGCAGCCGGGGCTTCTCGTCGTCGCGCAGGGCCACGCCTTCGTAGTCGTGATAGGCGAGCGACGGCAACACGAAGGTGGCCTGCTGGCTGATCGGCAGCACGCCGCATTTCTGCGCACTGACAGCCACCCCTGCGCGACTGTGCGTGTGCAGCACGCAACCCGCGTCGTCGCGCACCTGGTGGATGCAGCTGTGAATGGTGAAGCCGGCCGGGTTGACCGGGAACGGTGAATCGGTGAGCTTGTTGCCGGCCTGATCGACCTTGACCAGGCTGGACGCGGTGATCTCGTCGAACAGCAGGCCGTAGGGGTTGATGAGGAACTGGTGATCCGGCCCCGGGATGCGCGCGCTGATGTGGGTGAAGACGAGGTCGCTCCAGCCGTACAGGGCCACGAGGCGGTAGGCCGCCGCGAGGTCGACGCGCAATTGCCATTCTTCCGGGCTGACCTTGTCTCTCAGGGAAGCGATGTTCATGGAAGTCTCCGGTGAGCAGTTGAGCCTTTGCAGGCGCGGGTTCAATGCCGAAGCTCGGACTTCGCGGCCGTCCGGCCGCGCAGCAGGTCCGCCGCCTTCTCGCCGATCATGATCGTAGGCGCATTGGTGTTGCCGGTGGTCAACGTGGGCATGATCGATGCGTCGACCACGCGCAAGCCCTTGATGCCATGCACGCGCAGCTCGGCATCCACCACCGACATCGGATCGCTGGCCGGGCCCATGCGACACGTGCCGACGGGGTGGTACTCGGTGTCGGCCGAGCGCCGGATGTCGCGCTCGACGTCGGCCGGGTCGTCGGCGTCGAAGGGATACAGGAGTTTGCCACCCAGTCGGGCCAGCGGAGGCGCGCTCATGATTTCGAGCGCCTTGCGCGTGCCGGCGAGCAGGGTGCGCATGTCGTCCGGGTCGTTGAAGTAGCGCGGATCGATGCGCAGCGGTTTGCGCGCGTCGGCGCTGTCCAGCGTAACCGTGCCGCGGCTCTTGGGCCTCGCCAGCGTGACGTGAAGGCAGTAGCCGTGGCCCAGGTGCATCCTGCGGTTGTGGTCGTCCACCATCGCCAGCACGAATTCGAGTTCGATATCCGGCGCGTGTACCTCGGGGCTGGTGCGGAAGAAGGCGCCCGACTCCGCGACGTTGCTGGTGATGAGGCCGCTGCGCTGCCGGCGCCATTCGAAGATGCCGCGCAGCAACCGCCAGCCGCCACGAGCCGACACGCCGATCGTGCCGTCGGCGCTGGGCGTGCGCCAGATCATGGTATTCGTGATGTGGTCCTGCAAGTTCTGCCCCACGCCCTGCAACTCGTGCGCGGTGGCGATGCCATGGGCCTGCAGGTCCTGTGCGCGGCCGATGCCCGACAGCATCAGCAGTTGCGGCGAGCCATAGGCGCCGGCGCTGAGCAGTACCTCACGGCGCGCGCGGAGGCTGCGCAGCTCATTGGCGACGGTGGCCTGCACGCCGACCGCGCGCCGATCGACGATATCGACCCTCTCGGTTTGCGCCTTGGTGATTACCGTCAGGTTCGGCCGGCCCAGGTGCGGCGTGAGGTAGGCCTTGGCGGCGCTGCAGCGCTCGCCGTTCTTCTGCGTCACCTGCGCCGGCCAGCAGCCATCTTGCAGGGCCCCGTTGCAATCGGGCGTGCGCGGGATTCCGGCGGCCTCGCAGGCGGCGAGAAAGACATCGTTGAGCGGGCTGGGGCTGCGCAGCCAGGCCACGTTGAGCGGCCCGTCGACGCCGCGATAATCGTTGGCGCCGAGGGCCTCGCTGTTCTCGCTTCGCTTGAAGTACGGCAGCACGCTGGCGTAGTCCCAGCCCGGGTTGCCTGCCGCCGCCCAGGAGTCGTAGTCGCTGCGATGGCCGCGGACATAGACCATCGCATTGATCGAACTGCTGCCGCCCAGCACCTTGCCGCGCGGCTGGAATCCGCGCCGGCCGTTCAGCCCGGCTTGCGGCACCGTCTCGTAGCGGGCTGTGTTCAGGCCCACCGGCGCACCCGCGGCAAAACCAAGTGGGGCGTGGATCAGCGCGCTGGTGTCCGGGCCGCCGGCTTCGAGCAGGCAGACACTGACATCGGGGTCTTCGCTCAGCCGGCCTGCGAGCACGCAGCCCGCCGAGCCGGCACCGACGATGACGTAGTCGAATTGCAGCAATTCCATTGGCAGATTCTCAGCTTGTCAGAAAGCCCAGCGCGCGGTCGGCGACCTTGCCGCAGGGCGGTCAGAGGAACTCGAGCGCACGCATCAGCGCTGGATCATCGCGGTGAGCTTGCTCGTGTCCACCGGGCAGCCCAGAGCCTCGAAACGTGCCTTGTCGTGCATGTTGATCACATGAGGGAGGTAGGGCCCCAGCGCCTCGGCTTCGCCGTTGATCTTCTTCACGTTGAACCAGCTGTTCTGGAACTTCGGGTTGACGAGCGTGTGACGGTTGATGACGGCGCCGAAGTCCTGCGAGCCCCCCGGGATGCCGTCGCCGTTGCCGTATTCCATCCAGGTCACGCCGCACTTCTCGGTCGCGTTGGCCGGGCGATCGGTGGCGCGCGAGACGACCACGCTGTAGTTACCCTGCTTGTCGATGATGGAGCGGACGTTCTCGTCCGTCACGCAGTCCACCGTGTTACCGATCGGCGGTGCGGTCGAGGTGCACAGCGACCAGTAGCGCATGTCGGCGTCCTGATTCACGGGTGCCGGGTCGCCATCCCAGGTGTGCGGCGTGCTGGGCATCCTGCCGTGCACGACGTACACCTTGCCGTAGGCCTGGCTCAGGTAGGTGAAGCCGTAGCGCGTGGCCGGGTTGCTCCAGAAGCCTCCCTTCTCCACCGCCATGCCGTCGCTGGGGAGGAACGGGAAGAACGTCTGCAGGATCAGGTGCTCGCGGTTGTAGAACTTCGTCATGGTCGCGACTTCGAAGTTCCGGGCCGGCGTGTGATCTGCGGGACGCCAGGGCAGGCTATTCAGGGCCATCCACAGCTTCTTTGACACCGTCACGGGAACCTGCTTGCCGCGCAGCGGCGCATCGGTGGCGGCGCAGGCTTCCTGTTCTGCGAGTACCTTGCCGTCGGCCAAGCGAAGCTCGATCTTCGGCACCCCCACGCCACCGGTCCAGTCGATGCTGCGGTCCGGCACGTAGTTGCGCATGTGCATGCCGATCGCCACGCCCGGTTCGGCCAGCGTGTAGACGGTGTTGCGAGGCCGCGGAGTGGGCGGCGCGCCATTGGCGATGGCGAAGGTGTAGCGGCGCGGCTCGACATCGCGCCGCACACCGGCGCGGAAGGGGTTGGACGAACCTGCATCGGGATCGATGTCGATGTCGTTGATCACGTCGCGCGGCACGCCCACTTCGGTGTAGGTGACGAAGCTCCAGTGGCGCATGTGCGGGAAGTCGCCCTTGACGACGATCGTCGCGCCGGCGGGAATCCTGAACCATGCCGTGCTGAAGGTATTGCCGATGTCCGGAATCTGGTTCTCCAGCCCGTAGTCGTCGGGGTCGGTCGTGTAGTAGCCAGTGCGCAGCTTCGGGCCGGGCCAGAAGCAACTCCTGATTGCGTTGTTCTTGAACACGTTGTCCTTGCGCGCGATGTCGGTCGATCGCTCTGGCGGCATCGGCGGCAGGATCGCGTCGGTGCCCAGGCTGCCCATCACGTAGCCGTCGG
>Ga0209048_10000779_pt1 | contig 33800 bp, 25 predicted proteins | sample FrelakmetCRP12CR_FD_187146 | JGI IMG/M metagenome (GOLD analysis project Ga0209048, IMG submission 187146) | Freshwater lake sediment microbial communities from the University of Notre Dame, USA, for methane emissions studies - CRP12 CR (SPAdes)... | ecosystem: Environmental > Aquatic >...
CTCGTCGGCGAGCATCTCGATGGCGTCGTGGACGCCCGCCGGGCCGACGGCGCGCAACGCCTGGTCCCCGCTGCTGCGTCTCGCCGGGAGGTGGGACGTGAGCAGCACGACGGGGCGCAGGTCCCGGGTGCCCAGCACGCTGGCCCGCCCGAGCGACCTCCACAGCGTGTCGGTGCGCGCCAGGCCACCGCGGGTCGCGGTGAACGCGCCCGTGACGTCGAGATACCAGGGCTCGCCGTCCGCGTCCTCGGCCACCACGCCCACCGTGACCCCGAGCCCGGGGACCTTGTGGTTGCGGTGGCGGATGGTGAACCCGGCCCGGACCAGCACCGCCTCGGCGAGCGCCTGGGCCGCCTTCCCCTCGTGGACCGCCGACGACAGGAAGTCGTCATCGGGGCCGGGCGGGAGCACCGCACGTCGGGGCCCAGCGGCCTTGGGGCGTCGGTTGAGCCGGGCCTGCTCGTCGCCGACCCGTCGGCGGGCGATCCCCACATACGCGGGATCCGTGTCGTAGCCGGCGTAGCGACGGCCCCGTCGCAGGGCGGCCACCGCCGTGGTCCCCGAGCCGAGGAACGGATCGAGGACCAGATCCCCCTGGAAGGTGTACAGGTCGATCAGTCGCAGCGGGAGCTCGACGGGGAACGGGGCGGGGTGACCCACCCGCCTGGCCGACTCCGGCGGGATCCGCCACAGGTCGAGGGTGGCGTCGAGGAACTCGTCGTTGGAGATCCACGACGCCGAGGGCCAGCCGTTGGCCCGGCGCTCCTCGACCGACGGGGCCCGGTCAAAGCGGCCCTTGCTGGCGATGATCACCCGTTCGGTCACATCCCGCAGCACCGGGTTGGCGGCCGACCGGAACGATCCCCAGGCGCACGACCCCGACGCCCCTTCCGCCTTGGCCCACACCACCTCGCCACGAAGCAGCAGGCGCAGGTCGTCCTGGAGGATCCGGATCACGTCGGAGGCCAGCGAGCGGAACGGCTTGCGTCCGAGGTTGGCCACGTTCACCGCGATCCGACCGCCGGGCTCGAGCACCCGGGTGCACTCGGCGAACACGTCACGGAGCAAACCGAGGTACTCGAGGTAGGAGCTGGGGACCCCGTCGCGATCGAGCTCGGCCTCGTAGTCCTTGCCCGCGAAATACGGCGGGGAGGTGACGACCAGGGCCACCGAGTTGTCGGGGAGCTCGGCCATGAGCCGGGCGTCGCCGTGGACGAGCGGCTCGTCCAGGCTGACCCCGGGCTTGATGGTGTCGTCGTCGGAGAGCTCCGGCCCGGGGAACCTGGCGTAGAACTCCGAGGCGTCGTGCGCCTCACGCCGGCCCACCCCGAAGCGGCTGGTGGAGGTGGGGCGGTTGGGGCGGCGGGTCATGGCCGCTCCCCCGCCGCCCGCTCGGGCAGCAGCTCGAGGTAGTGCCCGACGGCCCGCTCGACCAGGAAGTTGACCGACACCTGCCTGGCCCTCGCCTCCTCCTTGAGCTGCTCGTGCAGGGATGCCGGGAGGCGCACCGCCGTGCTCACCCGCTCCTCCTCGTAGACCCGGGGTCTGGCCACCCCGGCACCGTACGTCGGGGGGGTGACATGGATGGTGGATAGTGCGCGCACTTTGCCGCCCATGGCCCGGATCCGGGCGACACGCGCGGGTGGTTCACGCGTTCGACGCCGGAGCCGGACGCTTGCTCTGGTACTCCCGCCAGGTGAGCCAGGCGACGAAGACGTCGAAGGCGGTGAGCAGGGCCAGGCCGACGGTGAGGCGGACGAAGATCAGCCGGTAGAGCTGGTAGACGATGAAGGCGACGAGCAGGACGATCATGGCCGGGTAGGCCCACCGCTGGTCGAGCAGAACGGCGACGACGAGCACCACCTTGGCCAGCCCGTGGCTGAGCAGGTAGAGGGCGGCGAAGGTCGTCGTGCCCCGGGTCAGGCCGCCTGCCGACCGCAGCAGGTGGCGGGCGATGAGGTCGTGCGGGTCCTGGGAGAGCTCGTGCTGGGTGAGGGTACGGGCGAGGTGGTCGATGGTGGACGGGCGCACGAACAGCAGCACCAGCCCGCCGATCAGCTCCAGCGCGCCGTCGAGGCCCTTCAGGGCGATGGTGATCCGGAAGGTCCGGTCGAGGGATCTCGAGACGGGCACGCATCGCCTCCTCGGATGGGGGTGGCCGGGAGCATGCCACGCGCCACCGGACGGCTCCTCGGATCCGGGGTCGATGCCGGGCTCCTCGACGGCCGCCGCGGAGGACGACGACCAGCGTGGCGCCGGGCACGATCACGGACCCGCTCGCCCTCGGCCTGGTCGCCATCGGCGGTCGGCCCGGGCGGGCCGGTCACACGGGAGACGCCACGTCCGCCGGGGCAGTCGTCACCCACGCCGGTGGGACGTAGGCACAGGCCGGGTCCTCGCCGAGGGGGTCCCCCGATGACGCGTACGCCCGCGAGCGAGAGCCCCCGCAGAGGTCCTTGAACTCACAGACCCCGCAGCGGCCGGTGAACTCGGCGCGGCGGATCGCCTGCAGCAGCGGGTGGGAGCGGTACAGGTCGACGACGCTGTGCTCCCGCACGTTGCCGAGGGTGAGGGGGAGGAACCCTGCGGGATACACGTCGCCGGTACAGGAGACGAACAGGATCCCCTTCCCGTCCCGCGTGCCCACGGTGTGGGCTCTGGGAGGCGAACTCGCCTCGCCCAGCAGCGCCCGCAGCCGGGCAGCAAGGCGCTCGTACAGCGGGCCGAGCGAGAACGCCTGCGCGGGATCCACGGGACCAGCCTCCCGCCGCCACGCCGCCACCCGCCGGAAGAACGGCGCCTCCACGGTGCGCACGACGAGGCCGTGGCAGGAGACGTCGAACAGGAAGTGGGCGAGGTCCTCGCACGCCGCAGGGTCGAGCTCACCGACGTCCTCGCCCCGCCCCACCTTGACGAGGAAGAAGACCTCCCACGCGTGCGCACCGAGCGTCTGGAGCAGCTGCGCCACGTCGGCCAGCTCCTCGACGTTGTCACGCATGACCGTGGTGTTGACCTGGACGTTGAAGCCGGCGCGCCCGAGGAGCTCCAGGGTCTCGAGGGTGCGGTCGAAATGCCCCGGCACCTGCCGGATGCCCTCGTGGGTCTCGGCGCGGGCACCGTCGAGGCTGATCGAGACGGTGGTCACCCCGAGATGGCGCAGGCGCCGTGCGGCCTCCTCGGTGACGAGCGGGGTCGCGCTGGGGGCCAGCGCCACGGGCATGGGCACCGACCTGGCGGACTCGACGAGGTCGAAGATGTCGGCCCGCATGAGCGGATCGCCGCCGGTCACGATCAGCACCGGTGGGCGCGGCCCGAAACGGCCGAGGTCCCGGAGGAACGCCTCGGCCTCGTCGCGGCTCAGCTCGCCGGGGAGCGGCTCGCGGATCGCGGACGCCCGGCAGTGCCGGCAGGCGAGCTGACAGGCCCGGGTGGTCTCCCAGAAGAGGAGGATCGGGGCCCGGTCGAAGTCCACGGCTGAATCCTCGCAGATCAGGTCATGGTCAGCGGTCGGCTGCGACCGCCCCGTGACCCGGACGTCGTCTCATTCCCTGAACGTACCTGGTCTCGGGCGCGCCCGTTACTGTCGCGCCGATGGGACCTCTGGACGGGAAGGTCGCCGTCGTCACCGGCGCGGCGATGGGGATCGGGCGGTCATCCGCGCAGACCTTCGCGCGGGCGGGGGCCAGCGTTGTCGTCGCCGACATCGACGAGGACGGCGGCCACGAGACCGTGGCGTTGATCGAGTCGGCTGACGGGCAGGCCAGCTTCATTCGCACCGACGTCAGTGTGAAGACCGACGTCCTGGCGATGGTGCAGCACGCGGTGGACACGTACGGGGGCCTTGACTGCGCCCACAACAACGCCGGGATCGCGGCCCCGATGGCCCCGCTCGCGGACTACCCGGACGATGGTTGGGATCGCACCATCGCGGTGATGCTCACCGGCGTCTACCACTGCATGAAGGCCGAGATCCCGCTCATGCTGGAGCGGGGCGGCGGGGCCATCGTCAACACCGCGTCGGGCGTCGGTCTCGTCGGGTACCCCCATCAGGCCGCGTACACCGCGTCCAAGCACGGCGTGATCGGGCTCACCAAGGTCGCCGCGCTCGACTACGGCGCGAAGGGTGTCCGTGTCAACGCGGTGTGTCCTGGCACGGCCCGCACACCGATGGTGGAGCAGGCCCTTCGGCGCGACCCGTCGATCGAGCCTCATCTCAAGGCATTGCATCCCATCGGGCGTATCGGTGAGGCGTCCGAGGTGGCGGAAGCCGCGGTGTGGCTCTGCACGCCGGCGGCGTCGTTCGTGCTCGGCGTGGCCCTCCCGGTCGACGGGGGGTACGTGGTCCCGTGAGAACCAGCGGGACCGCAGGCCCCGCGCCCGGGGAAGCTCGGCCGGGATAGCGACCCGGCCGTTCAGCGCGGCGCCCTTCCATCCGATCTAGTCGGGGTGAGAGTCGAGCCCCTGGCGTCCATCCCACGTCGCGCGAGCGGCCGCGCCCTGCTCCTCCGGGAGCGACGGGTCGACCGGTGGGTACGGCGGAGTCGCCTCGCGGGGGCCTCCGTGGTGGTCGCGGCCGCTGTCGTTGCCTCGCCCCACCCGGTCGGGGGCATGGTCACGGTCAACCCGAGTCCCACGCCGGCGTTCGGAGGGGACGCCGCCGACCCCAACGTGGTCTTCGACGGCTCGACCTACTACGCGTTCACGACCGGCACCCCCCTCGGCAACCACCTCCAGGTCCTCATCGACACGACCGGCGACCCCCGGACGGGATGGCGGTCCTACACCGGCAACCCCTACGGCTCGACCGCCCTCCCCAGCCCACCGTCGTGGCAGCAGATCAACACCCAGACGTCGCCGGGCGTGTTCTTCTGGGGTGGCCGGTGGGTCATGTACTACGACGCCGCGCTCGCCCCGCACGCCGGCGACACCGGCTTCGACTGCCTCTCGGTTGCGACCGCGGCCACGCTCACGCCCGCGCACCCGGTGTTCACCGACACCTCGTCGGGGCCCTTCTACTGCCAGCCGACCCTGGGTGGGTCGATCGACCCGAGCCCCTTCGTCGACCCGGCCACCGGGAAGGCCTACCTGGTCTGGAAGTCCAATGACGGCGGTTCGGTGCAACCCGCCAGGATCTGGTCGGCCCAGCTGAGCGCTGACGGGATGAGCTTCGTCGGGCAGCCGTCGGAGATCCTGTTCAACGACACCGTCAACCACCCGTGGGAGACGACGGTCGAGAACCCGGCCATGGTGAACGCCGGCGGCGTCTACTACCTGCTGTTCTCCGGCGGTCAGTACAACTCGAGCGGCTACGCCGAGGGCTACGCCGTCTGCAGCGGGCCCCTGGGACCGTGCCAGCAGCCCCAGCCGGGGCCGATCCTCACGTCCTACGGCGGGGCGGCCGGGCCGGGTGGCGGCTCGCTGTTCAAGGACGGGGCGGGCAACTGGTGGATCGGCTACGCGGCCTGGAGCCCCGGTTGCACGGACTACTCCTGCGGCGGGTCCCGCAAGCTCTACGTCGCGCCGGCAAACCTTCCGGGCCCCCCGTCGGGCAAGGGGGCGGGCTACTGGATGCTGGGCTCGGTCGGGACCGTGTACGCCTTCGGGAACGCCCCGTGGCCGGGCAGTCCGATCCTGCCGGGCGGGACGTCGGCGACCCATATCGAGCCGACGCACGACAACCAGGGCTACTGGGTCGTCAACAACCGGGGGAACGTGTACACGTTCGGCGACGCCGCCTACTTCGGCGGCGCCCCTCCGCTCGGCCCGTTCGAGATCGTCAGCAGCCTGTCGGCCACCGCCAGCGGGCACGGGTACTGGCTGTTCACCAACTTCGGCCGGGTCTTCGCCTACGGCGACGCAACGTTCCGTGGGGACATGACCGGGGTCCACCTGAACGGGCCGGTCCTCGACTCGGTCCGCACCCCGTCGGGCAACGGCTACTACCTGGTCGCCTCGGACGGTGGCATCTTCACCTTCGGCGACGCCGCCTTCAAGGGCTCGATGGGAGGCCAGCACCTCAACGGCCCCGTCGTCGGACTCGCCCCCGATGCGGCCTCCGGCGGGTACTGGCTCGTGGCGTCCGACGGTGGGATCTTCGCGTTCGGGGGCGCCGCCTTCCGAGGCTCGATGGGCGGCCAGCACCTCAACCGCGGGGTCATCGGCATGGTCGGCTACGGGGACGGCTACCTCATGGTCGCCAGCGACGGCGGCATCTTCGACTTCTCGAACACCGCCTTCGTCGGCTCGCTCGGCGCAACCCCGCCGTCGAACCCGATCGTGAGCGTGGCCGCGCTCAACGCCTGACCCACGCGTCCGATCACCCGGTCGGGGCGACCGACGTGCCCGACCGGGACGGCATCGCCGCCCCGGTCGGGCACCACCGGCACCGGGTCCCGGCCCGGGGCGACCGCTCAGGGCCGGATCGAGTCGGAACCCCCGCCGCGCCAGTCCTCCTAGCGGCCGTTGCCGTCACGGTCGTGGTGACCGCGGCCGGCCCGGGGCGCCACGCACGCCGAACCGAAGTGCGCACCGGTCAGGTCCGGGGCATTGAACACCTTCGTCAGCGCGCCGGCGGCCTCCTCGTCCAGCTTGAGGTCGGCGGTCACCGCGCAGCCCTTCTGTCCCGTCTTCACGTTCGACAGGTCGAAGAGCGTGACCCGGCCGAGGTCCTTGCCGTTGAGTTCCGCCTCCGTGGTCAGCACGCCAGTGTTCCCGTTGATCGTGTACTCGGTGAGTGCCAGGGTCTTCCCGCTCCCCGACAGAGCCAGGCCTCCCTTGTGGCGCACGATGTTGTGGCGGATCTTCCCCACGATCGGGAACGTCGCCGTGAGCCCCGAGAGGGTTCCGGGCGCGACGGCCGACGGCGTGAGGCCGAGACCCTCCACGGCCTTGATCGTGCCCTCGTCCAGCTTCACGGTGGTCGTTCCCCGGTTCCCGCCCCACCGCGATCCCTCGGCCGCAGCCGGCACGACGCCGGCGGCGGTCACCATGATCGCCGCGGTGGCCACGGCTCCGCCCAGCTTCTTCGACAGGTTCATGATTTGTCCCCTTCTGTCAGATGCCCGCGCTCCGGGCCGACGTTCGCCGTCGTGAGGTGTTCGATCGGGGACCGGCGCGCGGTTGCAGGACGCGGCGAGAAGGTGCGCGCCGAGGGTCGATGCTCCGCTGGGCACACCGTGCGCGGACGGGTCCGCTCCTCGTCGGGCCCGCCGAGCCCGCCTCGCCTACGGTGGCGCTCACGGTCCTGGTTGCGCTGCCCGTCCTCGGTGGGATCACCGCCGAGGACCCTCGCCACCCGGGACCCCATGCTGACCGCAGGTCCCGTCGCCCGATCAGAGGAGCCACGTCATGCCTGATCCCGGAACCGTCGACGCCGTCAGGATCGCCTCCTGGTCGGAGGTGCCCGATCGTGTGCCCATCCTGGCGACGGTCGAGGGCGTCGATCTGGTGATCGTGCGCCAGGGGCGCCGCCAGTCGGTCCTGTACGGGCGGTGTCTGCACCGGGGCGCGCTGCTCGCGGACGGCCGGGTCGAAGGCGACAACCTGGTGTGCGGGCTCCACGGGTGGGACTACCGCGTCGACACCGGGGTCAGCGCGTACAACGACGCCGAGGCGCTCACGAAGTTCACCAGCTGGGTCGACGGTGACGAGCTGTTCGTCGACCGCACCGAGGTGATCTCGTTCCTGCTCCATCACCCTCAGCCCTTCGACCCTGACGTCTACCAGGGCTATTACCACGACCCCCACCAGGCCCCGGAGGAGCCCTTCGTTGGGTTGATCCACGAGTTGGCGGCCAACGGGCTGAGCGCCACCGGGCGTCACGGCCCCGTCTCCGCCATGGGGGTCCCCCGCACCCAGCTTCCCGCCTGGGACTCGATCCAGTTCGTGACCGCCCAGCTCGCCCGCCTGCCACTCCTCGACGACGAATCCGTCGCCACGGACGTGTGCGTCGGACCGGGCGCCGACCGGCCCCTGTGGCTCGACATCCCGATCCTGGTGACCGACATGAGCTTCGGTGCGCTGTCGCTGGAGGCCAAGGTGGCCCTCGCCCGAGGCGCCGAGCTCGCCGGCACCGGGACCTGCTCCGGCGAGGGCGGGATGCTCCCCGAGGAGCAGGCCGCCAACAGCCGCTACTTCTACGAACTGGCCTCCGCCCGGTTCGGGTGGTCGTCGGACGTCCTCGCCAAGGTCCAGGCGTTCCACTTCAAAGGCGGGCAGGCCGCCAAGACCGGGACCGGCGGACACCTCCCGGGCCGCAAGGTCACCGGTCGCATCGCCGAGGTCCGCGGCCTGCCGGAAGGGACGCCGGCCATCTCGCCGGCCCGGTTCCCCGACTGGTCGTCGCTCGACGACTACCGCCGTTTCGCCGATGAGGTCCGTGAGCGGTCCGGCGGGATCCCGATCGGCTACAAGCTGTCAGCCCAGCACATCGAGCGGGATATCGACGCCGCACTCGCCGTCGGCGTCGACTACATCATCCTCGACGGCCGCGGCGGGGGCACGGGCGCCGCGCCGCTCATCTTCCGTGACAACATCTCCGTGCCGACCATCCCCGCCCTGGCCCGGGCCCGCGCACACCTCGACCGGGTCGGCCGGCGCGACGTCACCCTCATCGCCACGGGCGGAATCCGCACCCCCGCCGACATGGCCAAGGCCCTCGCGCTCGGCGCCGACGCCGTCGCCGTGGCCAACGCCGCGCTGCAGGCCATCGGCTGCCTCGGCATGCGTGCCTGCCACACGGACAACTGCCCGGTCGGCATCGCGACGCAGAAACCGCACCTTCGGGCCCGGCTGCCCGTCGATGAAGCCGCCGCCCGCCTCGACCGATTCCTTCGCGCCTGCGTCGAGCTCATGCAGGTCCTGGCCCGCGCCTGCGGGCACCGCCACCTCGCCGACTTCAGCCTCGACGATCTCACCACGTTCGACTGGGACATGGCACGCCTCAGCAGCGTCGCCTACGCCGGGACCGGGTCCCGATGACGGAGTCGGAGTGGCACAAGGTCGCCGAGCTCGACGAGCTCGCGGACGGCAGGGTCACGACCGTCCAGGCCGGGCACCGCAGCGTCGCGCTCACCCGGTGCGACGGTCGCTACGGGGCCCTCGACAACCGCTGTCCGCACCAGGGCGGCCCGCTGGGCGAGGGATCGATCGAGAAGGGGTGGCTGCGGTGCCCCTGGCACGGCTACGACTACGACCCGCTCACCGGCAACCCACCCGCAGGATTCGCCGACGCCCCCGCCGCCTTCCCGGTCGAGGTCCGCCCTGACGGGATCTACGTGGCGGTCCCGCCGCCGCCACCCCCCACGCGCACCGTCTCCGACGTGCTGGTCGAGACGATGATCGCCTGGGGGATCACGCATGTCTTCGGGATGGTCGGCCACTCCAACCTCGGGTTCGCCGACGCCATGCGCCGAGCCGAGGAGCACGGCGAGCTGACCTTCGTCGGGATCCGCCACGAAGGGGCTGCGGCCTTCGCGGCGTCCGCGTACGGCAAGCTCACCGGCCGGCCGGCCGCCTGCTTCGCCATCGCCGGTCCGGGATCGACGAACCTGCTCACCGGGCTCTACGACGCGAAGGTGGACCGGGCACCGGTGCTCGCCATCTCCGGCCAGGTTCCCTCGGGCGTGCTCGGGCGGGGCGCCTTCCAGGACCTCGACCTCGCCGGCGCGTTCGCCGACGTCGCCGGGTTCTCCCGGACCGTGCTTCCCGACTCCAACCACGCCGAGCTGATGACCCTCGCCATCAAAGAGGCGGTCGTCAACCGCCAGGTCGGTCACCTGATCCTCCCCGACGAGGTGCAGGTCCGGCCCGCTCCCGGCACCCGCCCCGGCGGGCCCTCCGGTCGGATCGCCGACCCGGAGATCTCCCCTCCCCGGGCGGCGGTCGACGACGCGATCGCCCTGCTCGGCCGGAGCCGCCGGCCGGTCATCGTCGCGGGCCACGGAGCCCGCTTGGACATGGAGGCGGTGACCGCCCTGGCCGAACGCCTCGGCGCACCGATCCTCACCACCTTCAAAGCCAAGGGGCAGATCTCGGACCGCCACCCCCTCGGCTGCGGGGTCCTCGGCCGCAGCGGCACGCCGGTCGCCTCCTGGGTGATGAACGAGTCCGACGCCTTGCTGGTGTTCGGTGCCTCCTTCTCCAACCACACCGGGATCGCGCCGTACAAGCCGATCATCCAGGTCGACTTCGACCCCATGGCCATCGGTCGCTTCCACCCCGTCACGTGCGCGCTGCTCGGCCACACGGGCGTGACCGCCCGGGCCTTGCTCGCTACGCTTCCAGCCGGCGCGGACCGGGCCGATCAGCGCGGTGATGTGGCCGCCCGCTGGGCGTTGTGGCGCCAGGAGAAGCGGCGGCGCGTCGCCGACCACCGGGGCCGTGGCATCAGCGCGGCCGCGGTGTTCGACGCCATGAGCCGCACGGTTCCCGGTGACGCCGTCATCACCGTCGACGTCGGCAACAACGCCTACTCGTTCGGCCGCTATTTCGAATGCGACCGCCAGACGGTCCTCATGTCCGGCTACCTCGGGTCCATCGGCTTCGGCTACCCCGCCGCCATGGGAGCATGGGCAGCCGCGCCACACCGCAGGACCGTCGCCGTCACCGGCGACGGCGGCTTCGGCCAGTACCTCGCCGAGCTCACCACCGCCGTCAAGCACGCGATGCCGATCACCCACATCCTGCTCAACAACGCCCAACTCGGGAAGATCACCAAGGAACAGCGAGCGGCCGGCATGGAGGTCTGGCACACCGACCTGCACAACCCCGACTTCGCCGCCTACGCCCGAGGATGTGGCGCACTCGGCCTCCGCGTCGAACAACCGGGCCAACTCGAGGCGGGCATCACCACGGCCCTCGACCACGACGGACCGGCTCTCGTCGAGATCCTCTGCGACCCCGACCTCACCTGAACCGGGGCACGGGCTCGAACGGCCAGCCGGCGGGCGCGTCTGCACACCCGTCGGGGACGGGGGTGGGAACCACCTCCGGGGTCACGACGTCATGCCCTGGAGGCCGACGAGCGCGCGGGCCGTCGCCCCGACGTCGGCGGTGACGGCCCTGCCCGACCGGGATGTCGTCTGCCGCACGGCTGCAACGCTAACTATTGACATTGCTTCTGTCAATAGTCTACCATCCCCGTCATGCCCCGATACGGCAGGATCGACCGCGACTACGGCATCCGTCTCACAACCTGCGACCCCGATGCTGACGGCGGGATCTACATGCTCAACCTCATGAAGTACCGCACGAGGGCCGAGTACGGCCCCGGTGGTGAGACCGGCGTGTCCGGACGCGAGGCCGACGACCGCTACGCCCCCATCGATGTGCTCGGCGCCATCGGCGCGTCGGTGTGCTTCGCCGCGGAGGTGGTCGAGGGGTCCGAGGACTGGGACCGCGTCGCGGTCGTCCGTTACCCGACGAGGCGCGCCTTCATCGAGATGCAATCGCGCGGGGACTTCCAGGAGAAGCACGTCCACAAGGAAGCCGGGATGGACCACACCATCGTGATGGGGACCCTCCCGGAGGGCGATGTGTCGCATCGCGCCGGGTCGGAACGGGTGCTGCTGGAGTTGTGGAACGGCGACGCGCCCGCGCCGGACGCTGTCGGCCCTTCGACGGTGTTCGACGTCGAGGGCACCATCGTCGGCGACGGCCGGGGGTGGAGCGGCGCTCGCTACACCGTGCTCGATCGCGAGGCCGCGGTCGACGTCTCAGTCGGCACACCTGCGTACCAGCTCGTCGTGCTGAAGCCGGTGATCCAGCGATGGGTGTGATCGCGGCCGACGTCGACGGCCGACGGCTGCGGCGCGAGCAGAACCGTGAGTCCGTCCTCGACGCGCTGGCGGAGCTGTTCGGTGAGGGCATCTACCAGCCGAGCTCGAACGACATCGCCGAGCGTGCCGGGCTCTCGCCCCGCTCGTTGTTCCGGTACTTCGACGACGTCGACGACCTCAACCGCGCCGCCATCGAGCGTCAGCTCGCCGCCGCCGGCCCGTTGCTCGACGTCGGTGTCCACCCAGACGCTCGGACACGATCCAAGATCGACAGCCTGGTCGAAGCGCGCGTGCGCCTTTTCGAGACGATCGGGCCGGCCGCCCGAGCGGCGCGGGTGTGCGCGCCACGCCACCCGGTGATCGCCGCGCGGCTGCGCGAAGGCCGCTCGTACCTCCGCAACCAGCTGCGCGACCTCTTCGCCCGGGAGCTCGAGGGCGACAAGGTCGCGTTGCTACCCGCGCTCGACGCCCTGTGCTCGTTCGAGACACACGAGCTGTTGCGCGGCGACCAGGGGCTCTCCCGACCCAAGACGGTGTCCGTACTGGTGCGGGCGCTGACGGCGATGCTCGATCCATTCGGAGGGACGACGTGAAGGTCCTACGCACACCCGACGACCGCTTCGCCTCGCTCCCGGACTTTCCGTTCGAGCCGAACTACGTCACGATCAGCGGCAGGCTGCGCGTCCACTACCTCGACGAGGGCCCAGCCGACGCGGCGCCCGTGCTGCTCCTGCACGGCGAGCCCTCGTGGTCGTTCCTCTACCGCGCGATGATCCCCGTGCTCGCCGCCGCCGGCCACCGTTGCGTGGTGCCCGACCTCGTCGGCTTCGGCCGCTCCGACAAACCGAGCGAGCAGGACGACTACACCTACCAGCGTCACGTCGACTGGATGAGCGAGGTCGTGTTCGACGGACTCGACCTGCGCGAGATCACCCTGTTCGGGCAGGACTGGGGCGGGTTGATCGGCCTGCGCCTCGTCGCCGCGCATCCCGACCGCTTCGAGCGCGTCGTCGCGGCCAACACCGGTCTGCCGACCGGCGACCGTCCGCCGAACGACGCCTTCTTGGCGTGGCAGAAGTTCTCGCGTGAGTCACCGGTCTTCCCGATCGGATCGATCATCTCGAACGGCTGCGCGGGGAGGCTCGGCGACGACGTCGTCGCCGCCTACGACGCGCCGTTCCCCGACGACACCTACAAGGCCGGCGCCCGCCGCTTCCCGTCGCTGGTACCGACCTCGGGCGACGACCCCGCACACGACGCGAACACGAAGGCGTGGGAGGTGCTGCACCGGTTCGACAGGCCGTTCCTGTGCGCGTTCAGCGACGGTGATCCGGTCACCAGGGGCGGCGAGCGCCAGTTCATCGCTCAGGTGCCGGGCACCGCCGGGCAACGGCACGCGACCATCCACGGCGCCGGTCACTTCCTGCAGGAGGACAGCGGTGAGGAGCTCGCCCGCGTGATCGCCGACTTCATCGCTCGCACATGACCCCGCCGCGGGCCAGCGTGCGCCGACAGGTGCGGATCGCCTGCCCGCCCGACGACGTGTGGGCGATCGTCGGCAACCCGGCGCGCATCCACGAGTGGTTCCCCGGAATCGAGTCGTCGACCGTGGACGGCACCACCCGCGTGATCATCACCGCCGGCGGGATCCCGATTCCGGAGGAGATCGTGACGAACGACCCACTGCAGAGGCGCCTCCAGTACCGGATCACGGCCCCCATGGTCCGCGAGCATCTCTCGACGCTCGACGTGCTCGACCTCGGTGACGGGACGAGCCTCGCCGTCTACGGCGCCGACGCCAACCCCTCGACGATGGCCCTCGTCATCGCGGGTGCCGCCGGCAACGCCCTCGAGCACCTCCGAGCCATCATGGAAGGAGCCCGCTGATGGGTCGCAAGATCCTCCTCGTCACGACGGACCAGCAGCGCTACGACACACTCGGCTGCAACGGCGGCACCCTGGCCAGGACCCCGGTGGTCGATCGGCTCGCGGCGAGCGGCATCCGGTTCGAGCGCGCGGTACCGCAGTCCGTCGTGTGCATGCCGTCGCGCGCGACCATTCTCACGGGCCAGCACCCGACGACCCACGGCGTGTGGATGAACGGGGTGCCGCTTCCGGACGACGCGCCGTCGGTGGCCGGCCTTCTCCACGACGCCGGATACCGCACCGCCCTGATCGGCAAGGCGCACTTCGAGCCGTACTTCGACCCCTTCATGCGCTTCACCGAGAACGCGTTGGGCCGGACGGGCACCACCCCGCCTGGCGGGACGCACCGGGGGTTCGAGCACCTCGAGCTGGCGACCCACGGCACGATGGGGCAGCTGCACTACAGCCGCTGGCTGCAGGCTGAGCACCCCGAGGCCTTGGCGATGTTCTACGCCGTGATCGACAGCGACCTGGAGGTCAACGCGGCCGGCGGGGGGGACACCGGCGCGCCGCAGGTGCACGTCAACGCGGTGCCGCGCGAGTGGTACCACACCGACTGGGTGGCCGATCGCACGATCGCATGGCTCGACTCCCTCGACGCCACCGACGACTGGTTCTGCTGGATGAGCTTCCCCGACCCGCACCACCCGTGGGACCCCCCGCAGTCGGAGGTCGGCCGGATCGACTGGCGCGAGGTGCCGCTGCCCGCCGGCTACCCGGAGACCGCAGCCGAGCGCGAGGCGATCCTGGACGCGAAGCCGCGCCACTGGCGGCTCTGGTACGACGGCACGCTCGTCTCGAACTACGAAGCGCCGGGACGGTGGGTGCCGGCCACCCTCACGCCCGATCAGGTCCGCGAGGTCAACGCCCGCAACGCGGTGGAGTGCGAGCTGATCGACGAGGCGCTCGGACGCGTCCTCGCCACGATCGCGGCGCGCGGGTGGGACGACGACGTCGACGTCGTCTTCACGAGTGACCACGGCGAGCTGCAGGGCGACTTCGGGTTGCTGTTCAAAGGGCCCTACCACGTCGACGCGCTCATGCGGCTTCCGCTCATCTGGCGGCCCGCGCCGAGCGCTGGCGTTGCACCATCGGTGGTGGAGACGCCCGTCGGGCTCGTCGACCTCGCGCCCACCTTCTGCGCCATCACCGGGATGGAGCGCGCCGCGTGGATGCAGGGTGCCGAGCTGCCGGTCAGCAGCCGCGGCGGGCCCGAGCGTGTCCTCACCGAGTGGGACAGCGAGCTGTTCGGTGTCGGGGTCCACCTGCGGACGATCACGCGGGGTCGCTGGGTCTGCACCGCCTACCTGCCCGGGACGGTGCACGACGGCACCGAAGGTGAGCTCTACGACCTCGTCGACGACCCGCTCCAACGACGCAACCGCTGGGGAGACCCGTCGCAGCGATCGCGCCGCGACGACCTCCTCGCGGACCTCTGGGACAACCGGCCCGCCCCGCACGAACCCAAGCTCGAGCTCCAGGCGCCAGTGTGAGCTGGCGGTACGAGGACGGCGGTCCCCGTCGTCTGCAGACGGTGCCCGGCGGGCTCGGCCTCGGACGGGGCGGCGCCCTCGAGGTCACGACACGCACGGCCCCCGCCGCCACGATGGTCGTCGGCCGCGAGGCCGGCGAGCTCTTCCTGCTCCGGCACACGGCAGGCGACCGAGCGGTTGCCTTCGTCGAGAGGATCGACCCGCACACGCTCGAGCCGCTGGCGCAGTCGTCCGAGCTCGCTGGCGGGCCGGTCTGGCCGGGCGGTCTCGGCGCGCACGACAACGGTTCGATCTACGTCGTCTTCGGCAACCACGCCCACCGCCTCGACACCGGCCTCCGCGTGATCGCATCGACCGCACTTCCGCGCGAGCGTCCGTACAACAGCTTCGTCACGCTCCCCGACGGCCACCTCGTGACCAAGGACTTCGCCGGTTCCCGACCCGGTCGCGCCGTCGCGGCCGATGAGCGCGAGGCATGCGAGCTGCTCGTGCTCGAACCGGAGGCACTGGAGATCGTCGACCGACTCCTCCTGCCGGAACCCTCGATCGCGCGATTGTCGGCCGACGCCGACGACATCTACATCGTCGGCGACACCAGCCTGTTGCGGGTCGGGCGGAACGGCGGTCTGAAGCTCGATGAGTCCTTCACCGCCCGCTATCGGACGCTCGACGGGCAGACATACGGCTGGGACTGCGTGATCGCAGCCGGCGCGGCATGGTTCATGGACGATGGCGACGGAAGCGAGCGCTACACGGGAACGTTGCGCGGCCATGGCATCTCGACCGCGCCGCTGCACCTGGTGCGTGTCGACCTCGAGACCAGCGACGTGACACTGGCCGAGATCTGTGGCCTTCCAGGCGGTCTCGTCGCGAACCCGCCGGTCGTCGACGAGGACCGTGGCGTCGTCGTCGGGTACGACAGCGGCAACGGTGTGCTCGCCGCGTTCGACCTCGAGGGACTCACCCCGCGTTGGCGTCGCGACCAGGACCACGCCAGCCATCTCCTCCTCTACACCGGCACGGGCGAGCTCGTCACGGGAGACCGCACCGATGTCGTGGTCCTCGACGTCTCCACCGGCGACGAGCTGGCGCGCGCCGACAGCGGCAGCGCCGTTCAGTCCGTGTTGTTCCCCGCGCCCGGCTTCGAGCAGGACTTCTACGTCTGCTCGTTCCTCGGCGTGACGCGCGCGGCGGTGCGCGCGTGACGAGGGCTTCGTTGCCCGCGAACACCGCTTGTGGAGCGCCCCGGTGGGTCCGAGGGGACGACTACCCGCCGAGCCGTGCCTGAGACCGGCGTCGGGCCCCCTGCCGGTGCGTCAGTCCACCAGCCCCGCCCTCGGCCGGGACCCCCATGCGGACCGGCTCGACGAGGCCAGCCCTTCCGCCAGCACCCGCATGCTCGTGCCGTACGCCCCCGGCTCGAAGCGGCGCCACTTGCCGTGGCCGGGTAGCAGCCACTCGATGTCGAGCCCGGCCAGTCGGGCGATCGAGCCGACCAGCTCGTCCCAGGAGTACCAGGTCTGGCGAGGGAACACATCCGGCTCGCCACGCTGGTGGTTCCAATGCAGCGTGTCGCCGGTGAACAGACAGCGACCGTCGACCTCGAAGGCCACGCTGCCCCGCGTGTGACCTGGCACCCAGTGGGCGGACACCCCCGGCTCGATCGTCACCGGCACGGCTCGATCCGGGTCGGCACCACTGAAGAGCACGTCGGTGGCGAACGGCGCGGCGTCGCGTTCGAGGACGTGGATCCACACCCGGGCGCCGTAGCGCTCGGCCCAGCGGTCGGCGTCGGCCACATCGTCACGGTGCGACAGCAGCACATGGGCGATGCCGCCCAGCTCGTCGATCCGCTCGTAGAGCGGCTTCACGAACCTGGGCGCGTCGACGAGCAGGTTCCCGCCGGGGCGGACGACGAGATACGCGTGCGCTCCGAAGGAGTCGGCGCTGTTGTAGCCACACAGGTGCACCCCGCCGGAGCCCTCGAGAAGGTGCGGGAACACGCCGGCCGGTGCCTTGGACCGTGACTGCGTCCCGATCGACTGCGTGGGGCAGGCCAGGGCGGCGCGCCACATCACGAGCTCCTCGTCCGACGTGGCGGGCTGACGGATGACGACCGACTGACCCTGCACGGAACCGATCAGCCCGGGCGCGAAGTGCCGGGCCACGTCGCATTCGATGCAGCGGGTGTCGCAGAACCAGTCACCGTCGACGTTGTCGGGATGCCGCTGGTCGAGACGCGCCATCCGGCCACGCTAGCGGTGGTCCTGACGCATGACCCCCTGCTGCGCCGACGCGCCGGCGCCTTGCGGACTGGCCTCCCCGGCTCGGTCGTGGTGGCGCAGCGATCCGGACCGTGGAGATCTCCTCGAGTTGTTTGGGCGTTTTGAGGTGGTTTGAACGACCTCGGCGAGCGGCGGCGCGAGCGCCGCGCGTGATATCCTGAGCCCTGCACCCCAGCGTCGTGATTGCCGTCCGTCCCTGAAGGCCCGCAGCCGGTGGACTGCCGGTTGACTGGGGGGTGGAACGAGCACGGACCAGCGGTAGGCCCGAGGGAGACGGCGATGCGCATCATGGTGTACCCGAACGAGCTCGACATCGGCGGTGCCGCGCTCAACGCCATCGATCTCGCCACGGAGATGCGCCACCGTGGACATGACGTGCTCATCGTGGCCCCCCCCGGGCAGTTGCGTCCCCTCGTCGGCGCTCGAGCCCTGGACCACGTCGAGGTGCCCCGCACCGTCCGCCTCCGCTCCGATGTGGCCGCCCGCGTCCGACGGATCACCAGATCATTCCGGCCCGACATCGTCCACACCTTCGAGTTCGGCTCCTACATGAACGCGTTCTTCGGGGCGAGGGTCGCGCTCGGTACGCCGCAACTCGCCACCGTCATGTCGATGAACTTCCCGCGATGGCTCCCGCGAACCGTCCCGCTGACCCTCGGGACCAAGTCACTCGTCGAGGAAGCCGCCTCAATCCACAGGGCTCCCGTGTGGCTGCTCGAACCTCCCGTTGACCTCCGCGCTGACAGGGCCGAGCTGACCGACGCCGCGGGCTTCGCACAGCAGCACGGGCTCGAGGTGGGCGCGCACCGGATCGTCATCGTGTCCCGCCTTGCCCGTGCGATGAAGCTGGAGGGAATCCGGGACACGATGCTCGCCGTCGCCGAGCTCGATCGCCTCGACCGCGTCCAGCTCGTCATCGCCGGAAGCGGCCAGGCCGAGGCCGATGTTCGCTCCCTGGCCGATGAGCTCAACAACCGCATCGGACGGCGCACCGTCGTGCCGGTCGGCAGGATGGACGACCCACGACCGGCCTATGCCTGGGCCGACGTCGTCGTCGGCATGGGCAGCTCCATCATCCGCGGAATGGCGTTCGGCAGGCCGGCCCTCGTCGTAGGGGTCGACGGGTTCGTGATGCCGGTGACGCCGGAGTCGTTCGAGCACTTCGACCGAGAGGGTTTCTGGGGGGTTGGCGGGAGCCCCGACCGGCCCGCCAGGATCGTCGACATCCTGAGGCCGCTCCTGGCCGACGTGGGTCTTCGCAGCCGACTCGGCGTCTGGGGCTCGGAGCTGGTGCGTCAGCGATACGGACTGGATCGAGCCGCCGCCAGGCTGGAAGGCCTGTACGAACGGGTCATCGATCAGCCGGCCACCCGAACGACCGCCCTCGCCGATGGGCTCGTAACCGGCGTCAAGCGTCTGCCACCGCCGGTTCGCTGGCCCTATACCGTGCCCCGTTCCGTCGTACGCCGCGTGCGGACGAACGCTCGGCCAGTCAGGATCTGAACCGGCGCCAGGTGCACGCCAAACGGCGGTTCCTCAGTGAGTCCGGCGATCTCATGGCGACTCCCACACACAGACCGGTCTCAGTCACTGTGAGTGCTACTCTGCTGCCGGACATCTGGCGAGGATTCCGAGTGACCAGGACGTCCTGCAGTCAGCGAGCACTCGAAGGTGGCGCACCGATGGCAACGGCTCAGCACTGGCGTCTTGCCGCCGATCATCCCTTCATCGACCTGCAGGACGCGACAGGGCCGGGCTGGACGGTGCCCGCTCGAATGCAACGGCACCTGTGCCCGACGGTGAGTCGCTGGTGCGGAAGGGCGCTCACGACGTGCGCATGACCGCGCCGCGGCCCTCCTGTCCCGCCGGGGAGGATCGGCGGCAACCGGCGGGTGGTCCGCGCTCCGGCTTGGTTCGATCCATCGATGCCTGAGGCCTCGACGCGGAGCCTGCGCGACCTGATCCGCAAAGGGGCGGCGTGGAGCACGCTCGACGTCGTCATCACCCGGACGTTCAGCTTCGCGATCGGGGTGTTGGTCGCCCGGTTGCTGTCGCCGGCGGATTTCGGCATCTACGCGGTCGCGATCGTCGTGCACTCGATCGTCATCAACGTGAGCGATCTCAACGTCGGGGGCGCACTGGTTCGCGACGACACCGAGCAGGTCGGGACCGCTGCTCCCACGGTCGCGACGATCTCGTTGATGACCAGCGTGGTGCTCGGGACGCTGATGGCGGTTGGTGCGCCCTTCCTTGCACAGCTGCTCGGCGAGCCCAGCGCCACGACCGCGATCCGGGTGATGGCGATCAGCCTGCCCCTGGCGGGCCTGTCCGCGGTGCCCGGCGCGCTACTGCGGCGTCACTTCCGCATGGACCGCATGTTCATCGCAGACGCGGCCAACACGGTCGTCACGGCAGTTGTCGTCATCGTTCTGGCACTGCGAGGTTGGGGACCGATGGCACTGGCGTGGTCATACGTCGCAGGCCAGGTACTGACGACGATCGTCATCCTCGCATTCTCGCCGGTCTTGTACCGCCCGGGATGGGACCGCGGGGAGGCGCGTCGCCTGCTGCGCTTCGGACTTCCGCTTGCGGGCGGCACCGTGATCGGGTTCACGATCCAGAACGCTGATTACATCGTTGTCGGGCGAATGCTGGGGGCCGTCCCCCTCGGTCTGTATCTGCTGGCGTTCAATATCTCGGGCTGGCCGCTGAACGTGTTCAGCTCGGTCGTCAGGAGTGTGTCGCTCCCCGGGTTCTCCCGCCTGCGGGAGGGTGGCGAAGCGATGCCCGAGCACTTCGCGTCCGCACTGCGCCTCGTGTCGCGGATCACGTTCCCGGTCTGTCTGTTCCTCGGCGCACTGGCGCGACCGTTGATCCTCACCGTCTACGGCGACAAGTGGGCGGGGGCGTCGAAGGCCCTCATCGGACTGGCCATCTTCGCTGCCTGTCGAACGGTGATCGAGCTCTTCTCGGATTTCCTCGTGTCGCTGGGGCGCACCCGTCCCCTCTTCACGCTCCAGCTGCCCTGGCTCGCGGCGCTGGTGGCCAGTCTCATCGTGCTCGTCGGCCGCTTCGGCATCGCCGGCGCCGGCGCTGCCCACGCCCTCGTGGCCTCGTTCATCGTGTTGCCGATGCTCGTCCACTACGTGAGTCGGGAACGGGTCCCGCCGTCGAGCGTGGCCGGAGCGCTCCTGCCATCGTTCGGCTGGGCCGGTCTGTGCGCTGTCGTGGCCGGGCTTGTCGCGTGGGGGATCAGCATGCCCCCGCTCGCCTGCGCCATCGGAGGGGCCACGGGCCTCGCCGTCTACGTCGTGCCCTACCGGTCGGAGATCCGACGGGCGGTGGCCGCCCGTCGGGAGCGGCGCCGACATCGTCAGGCGGCATCCGAGGAGGGAACGGAGCCGGAGCACCCGGCCGAATCGTGGGCCGACGGGCTGGAGGGTCCCGGCGACCAGGCGTGGACGCCCGAGCTGGAGCTCCTCGTGGAGCCCGTCTTCCTGACCCCCACCTCGGGGCCGACGATGTCGGCGCCGCCTCCCGACTCGCCGGACCTCGGCGACCAGACCACCCAGCCCGACGCCAGGAGCGGACCATAGGGTCAGGTGCGACGACCAGCCCGCAAGTGGTGTCGTGTTCAGCGCCAGTCCGACCGCGGGCAGGCCGGCCGGTCAGCGGGCGACCGACCGCGGACACCGGCGACACCAGGAACACCGCACCGCGGGTGCTACTGCTCGGTCATGAGCCGGGTCATCTCCGCCTCGGGGTGCACCAGCAACTCCCCCGTGATGTCGAGGACGACCCGGTGGATCTGGCCTGAGAAGGTGAAGGGCGCCGCGTACCGGGAGGGATCCACGCTGTCGTAGGCGGCGTACCCGCAGCTCAGCCCCACGATGCCGAAGAGATTGGGCACCGTGTGGGGGAGCTCCCCGGAGCCGACGACCTCGTCATCGACGAACAGCCGCACCTCCGCCGGGCTGCCGTGACCAAGTGCGAAGTTCGGACCCCCGGTCGGCGCGAGCTCCATGCGGACCCGCACGTCACCGGCCGGCAGCGGCTTCGTGGCCGACACCGTGAAGCGATCGAGGCCGAGATGATTGTGCACGTAGTGAAGGTGCCCGTCCGCGACGAGGAACGCATAGCCGCCGTGACGGTTGCCGTGCGTGAGCAGGATGCCCTCGGCTCCGTCCGCAGGCACGGTCAGCTCTGCCGTGATGCTGTGGGGACGGTTGTAGACCCGGGGCGCGACGGCAAAGGGGATGGGTGAGCCGCCGGGGTACAGCTCGATCACCTTGCGGGGCTTCCCGACCGACGGCCGCCGGGCGAGCAGCCGGCTCAGGTCGCCGGTCGCGATCGGGAGCACGCCGTTGCGTTCGGCCTCGGTCCACCACAACCTGATCAGCTCCGCCAGGCGCGCCGGGTGTTGCGCCGCGAGGTCGTGGCACTCGGCAGGATCGGCGTCGAGGTGGTACAGCTCCCAGTCCTCCGCGTCCAGGCTGTCGAGGATGGCTTCGGTCAGGAAGGTGCCGAAGGGATGCCCGCGTTCGGCACCCTCGGCCATACTCGGCCCGGGATAGGGACACACGGCCTTCCAACCCTCGCTGTAGACCGAACGGTGCCCGAACATCTCGAAGTACTGCGTGGTGTGGCGGCTCTCGGCCCCGGCATCGGCGAAGGTGTGGGCGAAGCTCGTGCCGTGCAGCGCCGACTGCTCGACGCCGCGGATGCGGCCGGGTGCCTCGATGCCGATGACGTCGAGCAGGGTGGGCACGAGGTCGATGGCGTGGGCGAACTGGTGACGAACTTCGCCGCGCGCCGCGATGCCCGCGGGCCACGACACGATGCAGGGATCGGTGACGCCGCCGCGGTAGGTCTCGCGCTTCCAACGCCGGAACGGCGTGTCACCCGCCCAGGTCCAGCCCCATGAGTAGTGAGCGAAGGTGTCCTCGCCGCCCCACTGGTCGATCACCTCGAGGTTGTCCTCGAGCGTCTCGGGGGCGAGGTTGAAGAACAGTCCTTCGTTGCGGGTGCCGTGCTCGCCGCCCTCGGCACTCGCGCCGTTGTCGGACAGGGCGACCACCAGCGTCTCGTCGAGCCTGCCGATCGCCTCGAGGAAGTCGAGGACCCGCCCGACGTGATGGTCGGTCTGGCTCAGGAACCCTGCGTACACCTCCATCTCGCGCGCGTACATCCGCTTTGCGTCGTGGCTCAGCGCGTCCCAAGGCTCGACGTCGGGATCGCGCACCGACAGCTCGGTGCCCGCTGGCAGCAAGCCGAGGGCCTGCTGACGCTCGAACACGATCCGGCGGTACTCGTCCCAACCCATGTCGAAGGCGCCCGCGTACCGCTGGATCCACGCAGGCTCGACCTGGTGCGGGGCGTGCCCGGCTCCGGTCGCGTACCAGAGGAAGAACGGCTTGTCGGGCGCGTTGACGTGCGCGTCCTTCACGAAGTCGATGGCATGGTCGGCCAGATCGGCGTTGAGGTGATAGCCCTCCTCCGGCATGGCCGGCTGCCGCACGGAGTGGTTGTCGTGAACGAGATCCGGGTGCCACTGGTCGGTGTCGCCACCGAGGAAGCCGTAGTAGCGCTCGAACCCTCGGCCGAGCGGCCAACGGTCGTAGGGCCCGGCCGGGGTGGTCTCTTCGGCCGGGGTGAGGTGCCATTTGCCCACGGCGAAGGTGTTGTACCCGTGGGCGAGCAGCATCTCGGAGGCGAACCCGTGCTCGAAGCCCATCGTCGCGTTGTGCGCCGGGTAGCCGAGACTCAGCTCGGTGATGGCCGAGAGGCCCAGCAGGTGGTGGTTCCGGCCGGTGAGCAGGCACCCGCGGGTGGGCGAGCACAGCGCGGTCGTCTGGAAGTTGCCGTACCGCAGACCGCGGGCAGCGAGACGATCGAGGTTCGGGGTCTCGCACAAGCCGCCGAACGCCGACAGCTGCCCGTACCCCACGTCGTCGAGCACGATGACCATGACGTTGGGCGCGCCTGCCGGCGGCACGGGGCGCGCCGGCCATGCCGGCGTCGACGTCTCGAGCGTGCGGCCGATCGTGCCCGGGAACGCCGTTCCCCGCGGATACTGGGCCAGCACGTCAGCCATCGAGACCACCTCGGTCACGCGACCGGTCGCCGCGGTCAGTCACCGCGACCCACCGCCGGGAGGCGCCGGCCTTGGATCGACGACGTGACGGACGCGGCGGCGGAGGCCGGGTGGGCGACCCCGCGACGGCAGCCGTCCCGAGGCCCCCGTTGAGCCACCTACGTGCGCTCAACGACCGGCTTGTTCACCGGCTGCGTCATGTCGGCCGGGTCCACGCTGAATCCGAACACCGCTCGGTAGGCAGAGCTCGCCTCGCGGTGCAGCACCCGCGAGGGCGCCTCGATCCGCGCACCGGCCCCGCACTCCATCGCGCTCCCGTCCTCGAACTCGACACGGGCGGTCCCGTCCACGATGAACACCACCGAATCGAAGTCGTGCCAATGGAGGTCGTTCTGCTCGGCCGGCACGTCGAACGCGACCGAGTGCCAGCCCCGATCGGCGATCTCGGCGAGCGCCTCCTGCTCGGTGGAGAAGTACCCCTCGGTCAGCATGAACCCCACCGCGGCCCCCTTGTCGATCCCATCAACGACAACGCGGCACCCTACTCGGACGCCGACCCGACTGCCCGGTGACCGCGTGCCGGTCAGGGCGCGACCGACTTCGCAGCGATTGCCCGGGGCTGCCATCTCCGCAGCCGGGTCCGAGCCGGACACATTCCGGATCACCAGGCTGGCTCTGAACACGCCAATCGCCCCGCGGGCCCGACAAGTCCGCCCCGCCGGACTGGCTCACCCCCGATGAGGTGGGAGACGCCTGGGTACGACTCCACACCCTGCCCGACCTGCCGGACAGTCGCTCACTTCTTCGACGGCGTTCTGTCTTCGCGAGCGGCGGCAAGGTTGGTGGGCAAGGTCTCTCCGGTCTCGAGCAGGGTCTTGAGGCTGGACAGAAGCTGTGGCCATCCCCTGCTCACCATTTGCACCACCGTGCTTCCCGGTTCGAAGCCGTCGTGCACGACGGTCAGCTTGACCATCTCGCCTACCGGTTGGATCTCGAACGTCACCTTCGATCGCTGCTCGCTGGAGATCTTGGTGGAGAGCTCGTCGCTGAACCCGATGGCCTTGGCCAACTCGGGTGTGAAGGTGTGCCAGGTGCAGGCCAGCCGACCGTGGGCTCGGATTCGAGGACGACTTGAGCAGCGTCGGCGACCGTCACGTCGTGGTGCTCCCAGATCATCGGCGACCCCGCCTTCCAATCCGACCGAAAGGTGGTCCGCCACCACCGACGGGTGAAGGCCGGGTCCCGTTCTTGGTCGTAGCGGTTGATCCAACGTCGGCGATGTCGCTGATCGGGACGGGATTGAGGTGATGCAGCTTCTCCCGTCCTCGCCGGACGGTGGTAGGCGACTGATGTTCCTCCTTCGAGCCACGTCTCCAACCCGAGGATGAGTGTCCAGGTGACCTCTCCAAGCGGACGTCCGCTGACGCGCGATTCCGATCGCTACGGGGTGGAGGAGTATGACCTCTCAGAAAGGTCCTCGAGGAGTCCGTCGATGACCTGTTCCTCATACACCGCTACGCCGGCGTCTTCCATGGCTGGCGCCAAGTCTGGATCCCACGGCGAAATCGTCGGACGGCCATCCAAGGGGATGGTGACGACTCCCCGCTGCACCGCGCGCCGATAGTCCACAGCGCCGAAACGCCACGGTTCGACGGAGCGGACCTTTCGCATGAGGACGCCGGCGATTCCGAGGCCTCGCCAGTCGAAGTCGCCGTGGTACCGCACGCTCGCCCCCGCTGCGATCAAACCGTCCAGGACGACGAGCGCGGCGGTAGAGGGCATGCCGTCGAGGCAGATGATCGTCGGCGATCGATCGGCGAGTTGGTCCGCCGCGGCGGCGACGACCGCCGGGTTCTCGCAGGCGAAGACCTCAGCTCCCGAACATCCTGGGATGCTCCACGAGACGGCCTGCCGCAAGGTCAGCCGCAGCGGCTCTCGAGACCAGCCAGGGAGGTTGAGCACGAGCACGTCGCACGACAGATCGTCACAGTCGACGCCTGCCTCGGACCAGGTCCGGCGCCAATCGGCCGCATCTTCCGGGAATGGCCGTTCGGCAAGCCATGAGAGCGCATGCATCGAGAGCGTGCCTGCGGGCTTGCCTCGGTCGAGCCCGTGGGCGTCGCCGGTCAGCCCAGCGGCGAGGACCGCCAGCCGATGACGGCTGTCGCCCGCGGTCAGGATGCACAGGACATCCAGTGCGACACCCACTGCCTCGGTGTCGTCATCGCCAGCGAGCCGCCGGGCCAGCCCGCTACCGCGGATCTGATTGAGCCAGCCCGTGAGCCTGCCATCGCCGGCGATCGCCGGATGCCCCAGGAGGTCTGCCCATCGCTGCGCGCGCTCCGCCTTGTCGACCCCTCGCCGAGCGCGCCGATCCACAAGCGGACCGCTGACCTCGCACAGAACGTCGAGCAGCCCGAGCCCGACCGACGAGGTTCGCAGCGAGCGATCGAGCGCGGCGAGCGACACCCGCAGCGCCACGCCGGGCGCAGGACGGCGCATGCCGAGCAGTCCGCTGATGGCATCGGTCTCTTCGGCGGCCAGCCCCTTCAGGATCAGGGGCGTGCCCTCCAGCGACAGGCCGTTGGCCTCGACTCGACGGCGCGCTGCCGCCCACAGCGGCCTATACCCCGGCCGTTGGAGGAGGTCCACGGTCAGACCTCAGCCATCGCCGCGCCGTCCCAGCGAACCGCGAACGCCGAGACGCCCTCGAGTGGCGGGCGGCGCAAGAGGTCATAGACCATCAGCGCCGGCACCTGTTCGTAGGCACCCCACAGTTCGTGCCCGGTGAGCACCACGTCAAGATCGAAGCGGACGAGCAGGCCCATCAAATCGGCCCGCATGCCCTCGTCGATGCCGGCGAAGGCCTCATCGAGGGCGATGAGTCGCGGGGCAGTGGCCTCCGCCGAGTCGTAGTGGGCGGCGGCAGCTGCAAACAGCGGGAGGTGCAGAACGACCGCCTGTTCGCCTCCGGACAGGGTCCGGAAGAGCGTGCGGGTCAGGCGCTGGACACCACCGCCTGCCGAGCGCACGTGAAGCACGAACGCGTGCCACGACCGGTAGTCGAGGACGTGGCGGAGGATGTCTGCGTAGCCCGACGCGGCGTCCTCGGCGCGCCGCTGCGCGATAGCCGTCGAGAAGAAACGCCGTAGCTGCTCGCGCTCATCGGGACCCAGCAGCTCGGGGGTCTTGCGGAGAAGTCCCAAGGCGGCGCGCACCGTGGGGTCAGCGGTGTCGAGCTCCCACCGGAGCTGCACGCTCTTGCCGCTCGCCGTCGGCCGATCGGCGAGCGACCGGTTGATGCGGCCGAGGAGCTCATCGGCGTCATTGAGGAGCTCGCGCAGGGCTTCAGAGACTCGCGTCAGAAGGTGGCGCTCGAAGATCTCTCGATCGCGCTCGGAGAGCAGTTCCTGCTGGCGGGCCACCTGGTTGCCGAGCTCGTCGGCGAGCCTGAGGACGGAGAACGTGCCGGCGTCGGAGGTCACCTCGACGACGGCGACGTGGTCGACGTAGGACAGGCTCGGGTCGTAGCCCCGCCCGAGCTCGTCGAGGAGCTGCCGATAGGCGCGCTGCAACGCGTTGTCGTCGGCCTCGGTCGTGACGTCCGCCGTGGCAGCGGCGACAACGGTGGCGAGCTCGACGGCGCTCTTCGGTGGCACCGGCTCGGCCGCGACGACCGACCACACGTCTTCCCGACGGAGCACGTCGAGGCGAACCGCAGCGTCGTTCGCCTCGGTCTCGTGACCGGCCACCCCGTCCTGGGCAAGCGTCTGCTCCCTGACCGCGCTCCCCCGTTGCTCGGCAGCGGAGATCGCTGCCTCGCCGAGCTCGTCCGCCTCGGCGCGCAGCTGCCGCAGCTCGTCCTCGATCACGGTGAGCTCGCGCAGTGGCACCTCCGCGTCGGCACCGAGCTGCGACCGCAGTTGCTCGACCCGGGCACGAAGACCCATCGCCTGCCGGTGGAGCTCATCGTGCTCAGCCCGCCGCTGGCGAACAGCGTCCTGGGCGCGCTCGACGCGGCTTGCAGCGCCCTGTTGGGCCGTTCGTCGCGCAGTGAGGCGAGTGGCGGCATTCACCAGCACATTGGCCTGCTGCTCGTAGGCGTGGAGCAGCTGCTCGCTCTGGTTGAGCCCCTCCGCAGTCGTGGGAAGGTGCCGTTCGGCCGCCAGCACGAGGAGCGCGTCGCGCTGTCGTTCGGCGGCCTGGCGAGCGTCGCTGGCGACGATCTCGTCACGGTTCGCAGCCTCAGCCGACGCCTCTGCGGTGGCGACGGCACGGAGGAGCCCATCGCGCGATTTGAGGACGGCCGAGGCCGAGGGAACTGAGGCGACAACGTCGTCGAGACGGCGTTGTTCGGCAGCGATCCCCGCCCGCTCCCCCTCGACAGTAGCCAGGCGCGTCGCGAGGTCTGCGAGGCGCTCGTCGAGCTCGGCCAGGAGTCGCTGGCGACGCTGCTCCCGGGCCCTGGCACCGATGAACTCCGCTTCGCGCTTCGCGAATCGGCCGCCCAGCGGGCCGAGGTGGAAGCGACCGTCAGCGCGCACCGCGATGCCGGCATCGGCGAGGGCGATCGACGCCAGCACGTCTCGCACGAGCTCGACAGCGGGGCCTCCGGCGGGCGGGGTGGGCACGAGGACGTCGGCCAGTGATGCTGTCGGCGTCGGCGACGATGGACGCAGCCAGGCGTCGAGGTCGTCGGATTGCTCGCCGACCCAAGCGTCGAGCAACCCGGCAGCCTCGATCGCTGCCTCCAAGCCGGCCCGGTCCGCGCTCGACACGTGATCGGCGAAGTCACAGCACGCGTACAGCGGAGCCCCGACGCGTCCCGCCCGGTCCGCCGGTCGTGTCGCCGGCCGATCGGGGGACGGCACCGGGTCGGTGGCGACCCTCTGTCGCTCCTCGAGGACCGCGTCCCGCTCGTCGGACAGAGACCGGGCGAGGTCCTCGGCGCGTGCGTCTTGTGCCGCCAAGCCCTCGCGACGGGGCCGGAGCGCGACGGCGGCCACATCGCTCAGCGACGGTGCTCCCGGCTCCCCAATCAGGTTGACGGCGGCCGTAACACGGTCGAGCTCCGCGACGCCGCTCGCGCGGCTCCAGACATCCACGTCGTCGGCGAGCGCTGCGCGTTCGGAGTCCAGAGCCTCGGCAGCCGTGCGCCGTGCACCCTCGGCCCGCTCCGCCGCGTCGGCAGAGCGCGGCGCAGCCGCCGCTGCTGACCGCGCGTGGACTGACGCAGATTCGGTCTCAGCCAGCGCTGCCCGCACGTCGGCGACGTCTTGGCGTCGCCGCACGCCGAGACCGCGGACGACCTGCGCCAGGTCGTCGGACTCGACCTGGTCGCGAGCAAGAGACCAGCCGACCCCGGCCAGATCAGCCGCCTCGCCGACCGTCGCGAGGGCGAGGTCGAGGGCAGTCGCAGCATCGCTCACCTCGGCCTTGGCGCGGTTCAATTCGCCTGCTGCCTCCTCGGCCTCCCCGTTCGCGGAGAACAGCCGCTCGTTCGCCTGCGCTGCGGCATGCTGTGCGTCAGCGGCGCGATCCTCGACCTCGATCAGGCTCTTGGCATCCAGATAGGCCGGCGACTCCAGCACCGCTCGCTGCCGTTGCTCGGCGACCACGCGTCGCTCGTCACAACCCACGCGCGCCAGCCGTACGCGCTCGACCTCCTCCTCGGCGGCGGCGACCGCCCTCTCCGCGTCGATGACCCGCCGTCTGGCGGCGCGCAGCCGGCGATCTGCACCGGTAGCGGCAACCGCACGGGTCCTGGCGGTGGAGCGCAGGTACCGCCGGTAGGTCGGCAGAAAAATCTGCACGGTGCGATGCGCTTCCTGAATCCGGCCCAGGTCGCGCTGGACCGCCTCGAGGTCCTCAAAGCTGGCGGCGACGTCGGCGACCAAGTCATCGTCGAGGGCGGCGAGGCCGTCGCCGAGCACCTTTGAGAGGTGCTCGAGGTTGAGCTTGCCGGCGAGGTGCGGTCGGCGCAGCACCAGCAGCAGCTCGACGAGGTTGTGGTACCGGTGGGCACCGAGCCCGAGCAGCGCCCGGTCGACGGCGGCGCGGTACGTATCGGCCGAGTCGTACACGGAACCGGTGCCGATGATGTCGACCAGCCCGCCTCTCGACAGCGGCACGCCGCCGGGCGCGAGATCGAGGTCGATGCAGGGACGGCGGTCCGTGACGAAGAACCAGGCTTCGGCGTCACGCTGGGTCGAGGAGCGAGCGCCGCAGCCGATCGTCACGTGCTCGTCGCCCCGTTCAAGTTCGAGCCAGACGTAGCCGGTCCGCTGATCATGTCGGTACCTGTTCGCCCGTTCGTCGTCGGCCAAGCACAGCAGCAGCGTCTTCATCGACCGTCCACCGCTCAGGCTGTCCATCCGATTGGCGGCCATGACGCCGTCGAGGAGGAACGGCACCAGCAACGCGAGGGCATTCGACTTCCCCGACCCGTTCGGACCGCGGAGCACGAGGCGACCGTCGGCGAAGTCGAACACCTGGTCGTCGTACTCCCAGATGTTGCGGATGCCGGCACGGGACGGCCGCCAGCGCTCGGGTCGACTCGCGATCGAATCAGACACCGAGCGTCTCCGGGAGCCGGACATCGGCCCGGTAGCGAGCGAGCGCAGGGTGGACGAACACGCCACCATCGTCGCGGCGGCGCACGAGGTCGAGGCGTTCGAGCAGCGACAGCGCCTCGGCGCGGAGGCGCTCCGGCTCCGCTCGGTACTCCGAGGTGAACCGAGCCCCGTACGCGGCCACGACACGACGCCAGGCAGCGTCGACGTCGGATGCGCACACGACCCTTCCGACGGCGTTGACCGACGAGGCTGGCGCCGCCGCCTCGCCGGCGAGCTCGCTTCCGAGCAAGAGCGCGGCCTGTGCCACCGCTCCGCCCGCCGGAAAGGGGTCGGCGGCGGGCAGGCCGACGAGCGCCTGCCCCTCGGCCCGGCACTCCAGGGTGCAGCCGGTGAGCCGCTCCAGTTCCTCGCGGATGCGGGTGCGGCGTTGGCGTGCGTAGTCGCGCTCATCATCGGGCAGCTCGTCGTAGTAGAGGGCGGCCTCGGTTAGTAGGCGGCGATGGACGCGATGGCGGGCGCGGGCCTGGGCCCCTTCCGGTGTCGGCGGGTAGGGCTCGTCGAGAAGGTCGTCGGGTGCGGTCAGCCCGGCGAGGACGCTCGGCGGCGACACCAGCAACCGGCCGCCTGCGTCGCGGTCGACGTCGTAGAGCGCGTCCCCGCCCCCTGCGACGAACGTCTCCGTGTCGCCGTCGAGCAGGACGAGCACGCCACGCTGCTGTAGCCACGCCACCGCGTCGACAAAGGCGCGACGGTGCGCATGAGAAGTCAGATCGAACGGCAGGGAATCATCGCCGGCGCGCAGGCGCACCACCTCGTCGGCTAGCTGAGTGATCGTGGTCTGCTCGCCGAGGCTTTCGAAGGCGGCGAGCACGAGGCAGAGCGACGCATACGCCTGCGGGCCGAAGGGTCGACGCGATTGGGTGGCTGTCCGAGCCGGGCGGTGGGGCGAAACGGCGGCCGGCCGGCGGAGCAACCGGGCGCACGTTGGCGCGACGTCGAGGCGCCAGTGGCACATGCGAGTGAACTCGTTGCGCAGGGGCTCCTCGAAACGGCGCACGAGCGCCAACACACCGGGGTGCGGGTACCGATCGGTGACCAGCCCATGGGTGAGCAGCGCCCGGGCGGCTGCCTGGAAATCGTCGAGCTCGCGAGCCGGGTCGAGATGGACTGCGATGCGAGCCAGCGTCACGGCCTGTGCACCTCCAGCTCGACGCCCGGAAGGCTCAGGGTGCCTGCGGCCGTGCTGATCCGTGCCAACCCGTCTGCCGTCGCGACAATGAGCCGAACACCCTCGGCTACGACTTCGACCTTGAACTCGCCGTCGAGCGGTCGTTGATGCAGGGCGCGGTCGAGGAGATCGAGCAGAAGCCCGAACTCGCCCGGCGCGAGCTGCCGACCTTCGATGGGCCGTGCGGTGAGCCGAGCGGCGGCCTCGACCCGAGCCATACGACACTCGCTGTGCTCGGCAGCAAGGCGAGCCTTGGCCTCCCGGTAGTCGACGGCGGCTGCGGGGGGCGGCGCCGGGGCGCGGCGCCCGTACTCGCGCAACGTGACCGGGACGTCGACGGGCGGGGCGTCCCACCAGCTCGTTGAGGCTGCCGTGCGGTCGGGATCGTCCTCCTCCTGGCCGAGATGGTGGGGCGAGGCGAGCCCGAACGCGGCATCGAACAGACGGTGCGCCTCCGTCGCCTCCGAACGGGCGAACCAACGGGCGAGGTGGAGGAGCTCTGAGGCTCGGGTGATCGGCCGGGTGGCGCTCTCGGTGAGCTTCCGAAGGAACGCCATCAAGTCGCGGATGGCAGTCGTCGTCGCCGCAGCGAGCTCGGTGGCGCCCATCGATCCGTGTGCACGGCTCGGGCGGAACCATGCGGCCAACCCGTCCCAGCGGTCTCGCCATCTGGCTGCGAGATCGTGGTCGGCGAATAGCCCGGCGGAGTCGTCACCGGCGGCCGCCAGCTCGATCAGCCGATCGACTCCGAGTTCCTCGACAGCAGCGACCTGCCCTGCGATCTGGACGCGGTAGCGGAACAGGTCGTCGAGGAATTGCTGGAGGTAGTCGATCAGGAGGTGCTTGTACGCGAGGAACCGCTCCGGGGCGAGCTCATGCTCTCGCCGAAGCTCCGCCATCGTCGAGTGGAAGTCACGGGCGTTGGCCGCGAGGTCGCGCAAGGCGCCGTCCAGGTCGCGCAGCCGCAGGTAGGTTGCGGTGGCGTCGCCGGCATCGACGGCTTGGGCGAGCGCGTCGAGGTTCTCGCGGATGTCGCGGAACAGGGCTCGCTGGAGTGAGCCGGCCTGCTCGGCGGCGCCCAGGACCCGCAGAACACTTTCGTGGGCTGCGTGGCCGGCGGCCGTGAGCTGCCAGAGCTCGCGGCGGCGGTGGAAGTCCTCGAGTCGCGCGACCCGGCTGGTGTCCTGCGTCCACGTGACGGCACCCCAGTCCTTCAGCTGCTCGAGCGCCGGGGTGAGCGTGGTCGTATCGACGCCGTTCGCCGTCAGCTCGCGGGCGACCTCCTCGGTGCGGACCTGGACCTGATAACGCTCCTTGGCGCCCACGAGCACCGACAGGACGGCGCTGTACAGCGGTGCGCTCGCCTCGGTCGCTGCCTTGAGGACCTGGAGCTGGGTCCGCTCGTCGGCGTCCAGAACGCGCCCGACCAGCGACGGTCGGCCGCCACGCGCCTCGGGCTCCACCACACCCTCGATGCTACGGGGAGCCAGTGACAGTCAGGGGAACCGGCGCGGTCACGGAGGCGACGCTGACCTTCGGGTTGTCGGGCCCGCACCCCGACGATCACTCCAACGGACGCGTCGCCGCTGCACCGCGGTTGGGCTGGTCAGGGAAGATCAGCCGCCCCTCCTGGGCCTCGCGAAAGCCGCCTTGCCGACGCTGTGTCACCAAATCTGGTGACAAGACGTCTTGACAGCGACGAGAACTCGTTCTACCGACACCCCGTTTGACCAGGGCTTTTAGTGGCGGGGGCAGGATTGAACCTGCGAACGTCGGGTGATGAGGCGGTCGAGGCTCGTCTGCTCCTGCGTGCGCTCGGAGGCGTCTGTGCTGCTCAGCGGCCCTTCCTGCTGTCCCCTCGTCTGCTCTTGCAGGCAGGCGTGGGCAGCCGTATGTCCAAGAAAGGTTGACATCGCGCTGACAGGCACGGGGCAGGCGGCACCCAGGCGAGCGGCTCGGGGGGTGACACCGACGACCTCATCGACGCCGCTGTGGTCGAGCTACTCGGGCTCGCTCACCGAGACAGCGTCACGACGTGCCTGCGGCGGTCGCCCGACACGCCGACGTGCCGCGTCCGTGTGATCGACATTCCGGAAAGCCACACGCGGGTGTGGCTTCGATCGGAGGCAGCCTGCGAGGCGGCGGGCGACGTAGTCACGGCGAATAGTCCGTCTCGCCAGACTCCACGGCGGGGGTGTGACGACAGATCCGCATCACCACCGCCCAAGGCGAATAACGTACACTTGAGTAGGTAACCGTACGAAAGACCCGCGATGGAGCCGGCAGGAATCGAGATCCCCATCCTGTGGCGAGGGCGACGGGTGAAGGCGTTCGTGCCCGCTCGCCTGGCCGAGCGGGACCTCACCCTCGACGCCGACACAGTCGCCCGCACCGCACGGGCGCAGGCTTCCGTCGAGCACGG
>Ga0209048_10000780_pt1 | contig 33800 bp, 31 predicted proteins | sample FrelakmetCRP12CR_FD_187146 | JGI IMG/M metagenome (GOLD analysis project Ga0209048, IMG submission 187146) | Freshwater lake sediment microbial communities from the University of Notre Dame, USA, for methane emissions studies - CRP12 CR (SPAdes)... | ecosystem: Environmental > Aquatic >...
ATGTTTTTGGGATTGCTTTTGGCGGAGATTGTCCATTGGCTGATTGAAATCTGGATGGTGAACAAGCTGATGGACGCCGGCTTGGCACCCCAGGCATATTTTTTCCTGGGCACAGTTTGCTACTTGCCGCCCTATCTGCAATTTGGATTGGTGGCGTTGGGTCTCATCGGCGGTTATTTTTTGGGCCAGACTTGGTGGCGCCTGGTCTACGTCGAACACCGCCACTGGTCAAAGCATACCTTCTAATCTCGTAACTCTCACGGTGTCCATAACAGAAACTATCCTTAAATACTCCAGTATACCAGTATAGTTTCTGTGGAATTATGTGGTATAATAAATAAAAGAGGGGGGAACGAAAATTGGTTAAAACTTAAAATACTATGTTAGCGAAAAAACGAAAAATTGAAAAGAAAATAAAAACTCCCAGACAGATGGAGCGCCATTTAAAAGGCATGGCGAACCATTATCGCATTGAGATATTGCTGGTTGTTGATGGAGATAAGGGATTGACTCTGTATAATATAATCGAAAAGATCGGCGCCAACCCCAAAACGATCGGGGAGCACACACGCAGGCTGTATTCAGCCGGGCTGATTAATAAAAAACGCCGCGGAAATTTTATTGAGCATGAGCTCTCGCCTTATGGCAAGAAATTTGTCCAATTCCTCAAATCCTTCCAATACGATTAAAACTATCCTTAAATACTGGAGTAAACCAGTGTAGCTTAGAATTATAATTAAACAGTTAGCTATTTTTATTTAACATATAAAATTATGAACACATACTCTTGGTACCAACAACTTATAAAGCCCTCCTGGTCGCCGCCGGCCTGGCTGTTTGGTCCGGTGTGGACTTTTCTCTATGTTCTCATTGCCATTTCTTTTAGCGCAGTATTCTATAAAACAGCCACGAAGCAATTAGCTTTTATTATTGCTCTGCCTTTTATTTTAAATTTGATTTTTAATTTTGCTTTCACGCCTCTGCAGTTCGGTCTGAAAAATAATATATTGGCGGCAATGGATATTCTTTTAGTTTTGAGCACATTGATTTGGGCGCTTCTGGCAATCTATCCATATGCCCAGTGGGTAAGTTTTATCAATATTCCATATCTCCTGTGGGTAGCCTTTGCGACGGTTTTGCAACTCACTATCACCTATCTGAATTGGAAATAATTACGTAACTAATTTAATAATTTCTACCTGAACGCGGATATGGCTTTAAAAAAATGCTAACCAAAAAAACAATTTATATCCTCCTCGTGATGTTTTTGGGTTTGACATTTTTAAAACACCCTGCTAGTTTATTTAGCCGGGATGAGAATGCTTTTTAATATGTAAATAAATCAAAAGGAGGTTCAAAGAAAGGGATGATCAGGTCAATCATTGTGGCACTCTTAGCGCTTTTTGTGGCGCTGCCAGGCCGTGCTCCAGTTTTGTTCACAGAGCAGGAACAAAGGGAAATATGGGCTGGAATTCAGAAGGAGTATCCGGAATGCAAAAATAAACAGCAGCCCGAAGTGATATATACAAACAAGCTTGATAATCTGGGCGTGTATTTCCCATATTTCAAGTTAATTCAGCTCAGGACAAATGTAAGTTCAAAAGTATTGGAGCATGAATACCGCCACGCTTGTGGCGATCCATACATCCAATGAAGGCTTTAATGAAAGTAAACCGCATTACCATTAAAGCCTTTTTTTCTTTGTGTTATAATGTAATTACGTAATTAATTAATTTAAACTTATGTTAAGAGAATTCAAACAATTTTTACTGCGGGGGAATGTCGTGGATCTAGCAGTCGGGGTCGTCATTGGTGCCGCTTTTGGCACAGTGGTCACCGCGCTGGTGTCGGACTTACTGACGCCGCTAATTGCGGCCATCGCCAAAGTTCCCAATTTTTCCGGCTTGGCTTTCACAATCAACGGCAGTAAATTTATGCTAGGGCATTTTATCAATGCTCTCATCTCATTCATATTAGTCGCGGCCGCAATTTTCTTCTTTGTCGTTAAGCCGATGAATATGCTCATCGCGCGTTCCCGCAAAGGAGCGCCCGCGGATCCGACCACCAAAAAATGCCAAGAATGTTTGAGTGAAATTCCCATTGGGGCCAAGCGCTGTTCACATTGCGCTCAAATTGTTTTATAAATTATGTATTATCTCTATATCCTTAAATACTGGAGTTTTTAAGGATAGTTTAGACTAACACAACATTATGTCAAAAGAAGAAATAATCATAATTAATGACATAGACAAAAACTCCGAAAAATTCGTGCGAACGGTATTCAAATATCTAAACGGAGAAATATAAAGCTAATGGTATAATATAATTACGTAATTAATTAGATTTACTTTTTATGCGGATTGCATTAGTTCATGATTATTTGGTCCAATATGGAGGCGCGGAACGGGTCCTGAAATGTTTCACGGAACTTTTTCCGTACGCGCCGATTTATACGCTGGTATATGATAAAGAACTGATGCACGGTTTTTTTGAGGACAAAAATATCAAAACTTCCTTCATCCAAAAATTGCCTTTTGCCAAAGGCCAGCACCGCCTTTTTCCGCAGTTCATGCCTATGGCCATCGAGCAATTTGATTTTTCCGAATATGACATTGTCCTTTCCGATTCTTCCAGTTTCGCGAAGGGCATCATCACTGGTCCGGAAACGTTGCATATCTGCTATATGCACACGCCAATGAGATACGCCTGGGATGATTGCCAAAAATATACCAGTGATTTCAGCTTTCCAAATATCATCAAAAAATTGGTGCCATTCGCGATGAATTATATCCGGATCTGGGATCGGGTTAGTGCGGAAAGAGTCGATTGCTTCATCGCCAATTCTAATTTTGTCGCCAAGCGGATCAAAAAATATTACAAAAAAGACAGCGTGGTCATCCATCCGCCTGTGAGCACCAATGAATTTCAGATCAGCGAAGAGCGGGGCGATTATTTCCTGATCGTGGGCAGGATGCTGGCTTACAAAAAAAACGATATCGCCATCCGAGCTTTCAATGAATTGGGCATAAAATTAAAAATAATCGGCCGGGGACCGGAGCTGAAAAAATTAAAAAAGATTGCCGGCCCGAATATCGAATTTTTAGGCCGTATTCCGGATAGCGAATTAGGCGAATATTATTCGAAATGCCGCGCGTTTATTTTTCCGCAGGAGGAAGACTTTGGGATCGTGGCGATTGAGGCTATGGCCGCCGGCCGGCCGGTGATCGCATATCGCGGCGGCGATATTCTGGAGCATATGGAAGAGGGCAAGACGGGAATATTTTTCAATAAACAAACGGCGCAGGACATTATTTCCGCGATAAAAAAATTCGAAGATGGAGACTTCGATCCGGCATATATCCGCGCCAAAGCCCTAAAATTTGACAGAGAAATATTTAAGAGTAAGATAAAAGACTACATCGATAAAGAGTTTGCGCTTTTTAAGGAAAGGTCAAAAGGTTGCTAGATTGGCGTTTTTTTACCAGGTTTTGGGGTAATTAATTTCCAATTTTAAATTTTCAATTTCAAATCAATTTCTAATGATTAAATGACCAAATTTTAAATTTATTCCCATGGAGCTTAAGGAATATATACAAATTTTAAAAACAAATAAAAAAATATTCTGGTCAGTAGTTGTGCTGGTCATGTTAGGCGGCTTCGCGTTTTTTACGTTGAAGCCGGTCACCTATTCGACTTCTTTGGCTTTGAACATAACCAGAAGTGGCGCGCAACAGACCCCGGATTATAAATACGATGATTTTTATAGATTACAAGCGGATGAAAAATTTTCCGAAACGGTCGTGGAGTGGCTGCAAGATCCCAGAACGGCGGCCAACATTTATGCCGCGGCCGGACTGGACGCGGGCAATTTCAGCATCAGGCAGCTGGCTAAAAGTTTTTCGTCAACAAAGCTTTCATCGCAGTTTGTGTCGGTTTCATTCTCGGCGCGCAGTTTTGATTCAGCCAAGAAAATTTCCAATGCGATTGTCAACGTTGTTTCCAAAAATACCGGCGAGCTGAATAAAGATCAGAACGAAAACACCTGGTTTGAGGTTGTGGCTCAGGATCCGGTGATTGCCCGGGACAAAATAAGCCCGCTCATCCTGCTGCTGGCGTCGTTGTTGGTCGGCATGTTTCTGGCTTTCTGGGTCGTTTTAATCATTCATTATTTGAAATAAATGAAAATCGGAATCGATATCCGCTGTTTGGTTGAAGGCAGACGGACAGGAGTTGAAGAATACACCCTCAATCTGTTGAAAAACTTATTCAAAATTGATACGAAGAACGAATATGTTCTTTTTTTAAATTCTTTTCGCTCGCCAAAAACTGATCTGGGTTGGATCGACGAATATCCCAACGTCAAAATAAAAAGATTTGCATATCCTAATAAACTGTTGAACTTTCTTTTCTGGTATCTGCGTTGGCCGAAGATCGACAAAATGCTCGGCGGAGCAGACATCGTGTTTTTGCCGAATATTATTTTTGGCAGCGTCAGTGATGACGCGAAGTTGCTAGTCACAATCCATGATCTGAGCTTTGAACGGTATGGCGAAACTTTTTCGTGGAAGCGCAGATTTTGGCACATGTTCATCAATCCGAAGAATATCTGCCAGCGGGCGGCGGGCATAATCGCAGTTTCCGATTCAACGCTGAGTGATTTGATTTCCTTGTATAAAGTCAAAGCAGCGAAAACTAGGGTTGTTTATAGCGGTATCGATGAAAAATTCCGCGCCATTGACCGGAATAATCCGGAACTTGTGCAAATCAAGGAAAAATACAGTTTGCCGTATAAATTTATCTTATATTTCGGCACAGTCGAGCCGCGCAAAAATCTCATCGGGATTATTCGTGCTTTCAACCAGCTGCAAAATTACGCACTCGAGAATAATGATGAGGAAATGTCAAAATACGGGCTGGTCATTGCCGGACAAACCGGATGGCTGGCTGGAGACATCTACGCGGAAATAAGCCAATCAAAATTCAATGACAAAATAAAAATCATTAATTCCGTTCCTGATGCGGATAAAGAGTATATTTTTAATTTGGCCTCTCTTTTTGTTTACCCTTCTTTTTTTGAAGGATTTGGCTTTCCGCCGCTAGAGGCTATGCGTTGCGGCATTCCAACGATCGTTTCTAATAACTCATCCTTGCCCGAGATAGCCGGAAAAAGCGCCATAATGGTGGATCCGGAAAAGGCTGATGAAATATATGCGGCGATGAAAGAAGTTCTATTATCCGCGGAACTGCAAGATATGTTGAAAGCCGGGGGCATAAAAACAGCCGAAGGTTTCAGCTGGGGGAAAACAGCCCGGGAATTTTTAAACATTATCAAAACTCTCGCAAATGAATAGGTTTTAGCAATAGCCAAAACAGCCAAAGGGCGCTATTTTAAAATAGTGTTTTTTGTTTCCAAATTTGGTATAATTTAGGCGTAGCGATAAACATATTTCAAAAAAATGAGAATTGGCATTGACGCCCGGTTTTACGGACCGATTGGCAAGGGCTTGGGCCGGTACACCCAAAAATTAATCGAAAATCTTGAGAAGATAGATGATGAAAATGAATACTTCATTTTTTTAAGAAAGGAAAATTTTGAAGAATACCAGCCTAAAAATTCAAATTTTCAAAAGATTTTAGCCGATTATCGCTGGTATACTTTTGAAGAACAGGTGAAAATGCCGTTCATCTTAAGAAAATACAAACTGGATCTGGCCCATTTCCCGCATTTTAATGTGCCTATTTTTTACCGGGGAAAATTTTTAATTACCATCCATGATCTGATTCTTATTCACTTTCCAACTCTAAGGGGGACAACGCTCCATCCGCTTTTTTATAAAATAAAATTTTTGGCGTATAAATTGACGATCAAAACCGCTATTCGCCGGGCGCAAAAAGTTATCGCCGTTTCGCAGTTTACCAGAAAAGATATTTCGAAGAATTATGCGATAAAACCAGAAAAAATCAGTACGATATTCGAGGCTTGTGATGATTTTTGCCTTACGAGCCCTGAAAGCCCGGTTGTGGCTTTAAAAAAATATGGCTTGGTCGATTCTCGTGGTATAATAAAGCCATATATAGTTTATATCGGCAATGTTTATCCGCACAAGAATCCGGAGGGTTTGGCGCTGGGATATGCTCTGGCGAAAAAGGAATATTTTCCAGATTTAAATTTAGTTTTTATCGGAGGCGAGGATTATTTTTATCTGAGGCTGAAGAATTTTATCAAAGAAAATGGAATCAAAGATGTAATATTCGCGGGCGGGATAAATGACCAGGAAGTAAGCCTTGTGTTGCGCTCAGCAGTTCTATACGGGCGGCCGTCATTCTATGAAGGTTTTGAATTACCGCCGTTGGAGGCTATGGCTTGCGGGGTGCCTGTGATCTGCTCTGACCATGAATGCGCCCGTGAGATTTTGGAAGATTGCGTCCTCTATTTTGATCCGCATGATCCGCAAAGTGTCGCGGAATCTATAAAAAAGGTTCTAACTGACGAAAATTTGCGGCGCAATTTGATCCAAAAAGGATATATCCAGGCGAGAAAATATGATTGGAGGCGGATGGCGGGAGAAACCTTAAAAATTTATAACGGATTAGATAAAAATGAAAAACAAAAACCCTGTCGGCCGTCCCGCTTCGACGAACCAAGGCGAGCGGACAGGTAGAAAAAATATTATTCCCCAGATGTTTGATGTGAGGCCCGTTGATGAAAACGGCAATTTTGATGTGGCAAAAGTGATGAAAGTAGAGAAAATTTTAAAGGTTCTGCCGAAAGAAACCAGAAAAAATATTATCCAGCAGTCCGGCGAATTATTTGCGGATATCAGAAAACCGGATGCGATCACAGATGAATTACGAAGATTTCAGAAGTTGCTGGAAGATGAGGAAAAAAACAAAGCCGAAATATATCAACTGGGCAAAAAATATGCTTCCGAAAAAGTTCCGGTTTTTTATGAAACCGAACCGGTGGTTAAGGTGGTCGCGAGAAATTTAACACCAAAGAAAAAAGAGGTTGTTTTTGTGGAACCGAAAATAAGAAGAAAGAAACCCGGAAGCTTAGATTTTTTTGAAAAAGTACGCTCAAAAAAGAATTATTTTGATGAGATTGTTGCTGAAAACAATTTTTCACCGAAAATAGGGAAACTTGAAGATGCATACCAAAAGAGGGACATATTTGACGGAGATCTGTTTGTTGCGAAATCTGGCATGGTTGACAGAAAAAGATTCGCCTTTTCATTTGCCGCCATGGCCTGCGTGATTTTTTTGGCAGTCTTTGGGACAAGTTTTATAAAAAGAGGCTTACAGATTAAGGGTTTGGTTTTAGATAACGGCCGAGGCGCTTACGCGGACCTGGCTCAAGCCAAGGAGGAGATTTTAAATAAAAATTTTCAAGGTTCCCAGTTCAAATTCAATGATGCCTACGACCGTTTTGATGAAATTACCAAAGATTTAAATGGCCTCGGAAGCGTCATTCTTAATGTGAGTCGTTTTATCCCCTATGTATCAAAACTTTCTTCTGGTGCGGCTTTGGCGCAAGCCGGCAAGGATGTTTCCAAAATCGGGGTTCTGGCCGGACAAACGATGGCGATAATGGATGATTTTAAAAATCCCCTGAGTCAGACGGATGATTCCGGAAATAATTCAGTTTCTTTGTTGAAATTGTTCCAGGACACAAATAATAATGTGCAGCAGATACAAACGCTCTTAGCTGACGCGGAAGATAATATAAATCGGGTTAACGCGGAGGATATACCCGAGGAGCAGCGAGCTCAATTCGCGGACATGAAAAACAAGCTTCCGGAAATGAACAAATTCCTGACCGAGTTTGTGGGTAATAGCCAAATTTTTACGGACGTACTGGGCGGCAACGGACCAAGAAAGTATTTATTCTTATTTCAAAACAATCAGGAGATGCGGGCGACTGGCGGGTTTATCGGGACTTATGGAATATTAGATATCTTTAACGGCAGAATCAATAAATTTTTCATTGACGGCATATTTAATCCCGACGGACAGCTTATGGAAAAGGTTGTGCCGCCCGCTCCGATTCAAAAAATAAGCGCCGCTTGGAGCTTGCATGACAGCAATTGGTTTCCTAATTTTCCAACTTCTGCGGAAAAAGCCACTTGGTTTTATGAAAAAACCGGCGGACCGACGGTGGACGGAGTAATCACAATGACGCCGGCAGTGATGCAAAAATTACTGGAGATTACAGGGCCTATCGATCTTCCAGATTATGGGGTTACGGTAGACAAAGATAATTTTGTTGAAAAAGTACAGCAAGAGGCAGAAGTTGATTATGACAAGGAATTAAACCAGCCTAAGAAAATTTTAGCTGATTTAGCTCCAAAAATTTTGGACAAGATTTTTAATGCCAAGAATTTTTCCGATATCGCGAAAACCATGAATGTCATGATGGAAAGCTTGAATGAAAAACAGATTCTAATTTATTCCAAAAATTATGATATTGAAAAGGAATTATCAACTCTGGGCTGGTCTGGTGAAATTTTAAACACTCAAAAGGATTACTTGAGTGTCATTAATACAAACATCAACGGTTTTAAGACCGATGGCGTAATCGATGAAAAAATAGAACACTCGGCGGAAATTCAGGGAGACGGAACAGTAATTGACACCGTCACGATCACCAGGCATCATAATGGAGGCAATTCAAATTTTGATTGGTGGAACAAGGTCAATGCCGATTACATGCGCGTTTACGTGCCAAAGGGATCACAGCTGCTTTCGGCGGAAGGACAAACGCGGGAATTTGACTCACCACCATTGGATTATAACGCTTTAAATTTCAAGCGTGACGCACAAGTGCAGATGGAGGAAGATTCCATGCAGATTGACGAGGCGAGCGGAACACGCATTTATGATGATTCAGAAAAAACTGTTTTTGCCAATTGGGTTTATGTCAGCCCGCAAGAAACCGTAACTGTTAAATATAAATATTTGCTGCCATTCAAAGTGACTCTTGGCGGAAACAATAATCCAGTGGATACGTATTCTTTGTTGGCGCAAAAACAATCAGGCAGTGTGGGCAGTCAATTTGTTTCCAATATTTCTTTTCCTTCCGATTATAAAATAAACTGGAAATATCCGGATGAAATTACCGCGGACGGCAGCAGTTTGAAGTTGGAGACCATTCTAAAAACCGATAAGTTTATCGGAGTAGCATTTACCAGGTGATTAAAAAATTTTTAAACAATTCATCACTTCTGAATTCCCGTCCGTCCGAGTCGGTTATTTCGGCAGCCTTCATTATTACGGTGGCGGGTATTGTCAGCAATGTGCTGGGTCTTTTTCGGGATCGTTTGCTGGCATCAACTTTTGGTGCGGGTGACACGCTGGATATTTATTACGCAGCCTTCCGCATCCCGGATCTTATTTATAACTTGTTGATTTTAGGCGCTCTCTCCGCGGCGTTTATCCCCGTTTTTACTGGTCTTATAAGCAAGGATAAGGATGATGAAGCCTGGCAGTTGGCAAATGGCATTGCTAATCTGGCAGTCCTTTCGATTATTGTTGTGTCGCTTTTGCTGGCAATTTTTGCTCCACTTCTGATGAAAATTATTACTCCCGGATTTCCAGCGGAAAAGATGGGCAGCGTGGTCTTTTTTACACGCATAATGTTTCTCAGTCCTTTGTTTTTGGGAATCAGTGGAATCATGGGAGGCATCCTCAGCTCAATGAAGCGTTTTCTTATTTATTCCATCGCGCCCTTACTGTATAATCTCGGGATTATTTTTGGCATTACTGTTTTTGTAAGGTTTATGGGTTCAATCGGGTTGGCATGGGGTGTAGTTTTTGGAGCTTTTTTGCACATGCTACTGCAATATCTGGCGGCAAAAAATCTCGGCTTTAAATATCAATGGTCATTTTTAAAATCGTGGCGTGATCCAAATGTCAGAAGGGTTATGAAACTGATGCTTCCGCGAATGACTGGCATCGCTGTTAATCAATTCAATTTAATGATCATTACAATTTTTGCATCAACCTTGGCGGCAGGCAGTCTGGCAATTTTTAATTTTTCAACGAACTTGCAGAGTGTCCCTCTAAGCGTATTTGGTTTATCTTTTGCGATTGCCGTTTTTCCGGCACTGTCAACTTTTGCGGCGCGCGGAGAAAAAGAAAAATTCGTGAAGGCTTTTTCGGAAACATTTCGGCAGATCTTATTTTTTGTTATTCCACTCAGCGTTTTTATGCTGGTTTTGCGGGCGCAAATTGTACGTGTAGTTTTGGGCGCCGGTAAATTTGATTGGAATGACACCATTATGACTTTCCAGTGTTTGGGCATTTTAGTTCTGGGCTTATTCGCGCAAAGCGCAGTCCAGCTTTTGGCTCGGGCTTTCTACGCGTTGCAGGACACCAAAACACCTTTCTATGTGGCGATCGTCACTGAAGCAGTTAATATTTTAACAGTCATTTTATTGATCGGTAAATTTAAAGTTTTGGGGCTGGCGATCGCGGTTTCTTTGTCCAGTTTGGTACAAATGGTGCTTTTGCTGTTTATTCTGCGGACGCGCTTCGATAGTTTGGACGATAAGAATATTATCAAATCGGTAATTAAAATTGCGGCAGCTTCATTCGCGGCGGGAATCGGTATTCAGGCGGTAAAAATTTTAGTAGCTTCGCAGGTTAATTTGGACACATTTTTGGGTGTCTTCGCGCAACTGGCCATTTCAGGGCTTGTCGGATTTGGGATTTTTGTCGCGGTCTGTTATATCATGAAGCTGGAAGAATTCCTGACTTTTAAAAATGCTTTGACGAAAAAATTATTCAAGAGCAAGGTTGCGGTTATCGCGGAAAGCACGGAAGAGGTGAGTGGGATATAATTTTAGAATTTAGAATTTAGAAATTAGAAATAGCGGGTAATCCGCTTTTTTGTTTGTTTGTTACCTAACTAGTTACTTAACAATCTACATGGATATCTCAGTAAATTTAACTTTACCATTCATCCATATATGGTAAAAAAATTAAGAAAGAATAAACCGTGTGATATATAAAAATAAAAAACAGACGGGGTGGCGCCTATCTTGATTTTTTTCATGACTTGTGATAAGATAGTGTGTTATGAGGTAAATTTTACCTTCAATAAAGGCAAAAGGCGAGCCGTTTAAAGGCTCTTTAAAAAGATAACTTTCAAAAAAGGAGGGGGGAAGATGACAAGAGTTTCGTTTAATTACTTATTATTTTACAATGCACTTATTGGATTATTGGGCCGCGAACCCGATTCGATGGTGCGTTTGGGAGATGATGGATTTTATGACTTCTATTATCTGCCAAAAGATGATCAGGAAAAGCTTTTCCTTGCAAAGCAGGCCAGGGTTGTTGCAAAATGGCTGGATAGATTTGAAATTATGTTTTCTGGATCGCGTTGCGAATTTGGGAGATCGCTCCCTTCGTATCCGGAAAATGATGTTCTTCAAATAAAGATACTTTTAGAGAGAAAGTAGTGAGTTGGGGTCGGCCATTATCGACCCCTTTTTTGTCTTGATTTTTGCCTCATTTTAATATAAACTAAAGTTTATGGATCAAAAAAACGTTCGCAATTTCTGTATTATCGCGCATATTGATCATGGCAAGTCAACGCTGTCGGACCGGCTTTTAGAGCTCACGAAAACAGTCGAGATGCGCAAAATGAAAGAACAGCTCTTGGATCAGATGGATCTGGAAAGAGAAAGGGGTATTACTATCAAATTGCAGCCGGTCAGGATGAATTATGAACAAGACGGCGAAAAATATATTTTAAATCTGATCGACACGCCGGGGCACGTGGATTTTCATTATGAAGTTTCGCGGTCTTTGGCGGCGGTGGAAGGCGCGGTGCTGTTGGTAGATGCGACCAAGGGCGTGCAGGCACAGACATTGTCTAATTTGTATCTAGCCATCGAGCAGGGATTAGAAATTATTCCAGCAGTTAATAAAATTGATCTGCCGAATGCGGATGTTTTGAAAACCAAAAAAGAAATTATTCATATCCTGGGTTGCAAGGAAGAAGAAATTTTGGAAGTTTCCGGAAAAAGCGGATTGGGCGTCGAAAAACTTATGGAACGAATCGTGAAAATTATTCCAAGTCCGCGCGGTGATTTTCAAAGACCTTTGCGCGCGCTGATTTTCGATTCTAAATACGATACTTATAAAGGTGTGGTGGCTTATGTGCGAATTGTCGATGGCGAAGTTAAACGCGGAGATAAGCTGGCCATGATGGCGGTGGGAGCGGAAAGCGATGTGGTGGAAGTCGGTTTTTTCAAGCCGGATATGCGAGATTCGGAAAAATTGGTAGCCGGGGACATTGGTTATATCGCCACTGGATTCAAGACCGTGAGTGATTGCCGGGTGGGCGATACAGTCACGCTTTCCGGCTTCAAATCCCAGGTGGAAAGTCTGCCTGGCTACAAGAAAGTAATTCCAATGGTCTATGCTTCTTTTTATCCGATTGAAGGCAATGATTACAATTTCATGCGCGACGCCCTGGAAAAGCTTAAGTTGAATGACGCAGCTTTTACCTTTGAACCGGAAAGCAATTTAGCTTTGGGCAGGGGTTTTCGCTGTGGATTTTTGGGTATGTTGCATCTTGAGATTATTCAATCACGACTGGAAAGAGAATTTGAAATCAGCCCGACAATAACCACGCCCAGTGTTGTTTATGAAATTCAATTCCGCGGCGGCAAAGAAACTGATGAACGGCTCAAAATATATTCCGCCACCGAAATGCCGGATCCGGCTACAATTGAAAAAATTTACGAGCCCTATGTAAAACTGGATATTATTTCTCCCAGCAGTTATCTGGGTTCGATTATGGAAGTGATGCGAAATACCCGGGCCGAGTATTCAAATACGGAATATATCGACGCGGAGAGGATGGTCTTGACTTTCGATTGTCCCTTGACGGATGTAATTACAAATATGCACGACGACTTAAAAAGTGCTTCATCGGGCTATGCTTCCATGAATTACGCCGTTACCGGTTATAAGCCTTATGATCTGGTAAAATTGGATATTATGGTGGCGGGAGAAAAAGTGGATGCTTTTTCACGTGTCGTGCCCAAAGAGAACGCTTTTGCGGAAGGTAAACGCACGGTGGAAAAACTCAAGGAATCAATTCATAAACAGAACTTTCAAATTGCTTTACAGGCGTCCATTGGGGGAAAGGTGATTGCTCGAGAAACGATCAAGGCTTTTCGTAAGGATGTTACGAGCGGATTGTATGGCGGAGATGTTACGCGAAAACGCAAGCTTTTGGAGAAACAGAAGAAAGGCAAGAAAAAAATGAAGAATATCGGCAGGGTTTCTATCCCATCTGAGGCCTTTTTGGCGGTTTTGAAAAAATAAGCCGGTTGTTTTTTAGTTGGAAATTTGTTAAAATGAGTTGGTAAACCAATTCGTTGTCATTACTCGCTCGGAAATATCCATCTGCGACGGATTATTTCTCTCGCTTCGTTCGACAATAAATCTATGCGTTCAAGAAAAGGGAATAAGAGAATTCAAAAAATCTGGCTGGTCATTTCAATTTTGGCCGTTTTGGCCATGATTGCTTTCACGATTGCGCCGCTTTTAACATATCGTTAAGAAAATGTCGCTTGAAAAAAACAAAAAAATTTCAATTATAACGAAAATCGTTGTGTTTTTAGGCACACTCGCCATCGCTTTCATTAGCGTGGCTATTTATAAGGAAACTGCGAAAAAAAGGCAAATTCAAAATCAGATCAATCAGCTGCAACAAGAAGCGGAAAAAATAAGCCGCGAAAACACGCTGACTCAAGACAAAATCGCTTATTTAGAAAGCAAGGATTTTCAAGAAAGGGAAGCAAAAGACAAGCTTAATCTGCAAAATCCGGATGAAAATGTCGTCGTGGTAAAACCGACAATCGCGAAAGATGAGAAGACGGAAGAAAAAACTTTTCTGGCAGCTCCGCCATTGCCGGAAAAAATACCAAATCCGCTAAAGTGGTGGGGTTATTTTTTCAAATATTAATTTTTTGTAACAGACAAATCAATGGGTGCGGATAAATCTAAATCTAAAGATTCCAATAAAAAAATTAAGATTACCACAGCCTTATATGCGGTTGCAATTTTAATTATTGCCTGCATCGTGCTGATGGGCGTTCTCATATATGGTTTTGGAATGGACAATCAAATAACTCAAAAATCAGCGCAGATTTTTCCTTATCCGGCGGCTGTGATTGATGGTGTGAATTTCATATCATTGAAAAGTGTGGAGACGAACCTGCGAGCCGTGAAACGTTTTTATGAAAATCAAGATTTTGGAAGCATCGGTTTGCAAGTTGATTTTACCACAGCTGACGGCCAAAAAAGATTAAAGGTGAAGGAGAAGGATTTGCTAGGGAAAATGATCGAAAACAGGATCATCGAAATTTTGGCGAACAAAAATGGGATAGTGCTGACCAAAGACTCAATTAACCAAGAAGTTGCTAAGCAGCTGGCGCAATATGGCAATCAGGAAGATTTGACAGACAAATTGCAGCGACTTTATGGCTGGACGATCAATGATTTTGAAGAAAAAATAGTTAAACCGGATATGTATAAAAACAGGCTGGCGGAAAAATTGAAGCAGACAGACCCTAGTATTATTCAGGCTAAGACGAAAATTGAACAGGCCGCGGCCGATTTAAAAGCCAAGAAAGATTTTGCCGACGTGGCCAAAAATTATTCAGATGGAGACAGCGCGAAAAACGGCGGAGAATTGGGCTGGTTCAGCGCCGATCAAATGCTGCCAGAGCTTTCCGTAGCCGCCTTTAATATGAAAAAGGACGATATTAGCGACGTTATTGAAAGTTCACTGGGTTATCACATCATCCAACTTGAGGATAAGAAAACCGAGAATAACGTTGACAAGGTCAGATTAAAACAAATTTTTGTGAGAACTAGGAGTTTTCCGGATTGGTTGCTGGAACAGGAAAAAAGTATTAAAATATACATACCGCTCAAAGACTTTTACTGGAATAAGGATGGCGGCAATATGGAATTTAAAAATAACGAGTTGAAGCAGTTTGAAGAGAATTTAGACAAAAATTCTCCAAATGACGCTTCTGTCTTGTTTTAATTTTGAAATAATAATTAATTTTTATTTAAAACTATGCCAAAACCAAGCGTAAATGCAGACCTTTGCATTGGATGCGGAACTTGCGAGTCTTTGTGTCCAAAGGTTTTTAAGATCGAAGACGGCAAATCGCATGTTATCGCAGAGGACTGCGGTGATTGTGATTGCCAGGAAACCGTGGATAGCTGTCCGGTCGGAGCGATATCGATGGAATAAAACAACCATTCAAGTGTACTGTATCTTAGATAAGCCTTGCTTCGTATTTTACTAGGCGGGCTTTTTAGGGGGTAATAAATAAATTTAAAAAAAATGGAAATGGAAAAAAACAAAGAAGATGTCCAAACGGAGTCTGTCGGGACAACGTCCCAAAAATCATCAAAAAAAATCTTTTTATTCGTAATAATCCTTGTGGTTATTCTCTCCTCGGGTTTTGGGGCAGTTTTTGGTTTTATGGCCGGTGAAATTTCTCAAAAGGTGTTCCCGAATATTTTTAAAAATACGGCCAATCTCCAAAATATATTTAGCGGTAATGCGAACACGAGTCGGGATATTATCAAACAGCAGATTGTAGAGGAAGATTCTGCTGTTATTGATGTTGTAGAAAAAAGTTCTCCAGCGGTTGTGAGTATTGTGATAAGCAAAAACTTATCGCAATTACAAGGATCGCTCAGTCCTTTTGATTTTCCTAGTTTTTTTGGCCTCCCACAACCGGGAGGAAACGGCCAGGATGGGACGCAAGGCGGAGGAAGCCAAGAACAGAAAATTGGCGGCGGAACCGGATTTTTCGTTTCTGCGGATGGCATGGTGGTGACCAATAAGCATGTCGTCGAAGACACTACGGCTGATTATACTGTCGTAACGAATGACGGTAAGGAATATCCGGCCAAGGTGCTTGCCAAAGATCCTGTAAATGACATTGCCCTAGTGAAAATTGAAGGCAATAATTTTCCAACACTGAAACTGGGAGACTCAACTTCCTTGAAAATTGGCCAAACTACCATTGCGATAGGAAATTCACTGGGCGAATTTTCTAACACAGTAAGTAAAGGAATTATTTCCGGATTGCAAAGAAGCTTAACTGCCGGAGGGGGTGTATCGGGTGGCTCTGAACAGTTAAGTAATATAATCCAGACCGACGCTGCCATAAATCCCGGAAATTCCGGCGGGCCATTGCTAGACATTAACGGGGATGTTATCGGCATCAACGTCGCCATGGCTCAAGGCGCCCAAAATATCGGTTTTGCGATTCCGATCAATCAAGTTAAAAAAGTCGTTGATCAGGTAAAAACTACGGGTAAAATATCCACCCCGTATCTGGGCGTCAGGTATATACCTATCGACAGTACGATTCAGAAAAGCAATAATCTGCCATATAATTACGGAGCGTTAATTTTACGCGGTCAGAAAATAACTGATTTTGCCGTTATTCCTGGCTCGCCAGCCGACAAGGCCGGAATCGTGGAAAATGACATAGTTCTGGAAATAAACGGCACAAAAATTGACGAAAAAAACAGCCTGGCCGACCTAATTGCTAAATATAATATCAATGATACCCTGACTCTGAAGGTCTGGGATAAGGGCAAAGAAAAAGACGTGCAAGTAATACTGGCCGAGCTGAAACAATAATTTCATGCTATGGATTTGAATAAATTCACAAACAAGAGTCAGGAGGCTTTGCGGCTGAGCCAAGAAATCGCGATTGCGAAGAGTCAGCCGCAAGTGGATGTTTTCCATCTGCTTTATGCTTTGCTGACCCAAGAAGATTCAATCGTACCGATTATTATCAAGAAACTGGAGTTGGATTTGGAAAAAATAAGGCTTGCAACAATGGATGCAATCGAAAAGTATCCGAAAATTTCCGAGCCTTCAATGAACCAGCTTTTTATCACTCCGGAAATGCTGATGGTTTTGAATGGAGCCGAACAGGAGGCCAAAAAGATCGACGATGAATATGTTTCGACTGAACATTTATTGCTATCCCTCTTAAACACAAAAACCAAAGCTAAAGCATTTTTTGAAAACAATAGCTTGAATTACGATAAAATTTTTAAAATCATGTCAGAAGTAAGGGGCTCGCAAAAAGTGGATTCTCCGGAACCGGAAAAAAAATTTCAGGTTTTGGAAAAATACACGATTGATCTGACTGAAATGGCTCGCGCCAAAAAGCTTGATCCGGTTATCGGGCGGGATGCGGAAATTCGCAGAGTCATGCAGGTCCTGAGCCGGCGGACAAAAAACAACCCGGTGCTTATCGGAGAAGCTGGCACGGGGAAGACAGCCGTCGCGGAAGGGCTGGCTCAGAGAATCGCGGATGGAGACGTGCCCGAAACATTGCGGGATAAAAAATTAATTTCTCTTGATTTGGGCGCGCTTCTGGCTGGCACAAAGTTTCGCGGGGAATTCGAAGAACGCTTAAAAGCTATAATCAATGAAATTGACCGCTCGGCAGGTAAATATATTTTGTTTATTGATGAGATTCATACGCTGGTGGGCGCTGGAGCCACAGAAGGCGCTATGGATGCCTCAAATATGCTAAAACCAGCCTTGGCCAGAGGCAAAATCAGGATGATTGGAGCTACGACTTCCAAAGAATACCAGCGCTACATTGAAAAAGACGCGGCCTTCGAAAGGCGATTTCAGCCGATCATAGTTGAGGAGCCGTCTTTGGATGATACAATCGCGATTTTACGCGGGCTTAAGGAGAAGTACGAGGTTCATCATGGAGTAAAAATAACTGATGGGGCGTTGCAGGAGGCCGTCAAATTGTCCAACCGCTATATTACCGATCGCTATCTGCCCGATAAGGCGGTGGATTTGATCGATGAGGCAACTTCCGCGCTACGCATGGAGATTGATTCAATGCCGGCAGAAATCGATTCGATGGAAAGATCGATCCGGCGGATGGAAATCGAAAAAAAGGCTATTGAAAAAGAAAAAGATGTTAATTCAAAAAAACGCGTGAAGGAATTGAATAAAAAATTAGCTGAAATGAAAGAATCTTTTTCTAAGATTTCTTTGCAATGGAAAACAGAAAAGGACTTAATTACTAATATCCGCAAACATTCGGCAGACATAGAAAATTTAAAATCCGAAGCGGACATTGCCGAGCGGAATTTAGATCTGGAAAAAGTAGCCGAGATTAGGTACGGAAAAATTCCAGAGTCAGAGAGAAAAATAAAGGGAGAAAAAAAGAAGCTGGATGCCATCCAAAGCAAAAATCCAATTCTAAAAGAAGAGGTTACCGAAGAGGATATCGCTGGGGTTGTTTCACGCTGGACAGGCATACCGGTTTCCAAAATGATGGAGTCCGAAGCGATCAAACTGGCAAATTTGGAAGAAGAATTAACGCGCCGGGTAGTCGGACAAAAAGAAGCTATCCATTCAGTGGCTAACGCGATTCGTCGCTCGCGCGCTGGGATTTCAGAACAGCAACGGCCAATCGGATCATTTATTTTTCTTGGACCGACCGGAGTTGGGAAAACGGAATTAGCCAAAGCTTTGTCAGCGGCGCTTTTTGATTCGGAACATTCAATGATTCGCGTAGACATGAGTGAATATATGGAAGCGCATTCTGCCGCTAAATTGATCGGTTCGCCTCCAGGCTATGTCGGCTATGAGGAGGGCGGGCAATTGACTGAATTGATCCGCCGTCGGCCGTATAGCGTCATGCTTTTTGATGAAATCGAAAAAGCTCATCCTCAGGTTTTCAATATCTTGCTGCAGATCTTGGATGAAGGACATCTGACTGATGCCAAAGGGCGCCGAGTCAATTTTAAAAATACCGTTATTATCATGACTTCCAATATTGGTTCAGACATAATTTATCGCAATGGCTTAGGATTCAAAGAGGAAAATACAAAGGAAATGATGGGAGAAAAAGAAATGCGCGAAAAAGTTTTAGGCGCCCTGCGGGAAAATTTCAAACCAGAGTTTTTGAATCGAGTCGATGAGATTATCATCTTTCATCCGTTAACAAAAGTGATGTTGGCAAAAATTGTCGATTTGCAGCTGGCTTTGGTGCAAAAAAGACTGGATGAAAAAAATATCAAGCTTGTCATGACGCAACAAGCTAAGAAATATTTAGCTGAAAAAGGCTTCGATCCTTCATATGGCGCCCGGCCGCTCAAGCGCGTAATCCAAAATGAAATTCTGGATGAACTGGCCCTGCGGATGATCGAAGGCAAAATCTGTGAAGGCGAAAAGGTCAAAATAACCGCCGAAAAAGGCAAAATTGTTTTTACTCAGTAAGAATGGTATAATCCATGGGTAATTTGTTGCTTGCTGCCAATGTTTTTGAAATCCCGTCCATTATTATTTAGTTTAGTTTTTTTTGCTAGTTTGGAAATAATTGTGATTAAAGCTCATTTTGTTTTTTTAATCGCGATATTTCTATTTTTAATGTCTCTCTATGAGGGCCGGAAAATTGGAGGCCGCTGGCTCTTTTCAGTTTTACCGGTTTTTTTTGTTTTGTCATCGGTTGCCCTGCTTTATTTGATTGGATTGGCTTATGAGCAGCAGATATTTATTGTTTTAGCCTCCATCATGTATTATTTTTCGCTTTTTAGCGCCTATCGTCTCGGCCGATATTCCGGAGACCAGACCGCGAAGGGCATGAATATGGCCGCGGCTTTCGCAACGATTTTTTTCACTTATTCCGGCGTTTATGGCTTGTATTTGAATTTTCTCGTACCCTTGTATTATTTGATGTTGGCGTATTTGCTGGTCACACTCCTGGTGAGTTTCCAGTATTTTGCGATTATAAAAAAGAATCAGCGTAAATTGGTGTGGATATACAGTTTTCTTCTGGCTCTGATCATGACAGAAATCGTTTGGACCATGAATTTTTGGCCATTCGGATACTTGACTACCGGCGTAATTGCGCTTATACTCTACTATGTTCTTTGGGACCTGACGCAGAGCTATTTTCTGAATCTCTTAAGCCACAAGCGAGTCGTGGCGAACGTGGTATTTTTTTCGGTCTTGGTTGTGATGGTCTTGTTGACTGCTAAATGGATTCCGGTGCTCTAAAATTCTCAGCAAGTTTATAAATGTTGAAATAAATGAAAAAAATAGTTTTTAAAAAAATACTTTTGATCGTTATGATAGTGTTCGTGGGCGGGCTGGGAGGCATTATTGCGGATCGCTACGTTTTTCCGTATTTGAGCTCAACGGATTATTTCATGAAACATGATTGGTTGAAAAAAGCATCAGAAGATGTCACAGTCATAAATAAAACCGAACAAGTTTTTGTGAAAGAAGAGACATCAATCACTAAAATATCCAATCAAACTTCGGCTTCAGTGGTCAGTATTATTTCCTATCCTCAAACGGACGCGAAAATTCCCGCAAGAAAGGGCGCGGCGAGCACTGGACCGACATATGGTAGCGGATTAATTGTGACCAGCGACGGCCTGGTTATGACTTATGCGGACGCGATCAATCTGGATAATTCTAAATATAAGGTGGTTTTGTATGATGGCAGCAGCTATGACGCGGAAATTTACGGAACGGACGCGTACAGCAATCTCGTTTTTTTGAAAATTAGCGCCGGGAATTTGTCCGCAGTTTCTCTTGGGAACTCGGACGATATTAAACCTGGTGAAAAAATAATCGCCATCGGCATCAATCCGGGAGATTTTTCTCATGTTTATTCCGCTGGTCTGATCAGTAATTTTAGCCCCACTTACAATTTAGCTGGGAAATCGATCTCATCCTCAGACAAACTGGAGGGCGTATTTGAAGCCGATTTAAATTCGGAAAAAAATTATATTGGCGGTCCGATCGTAGATTATACTGGGCAAGTAATTGGAGTAGTGGGAATGAATGCGGGCGACAACGCGCAGAAATTTTTCCAAATTCCATCAAACAAGGTCGCTAAAGTTATTGATCGGGCGATAAAAAAAGAGTTGGATAATGATCCTGCGCTGGGAATTTATTATATTTCGCTGACCAAGAGCTATTCCTTGGTAAATAATCTAAACATTGATCACGGAGCGTTGATTTATTCGCCATCGGGGCAGCCGGGATTGGCCATAATATCAGGCTCAGCCGGGCAAAAAGCCGGGTTGCAAATCAATGATATAATCACCAAAATAAATGATCAAGAAATTAACATTGACCATACATTGCCTGATTTGCTGTATCAATATAAAAAAGGTGATTTGATTGAGCTGACTGTTTTGCGCAGCGGCCAAGAAATAAAAATCCCGGTGCAATTGTAAAATAATTCGGAAAAAATAAAGACGTTCCGGCGTCTTTTTAGTTGCGCCAGTGGAGTATCATGGCGCTTTTTTTATTGCCTAAATTGCAGTAATATTAGAAATTTTAAAATAACTTTTACGTTTTGTATTCAGGGCTTGACAAAAAATCAATCTGGTGTTATCATTTCATGTTTGGATAAATTTAGTTATAAAAAGACTAAAGTAAGCCGATAATAAGCCTCAAATATGAACACAAGCCAATCAGAAACAATTGAACAAGTCTATAATCAATCTTTTGCCGGCTATCAATCCGGAATAAATTGGCGCGACATTTTTTACCAATCCGCCATCGTTTTGTCGGGCGGAGCTTTGATATTCCTGATTATTTTGCTTAAATCAAAAACATCCGTTGAATTTCAGGTCGAGCCATATTTCTTTTCTTACGCTATTTTCGTGACCACCTTTCTTTTGTCAAGAATCATCACTTCCATGTTTTATAAAAGCTCGCTCAAGACACTGGTCGCAGAAAATAGTAGCGGACAAGCACAGCTTGATGATTATGAACCAAAGGTTGCGTTTGTAATCCCATGCAAAAACGAGGAGCAGGACATCGGTGATTCAGTCATCCAGTGCTATAAAATAAAATATCCAAAAGACAAGATTGAAGTTATTGTAGTTAATGATGGAAGCACTGATCGGACCATGCTGATATTGCGTGAATTGCAAAAATATTATCCAACTCTGACGGTGATTGATTGGCCGGAAAATCAGGGCAAAAGGTGGGGCATGGCGGCGGGCTTTCAAGTTTCTGACGCCGAAATCATAATCCAGCTCGACTCGGACAGCAGTTTGGATCCGGATTCATTTCAGGAATTGATCGCGCCCTTCAAAAATCCGGAAATATCGGCGGTATGTGCGCATGGCATACCTAAAAACGCCGACAAAAATATTTTGACCAAAATGCAAACCGCCTATTATTTTATGTCCTTTCGAATTCTCAAGGCGGCAGAGTCAACCTTTAATACTGTTTTCTGCTGCAGCGGATGTTGTTCAGCTTATCGCAAGAGTGACGTTATGCCGGTCATTTACAGCTGGCTGGGCGAAAGCTTTCTGGGCTTGCCGGTAACTTGGGGCGATGATCGGGCGCTGACCAGCCACCTGTTAAAAGCAGGAAAGAAAACCGTCTATACCAGTGACGCAATCGCCTATACTATTGTTCCGGAAAGATGGAAAATTTTATTGCGTCAGCAATTGCGTTGGAAAAAATCCTGGATCATCAACTCGATTTTTACCAGCCGGTTTATTACAAAAAAACAGCCGTTTGTAGCTTTCTTTTATTACTTGCCGCTGGTGATTATATCTTTTCTAACGCCAATCATGACCTTTCGCGCGCTGATTTTTATTCCGTTTACCAAGGGGACGCTCCCGCTTTATCACATCGCCGGTGTACTTTTGATTACGGCGATCATGGTGATCTACTATAAATATTTGGATGCGAAAAACAAATATTGGCCGTATCTCTTTCTTTGGTCACTGGTGAATTTATTTGTCCTTTCCTTTGTCATTGTATGGGCGGCCGTTCGTATTCAGGACCGCGGATGGGGGACAAGGTAAGTTAAAAGTTTAAAAGGCAAAGCTAAAAGTTCGAAGTTAAAAGTTGAATTTATGCACAATTTTAATCTAAAAATGATAAAAATTATCCTAGTCATACTGATGCTGGCAGTTGTTTTTGTGATGGTCAAAGGGATAGGCTTGCTAAAAAACAATTATTACTGGCGGACTCCCTACTTTGTCATGCAATACGACTTTATAAAGGATAAAATCGCTTTTGCTAATTACATGAACGGAGGCATTAGTGATTGGTTCAGGTCTTCGAAAAATATAAGCTCTTCTCAAGCAAGCCAAGAAGAAACAGCTAAATCAATCCCAGTCTTGCTTTATCATGGAGTTATGAAAGATCCTAATTGGAAACTGGATGATGTCAATATAAGTCTGGAGGATTTTCGCCAGCAGATGTTTGCGCTTAAAAAAGCCGGATATCAGACAATAACGCTTGAGGAATATCTTGACTTCATGAATGGAAAAAGGGCATTACCAGCAAAATCATTCATGCTGACTTTTGACGATGGTCGCAAAGATAGTTTTTATCCAGTTGATCCTATATTAAAAGTGTTGGGCTATACAGCAGTGATGAATGTCATAACCGGAAGGTCGCTAGGGCAGGAGAATGAGAAGGGAAGCTTTCATCTTTCACAGATTGAATTGCAAAAAATGACAGAAAGCGGAAGATGGGAAATGGCGTCACATACAGAGAACGGTCACGATTATGAAAAAATTAGTCCCAGTGATAATGCCGGGCATTTTCTAAGTGATAAATTGTGGCTAGCTTCGGAAAACCGAATGGAAACTGATACAGAATATTTTGATCGCGTGAGCAAGGATCTGGCGGCTTCAAAAGCTGATATTCAAAAAAAATTAGGTGTCAAGGCGTTAGCCTTCGCCTATCCTTTCGGCGATTTCGGCCAGGAATCATCTAATTATCCTGACAGCCAAAATATTCTGCCGGGCATATTGCGAAAAATATTTCCTGTAACTTTTTATCAGACGCGAGGCAGTGAATTTTTAAATAACTATCAAGGCGATCCTTTTATGACCCGGCGCATTGATATGAAGTCAGAAATCAATGTTTTTTCAGATGCCAGCGCCAAAAACCTAGTCAATCTACTTAATAACGATATGGAAAAATCACTTGACTACACTGACAATTTTGAAAAAAATAACGGTTGGCTTCAGGGTTGGGGTACGCTGGCTTTTAGCAAAAACAGAATGACTATCAGTGATTCACCGACCGATGATAGTGGCATGACCTTTTTAGGCGGGACATATTTATGGAAGGACTATTTTTTCCAAGTGCGAGCTTCCTTGCCCAAAGGAGGAGCTTTTGCTCTAGCTGCAAGATATCAGAACGAAGATAATTATGCGGCTTGCGATTTCACCGATATTCATGTTGCATTTGCTCAGCGCGCCGGAAACAAGGATGAACCAGATAAAGAACAACTGATGCAAACGAATTTAACCAATGGGCGCATAGCGGATATTGGAATTTCCGTCCAAGGTGATAAAGCAACCTGTTATCTTGATGGCAAGCCAGTGACTTCTGGCGTAATTGAAACCGGCCTGGAGAATGGCGGCATCGGCATTAAGATGTGGGACATTAATCAAATGAAAGGAAGTTCTCTGATTGTCAGTGATTTGAAAGTCATGGCTGCTCTTCCTGCTGTCCAAAAGTAAAAAAATTAACATCATTTGCAATCGATGTATAATTAGAGGCACAAAATAAAATTATGAAACATCGAAATAATATAATCTATTTCGCATCAGCAATCATTATTCTTCTGTTGGCCACTGCTTTAGTTGTGTGGCAAAAAAAGAAAAATGAAACGTTTAGTTTTGTTTCTAATCCGGACCAAGCGGGCGTTCTGCAGGAAGCCGGTTCGTTGAAGGAAAGCAAAAGCCCCGACTGGTGGCTGGATTCGGGTGGAATCATGAATATCGGGCAGCAGGAGTTTAGCACGAATATCGGAGCTCTGTCGGAAGACAACAAATGGCGCAAGCTTTATAACAAAAATAATCCTAAAGATACTGATGAAGGATTTTTTCCGCAGAATATTTTTCGGTTAGTCACTAAAAATCAGTGGCAGAATCTGACCCAGCAAGTTTATTTCAACATAGACAAAACTAATCTGAGCCAGAGCGAAAACAGATTTGAAGCTAATGGAGTTTTACTTTTTAACCGCTATCAGGATGGAAGTAACTTATACTACACCGGTGTGCGGGTCGACGGAGACGCGGTTATCAAGAAAAAAATTGATGGTAAATATTATACTCTGAAAGAAACGCCCTTCTTGACAATAAATAAAAAGTATGATAGGGTGGATAATCCTAATCTAATCCCGATCAACACTTGGATAGGCATCAGAAGCGAAATAACCAATATCGGGAACAATACGGCATATATAAAGCTTTATGTGGATTGGGAACAAAAAGGCAATTGGCAACTATTGCTAGAAGCAAAAGACAGAGGAAACGCGTATGGCCAAGCGCCATTTTTACAAGCAGGCCACGCGGGAATCCGGACGGATTTTATGGATGTAAAGTTTAAAAATTACAGCATTAAAGAAAATTGATAGATTTTGTATATTAGTTTTTAAGATCTTTGATAAACAGTCTGCAAGAAGTAACAGACGATTATATAAAATAGGCAAGGAGAGACGTTAATCTAAAAACATTCTTCAAACAAGGAGGAGAAGATGAAAAAGATTTTAGGCATATGGATTGCTGCAATGCTTTTCTGTTGCGTGCTGTATTCCGGATCAGCAATAGCTGGTCAGTTGGATAGGGCTGTTGTTATGATCTCAGTTGACGACGGCTTGGCATCAGTATACTCGCAGGTGTACCCGATACTCATCAAGAAATACGGATTGCCCTTCATGGCCTGCATCCCGACGGGTTACATTGATATGGATAGCGATCATGTTACATCGGATCAGGTTGTGGAAATGGGTCTCAACGGCGTCGGTATGTGCAACCATGGCGATATGCATCTTGATCCAATAGGGAATAAATATTCTCTGATAGCGAAAGACCTTAAGACTTCACAGACCAAGTGGAAAAAGCTTGGATTTCCCAGTGTTTCCGTTTTTGCCTATCCTTTCGGCACAAAAAACGATGATGTAGTGAAAGCGGCAAAGGCTGCCAAGCTAACCATCGGCAGAGGATCTTATGATGATATGGATCAATTTAATTATCCCAACACCTTTGATCAATGGTGGATCGAGTCATTGAGCTACCGAACTGGCACAAAAATAAACCCCTCAAAGACAAGCAATGCAGATCAGATGAAAAAGTATATTGATGGGGCAGTCGAGAACAAAGCGGCCCTCAGTATTGTCTTGCATGGCGTTTATCCCGGTGCAGATGGGGAATACGAGCTTGATTCCGGAGAACTCGACGAAACTGCCGCATATCTAAGTGCATTAAGAGCGGCCGGAATAATTGATGTGGAGCTAATCGACATGGGAGTGAAAAATCTCCAGCTCCACAGTAATTAACAGGATTAACAAACCGGACTGGCGAGGGAAACTTTCCTCGCCAGCTCCAAAGAATTTCTTTACGGAATTCTTTTTTTATTGTCAAAATCTAATGTTTATTATTAAGTTTGCTAATTTATGAATTTTAGGTCGTATTACCCAAGAGGCTTGACAAGAAATCGGTATCGTAGTATACTGGATAGTTAACTAATAAAGCCCTTATTTGGGCGTAAAGATATGGGAAATATGCTAAAATCAAAGAGTTTTTGGATCGTAGCGATCGTTGTAATTGCCGGTGTTTTGTATGGGTATACAAATTCCGGAAAAAGCTATGTTGGTGAGACTGATATTCTGGTTTTGCCGAAAAGCGACTGGATAGTGCGTAATGTCGAACAGATAATCGGGGATGCGCAAGAAATTCCGCGCTCTTTGAAGTTCTACGATATTTTGCTCGCAAAAAACAGCGACATCGAAGATCAGTTTGCGAATCTGCCGGATGCCCAGCGTAAAGCTGGTTGGGGTTCAATTTTGCGGGTTGAACAAAAAAAGAAAAGCGGAGTTTTGAGCGTTGAAATTTCCAGCCCAAGCCAGTTGCAAGCTTCACTTTTATCTCAGCAAACCGCCAAAGACATCGCGGTTGTTATCAGCCGGTATTATAATATTACAACCGATCTGGACATCCGTCTGATTGATGGGCCGATTGTGGCGCAAACAGGACGGCCATTCACCTCCGGATTGCTGGCTGTGAGTATAATCTTAGGAATTATCGCCGGTATTATTGCGTATTTAATATTTGGTTATAAAAAAGAATCTTTCGTAATGCCAAAATCAAAAATAACCTTTCCTGCATATAGCGCGGGCAAAACACCAGAAAAAGTTGAGTTTAGGGCTGAGGCAAAAACCAAGACAGAACAGATTATTTTTCCTCAACCGGCAGTTAAAAAAGAAGCTCCGGTAGAAAGTGAGAAGAAAGCATTTGCTCCGGAAAATCTGCCCGTTGGCAGTGATTTTGTGATAAGCTCGCTGAAAAGGGCGGAGAAAGCTTCTGCAAAAGCAGAGGAAACAGCTGACCTTAAGACCCATGAAGCCACCGAAGAAGAAATTAGGGCCAGACTAAACAAGCTTTTGGGTGGGAAAATGTAGCACTATGTATAAATGGCAAAAATTTACTCAAAAAAATTCTGGATAATCTTTTGGTCCGTATCCGCGATTTTGCTGGTGGCGTTTTATTTAGCTTTGAATACTCAGGAAAAGACTTTTTTGATACTTTTCCAAAACAATATGGAAATCCGCCCCGGGGGCGGATTTATTGGTTCATTTGGAATACTTAAGATAAAAAACTGGGAAATTGAAGATATGCAGGTTTATGATTCAGGAAATTTTGACAAAAATGTGCCGAACACGGTGCCGGCGCCGTATCCGATGGCGGAAATATTGCATATCAACTCGCTCCAATTGCGTGATTCCAATTTTTCCCCGGATTTTCCCAGTGACGCCATAGCAGCTGAAAAATTCTATTCTATGGGGCACGGGCAGGAAAAGCTCGATGGCGTTTTTGGAGTCACGGCCAATGTCCTCATCTCTTTTTTAAAAGCGACTGGGCCCGTGGAAATTCCGGGCTATCCGGGAACCTATGCGGATGAAAATGCCGTTTTAGCCTTGGAATATCAAGTGGAAAAAGCCTTTGATGAACAAGGGATTGCTCGCGATGATCGCAAGGATGTGATGAATGAGTTGGCGAAAGTAATTTTGCAGAAAGTAGAAAAATTAAGTCTGTCACAAAAAATTGAATTAGCCAAAATCATTTTTGAAGATTTGAATAAAAAAGATATTCAGTTGTATTTTCGCAGTCCCATGTTACAATCAAAAACTGAACTATCCGGTTGGGCGGGTAAAGTTGATCAAACTTGGAATAAAGACTATGTCATGGCAGTGGACGCCAATCTGGGCGCTTGGAAAACAGACCGGGTCATAAAACGCTCGCTGGATTATTCCGTCGATCTTTCAGGCGCTGTTCCGAGGGCGGTTTTAAAAATAACCTACAACCACACGGCGACGCAGAGAGATTTTATGACCAAGGATTATATCGATTTTCTGCGCGTGTATGTGCCGGACGGCTGCGAACTTGTGAGTCAAATCAATGCAGACAAACCAGTTTTCGGTTCAGAGTTAGGCAAAAAATATTTTGGGTTTTTGATTTATGTCCCACTGGGGCAATCAAAAACGGTGGAAATCAATTATACTTTGCCAAAAGACCTGGCCGAAAATTATAATCTGAAAATTCAAAAACAAGCCGGTTTGAATGACGTGCCGGTAGCGGTGCATGTGGCCGACAAAAACGGGCAGAAAACCGACTCCAATCTTGTATTAAATTCTGATATAGTTTTAAATAGGTAAAAGGGGAGACACGAGGGTTCATTAAAAAGAAAGGGGCATGTGATGAAAATAGAAAAAGTCATATTGGTTTTAGGCGCGGGAGCATTAGAAAATGGTTACATTTACGATTCCAAATTGCCGGGCGTATTTATTTGGCCCTGGGGTCCGAAATGGAAAAAATTTCTCAGTGCTAAGGGTGTGCTATTTCAGCCATTGAACCAGTTGAAATGTGAAACACTAGCCACTCTTGGAAAAGTCGCCGAGGTTTATCAGCAAGAGAGTGACTGTATTATTTTTATCACAGAAAGTTTTGCTCCGGAACGTGAAACCGCCGGGCTGAAACAGATCGGCGAAATGATGAAAGAGTTTCTCATTCAAAGGGGTGTACCTCCGGAGAAAATAGTCATCAGTGCGGAAACTTCTGTGGAAACGAGGGGTAAAGTCGAAAGCTTTTTTGCCTATCTTGAAAAATATAAGGATACCGGCTTTAAAGTTTTTCTCCCGGTTCCAAAATATTATAAAAAACGGGCAATGGGCAGGATAAAAGCTCAATCAGATAAAGCTGAAGTGATGGTAAGTGTAGAATACCGAAAGGTAAAAGTTCCTTTTAGGTGTTTGTTTAGCGAATATTCTTTTAATCTCTTAGTGGAACCGATAAAAGGAATGAAGTCGGAAGAAAGGCTGGATAAATACGAAAAAGAAGAAAGAAAGGCCAGAGAAAATCATAAAATCAAAAAATGAAGGAGGTGAAAGGAAGTGTCAGGAGAACCAGAAGAGACAAAAGAAAGACGGAAGGAGTTTGAAGAAGAAATAACAAAAGATGCACTTCAAAATCTCAAGCAAATTGTAAAAGCAGAACTTACAACAACATTGTATACTCATTCCGGGATTCTTGAGAGAAGTGTCAAGTCTGTAAAATGGGAAGAGAGACATATTTTTAACAGGATTGTCCTGGATCTCATGGAGGAATCTCTCAAGGAGCTACAGGAACGATATTCTAAAAATTGATAATCGAGCGTGATATAGTGTGGGCGGGCTGAAAGGAACCGCCCTTTTATTTTAGCCAAAAATATATTATGATGGTAGTGCGTTAAAAAATTAACGAAAAATCCATGATTGAAGGCGTTAAAATAACCAAAATCAATAAATTTGAAGATGAGCGGGGGTATCTGGCTGAGTTTTTTCGGAGTGACGAGATTGAATATAAGCCAGAAATGGCATATCTGAGTTTTACTAAGCCAGGCGTGGTGCGTGGGCCGCATGAACATGAAAATCAAGCTGACTTCTTTGTGTTTGCTGGGCCAGGGGACTTCGAATTGTATTTGTGGGACAGGCGGGAAAATAACGCGACCAATGGGGAATATTTCAAGGAAGTTTTTGGCGAGTCTAATCCAGCTTCAATTATTGTTCCGCCGGGGGTCGTCCATGGCTATAAATGCATTTCAGAGAAAGATGCTCTGTCAATAAATTTGCCGGATAAACTATATAGAGGCGAAAACAAAAAAGAAGAAGTTGACGAGATCAGGTGGGAACAGGACCCAAATTCACCCTATAAAATAATCTAAAAAAAAACAGTATCCTTAAATACTGGAGTATTTAAGGATAGTTTATAAAAAATAAAATTTTATGAAACTATTAGTTACCGGTGGGGCCGGGTTTATCGGATCGAATTTTATACATTATATTCTCAAAAAATATCCTGCCCGCAATGCTTCGCATAGCGATGCAGGCGGGCCAGATTACAAAATTATCAATCTGGATCTTTTGACCTATGCCGGAAATTTGGAAAATCTAAAAGATCTAGAAAATAATCCGAATTATAAATTTGTGAAAGGGGATATTGCGGATCCGGAAGCTATTAATGAGTTAGTAAAAGATGTTGATATCATAGTAAATTTTGCTGCCGAATCCCATGTGGACCGTTCAATTTTGGACGCCAAAGATTTTATCCGGACAAATATTCTTGGTACGCATGTTTTGCTCGAGGCGGCCAAAAATAATGGCCACGTCCGATTCCATCATGTTTCTACGGACGAGGTTTATGGCTCTCTCGGGCCAAATGACGCGCCGTTTAATGAGAGTACTCCCTATGATCCCCGAAGCCCATACAGCGCTTCCAAAGCCGCCTCTGACCATCTGGTGCGTGCCTATTTTCACACTTTTAATCTTCCAATAACAATTTCCAATTGTTCGAATAATTATGGCCCATACCAATTTCCGGAAAAATTAATCCCGCTTTTTGTGACTAACTTAATTGAGGGCAAAAAAATTCCGCTGTATGGCGACGGCATGAATATAAGGGATTGGCTGTATGTCGAAGACCATTGCGCAGCAATCGATCTCATAATCCACCAAGGAAAAATCGGGGAAACATATTGTGTGGGAGGCAATTCGGAAAAAACCAACAAAGAAATTACGTATAAAATTTTGGAGTTGATGGGCAAGGACAAAAGTTCGATTGAATTTGTGAAGGACCGTCCTGGGCATGACAGGCGCTATGCCATTGATTTTTCCAAAATTAAAAATGAATTAGGTTGGGAGCCGAGCGTCAGTTTTGAAGAAGGTTTGCAAAAAACAATTGAGTGGTACAAAAATAATGAGTCATGGTGGAAAAACATCAAAAGCGGAGAATATCAAGAGTATTATAAAAAACAATATAAGCAATAATTATTTGCTCCCATAATCCAGTTTATGGGAGTGTTTCAAAAATGAAAAAAAGTATAATTTTAATTATAGGAGCAAAAGGCATGCTTGGGCAGGAGTTGATTAGAGTCTTCAAAAAAGACAAAGCCTATGAAGTTTTTGGCTGGGACCGGGATGAAATTGATATTACCAAAGAAAAAGAAGCGGGCGCGAAAATCAAAAAGCTGAAACCGGCGATTATAATCAATTCGGCGGCATATAACGCTGTGGACAAAGCCGAAGAAAAAAAAGAATTTGCAATTGCCAAAAAAATAAACGGTTTGGCGCCTGGCTATCTCGCCAAAATTGCCAAAAAAATCGGCGCGACTCTGGTGCATTATTCCAGCGATTATGTTTTTAATGGCGAACCGCAAATAAATTTTGAGCCGGCCGGCTGTACAGGTAGCTGTGAGGGCTGTGGATTGCATCAAAATTTTGTGCCAAAAATCGGTTTTGACGAAAATGACAAACCAAAACCCATATCCAATTATGGAAAATCAAAACTTCTGGGCGAAAAAGAAGTAGCAAAAAATACTAAAAAATACTACATCATCCGGCTTTCAAAATTATTTGGAAAACCGGCCAAGACAGAAAGCGCCAAGAAAAGTTTTTTTGATGTAATGCTGGAGGCTGGCAAAAAACATAAAACTGTCAAAGTGGTGGATGAAGAAACCAGCTGTTTTACTTATGCGCCGGATTTGGCTAAAAAAACCAAAGAAATTATCGAATCTAAAAAGCCTTTTGGAATTTATCACGTTGTGAATAGCGACCCTTGCACTTGGTACGAGGCAGTTGTAGAATTGTATCGTCAGGCGAAAATAAAGGCCAAAGTTGTTCCAGTTGCATCTGCTGAATTTCCACGACCAGCCAAAAGACCTCCATATTCAGTTTTACTCAATACAAAATTAAATCCATTGCGAAGCTATAAAGAGGCGTTGAAAGAATATTTACATGGAAAAAAAGAAGAATAAAAAGCAATTATTTGAAGGCAAAATTCAAGGTTGCCAACAATATAAATGTGGATGCTCTTGTTGTGATGAAGATCAGGTAGAGGAATGGGCAAACGAATATTTTTTATTTCATGAACCAATTAAAGAAAATTTAATTGCGCATGGCGTGAAAATGATTTTTAATGGGGATCGCGTTGAATTTAAAAACTGTTCTACTGGGACTGAGTGTAAATTTATAAAATATTCGTTGAATAAAGATCGCGATGCTCGGCCAATCGATTGCAAGATATATCCATATTGTGTTGACTGGAATAAAATTGATTTTAATAACAAAGTTGTAAATTTATATTATTGGGACAATGATTGTCCGCTTGTAAAGAATAAAAAGATCCCAGAGAAATTTAAGAAGGAGGTGGTTGACATTATAAAAAGAGATTTTGCAGTTCTATTTTACGGGGCAATTTTTGATGTAAATTTTATAAATAAAGTAATATAGAAAAAATGAAAGGAATAATTCTTTCCGGAGGAACGGCGACTCGTCTTTTTCCTCTCACCGCTACAACATCCAAGCAATTACTTCCGGTTTATGATCGGCAGATGATTTTTTATCCTTTGAACACCCTGATCAAAGCCGGCATCAAGGATATTTTGGTGATTGTCGCGCCGGACCATAGCGGACAATATTTGAATCTTCTGGGATCAATTTTCAAAAATCACGGCATCCATCTTTATTTTGAAGTGCAAAAACTGCCTAAAGGGCTGGCGGATGCTTTCATTATGGGCGAGTCTTTTATTGATGAAAATAACGTCGCGATGGTTTTGGGGGATAATATTTTTGAAGATGACTTATCAGAATCCATAAAAAACTTTAAATCGGGCGGACGGGTATTTGCCAAAAAAGTTGCTGATCCGGAGCGGTTCGGCGTGGTTAAATTTGATGATAATAATAAAGCTTTACAGATTATTGAAAAACCGAAGGAATGGATCAGTGACTATGCGGTGACCGGACTATATGTTTATGACAATAGAGTGGTTAATATTGCCAAAAATATTATGCCGTCAGACCGCGGCGAGATTGAAATTACTTCGATTAACAATCATTATCTGGAACTGGGGGAATTGGACGTGAAAATAATTGAGGGTGATTGGTTGGATGCGGGCACATTTGATTCACTTCTGGAAGCAAGCAGTATTGTTAAAGAAAAAAAATTGTACAAAAATTTTGACCCACTGATTGATAAAGCCATCGCGGAATTCAATGAGGAATTGAAAGCGATCGCGAAGAAAAAACTTTTATAAATTTAAAATATACAAATATGCCGCAAAAAATCAAAAAAGCCATCATTGCTGTCGCTGGCTCGGGCACCAGATTGTTGCCAGCCACCAAATCCATGCCTAAAGAAATGTTGCCGATTGTGGACACGCCGATTATCCA
>Ga0209048_10000781_pt1 | contig 33792 bp, 32 predicted proteins | sample FrelakmetCRP12CR_FD_187146 | JGI IMG/M metagenome (GOLD analysis project Ga0209048, IMG submission 187146) | Freshwater lake sediment microbial communities from the University of Notre Dame, USA, for methane emissions studies - CRP12 CR (SPAdes)... | ecosystem: Environmental > Aquatic >...
CTCGTGAGCCGGTCCTCGTGAGCCGGTCCTCGTGAGCACGGTCCTGGGGGAGTCCCCGGCGAGCGTGCTCGCGATCTACGCGCACCCCGACGACCCCGAGATCTCGGCTGGAGGGAGCCTGGCCCGTTGGGCCGCCGACGGTGCCGACGTGTGGCTCTTGATCACGACGCGCGGCGACAAGGGCACCGCCGATCCCGATGCCGACCTCGATGCGCTCGCGCGCCGACGGGCGGGCGAGACCGCGGCAGCAGTCGAGCGGCTCGGACTCGCGGGGCACTTCCACCTCGAATACGACGACGGCGAGCTCGCCGACGACGTCGCGCTGCGAGCCCAGCTGGTCCGCTACGTGCGTGAGCTGACTCCCGAGGTCGTGCTCTGCCCCGACCCCACCGCGGTGTTCTTCGGCGACACGTATTTCAATCATCGCGATCACCGCGTCACGGGTTGGGCATCGCTCGACGCCGTCGCGCCGTCGGCGGGGAACCCCCACTACTTTCCCGAGCACCGCGCGCAAGGCCTGGGTGTTCACCACGTCGAATCGGTGCTCCTGTCGGGAACGCTGGAGCCGAACTGTTGGGTCGACATCACCGACACGCTCGAAGCCAAGATCGATGCACTGTTCTGTCACGCGAGCCAGCTCACGGACCCGAGCTCATCGATGGCCGGCGACTGGTTTCGCGACTTCCTACGCCAGAGCGCAGAGGAGGCCGGACGGGCTGCCGGGGTGCGCTACGCGGAGGCGTTCCGGCGGATCAGCCTCGGCGGGTCTTGACCCGCCACTCGGCCATGGCGCGCAGCACGAGCACGGCGACGATGCCGACGCCACCGGCAGCGATGGTCGACCCGAGAACCGTGCCGAGGAGCTTCGCCCCTTGGCAGTCACCGGTGCAGCCCACATCCGCGAGGCCGTAGCCGATGATCCCGCCGAAGACTCCGGCGATGACAACGCTGGCGAACGCGAGGAGATACGCCGTTCGCGTCGGCATCTGCGGGGGTGCCTCTCGCGATACGGGGACGCTCCCGTCGCTGGTGTCGTCGCCGGCTCGGGGGTGGGGCGTCGCCGGCTGCTCGTCGGGTTCGGGCACGCCTCGATCGTACGGCGACTGGCGACCGGTAGGCTTGTTCAAGTGCGGGAATGGCTCGTGGCTGGCGCGCTCGTCGAGGCGCCCGCCGGAGTGCTGCTCGTCCGCAACCGCCGTCGTGGCGGGGCGAGCGATTGGAGCACGCCCGGCGGGGTGATCGATGCCACCGACGCATCACTCCTGGCCGGTCTCACCCGTGAGGTCGAGGAAGAGACCGGCCTGCGTGTCACAAGCTGGGAGGGACCGATCTACGAAGTGCGCGCCGTCGCGGCCGACCTGGGGTGGTCGCTGCGGGTGGAGGTGCATCGGGCCTTGCGCTACGAGGGTGACCTGCGGGTCGAGGACCCCGACGGCATCGTGGTCGAGGCTGCGTTCCTCCCCCCGAGCGAGTGCACGCTGCGCCTCGCGCCGGGCGCGCCCTGGGTGCATGAGCCGCTGTCAGAGTGGTTGGGGAACCCGTGGGGGCCGGACGCGGCGCGGGGGTTCCACTACGAAGTGCGCGGTACGCAACGAGAGAAGCTCGACGTGCGTCGGGCCGACTCGTGAGGACCCGGCCAAGCACCGAGGCACGCCGCGAGCCCTCGGAGCCGGCGATCCTGCACGTGGACCTGGACGCGTTCTTCGCGTCGGTCGAACAGCTCGCCGACCCTTCGTTGCGGGGAAGACCGGTCGTCGTCGGTGGGCTTGGGCCGCGGGGTGTCGTCGCCGCGGCCAGCTACGAGGCCCGGCGCTTCGGCGTGTACTCAGCCACGCCGATGGCTCGGGCGCGACGGGCGTGCCCGGACGCCGTGTTCTTGGCCCCGCGGTTCGACGTGTACGCGGCCGCGAGCGCCCAGGTGATGGGGATCCTCGAGTCGGTCACGCCCCTGGTCGAGCCGATCTCGATGGACGAGGCGTTTCTCGACGTCAGTGGGGCGCGGCGTCTCTCGGGGAGTGGGCCTGAGATCGCGTCGACACTTCGGACTCGGGTCCGTGCCGAGACCGGTCTCACCGCATCGGTCGGCGTCGCCACCACCAAGATTCTGGCCAAGATCGCGAGCGACGATGCCAAGCCGGACGGGCTGCGCGTCGTCGCGGTCGGTGGCGAGCTCGAGTACCTCCACCCGCTCCCGGTCACGCGTCTGTGGGGTGTCGGCCCCGCGACACGGCAGCGGTTGGCCCGCTACGGGGTGCGCACGATCGGCGATCTCGCCGCGCTGGCGGAGACGACGCTGGTGAGCGCGCTCGGAGTCGCTCAGGGGCATCACCTCCACGCGCTCGCATGGAACCGCGACGATCGCAGCGTTGCGCCGGGTCGGCAGGTGAAGTCGATCGGCCACGAAGAGACGTTCCCCACCGACGTCGTCGATCGGGCGGTGCTCGAGCACGAGATTCTGCGCCTCGGCGACAAGGTGGCCGAACGACTCCGACGCGCGGGTCGTCGGGCGCGCACCGTCCAGCTCAAGCTCCGCTTTGCGGACTTCTCGACGATCACTCGGTCGCGTACCCTCAACGAGCCGACGGATCTCGCGCGTGAGCTGGCGCGCACGGCCACCATGCTCCTGGGCGCAGTCGATCTCGGCGACGGCGTTCGCCTCCTCGGGGTGTCGGCCCAGCAGCTCGATGCGGCCGACGCCATCCAGGGCACCCTGTCGTTCGGCGAAACAGAAGGGCTGGGCGCGCGCGGCGATCGAGAAGCCCGGGGGCGCCTCGAACGCTCGGTCGACGCGGTGCGTGCCCGCTTCGGCGCTGATGCCGTGGTCGTCGCTCGATTCGCTCAGCCATCGTCACTCGAGGAACCGTGACGCTCCGGATCGGATTCGTCGGCTGCGGGCACATCGCGTCGGTGCACTCCCTCGCGATCGGTGCCCTCGGCGCCGCGGGGATCGTCGACGCCCGCGTCGTCGCGGCGTACGACGCCGACACCGAGCGCGCCACGCGACTCGCGGCTCCCCACGACGCGACTGTCGCCGACGAGGTCGAGTCGCTGCTCGACGCGTGCGAGGTGGTCTGGGTGTGCACCTGGACGGCCGCGCACCTCCCCGTCGTGCGGGCAGCCGTCGAACGCGGCCGATCGGTGTTCTGCGAGAAGCCTCTCGCGCCGAATCTCGCCGAGTGCGAAGAGGTCGCCGCGCTGCTCCAACAGGTGCCGCACCAGGTCGGGCTGGTGCTCCGCCACGCGCCCGTGTTCCGCGCGCTCGCCGAAGCGGTGCACTCCGGCCGCTTCGGCCCACCCCTCGCCACCGTCTTTCGGGACGACCAGTACTTCCCGAACCAGGGCATGTATCGCTCCCAGTGGCGTGGCGACGCCTCACTCGCCGGGGGTGGCACCCTCATCGAGCACTCGATCCACGATGTCGACGTGTTGGCCTGGGTCCTGGGTGATCCTTCAGAGGTGTCGGCACGCGTCGCGAACCGATTCGGGCACCCTGGGATCGACGACATCGCCGACGTCACCTTCGTGTATCCGGACGGATCGGTCGCTACCCTGATCAGCATCTGGCACCAGGTCATGCGGCGCCCATCGACGCGTCGGGTCGAGGTCTTCTGCGAAGACGCGGTGCTCTGGACGGACGACGATCACCTCGGTCCGCTCCACGTGGAGACCACCGACGCCGTCTCGGAGATCGAGTCTTCACTTCCCGCGTGGGTCGGCGACCTCGAGCTGACGCCCGAGATCGCCGAGCTCCTCGCTCCCTACGCGGTGGCGGCCAAGGCCTTCCTCGATGCGATCGCCACGGGTGCCCCGGGCGAGCCCGACGCGGCGACCGCGCTCGGCGCCCACCGGCTGGTGGATACTGCGTACCGGTCGGCCGCGGCAGGGGGCGTCCCGTTCCCTGCCCCCGTGCGTTGAGCAGGGGCTGGGGCTGCGCGACAATGGGCAGCACTCGGGTGGACCGTCCCGGGTAGAACGGGGATCACGAGCACGCCATGCCGCTTTCCGAGGACGAGCAGCGGATCCTGCGCGAGATCGAGGCGAACCTCTCCGTCACCGATCCCAAATTGGTGCAACAGGTGTCGGACACCACCTTGTACCGCCACGCGTCCCGGATGATCAAGTGGGCCGCGCTCGGCTTCGTGGCTGGCTTGGTGCTGTTGCTGACAACCTTCACGAGTGTGCTGGCGCTCGGGGTGGTCGGGTTCCTGATCATGCTGTTCTGTCTGCTCGTCATCGAGCGCAACGTTCGCAAGATGGGCCGCGCCGGGCTCGAGAGCCTCACCGGTTCGATGCCCGGCGGCGCGCTGAAGGGGATGTTCGGCGATGCGGGGCAACGCTGGCGCGAGCGCTTCCAGCGCGACGACGACTCGTCTTGAGCACTCGCCCGCACGAACGGGCGGCGGGCTTCACTCCTGCGCAGGCCGCTCGGCTCGCGGGCTGCTCGGTGGCGCAGCTCGAGTACTGGCAACGCTGTGGGCTCGTCGTCCCGACGCCCGATGTCGACGACCCGTATACGTTCCGCGACCTGGTGGCCCTCCGCATGGTTCGGTCGCTGCTCGAAGCGGGCCTTGCGTTGGTCCGGATCCGCCGCGCCGTCACCGAGCTCACCCGGGGCGGCGACGACATCACCGAGCTGCGACTGGTGACCGATGGCGAGCGGGTCTGGGCGTGTCGGGACGACGGACAGATCCTCGATGCGCTCCGCCACGGCCAGCTCGCGCTGTTCGTCGCGGTCGATCGCCTGGCCGCCGACCTCGAGACCGAGGTGCGCGAGTTCACCCGAGAGCGTCAGTCGTTCGTCGACGACTTGCGCGGCCACCCCGACCATCCCGCAGGTTCGGGCTGAGGTCGCGGGCCCGAGGCTGGTCGAACGGTCAGCGCCGGGGCTCGCTCGCGCCCCGCGCTCGTCGCAACGTGCCCGGCGCGAGTCGCGCGCGGATCCGTGTCCTCGCGGTGCCCGACCCGTCGAGTGCATGCTCGAGGGCCTCGACTGCGGACCACGCGGATCGCGCTCGTTCGGGCGGTGGTGGCGAATCGGCGTAGCGGGTCGCGGTGTACGCACGCGCCAGCGCTTGGAGCGGGGGGCCGGTCTCGTGGCCTGCGACGCCGGGGATCCGGCGGGCGAGCTCGAGAGGTGTCTCGGAGGGTGACGACACGACGCGGTGATCGGCCAGGGCGTCCATCGCCTCGAGCCATGCCCCGACGATCGCGTCCGCCGGATCCGTCGTGCGGCGACGGCGCGACCGGCGGCGGGTCTTGAGGATGACCACCGCGACCAGCGGCGCGGCGACGAGCCCCACCACGAGGGCGCCCAGCACGAGGGTCCAGGGCACCGAGCTCCCGCTCGGGTCATCCGCCGCGATGTTGACCCCACCAGCGGGATTCCGCGCCGGCGTCGGCGACGGCTGGGGCGCCGGCCCGGGCGCAGGGGCGGTGGCGGGGGGGCTCGTCGCCGGCTGGCCGACGCCGGGCGCGCTCGGGGTCGCCGGCGGCACCTCTCCGGGGAGGTTGCTCCCACCCGGGAGGTCGCTCGGTGGGGTCGGGTCGAACATGTTCGTCCAGCCGACGCCACGCAACCACACCTCGGGCCACGCATGCGCGTCGTGGCTGGTCACGACGTAGCGCCCGCCTGCCGCGTCGGCAGTTCCCGGCGTGAAACCAACGGCGACGCGGGTCGGCAGGCCGACGGCGCGCGCCATCAGTGCGTAGGTGCTGGCGAACTGCACGCAGAAGCCGCGGCGATCCTGGAGGAACTGCACGACCGCCGACTCGTCGTCGCCGAGCGCGACGTTGGGGTCGTACGTGAACGACCCGTTTCGGAAGAAGTCGCGTAGCGCGCCGGCACGATCGACGGGGTTCTCGAGACCGGCGGTGATCCGTTGGGCGGTCGTCGCTACGACCTCGGGCAGGTCGTGGGGGACTCGGGTGAACCGCCGGAGCCGGCTCGGCACCGGTCCGGCGGCGTCAGCTCGTTGCGCTGCGGTGAGCGAGGTGGGCGGTGTGTCGGAGGTGACGCGATAGGCGAGTCCCGACACGGACTGCTCTGCCGTGACGAGCGTCGACGAGGCGCGCACAACCAGCGTGTGGGGCTTGCTCACCCGGACGGGCTGGTAGGCCGCGGGCATCCAACGCTCGCCGAGCGGGCCGATCCGGTAGTCCTGTACGAGGGCGTCGCGGGCGACGTTGCCGTTGACCCCTTCGCCGACGGCATCGCCTGCCGCGGTGAGCGTCCACTGGCCACCACCGACCGACCGGTACTCGTCGAGCGCGGTGATGCGCCAGTACGCGGGGCGGCGTGCTCGGACCGTGAACAGGTCCTGGGCGGTTGTCTGGCGCAGCTTGTCGCCGACATCGAGCAAGGGTGGCACCGACGTTCGGTAGGTGCGGTTGCCGGTGTCGCTGCCGAGCCCGGCCAGGTGCACGAGCGGCGTTTCGGCGTCGGGGAGCGCCGCAGCACCGGCTACGCCGAGCCCGACGGCGAGGAGGCCGACGACGACACCGATGACGACGAGCCCGGGGGAGTCGATCAGCCGTCGCCGACCGACGCGGGTCCGGTGATGGTCGAGGAGCACCTGGTGCTGCAGTGCGAGGAAGACGACGACGGCCGCGCCGAACGCGGCGATGGTGACCCATTGACCGTCGTGGGTCCCGAGCGCAGTGCACCAGATGACGACGACGACGCCGGGCGCGATCGCCCCGAGCGAAGCAGACCGCCGGAACGCGAGCTGGTCGGAGATCGCGGCCGCCATCCACACGATCGCCGCGGCGAGAAGGATCGCGCCGTCGGTGGCACGAATCGGGACCGGTGCGGTACGCACGAGCGCCCAACCGGCGCGGGCACGGTCGATGACCGCACTGGGCGAGCCCGTGTCCGGGACGACCAGCAGCACGTACGCGCCGAAGCAACCCGCCGACGCGAGCGCCTCGAACACCGGCCCGCGATGCAACGCGCGGCACACGAGCGCGACGGCGTGCGCGAGGAGGGCCGCGACGACGACCGGCACGATGTAGCGATCCGAGGCGAACACGCGGGCGAACGCGAGGGCGACCGTGGCGCTCACCACGGCCAAGGCGATCACAGCAGGAAGCTCGCGCGGGTCGAACCCGGGCCGCTCGTGACCAGTGGCCGCCGTCACCCTGCTCGCGGTCGTCATCCGGCCCGCCGCGGTGAGCCTCGACGTGCGTGGGTCCGGTTCCACGCGGTGGGGAAGGACTCGGTCGTCGCGTCGACGAGGGTGAACCCGAAGACGCGGGCGAGGAGTGTCTCCCCGCGGGTCGCCACGACGGTGACGACGGCGCGTGACGCGAGCGGTGCGAGCGCGTCGAGGAGCGCTCGGTCCGGCGCACCGGTGACTGCGACGAACGCGCCCAGGCCGAGGCGGGTCGCGAGGCGTGCACCCACCGCCGCCAGCATGTCGGAGTCCGTGACGTCGACGACCGCCAGGCGATCCAGCAGCAGCTCGAGCGTCCCGGGTCCCGGACGACCCAACACCCGGCCCCCGGTCGTGACGACCTCGACCGGTGCGTGGTCCTGGCGCAGCCGCGTTGCCAGCGAAGCGATGGCTTCGACCGCGATCTCGAAGGACGCATCGTCATGCGCGGACCTTCGCGTGTCGAGCAGGAGCACGACTCGGCCCGGCGCGGCGGCCTCGTCCTGACGGACGACGAGCTCTCCGAGGCGGGCGCTGGAGCGCCAGTGGACGCGTCGGGGGTCGTCGCCGGGCTCGTAGTCGCGCAGCGCAAGGAACTCGCCGGCCGGTTCGAACGCCGGGACTCTCGTTCCCTCGGCTCGGGGGTCCTGGTCACCGCCCCCGGCCCGACGCGGGGCGAGGACGGGGTGCACCCGCGGCCGCACGATGATGTCGGTGACGTCGACGACCTCCCACACCCTCCGGGCAAGCCCGAGTGGGTCGCTGACGATTGCCAGGAGTGGGCCGAGTTCGTGACGACCTCGACGTGTGGTCGGGACGCGATAGGTCGCCTCGATCCGCTCACCGGCACCCGCGGGCGACAGCACGAACCGGGCGGAACGCGCGCCACCGTCGACCATCTCGGTGAGCGCGAGCAGCGGAGTCCGCGCGCTCGTGTCGCCTTCGAGCACGACGCGTCCCTCGGCGCCCACATGCACGCGCGACGGACGAGCGTGGCGTCGGATGTCGAGAGCCGGGCGACCTCGCGTCACGTAGGCGAGCGCGAAGAGGAGGAGGAGACCCCCGCTGAACCCGAGCCCGCCAAGCGCGCCCGCACCGAGGACCCGGCTTCCGACGATCAGCGCGACCGACCCGCCGGCCAAGGTCCAGCCGCGTCGGGTCGGGACCGGGCGGCTGAGCGGGCGCGACATGTTCAGCCGGCAGCGCCGGGCACCGGCACCGCCGCAGCGACCGCACGGATGATGTCCACACCCGAGACGCCGCGCAGCGCGGCTTCGGGGGCGACGATGAGCCGGTGTTCGAGCACCGCGGGCGCAAGCAGCTTCACGTCGTCGGGGATCACGTAGTCGCGGCCCGACACCGCGCCGAGCGCGCGTGCAGCGCGCTGCAGGGCGACCGAGCCACGAGGGCTGACCCCGAGCGTGAGGTCGGGGTGGCCACGGGTGCTCCCGACGAGGTCGAGGATGTAGTGCTGGAGCGCGGGCGCCACGTGCACGCCGGTGATGGCGTCTGCCGCCGCCGCGATGTCGGCGGCGGTTGCAACTGGCTCGAGCGATTCGGCGCGCACCTGACCGGCACCGTGGGTCTCGAGGATCGCGAGCTCGGCGTCTCGACTGGGGTACCCCATCGGGAGACGCATCAGGAAGCGATCGAGCTGGGCCTCCGGGAGCGGATACGTGCCCTCCAACTCGATCGGGTTCTGCGTCGCCATCACGAGAAATGGCCGGGGGAGCGCGTACGTCTTGGCGTCGACTGTGACCTGGCGTTCCTCCATGGCCTCGAGCAGCGCAGACTGCGTCTTGGGTGAAGCCCGGTTGATCTCGTCCGCGAGCACGACGTGGGCGAACACGCCGCCGGGTCGGTACTCGAACTCGTTGGTGTTGCGGTTCCACACCGAGACGCCGACCACATCGGACGGGAGGAGGTCGGGCGTGAACTGGATCCGGTTCGCGGTGGCCGCGATCGATCGGGCGATCGCCTTTGCGAGCGTGGTCTTGCCGACGCCGGGCACGTCCTCGATGAGGAGATGACCCTCGGCGAACAGGCAGACGAGCGCGAGCCGAATCTGATCGCGCTTGCCCTGGATGACGCGCTCGACGTTGTGCAGCAACGCGTCGAACACTGCCGCGACATCGACCTGACGCGCCGCCGCCTGTCGCCCGGACGTTTGGTGCCCCGACGTTTGGTGCCCAGATGCGCGTTGCGCCACCGCTGCTCCTCCACGTTCCCCGATCTGGCGGGTTCCCTGATCCGGGTTCCCTGCTCCGGGTTCCCTGATCCGGTGTGCTGATCAGGCACCCGATCGGCGCGCCGACCGGCGCGGCGACGGTAGCAGCGCGGCGCGGCAGTACCGTGGCGGCGTGTCCGGAGGTCGGTCCCGTCGCTCATGGGCCGGCGCCGCGGCCCGGGTCGTGGTGCGGCCCGGCCTGTGGCCCACCGTGGTCCGCATGGCCATTCGGGTCGCGCGCCCGAGCTGGTGGAGACATCCCCCGTTCCTCCCCGTGCCCGACCGCGCCTACGTCGGCTTCCGTCTCGAGACCCAGTACGGCGCCGACGGCGCCCCGGAGCCCCGGGACCTGGTGACCTACCTCGAGTGGTGCCGTGAGCTCGATCGGTATCGGAAGCTCGATCGTCGCCGCTGACGTCGCCCGCCCGTCGGTACACTGCAGGTGCCCAGCAGCCGGTGCACGCGCAACACGGCACGCCAGACACCTGGATTCGGGAGGGGCGGTTTGGGGAGAGCGCTGCTGCTCAACGCCACCTTCGAGCCCCTCTGCGTCGTCTCGGCCCGCCGAGCTGTCGTGCTCGTGCTCAAGGAGAAGGCTGAGATCGTCGAGCGCAACGGCTCGGAGTTCCGCTCCGAGCGCGCGACCATCCCGGCGCCGTCGGTGATCCGTCTCGTGCACTACGTGCGGGTGCCGTTCCGCTCTCGGGTGCCCCTCTCGCGGCGCGCCGTGTTCGCCCGTGACGGCCACCGGTGCCAGTACTGCGGACGGGGGGCCGAGAACCTCGACCATGTGCTGCCGCGATCGCGGGGTGGCCCCCACAGCTGGGAGAACGTCGTCGCGTCCTGTCGCCCCTGCAACGCCCGCAAGGAGGACCGACTCCCTCAGGAAGCCGGGCTGCGGCTCCGCCAACCTCCGGTCGCGCCCCATGTGCACCTGTGGCTGATCGCCACTGCGGGCACCGTGGATCCCATCTGGACGCGGTACCTCCCCGGCGTCGACGCCGCCGTCCCAGCCTGACGTCGGCCCCGCCTTCTCCCTGATCTGCACACACCGGGCTCGCGCGCGCCCCGCGCGACTCGCAGGTGGGGTGCCCAGGGCCACGAGACCCGGACCGAGAGCATCCCGAGCGATCGGGTGGGGATCGAGTGGGGCTCGGGCGCCTCCTGTGGGGCGTGGTGGGGATGAGGGGGGTTGACGGTGGGGTATTGGGGTCTTAAGGTGGCGCAAAGTGGTGAAGAGGGGAGTAACCGCCGTCGCGGGTGGTGCAACTCCCCAGCGAGGGGACATGAGGGATTTTCTCGGGGAGTACCAGCACTCCCTCGACGCGAAGGGTCGCTTGATCCTTCCGGCCGACTTCCGTGGTCCCCTCGCGAGTGGAGCTGTCGTGGGGATCGGGCAGCACAACTGCCTGGTCGTCTACACGGAGGAGGAGTGGGAGCAGGTGGCGAAGTCGATCCGGGAGATGTCGAAGCAAGGCGATGCCGAGCTCGACGCGGCGCGGGCCTTCTTCGCCGGCGCCCGGCCCGTCACCCCGGATGGCCAGGGGCGGGTGCCGATCGCGCCCGACCAACGCAGCTACGCCGGTCTGGAACGCGAGGTCGTCGTCTCGGGTGCCTACAGCCGTATCGAGATCTGGGACGCCGAGCGTTGGCGTGAGCGCAAGAGCGGTGGTCAGGCGACGCTCGCCGCCGCGGCGTCGCTTCCCGGATTCGGGATCTAGCGAGAACTGACCAGGAGAAGGGAGAACCACGCGAGCACACACGACGCACAGGCCGAGGTCGGGCCTGCTGCGAGCCTCCCGGTCGACGCGGTGAAGCCCCTACTCCGCCCGCTTGCGCCGAGCCGATTGGGAGAGACAACCCGACGGCACTCGTTCGTCCGGGAGGCTCGCAGCAGGTCTGGCCAGGTGAAGCGGCCCCGCCTCGGCAGGGTCGGCGAGGAGACGTGATGGGTGGCTTCCAGCACCGACCGGTCATGGACCGGGAGGTGATCGAGCTCCTCGCCTCGGTACCGCAGGGGGTCGTCGTGGATGCGACGGTCGGAGGAGGTGGGCACGCCCGCCTGCTCCTCGAGGCCCGTCCGGATCTGCAGCTCATCGGCATCGATCGTGATGCGGATGCGGTGCTAGCAGCCCGAGCGGCCTTGGCGCCCTTCGGCGACCGGGCCCGGATTGTGAACGGCGGCTTCGAAGACGTGGCTGCCATCGTCCACTCGGAGACGGGTGGCCACTCGGCAACGGGTGGGGAGACGAGCGAGGGGAAGATCATGGGAATCCTCTTTGACCTGGGGACGAGCAGCCCACAGTTGGACCGGCCCGAGCGCGGGTTCAGCTACTGGGGGGATGCACCGCTCGACATGCGGATGGACGCGGCCCAGGGGCTGACCGCCGAACGGGTGGTGAACGAGTACTCCGAGCGTGACCTCGCGGATCTGATCCGGCGTAACGGCGAAGAGCATTTCGCCCGGCAGATCGCGGCCCGCATCGTCGCGAACCGGCCGTTGCACACCACGGCCGACCTGGTCGACGCAGTGAAGGAAGCCGTGCCGGCCCGCAGTCGTCGTCGCGGTGGTCACCCGGCACGTCGCACGTTCCAGGCGATCCGCATGGAAGTGAACCGCGAGCTTCCCAACCTCGCCGAGGGGCTCGACGAGTCAGTGCACCTTCTCGCGCCCGGCGGTCGGGTGCTGGTGCTGGCGTACCACTCGCTTGAGGACCGCATCGTGAAGGAGCGTTTCGTGAAGTGGGCGGGAGCGCGTGAGCAGCAGCCTCCGGGGTTCCCGGTTGAGCCCGAGCCCAACGGGCTGGTGCGGCTCCTGACCCGCAAGGCTGTGCGTCCGCGCGCCGATGAGGTTGCCGAGAACCCGCGGGCGCGCAGCGCCCGTCTGCGTGCCGCCGAGAAGTTGCCATCGTCGGCCGGGTCATGACCTCGACCGCGACGGCCGTCCGGGCTGGTGGCGCGGCGCCGGCGCGGACGCGCCCGGCGCGGGGTGTCGCGCGACGTGAGGTCCCGGCGCGGCGCCCGCACCTGCGGATCGTCGAGGAGCCCGATCGTCGCGCAAGACGGCGTCAGTGGACGTTCATGATCATCGGCGGGATCGCCGTGCTCGCGCTCCTCACGGTCGTCGCGTTTCAGGCGTTCCTCGCACAGAGCCAGGTTGCGATCGACCGACTGGAACGCCGGACGGCGGTCGCCTCCCGGCGCTACGAGGAGGCCCGCTACGAGCACGCCCGGCTGTCCGCGCCACAGCGGATCGTCGAGCGGGCCCGTGCACTCGGATTGGTCGCCCCCGACGCCCCTCCGACGGCCATCACGGTGGCGGGGGAGGCCCCGGCGCCGCCGGATGCCACTTCGCCGACCCTGCGCGGCGCAGCCAAGGTGAAGGCGACTCTTGACCCCGGACACTGACCCATCGGTCGCGGCGACGCAGTCACGCGCCCGCGAGACTGCGCCGGCCCGACCCCGGCTGCCGGGACTCCCGGCTGCGTCGCGACGGTCGCATCGGTCCACTCCCGCTCACCCGACCACCCGGCGCCACGCGCGGGGAGTTCCGGCGCCCGTCGCTCCCGCGCCGAGAACCCGCGTGCGGCTGGTGGCGATCCTCGTCGCGATCGGGCTGGTGTATGCGATTCTCGGCGCCCGCCTGATCGACGTCCAAGCTCGCGACCGCGGCTACTACGAGCAGCTGGGAGTGCACCAACGGGTGCACTCGGTCGCGCTGCCCGCGGAGCGAGGCAGCATCTTCGACCGCAACGGCAATGACCTGGCGGTCTCGGTCTCCCGATCGAGCATCTGGGCGGATCCGCGCGTGATCAAGGACCCCGACGTGTACGCAGCCCGGCTGGCGCCGATCCTCGGAATCGACGCGGTCACGCTCGCGAACGAGCTCGGTGCCAAGAATCGCGCCTTCGTGTACGTCGCGCGCACCGTCGAGCGCGACGTCGCGGCCAAGGTCCGTGCGCTCGACCTGGCCGGCATCGGCTTCGTGCCCGAGACCAGGCGCTACTACCCGGCCGGCGCGCTCGCCGCGCCGCTCCTCGGGTTCGTCGGCGTCGACAACAACGGGCTGGCCGGGCTCGAAGCGGGCCAGGAAGGGCCGCTGGCGGGCAAGCCCGGGCGGATGGAGGTGGAGCGTGACCCCCAGGGTCGAGAGCTCCCCGACGGTCAGCGCCGCGTCACCGAGCCGCGTTCGGGTCAAGATCTGTTGCTCACGATCGACCAGTCGTTGCAGTACGAGGCCGAGCGGGTGCTCTCCGACGAGGTCGGGTTCGCGAAGGCCAAGGGGGGTACGGCGGTGCTGGCCGACGTCCGCACCGGCGACATCCTCGCGATGGCGACCGTCGACGGCGCGACAGCGAATGTGGCGCCGCACCCGGCTGCGGCAGGAACGCCGAATCGTCCACTCACCGATGTGTTCGAGCCCGGCTCCACCAACAAGGTGGTCACTGTCGCGGCCGCGCTGGAAGCAGGACTCGTGAACCCCGCCACCACGTTGACGGTTCCCGGTCAGCTCACCGTCGACGGGACGAAGTACGAAGACGTGCACTCGCACCCGAGTCAGCTCAGCGTCGCCGATATCCTGCGGCTGTCGTCGAATGTCGGCACGATCCTGATCGCGCGCAAGCTCGGCTCGGCGCGCTTCGATGCTGCGCTTCGTTCGTTCGGGTTCGGCAGCCCGACCGGTCTGGACTTCCCGGGCGAGGCATCGGGGATCCTGCTGCCGCTCGCGAACTACAACGCCACGAGCCTCGCCTCGATGCCGGTCGGGAGCGGCATCGCCGTCACCGCCGTGCAGATGCTCGACGTGTACCTGACCATCGCGAACGGGGGCGTGGCCCGGGCGCCGCGCCTGGTCGCGGCCACCGTCGACGCCGCTGGGCAGCGCCACGAGGCGCCGCTGGGTGCGTCACGGCGCGTGGTCTCACCTCAGACGGCGGCCTCGATGCGTACCATGCTCGAGGGGGTCGTCGCCGACGGCACGGGTACCAAGGCCCAGATCCGGGGCTATCGCGTCGCGGGCAAGACGGGGACGGCGAGGAAGCCGCCGTACGTGAAGCCGCCCTACCGGTACGTGGCGTCCTTCGTCGGGTTCGCGCCGGCTGACTCTCCTCGGTTCGCCGCGATCGTGGTGCTCGACGAGCCTCGGGTGGACGCGACCGGTGGGATGATCGCGGCACCGGCGTTCTCTCGAATCATGCAGTACGCGCTCGCGGTCGCCCGTGTGCCCGCCGCCGGATGACGGTCCTGAGCACTGCCGTGATCGGCCGAAGGGGCTCGGCCGATACCCTGATCGATGTTCTGTGACCCCAAGGGGAGGACCGCGCGCGTGCGCATGCAGGCGCTCCTGGAGGACGTCGACGTTCTCGAGCTCGTCGGTGATGGCGACGTCGAGGTGACATTCGTGACGCACGAGAGCCGGCGCGTCGTGCCCGGCGCCCTCTTCGCCTGCGTTCCCGGTGCGCGCACCGACGGCCATGACCACGCCGGTGAAGCGGTGGCGGCCGGGGCCGTCGCGCTCTTGGATGAGCGCCCGCTGGCTCTGGGGGTCGCGCAGGCCGTGGTGCCGAGCACCCGCGTCGCGCTGGGTCCGGTCGCGGCGAGGTTCTTCGATGTGCCGTCGCGGGCCATGTGCTGCCTCGGGATCACCGGCACGAACGGCAAGACGACGACCACCTACCTCCTGGAAGCCGTCGCTCGAACGGCAGGGAACCGGGTCGGGGTCGTGGGAACCACGGGGGCCCGGGTCGACGGTGTGGTGGTGCCGCTCGAGCACACCACCCCGGAGGCCCCCGAGCTCCAGGCCCTGCTCGCCCAGATGCGCGATGCCGATGTGGCGGTCGTGGCCATGGAGGTCTCGTCCCACGCCCTCGCTCAGCACCGGGTCGACGGCACGCACTTCGCGGCGGTGTGCTTCACCAACCTGTCTCACGACCACCTCGACTTCCACGGCGACATGGCTTCGTACTTCGCGGCCAAGGCGCGGTTGTTCTCGCCTGCGTTCGCTGACACCGCCGTGGTCAATCTCGACGACGAACATGGGCGAGCCCTGCTTCGTCTCGCGGCCTCATCGGACCTGCGGGTCGTGACGTATGCCATCGACGACGGCGACGCCGACGTTCGGGCCACCGATGTCGACGTCCGACCCGACCGCACCAGGTTCACGCTGCACGACGGAATCGTCGGTCGCTCAGCGTCCATCGAGACCCCGCTGCTGGGTCGCTTCAACGTCGCCAACGCGCTGGCCGCGGCGGCCACCGCGCGCGCCATCGAGATGGATTTCGACACGATCGAGCGCGGCCTGGGGGCCGAGCTCGTCGTCCCCGGGCGACTGGAGCCGGTCGTCGCGGGCCAGCCGTTCACGGTGCTCGTCGACTACGCGCACACCCCCCATGCGCTCGCGCAGGTGCTCGCGGCGGCGCGTGCGATTGCCGACGGTCATCGAGTGCTCCTCGTGTTCGGCTGTGGCGGCGACCGCGACCGCGACAAGCGCGGGGCGATGGGCTCGGTGGCCGCGTCCGGGTCCGATCTCGCGTTCGTGACCAACGACAACCCGCGTTCGGAGTCGCCCGAGGAGATCGCCGCGGAGGTCCTCGCCGGCACCGTGGGCAAGGGCGCCGAGGTACTGGTTGAGCTGGACCGACGCGCCGCGATCCACGCCGCGCTCGCAGCGGCCACGGTGGGTGACGTGGTGCTCGTCGCCGGCAAGGGCCACGAGGCGACGCAGACCGCCATGGACACGAGGATCCCGTTCGACGATCGCGTCGTCGCTCGCGACGAGCTGCGGGTGCTGTCGTGGAGCTGACTGCCCGCGATCTCGCGCGCGTCGCCGGCGGCGAGGTGGTGGCCGGGGATCCCGACGCGCGCGTCTCGTCCTACGCCATCGACTCGCGCGTGTTGGTGCCAGGCGATTGCTTCATCGCGCTCTGCGGTGCACGCGACGGACACGACTTCGTGATGGACGCCTTCGCCAAGGGCGCGGTGGTCGCCCTCGTGAGCGAGGTGCTCGACGTGGCGAGCGCCGATGCGACGCTGGTGCGCGTCGCCGAGCCGCTCGCCGCGCTCGGCGCCCTTGCCCGCCATGCTCGGACGCGGATGGTCGACACGACGGTGGTCGCCATCACCGGGTCGGCCGGCAAGACTGCCACGAAGGACCTGGCGGCGGCCGCGATGGCAACGAGTCGACGCGTGCACGCGAACCCGCTGTCGTTCAACAACGAATCGGGGCTCCCGCTCACCGTCCTGTCGGCACCCGCGGACACCGAGGTGCTGATCACCGAGATGGGCGCGCGCTTCGCCGGGAACATCACCGCGCTCGTCGAGATCGCCCGACCCCAGATCGGTGTGATCACCCACGTCGGCATGGCTCATGCAGAGCACCTCGGTGGTCGCGAAGGCATTGCCCGGGTGAAGGGCGAGCTCGTCGAAGCGCTGCCGGCGAGTGGGCTCGCGGTGCTGAATGCGGCGTGCGACGCGAGCCCCGAGCTCGCGGCCCGCACGGAGGCACGCGTCCTGCGCGTCGGTCGCGCACCCGACGCCGACATCGTCGTGCGTGATGTGTTGCTCGACGACGAGATGCGGGCACGTTTCGTACTCGAGACACCCTGGGGTCGAGCGCCCGTCGCGCTCGCGTTACGCGGTGAGCACCAGGTCGAGAACGCCGCGATGGCCGCGGCGGTGGCCCTTGAGCTCGGGGCACCCTTGGAGGCGGTGGTGTCCGGGCTCGGCGTGGCGCAGACGGCAGCGTTGCGCATGGAGCTGGTCCGGACCGCGGCTGGTGTCGTCGTGATCAACGACACGTACAACTCGAGCCCGACGTCGGCGGCGGCGGCGGTTCGGACCCTCGCTCGTCTCCCCGTCGCCGGGCGACGCCTGGCCGTGCTCGGCCCGATGCTCGAGCTCGGCAATCACGCGGGCGAGGAGCACGCGGCCCTCGGCGCCCTGGTGGCCGCCATGGGGATCGACGTCCTCGTCGCGGTCGGCGTCGGTGTCGAACAGCTTGCCGAAGGTGCGCGGGGTTCAGGCGCGCAAGGTTCTGGGGTCGTGGTTGTCACGGTGCCCGACGCAGCCGCGGCGACGGACTACGTCACCCGTGAGGTCCGGTTCGGTGATGCCGTGCTGGTGAAGGCGAGTCGCGCCGTCGGGCTCGAGGCGGTCGCCGACGCGTTGGTGCGAGGAGAGCCGGCGTGATCGCACTGCTCATCGCCGGCGCCATCGCGTTCGCGACGACCGTGCTGGGGACCCCGGCGCTGATCCGCCTCCTGCGCTCGCGTGGCATCGGTCAGCTCATCCGCGATGACGGCCCGTTCACGCACCCGCACGCGGGCAAGGCTGGCACGCCGACGATGGGCGGGATCGCGATCATCGGGGGAGCGCTGCTCGGGTACGCGATCGCGCACGTGCGCACCGAGCAGCTGAAGTTCGCCCGCACCGGGCTCACGCTGATGTTCTTGATCGTCGGCCTTGCGGTCGTTGGTTTCGTCGACGACTACCTGGGCGTCCGCAAGGGCCGCAACATGGGGCTCCGCAAGCGTGGCAAGACCGGCGGTCAACTGCTGGTTGCGTCGGGGTTCGCGCTGCTCGCGTTGCAGTGGGTGCACGCATCCACGGATCTGTCGTTCACCCGATCGCTCGACCTCAACCTCGGCAGCGCGGTCTGGGTTCTGTTCGCGGTCGTCGTGGTGTACGGCACCTCGAACGCAGTGAACCTGACCGACGGGATGGACGGTCTCGCGGCTGGGTCCGCGACGTTCGTGTTCGGTGCATTCATGGTGATCTGCTTCTGGCAGTTCCGCCACCCGGGCGTGTATGGCCTCGGACCCGCCTCGGCCATCGATCTCGCGATCATCGCGGCGGCGCTGGCTGGTGGGTGTGGCGGCTTCCTGTGGTGGAACGCGGCGCCCGCGCGGATCTTCATGGGCGACACCGGGTCACTCGCGCTCGGCGGCGCGATGGCCGGGCTGGCGCTGTTGTCCAACACGGTGCTCCTGCTCCCCATCCTCGGCGGCCTCTACGTCATCGAGACGCTGAGTGTGATCACCCAGGTGATCTCGTTCCGTTTCCTGCACCGGAGGGTGCTGCGGATGGCCCCGATCCATCACCACTTCGAGGTCAGCGGGTGGCCGGAGTTCACCGTGATCGTGCGCTTTTGGATCTTCGCGGGGGTCTGCGTGGCGCTGGGCCTCGGGCTCTTCTACGCCGACTTCATCAACATCCCCGGGGTGATCGACTGATGCGGGTGCTGGTGGTCGGCCTCGGAGCCACCGGGCAAGCCGTGGCGCGCCATTGCAGCGCCGCGGGCGACCGCGTCGTGGTGATCGAGGACCGCCCGGGTGGGTCGAGCGACTGGGACGCACGGGTCGCGGCAACTCACGCACTCGGGGTCACGGTGCTCGAGAACCCCGATCCCGGACGTACGGCCGAGCTCGCGGCCGGCGCCGACTTGGTCGTCCCGAGCCCGGGCGTCCCCGAACGGCATCCCGCGATCGCCGCCGCTCGCCGGGCCGAGGTCCCGGTGCGATCGGAGGTCGACCTCGCCGCCGACGTTCTCGCCGGGGACGTCCCCACCGGTGAGCACCGACCGGCTGCGGTCTGGGCCGATCGCGGGGCGCCGGTGCTGATCGCAATCACCGGGACGAACGGCAAGACCACGGTGACGACACTCACGGCGGCGATCCTCCAGGCCAGCGGGCTCCGGGTCGCCGCAGCCGGCAACATCGGCCGGCCGTTGCTCGACGCGGTACACGACGACGTCGACGTGGTGGTCGCAGAGGTGTCGTCGTTCCAGCTCGCGTTCACGGACCGGTTCCGCCCCGACGCAGCCGCGCTGCTGAACCTCGGCTCGGATCACCTCGACTGGCATCGCACGTTCGACGCGTACGCGCACGCCAAGGCGAACATCTTCGTACACCAGAGGGCCGACGACCTCATCGTGTTCAACGCTGACGACCCGGTCGTCGCGGGCCTCGTGGCCGATGCGCCGGGCCGGCGGGTCTCGTTCTCGATCGCGCCCGGTGCGGCCGGCGGCTACCGCGTCGCTGATACGGCTACCGGGCGCCTCCTGGTCACACCCGACGGCGACGAGATCGTCGCGGTCGACGAGCTCAGCCGCTCGCGGCCCGCCGATCTCGCCAACTCCCTCGCCGCGTGCGCGCTCGCGCTCGACGTTTGCCGCGATCGCGCGCTCGGAATCGCGGGCAGCCGGCGCGCGCTCGTCGACTTCGGTGGCCTCGCTCATCGCATGGAGGTCGTGGCCGATCGAGACGGCGTCCGGTGGGTCGACGATTCGAAGGCAACGAACGTGCACGCCACGATTGCGGCAACACAGGGGCTCGAACGCGTCGTGCTCTTGGCCGGTGGGCGGAACAAGGGCCTCGACCTCGGTGCTCTCCGCGTGCTGGCGCCGGGCTTGCGCGGTGTCGTCGCGATCGGTGAAGCCGCATCCGAGGTGCGCGACGCATTCGCGGGCGCCGTGACCGTGGTCGACGCGTCGTCGATGGAGGAAGCCGTGCGAGCCGCACGCGACCTCGCGCGCAGAGGCGACACGGTCCTGCTGAGCCCGGGTTGCGCATCGTTCGACTGGTACTCGTCGTACGCCGAGCGTGGCGACGACTTCGCTCGTGAGGTGCGGTCACACGTGGGGGTAGAGCAATGAGCACGAGAACGATGAATCGCCCGGAGCGGGCGTCTCGGCGGATCCACCGCGTCGACCAGGCTCGGAGCGGGGTCGCGTCCAAGAGGCATCTCGGTTCCTCGGAGGCGTCGGGCACCTACCTGCTGCTCGTCGCGGTGATCGCGGTGCTGGTGATCATCGGGGTGGTCATGGTGCTGTCGGCCTCGTCGGTGTTGTCGCTCACGAGCTACGGATCGGCGTGGTACTTCTTCCAACGCCAGCTCGTCTGGACCCTGCTCGGGGTCATCGCCTTCGCGGTGATCGCGCGCTTCGACTACCACCACTGGGCCTCGGTCGTTCGCCCGCTGCTCGCCGCGACCGGCGTGCTGCTCGTCGCGGTCCTCGTGCCGGGGATCGGGGTCTACGTCGGCGGGTCGCGACGCTGGCTCGGCATCGGGGCCTGGAGGTTCCAGCCGAGCGAGCTCGCGAAGCTCGCGCTGCTCCTGTTCGCCGCTGATCTCCTGACCCGTCGCGCACACGAGCTGCACGACACTCGTCGCGTCCTGCGTCCGCTGCTGCTCGTTCTGGTCGTTGCGGCGGCGCTCGTGTGTCTCGAACCCGACCTCGACTCAACGGTCCTGCTCGCACTCATTGTCGGCGCGGTGATGGTCGCGGGAGGCATCACCGCGCGGCATCTGGCGCTCCTCGCCGGCACAGGCGTAGTGCTGTCGGCCATCCTCGCCGTCGCTGCGCCCTATCGACGGGCGCGGGTGTTCACCTTCTTGCACCCGACCGCCGACCCGTCGAACACCGGCTACCAGATCGTGCAGTCGCTGATCGCGCTCGGCAGCGGGGGCATCGCAGGGGTAGGGCTCGGTGCCGGACGCTCCAAGTGGATGTTCCTCCCGAACGCGCACACCGACTTCATCTTCGCGGTCATCGGCGAGGAGCTGGGTCTCATCGGGACACTCAGCGTGCTCGGGCTGTTCGTCGCGTTCGCGATACTCGGCATCCGCATCGCGCAGCGAGCGCCCGACCGTTTCGGGATGCTCCTCGCCACCGGTGTCACGGTGTGGGTGGTCGCCCAGGCCGCGGTGAACATCGGTGGCGTGATCGGGCTGCTCCCCGTCTCGGGGATCCCGCTGCCGTTCGTGTCCTTCGGCGGCTCGTCGCTCGTGTTCACGATGGTCGCCGCCGGCATTCTCGCCAACGTGGCCCGTCAAACGAACCATGTCGGGTGACACGTTCGCGTTCGTGACCGGGGGTGGAACCGGAGGCCACGTGTACCCCGCGTTGGCGGTCGCCGACGCGCTCGTCGCGCGCGGTCATCCTCGCTCGTCGATTCGCTTCGTCGGCGCTCGGCGCGGGATCGAAGCGACCGCGGTGCCTGCCGCGGGTTACGCCGTCGAGCTGCTGGCGGGCCGGGGGCTGCAGCGGAGCCTCCGCCCCCGGGCGATCGTCGCGAACGTGGGTGCGGTGGTCGGTCTGCTCCGGGCGTTCGCGACCGCCCTTCGCCTGATCGCACGACACCGACCCGATGTCGTGCTCGGTGTCGGCGGCTACGCGTCGTTCGCGTGTCTGGTGGCCGCTCGGCTCCGACGCGTCCCGGCGGTGGTGCACGAGCAGAACGCCGCACCCGGCCTCGCCAACCGCTGGGCCGTCCGCCTCGGCGCTCGCGCCGCAGTATCCCTCCCCGGCACGGCACTCCCGGGCGCCGAGGTGACCGGTAACCCCGTGCGGGGTGCCGTCTTGGCGGTGCGCCGGGCCCCCGAGAGCGCGCCACCGCTCGTCGCGGTCGTCGGAGGCAGTCTGGGCGCCGGCCGGCTGAACGACGCCGTGCTCGAGCTGTACGACCGCTGGCGGGACCGAGACGACGTTGCGATCCGCCATGTGGCCGGTACGCGCGACTACGACAGGTGCGTGGAACGCCTCGAACGGCTTCGTGGCGCGGCCGACGTTCTCCGCTTCGACCTCGTCGGCTACGAGCACGACATGCCCGGGCTGTACCAACGCGTCGCGGTCCTGGTGGGGCGGGCCGGCGCGCTGACGTGTGCCGAGGTCGCGGTCACGGGCACCCCTGCCATCCTCGTCCCGCTGCCGACCGCTCCCGGCGATCATCAGACGCGCAACGCCGAGGCGCTCGTCGATGCCGGCGCGGCCATCCTGGTGCCGGATGCCGAGCTTGACGGCGCGAGGCTTGGACGCGATCTCGACGGGCTCCTCGACGTCCCGGGTCGACTCGACGAGATGAGCCGAGCCGCGCGTACCGTCGGTCGTCCGGACGCGGCCGATCGGGTTGCCGATCTGGTCGAGGAGGCCGCACGTGACGTCTGAGCTCGATCTCGCGACGGTCTCCACCGTGCACATCGTCGGCATCGGCGGCGCAGGGATGAGCGCGATCGCGACTGTGCTGTCGCGGATGGGCCACCGAGTCAGCGGATCCGACCTGAAGGACTCGCCGGCGCTGGAACGGCTCCGTCTCCTCGGGATCGACGCTCGCGTCGGTCACGGTGCCGCGAACGTGCCGATCGACGCGGATGCGGTCGTTACCTCGACCGCGATCCCTGAATCCAACGTCGAAGTCGCCGCGGCGGTCGAGCGCGGTGTGCCGGTGCTGCGTCGGGCGGACGCGCTCCGCGCCCTGGTCGCCACGCGTCGCTCGATCGCCGTCGCGGGGAGCCACGGCAAGACGACGACATCGTCGATGCTCGCGCTTGTGCTGCGCGCCGCCGACTGGCGTCCCAGCTTCTTGATCGGTGGCGACGTCAACGAGGTTGGCACCAACGCGGCCTACGACGACGGTGAGTGGCTCGTCGTGGAGGCGGACGAGAGCGACGGCACCTTTCTCGAGCTCGCGCCCGAAGCGGCGATCGTCACGAACGTGGAGCCCGACCACCTCGAGCACTACGGGGGCTTCGACGCGCTCGTCGGTGCGTTCCGGGAGTTTCTCGTCGAAGTGCCCGGCGTCCGAGTCGTCTGCGCGGATGACCCGATCGCCGGGGATCTGGCGGCCGCGGTCCCAGGCATCCGCACCTACGGCTGGGACGAGCACGCCGACTACCGGGTCCTCGACCATACGGGTGACCGCCGCGGGAGTCGGTTCACCCTGAGCCGGGAGGGAACCGTGCTCGGAGTCGTGGACCTACCGGTCCCGGGGCGCCACAACGTCTTGAATGCGGTGGGCGCCGCGGCGATGGCGCTCGAGCTCGGCGTACCGTTCGAGGCTGTCACCCGTGCGCTCGGTGGCTTTGGCGGCGTGGCGCGCCGGTTCCAGTTCCGGGGTGAGATCGGCGGAGTCACGCTCGTCGATGACTACGCACACCTTCCGACCGAGGTCGCCGTGATGCTCCGTGCGGCACGTGAGGGTGGGTGGCGGCGTGTGATCGCCGTGTTCCAGCCGCACCGGTACTCACGGACCGAGCGTCTGTGGCTCGACTTCGCCGACGCGTTCGTCGACGCCGACGTCGTCGTGCTCACCGACGTCTACTCGGCCGGGGAGTCGCCGCGTCCGGGCGTATCGGGGCGACTCGTGCTGCGGGCCGTGCTCGACGCGCATCCCCAGAGTGCCGTCACATACCTGCCGCGTCGGTCCGATCTCGTCCAACATGCGCTTCGGAGCGCCCGAGCGGGAGATGTGGTGCTGACGCTCGGCGCCGGCGATCTGACGACCCTTCCCGATGAATGGCTCGCGCGGGCCGGCGATCGGGCTCGGTGATGCGCCCCGACGTCGATGCGTTCGCGAGGGCGCTCGGCGAGCGCCTCCCCGGCTCGGTCGCGCGCCACCAGCGGGTCGCGGACCTGACGACGTATCGAGTCGGAGGCGCCATCTCGGTGGTGGCTCGGGTCGTGGACGACATGGGGTTGCTGGCCGTCGCCGACGAGCTGCGCCGCGCACCGGTCCCGGTGATCGTGTTCGGGAGAGGCTCGAACCTGCTCGTCGCCGACCGTGGCTTTCCCGGGCTCGGGATCGTCCTGGCCGGCACGTTCGAGGACCTCGAGATCGACCCGGCGGGCGGAGTGGCCCGGGCCGGGAGCGCGGTCCCGCTGCCCGTCCTGGCCCGTCGTGCCGCGGCCGCCGGCCTCGGCGGGCTCGAGTTCTTCGTCGGCATCCCCGGCTCGGTGGGGGGCGCGGTGCGGATGAACGCCGGTGGCCACGGTCGCGAAACACGCGACGTGCTGGTGCAGGCGTCCGTGTTCGACCTGAGCGGTGGTGCCCAGGCGCGAGCCCTCAGCCGCGATCCGGCGGGCCTCGGGCTCTCGTATCGCCATTCGAACGTGCGTTCCGACGAGGTGGTCACCGGCGCAGAGTTCCGAGGGCACACGGACGCCCCGGCCGCCTGCGCCGCACGGGTCGAGGAGATCGTGCAGTGGCGGCGCGAGCACCAGCCCGGCGGGGCGAACGCCGGCTCGGTGTTCCGCAACCCGCCCGGCGACTCGGCCGGCCGACTCATCGACGCGTCCGGACTCAAGGGCTTCGCGGTGGGCGGCGCCGTCGTGTCGGAGAAGCACGCCAACTTCTTCCAGGCTGGTCCCGATGCGAGTGCCGGCGACGTCTACACGCTCGTTCAGGAGGTACGCGAGCGCGTGGCCGCCGCGACCGGCGTGTACCTCGAGCCCGAGCTGCAGATGATCGGTTTCGACCCGGACCCCCAGCCCGACCCGGGGCCGAGCGCGTGAGCACTCGCGCACCTGCCGCGCCGCCCGGTCGGCGGCGACCCGTGGCGGTCGATCACCGCATGCGCGAGCGACGGGTGTCGGTCCAGCGCAGCGCGGGTCGGCGTCGGCTCCGAAGACTGCTCGCCGTGGCCGTGCTGCTCGCGATCATCGGCGGCGCGATTGGGGTTGTGCTCTCACCACTGCTCGCCCTCGACGACGTGACCGTCGTCGGGGCGGGGGAGCGAACGGCCGAGGTCCGCGCGCTGGTCGCCGACGACCGCGGTTCGTCGTTGCTCCTCCTCGACACCGGGGACGTCGCCGATCGGGTGAAGCGGTTGTCGTGGGTCGCCGACGCCAAGGTCGAACGCGAGCTCCCGAACTCGTTGCGCGTCGCGGTCACACCGCGGGTGCCGGTGGCCTGGGTCCGAGCCGCCGACGGTTCGATCGTCCTCGTGGACGATCGAGGCGTCGTGCTGGCCGACGCGCTCACCCCACCGAGTGGATTCGCCGAGCTGAGCGCCGTGACCCGGGTGCCGGCGCTCGGCGGTCGGATCAGCCCGGCGGCCGGTGCCCGGGTTGCCGCGGCGCTCGGGCCCCTCACCGGGCGCGTCAGCGCCGTCGCCGTCGCCCACGGCCAGGCGGTGGCCTCCTTGGGGGACGGTCGCCAGATCCGCTTCGGCGCGCTCGATCGCCTCGGGGCGAAGGCCCGATCCGCCGCCGCCGTCCTGGGTGCCGCCGACCTCGGCACTCTCACCTATGTCGATGTGCGCGTGCCGAGCGCCCCGGTGACGGGCTGAGCCGGTCGACGCCACGCCACGCCACGTCACGTCGTCGCCCCACCCCAGGCCCTATCCTGGGGGCGGTGACCGCTCCATCGCCCGACCAGGCGCCCGACCAGGCGCCCGATCGGGCGCCCGACCAGGGGCCGGGCCCCGGGGTGGTGACGATCCCCCCGTGCGGGGTCACCAACGGCGAGAATGACCTGCACGAGCCATCGGCGAGCGACCCGACCGGGTCAGAGGCGCCGCCGCCAAGAACGACCGAGCCGCGACCGGCACATCCCGCCCCGGTCGGGCGGGTGACCGGAGGGGGAGGCGCGACCGACATGCTGGGCGACCCGCAGAACTACCTCGCGGTCATCAAGGTCGTCGGTGTCGGCGGCGGTGGCGGCAACGCCGTCAACCGCATGGTCGACGCCGGCCTCAAGGGCGTCGAGTTCGTCACCGTCAATACCGATGCCCAGGCACTCCTCATCAGCGACGCCGACGTGAAGCTCGACATCGGCCGCCAGCTCACGCGGGGGCTCGGGGCAGGCTCGGACCCCGAGGTCGGCCGGCAAGCCGCCGAGGACCATCGCGACGAGATCGAAGAGGTCCTCAAGGGCGCGGACATGGTGTTCATCACCGCCGGGGAAGGTGGGGGCACGGGCACCGGAGGCGCGCCGATCGTCGCTGAGATCGCCCGGGGCCTCGGCGCGCTCGCGATCGCGATCGTGACGCGGCCATTCGGCTTCGAAGGGCGCCGACGCTCGGTGCAGGCCGACGCCGGCGTGCAGCGTCTGCGCGAGAAGGTCGATACGCTCATCGTCATCCCCAACGACCGCCTGCTCGATGTGGCCGACGAGAAGTCGTCGCTGCTGTCGGCGTTCAAGATGGCCGACGACGTGCTCCTCCAAGGCGTGCAGGGGATCACAGACCTCATCACGACGCCCGGACTCATCAACACCGACTTCGCCGACGTGAGGATGATCATGCAGGATGCCGGCACCGCCCTGATGGGGGTCGGTCAGGCATCCGGCGAGGGTCGGGCGCTGAACTCAGCGCGTGCCGCAATCTCGAGCGCGTTGCTCGAGGCGAGCATCGAGGGTGCTCGCGGTCTGCTGCTCAACGTCGCCGGGCCGTCGGACCTCGGTCTCTTCGAGGTCAACGAGGCCGCGGAGATCGTGAAGGAAACCGCGCACCCTGACGCCAACATCATCTTCGGCGCAACGATCGACGACTCCTTGGGCGACGAGGTTCGTATCACCGTGATCGCGGCGGGCTTCGACCGCTACGACGGAGAGCGCCCCGATCTGCGCCGTTCGTCGTCGACCTCGACGGCGTCGCTGGGCCTCGATGATGCGGCGTCGCCGCGTACCGCCGCCGACAGCGCATTCGGTCACGAGGACTTCGGCGACGACGGGGACGACGACGAGTTCGACGTCCCCGAGTTCCTGCGCTGATCGAAACCCGCCTGGGGCCGGCCCGCGTCGTGTGGACCGATCGCCACGGCGGCGTCTCCACGCCACCGTTCGATCGCGCGAACCTCGGGCGCGACGTCGGCGATCTCCCGGCCGCGGTCGCCGAGAACCGTCGTCTGCTCGCCGATCGCCTTGCGCTCGGCGACCCGAGCGGCTGGTGTTGGCTCCGCCAGGTCCACGGTGCGACGGTCGTGGTGGCGGAGGCCGGCGCCGGCGCAGGGGGTCCGCCCGTCGCCGACGCGGCCGTCACCGCAGTGAAGGGACTGCCTCTGGTGGTGCTGACCGCCGACTGTGCTCCCGTCGCGCTGGCGTGTGACGACGCAGTCGCCGTCGCTCACGCGGGGTGGCCCGGCCTGTTGGCCGGCGTTCTCGAGGCCGCCGTCACCCGACTCCGAAGCGTCGGGTGCGGGCCGGTGCGCGCCGGGCTCGGTCCATGCGTGCACCCCGCGAGCTACGAGTTCGGGCGAGACGATCTCGACCGGATGGTCGCCCGGCTCGGTCCGGGGGTCGAGTCGCGTACCGACAGCGGAACGCCCGCCCTCGACGTGCCGGCCGCGGTCCGGGCCGCGCTGGCCCGGGTCGACGTGAACGCCGTTGCCGACGTGGGCGTGTGCACGTCCGCGTCCCCCGACCACTTCTCGCACCGGCGCGACGGGCGAACCGGGCGCCAGGGCCTCGTCGTGGTGATCGACTCGTGACCAGCGCCGGTGATGGGCCCGTCGACGACGCCGTCGATGTCCCGGCCAACGTCACGGCCGTGCGAGCCCGCATCGAAGCGGCAGCCCGCCGGGTCGGGCGCGATCCCCGTGAGATCACGCTGGTGGCCGCGACCAAGACCGTGGTGGCGGAAAGGGTGGCGGAGGTGATCGCGGCCGGGGTCCTCGACTTGGGGGAGAACCGAGCCCAGGAGCTGCTCGCGAAGGCCCCGGCTCTTGCGGTGCACGCCCCGCGCTGGCACTTCCTGGGTGGGCTCCAGCGCAACAAGGTCAAGGCGCTGGCGCCGTGGATCGCCTGCTGGCAGTCGGTCGATCGGGAGGCCCTGGGCGAGTCGATCGCCCGCCACGCCCCGGGTTCCCGCGTCCTCGTCGAGGTGAACCTCGGCGGGGAACCCCAGAAGGCGGGCTGCGCCCCCGAGGCGCTCTCCGGGCTCATCGACGTGCTCGTCGAACTTGGGCTCGCCGTGGACGGGCTCATGACGGTGCCGCCCCGGGGTGACGATCCGCGCCCGTGGTTCACTCGACTGCGGGGCCTGGCGAGCGATCGCGGGCTCGCCACGGTGTCGATGGGCATGACCGACGACTTCGAGGTCGCCATCGAGGAAGGGTCGACCATGGTGCGACTCGGTCGAGCGCTGTTCGATCCCTGGCACCACTCCTCGGAGGCGGAGCGGTAGGCTGATACGCCGGAGGGCGCGACGTTCCCCTGCTCGCGCAACTCAGTGGCATCTCTGTGGCGTCGGACAATGGTGTACCTGGGTCTCCAGGATGACGACGAGTACGGCTACGACGCGCCCTATGACCCGCGCCATGACGAGGGCTACTCCCACGGCCAGGGGGGCGGGGCTCCGGGAGGAGGGGGTCCGGGAGGCGCCGGTGGCGGTCCTGCCCAGGGCTACGGTCCCGACGACCCCTACGCGACCCCGCGGATGCCCGAGGGTCCTCACGGCGTCGATGTCCGCACCCTCGGGGGCGCCCAGTCCGATGCGCGCTCGGTCGCGGTTCGGGACCGCCCCAGGACGGTCGTGGGCGAGCCGACCGTGCGGGCCCTCCCGCGCGAGGACCAGCCCAGCGGTGTGTCGGTCACCCGGCCCGGGGTCGTGCGAGCGGTGCCCACGACGTCCGGACGGGTGCACGTCGTCGAGCCGCGAGGTTTCAACGACGCCCAGGAGGTCGCCGATCGGGTGAAGGCGAACCAGCCGGTGATCCTCAACCTCCAGGGCAGCACGAAGGAGTTGCGTCGACGGCTCATCGACTTCGCGAGTGGGCTCGCGTACGCGGTCGGTGGCTCGATGTCGCGGGTCGCCGACGCGGTGTTCCTCATCTCGCCGGTCAATGTCGAGATCTCCGACGTCGAGAAGGAACGACTCGAGGCCAAGGGCCTCTACCGGCACGACTGATCCTGCCGTGGATATCCTCTGCAACCTCCTCACAATCTTCATCGTCCTGCTCTTCGCCCGGGCAGTCCTGTCGTGGTTCCCGGTACGGCCGGGCGGGCCGATGGCCCAGATCAGCCAGATCCTCATCACGCTCACCGACTGGGCTCTGCGCCCGTTGCGGTCAGTGATCCCGCCGGCCGGGATGTTCGATCTCTCGTTCATGGTGCTGGTCTTCGGGCTGTTCATCCTCCGCAGCGCCATCTGCTGACTCCCCGGCCTCCGGGTCCGGAGCCCGAGGTCGCTAGCATTGGACGCCATGGCTTCCATGGACGTGTCTCCGCAAGAGCTGCGCGACATCGAGATCCGTGAGGCGTGGCGCGGGTACCACCGCGACGACGTCGACGAGCTTCTCGAGCGCGCGGCAGCAACCATCGAGCATCTCGAGGCAGAGCACCAGCAGCTGCGTGCTCGCATGGCGCAGGGAGGTGGACCGCCGCGCGCCGCCGCGCCGGCTCCGGTTCCCCGGCCGGCCGCCGTGGTGGCGGCACCACCGCCCCCGACGCCCGCTCCGGCACCTGTCGCCGCGGCGCCGGTCCGGATGGCCGACACCGACGTGATCCAACGCACACTGGTCCTGGCCCAGAAGGCCGCGGACGAGGCGGTCGCGGAGGCGCGTCAGCAGGCCCGGCGAATCGTCGGTGACGCCGAAGCGCACTCGAAGGACCTGGTGAGCCGTACCGAGGCACGCGCCGCGGAGATCGCGGAGAGCGAGCGTCGCAAGCTCGAGGAAGACATCGGGCGTCTGCAGAACGCGCGCGACACGCTCAACGCGGATGTCGATGCACTCGAGCGCTTCGAGCAGGAGTACCGCGACCGTCTGCGGCGCGCGATCGAGGCCGAGCTCGACCTGCTCGGCCAGACATCATCGGGTGCGTTGGAGCGCCCCCAGCTCCACGAGGTGGAGCTCCCCCCGGCCACGACCACGAGCTGGTCCGAAGCATCGCCCGCTCCGGTTGCCGAGGGCTCCTGGTCGGCATCCCAGGCCGGTGTCGTCGCCACGCCGCCAGTCGCGCCCGCTCCACCCGTCGCGGCGCCGAGCGCCGGTGCCGCGACCGTGCACATCGAGGCGGTGCCCGCGGGGGACGCCGCGTGGGACCCGGCTCCCCCCGGCGGATGGGGCGACGCGCCGATGGCGGGGGTCGTCGACGACTCGGCCGAGATGGCGCTCATCGACGACCACGATGTCCACGGCGACAGCCTCGACGACGACGCGTTCTTCGCGTCGCTTCGTGAGGCCGTCCGCGATGATGCCCCGCTGACTGACGGGGGAGTCGCGGGTGCCGGCGACGACGACTCGGCGTTCTTCGATCAGGACGACACTGACGAGCATCGCGGGCTGTTCAAGCGTCGCCGCTAGCAGTCGGCGCGCCAGGCTCCTCGAGTCACGCCCCTGAGTCAGGCGATGGTGACGAGCACCGCGATCGGAAGGCCGTCGACCTCGAGCGCCGCCCCGTCGTCCGGTGCGTCGGCGAGGGGTGCGACCGTCCACTCGACCGCGAGGACCTCGCCTGCGATCCAGTCACCGTGGACGCGCGCCGCGTCGGCCGCCAGGCCACCGGTGAAGACCGTCACCCGGATCCGGTCCGACAACGCCAGATCGATCGCCTTGCGATGATCGTTCAAGGTCCGCACGAGCTCGCGGGCAAGCCCCTCGAGGCGCAGGCCGTCATCGAGGCTGATGTCGAGCGCGACGGCGAACCCGCCCTCTTCGGCGAGCACGAGCTCTTCGTGGGTGACGGCGCGGATCTCGACGTCGTCGGGCCCGATCGTGATGGTCTCCCCGTCCACGTCGAGTGCGAACGCGCCCTCGCGCTCCAAGCCCTCCGACACGGCATGGCCGTCGACCGCGGCGAGTGCCGCCTTGACCTTTGGCATGAGCGGCCCGACCCGTGGGCCGAGCCGCCGGAAGTTGGGCACGACGGCGTGCTCGAGCAGGCCGGTGAGGTCGCCGATCGTCTCCACGACCTTGACGTTGAGCTCTTCGGCGACCTCGGCGAGGAGATCCCCGGGGAGGACCACACCATCGGGCAGCAGCACCAGGGCGCGGGGAAGCGGCTGGCGTACCTTGATCTTGGCGTCGGCGCGAGCGGCTCGGCCGAGCGTGACGACGTGGCGCACCGCGCCGACCGCGGCGTCGAGCGAGGGGTCGAGCGCGCTCGGGTCGACCTCGGGCCAGTCGGCGAGGTGCACGGACTCGCCCGTGCCACCGAGGTTGCCCCAGAGCTCGTCGGCGACGAACGGGCACAGAGGCGCGAGCAGCAGCGCGACCGTCGCGAGCGACTCGTGGAGTGTCGCGTGCGCGTGCGGATCGGAGGACTTCCAGAATCGGGCGCGTGATCGGCGGACGTACCAGTTGGAGAGGTCGTCCACGACGCGTTCGAGCGCCTGCGCGGCGCGCAGGGCATCGAAGTCCTCGAGTGCTCTGGTCACCTCGCGCACCGTTGCGTGGACACGTGAGCGCGCCCAGCGGTCCATGACATGGTTGGGGGCAGGCGTTGGGAGGTGGCTTGGACTCGAGCGCCCGAGTGGGGCCCCCGTCGAAACGCTGGGTTCCCACGAGTCGAGGGCCGCGTAGGTGATGAAGAAGTAGTACGTATTCCAGAGCGTGACGAGGAACCGGCGGGTCGACTCGTCGATCATCTGCTCGTCGATCCGGCGGTTCGTCCAGGGCGAACCGGCCGAGAAGAAGTACCAGCGCAGTGCGTCTGCCCCGCGCGTGTCGAGGATCTCCCAGGGGTCGATGACGTTCCCCTTGGACTTCGACATCTTCTGTCCCTCGCGATCGACCACGTGCGCGAGACAGACCACGTTGCGATACGGGGACCGGTCGAACACGAGCGTGTTCACGGCGAGCAGCGAGTAGAACCAGCCGCGAGTCTGATCGATCGCCTCACAGATGAAATCGGCCGGGAAGCGATCGCCGAAACGGTCGGCGTGCTCGAACGGATAGTGGAGCTGGGAAGCTGGCATCGCGCCCGAGTCGAACCAGGCGTCGAGCACCGGCTCGACCCGATCGGAGCGACCGCCGCAGGCCGAGCAGGTGATTGGGATCTCGTCGACGGCGGGGCGGTGCAGGTCGAGTTCGGTGAGGTCGCGTGCCGCGAGCTCGGCGAGCTCGGCGACCGAACCGACGCAGGTGTCGTGGCTGCACTCGCGGCACCGCCAGATCGGGAGGGGGGTACCCCAAAACCGGTCCCGTGACAGAGCCCAGTCGACGTTGTTTGCGAGCCAGTCTCCGAAGCGCCCGTTCCTGATGTGCTCTGGGTGCCAGCCGATGCCCTCGTTCTCCCGGAGCAGCTCGTCGCGCCGGTCGGTGGTGCGCGCGAACCACGTCGGCTTCGCCCAGTAGATCAACGGCGTGGAGCACCGCCAGCAGTGGGGGTATGCGTGCGTGTAGTCGACGACGCGCTCGAGGATCCCGGCCCCGCCGAGGTGCTCGATGATCGCCGCGTCGGTGTCCTTGACGAACTGCCCCGAGTACTCCGGAACCGAAGCGTCGAAGCGGGCGGCCGCGTCAACGGGGTTGAGTACCGGCAGGCCCTCGCGCTCAGCAATCTCGCGGTCGATCTCACCGAAGGCAGGGGCGAGGTGCACCACGCCAGAGCCGTCGTCGACGGTGACGAAGTCGGCGAGGACGACCCGGTTCGCGGTGGGGGAGATGGGGAGCACGGCGAACGGTCGCTCGTAGCGGAGCCCGACGATGTCGGTGACCGGGACTTCGGCGAGCACCGTCGCGTCGTCGCCGAGAACATCACCAACGCGCTCGGCCGCGAGCACGATGTCTCGACGCCCGTCGCGCCCCTGCACCCGGACGTAGCGCACGTCGGGGCCGACGGCGACGGCGACGTTCGAGACCAGGGTCCACGGAGTCGTGGTCCACACCAGCAGGTCGTAGCCTGCGTCGAGCGCGGGGAACCGAACGTAGACCGACGCTTCGGTGACGTCCGCGTACCCCTGGGCGACCTCGTGGCTCGACAGTGCCGTCCCGCAACGTCCGCAGTACGGCACGACACGGAACCCCTCGTAGACCAGGCCCTTGTCCCACATCGTGCGAAGATGCCACCAGACGCTCTCGATGTAGCTGTTGTCGAGCGTCCAATATGCGTCGTCGGTATCGATCCACATCCCGATCCGGTTGCTCAGCGCCTCGAAGTCGTCGACGTAGCGATGCACTGACTCGCGACACCGCTCGTTGAACTCGGCGATGCCGTACTCCTCGATTTGCTGCTTTCCGCTGAACCCGAGCTCCTTCTCGACCTCGAGCTCGACCGGGAGGCCATGGCAGTCCCACCCGCCCTTGCGGGCGACGGACCGCCCGCGCATGGTGTGAAAGCGCGGATAGAGGTCCTTGAAGACCCGCGCCCACGCGTGGTGGATCCCCGGGCGCCCATTCGCGGTCGGCGGCCCCTCGTAGAAGACCCACTCGGGCGCACCCTCGCGCCGGCGAATGCTCTCGCGAAAGACGTCGTCGTCGGTCCATCGGCGCAGCACGCGCGCTTCGAGCGCGACGAGATCAAGGTCGCGGTCGACCGGGACGAACGGCACGCGTGCGAGCGTACGCGGTGCCAGGTGGATGTGCGGCACCGTTCACGGGCGTCGCGGCTCGATTCATCTCGTTGGAATCCCGGCGCGCCGGGGCTGTACGATCCGACGCTCCCCGGGCCTCCTGCGCCCGGCCCCGAGACCGAAAGGAAGACCATGCCCGGGGCCACCGGCAAGCACTCCGGCGCGCGCCACGCCGCGACGAAGAAGACC
>Ga0209048_10000782_pt1 | contig 33776 bp, 30 predicted proteins | sample FrelakmetCRP12CR_FD_187146 | JGI IMG/M metagenome (GOLD analysis project Ga0209048, IMG submission 187146) | Freshwater lake sediment microbial communities from the University of Notre Dame, USA, for methane emissions studies - CRP12 CR (SPAdes)... | ecosystem: Environmental > Aquatic >...
GACTGGTCGACTTCATTGCGACGGAGACGATCACCCTTTACTGGCTCGCCGTGCCCGCGTCGAAGAGCCTGTCCGCCTTCTTGAACAATGGTGTGTCACCGACAAGAGCGACTCGATAAGACATTTACATGTTCGCAACCTTGCTCGCTCTCACGCCGGTCCTGCTGATCCTTGCCTACCTGAGCGGAATTGCCAGCAAGAAACTGCCGAAGCCCCCATTCCAGTCCTGGCCGTGGTGGAAGACCTTGGCGGCGACGATCGCGTTTGGAGTCTGGGCGTTCGCCGTGCCGGGCAACCCGTTCATCGTGGACGCGCCCGTGCTCATGATGGTCTGGGTCGGAGCGACGCTCGTCTCGATGATCCTCGGTCTGGTGGACCCCATCGTGATGCAATGGGGTCGAAGATAGGGCTGGATTCCGACGAAGAACTGAGTTGCGTCACCTTTCCACGGGGCCGTCCCGGGTTTCAGCGACCCACTGCCGAGTGTTCCGACCGCAGGCGAGTTTTCACCCACGGCCGCGGTGGCTTCCTGGTCCCCGGGGAAGTGGACGCTGGCGAGGGAGTCGCCGCGGTCGGCCTCGCTGGCGCTCGGGCTTCTCCCGGCTTCGCGACCACGGCTGGCGCGGGGGCTTTCTTCTTCCTGCGGCGCGTGGCGATCGTCCGGCCGGGTTGTCGTGTCCCAGGATGGTAGCGCGAGCTCGATTTGCCCACCGGATGGCGATCAGAACCGATCATCACCAGTGCCGACTCCGGGTCGAGCCCCGCGTCAATCAGCAGGCGCAACGCCCGGGCGCGTTCGATCGTCCGGGAGCGGAGCTGCGTGGTGGGCAAAGCGCCTTTGTTGGGAGCGATCGTCGTGAATCCTGCCTGCTCGACCACCAGCCCCCAGCGAGCGACCCAGGCGTGGATACGTTCGGACAGCTCGCGGTCGAGCGACACGCGGTCAACCAGTTGGGCCTGGTCACGCACGCGGAGGACTTCGGTGACGATGATCGGGATCGCGGCCCGGCAGCCGGACTCGAGATGATCGACCAGCGTCAGGGCCTTGGTCGCGTGCTCGATCCGGTAGACAAAGTTCACGCGCACGTCGTAAACCAGCCCATCGGCTGTCATCACCTTTTGTTCGGGAAGGTCCAGCGTCACGGAGCGCACGGGCGTCTTCTTGACCCCGTGCATCACGGGGACGAGCCAGTGGAACCCCGGTTCGAGCTCTTTGACGGCCCTTCCCCAGCGGAACAAGACCCCGCGCTGGCCGGACCGAATCATGACCCCGAAGGCCCGCGCCAGACCATAAATTTGATTTGCGCCCTCATTCCTCCCCAGCGCAGCCGCCTTGCGGGACTGTCCTGATGGTGGCACGGCCTCCCGCCGTGTCGAACCACGGGCAGGTTGCCCGTGCCACCGCGTCAGTGGGTCGCGGAAACCGTCTTCAGCACGCCGATCGGGATCATCGTCGAGTCTGGGGCAAAGCTCGCCACGGTCGTGATATCGTTACCGGGCTGCGTTTGTGTCCAGAAGGCGAAGTGGTATTTCTGAAGCGTCCAGCCCCTGGAGGGAAGCTGGGTGGTCTTGAGGAAGACGCGGACGACCGGGCCCTGGATCTTGATGCTGGACGAGGGGATATCCTGGGTCGTCTGGGTCGCCAGGTCGGTGATGGTTCCCGTGGCCGGGGAACCGTACGGGCCGACGGTCAGGGTCACAACCGCGTCGGGCGTGATTCCCGGGCGGCTGGCGAAGGTCGCGGGCAGACCTGCCCCCGCGCCGCGGTTGAAGGCGAAGACAAAATACGAGGGCTCCGGGTTGTGGAACGGTCCGCGCATGATCGCGCCCAGTTCCAGGACGTTCTTCTTGAACACCGCGGCCCCCGCAACCGTGGGCAGTAATTGATCGTACGGCTGGCCTCTGAACGCAGGCTGCACGCCGGGCGTTCTGGCAGTCAGGCCGGAGATCGAGTAGGCCGTGTACTTTCCGGTGACGAAACCGGTTATGACCGCCAGCGGGTTCTTCACCCTAGCACGAATCAGCGAGACCCATTCCTTGCCCATTCCGCCGTTCAGGGCCGACATGATGGCGGCGATTCCGGCGGGATCGGTCGCGATCGAGGGATGGGCCTGGCCGATCAAAGCCGACCTTGGGCGGCCTGGGACCAACGGTTGGAAGCCGCTCAGCAGCGCTCGCCCTTCCAGCGATTCGAGGGCCGGGCGAGACGATTTCCTGTCGGGACGGGAGTGCACGGCGAGGGTCTCCGGAAGCCACCACTGTTTCTCGGTTCATTCGAAGTATAGGCTGCATAACCTCGACTCGAGGTGAGATCCAAGGGGTGAGCCACGATGCGCTGGGTGGGAATCGATGAGGCAGGGTACGGGCCCAACCTGGGGCCACTGGTGATGACGGCGGTCATCGCGGAGGGGCAAGCCGCACCGGAGAGTGGGCTCGACCCCCAGGACAACCCGTTCTGCCCGACGCCCGACTTCTGGCGTGACCTTGCGGCCACGGTGGATCGAGGTGGGGGAGATCCGATGCGGTTCTGGGTCGATGACTCGAAGGTTCTCCTTCGTGGCGGCCGCGGCCGCGAGCGGCTCGAGGCAACGTGTCTGGCACTCATTGATGCCGTGGGGCGCAAGCTCCCACGCGACCACGTGGAGCTTCTCGACGCTCTGGAAGCCGGGACGCCCGAGGTGGCCGAACTGGACCGCTGGTTCGACGGATCGGGGGCTGGGGTCCGCTGGCCGGCCGCGGGCCTGCTCCAGGATCTGGGAAACCGACTGGCGTGCAAGCCGCTGCAGCCGGCGGATCGTGCCTGGCGAATCACGGCGGTGCGCGCGGTGGTGCTGGGGCCGGCACGGTTCAACAGGGGGCTGGCGACGCTGGGCTCGAAGGCCAGCGTCCACTTCACCGCGTTCCGCGAGCTACTCCGTCATGCCTGGAACCTCGCGGCCGACGGCACGCCGACCGACGTTCAAGGCGACAAGCACGGCGGCCGCCACTACTACCTGGAGCCCCTGATCGAGGCATTCCCAGAGACCTGGATCGACCGCGGGGTCGAGGGCCCCGCGCTCAGCCAGTACCAGATTCGCGATCGGGCTCGCAGCCTGAGCCTGAGCCTGTCGCCGCGTGCTGACGGCAGCAACGGACTGGTGGCGCTGGCCTCGATCGTCAGCAAGACCGTTCGCGAGGTGTGGATGGATGTCTTCAACGCCTACTGGGCCGGCCGGGTCGAGGGTCTTCGGCCCACCGCCGGCTATCCCGTGGACGCCGCGCGGTTCCGCCGCGCCATCGAGCCACTGGCTCTTGCCGGAGGGCTCGATCCGGATCTCTGGTGGCGCCGGAAGTGATCGGTCGGCAACGGTGGGAGCGAGGCAGGGCAAGAGTCTCAGGCTCTGACGGTGGGCGGGGCGCCCTGGCGAACTGGCTCAGCGTTCGCGGTAAACGATTCGCCCCTTGCTCAGATCGTAGGGAGTAATCTCGACAGTCACCCGGTCGCCGGGGACGATCCGGATGAAGTTCTTCCGCATCTTGCCGGCAATATGGGCCAGGATACGATGGCCGTTTTCGAGTTCGACCATGAACTGGGTATTGGGCAGCGCCTCGACGATACGTCCTTCGGTCCTGATCGGTTCTTCTTTGGGCACGCGGATCTCCTGTAACAGGCAGTGCCGGCCAGGCGCGGAACTGACCGGGACGCGGAATTCTCAATCCTGTCCGCCGGGTTCGATCAATCGCGGTGGATCGGGCCTCAGCGGGGGGAAGAGGCCTCGAGACTCGCCAGCGGGCCGGCCTGGGATCGTCTCGCGCTGGCCCGGCGGAGATATACAAATCTTACTCGATCCGCTTCGACTTGAACAGCGGCGAAATCAAGTGGCCGAGGCGGCGGTCAAGGCGTGAACGGAGGCAGGATTCCCGTGACGCTCAGGCGCAGCTTGTAAACCGCGTCCACGGCCGTGATGGCCAGGCCCCGCGCGTCGGGATCGCACCAGGCCAGGTTCGAGGGGCGTTTCGGGGTCTCGATGATCCCCAGCAGCTTGCCGCCGGGCTCGAAGACCCAGACCCCCAGCGCGACGGCCACGTAGATCCTGCCGTGCTGATCGACTTTCATCCCATCGGGCCCGCCGGGTTGACCTGGATCAAGCCGCGCGAAGACGCGACTCGAGCCGACTCGGAGGCCTCCGGAGGTTTCCACCTCGAACGCCCGGACATGGTACCGCGCCGTGTCGCAGACGTAGAGAATTCGCTCGTCGGGCGAGAACGCCAGACCGTTGGGCTTCTCGAAATCGTCCACGAGCAAACGGACGCTGGCGTGGCCGGACTCGGCCAGGTCAAGCGCATAGACTCCCTGAAAATGAAGCGCGCGCTGAGCTGGCTGGACTCCGTAAGGAGGGTCGGTGAAGAAGACAAGCCCATCCGACCGCGCGACGATGTCATTGGGGCTGTTCAGCCGCTGGCCGGACCAGGTCTCGGCCACTGTCTCGACCCCGGACCCGTCCCGATCCATTCGCGAGACCCTGCGGCCATTCTGCTCGCAGAAGATAATCCGGCCGTCGCTGGCGAACGTCTGCCCATTGGCCGCCCCGGTCTGCTGGCGGAGAACCTCGAGCGCGGCTGAGGCGCCCAGGCGGTAGGTACGCTCTTTCTTGATATCCTGAACCAGCAGCGACCCGTCAGAGCACCAGAGCGGCCCCTCCGTGAACGCGAATCCGTCCGCCAACCGCTCGAGCGATTCGCTCTCGATCAGACGAGAAAGACCGGCGTCTCTCGAGATCTTGACCATGGTCCAGGAACCTCGGCGCCTGCTTGATACCCGGGAGGCCGCGCACCGCGTGGCCGGCGCAAGACTCGAGCGGCGCGGTTCGCTCCCAAGATACCGCGGGGCTCTTCTCCCTGCACTGGGCATTCCATTTTCCGCAGCCCTCATCAGTGGTGAGGGGCCCGGAAACTCACTAGAATGAAGGGTCAAGGATACGATCCAAATGCTGCCGCCATCCGCGCCATGCTTGGGGCTCTCGTTGGGTAGGAGCGCTCGCGATGCCATCGGAGTCGGGTACGCCGGACCGTCAAAAAGCCAAGACATTCTTCCAATATGGCAATGATGCCGCACTCAAGTCGAACCTCGACTATGCCATCGATATGTACAAGCAGGCGTGCAAGCTCGCGCCTGACAATCTGAGTTATCGGCAAGCCTTGCGCGGGGTGCAGCGGCGGAAGTTCAACAACGACCCGTCCAAGGTTGGGATGCTGGTGGGCGCCCGCAATCAGCCGATCCGGATGCGGGCGCGGTCGGCTCGATCGAAGGGGAATTATGCCCATGTGCTGGACGTCTGCGAAGAGGCGTTCGCGCACAATCCCTGGGACATCGCAGCCGCGCGTGAGGCGTCGGAGGCGGCCGAGCAACTGGGCTTCTTGCTGCTCGCCGAATGGTACGTCGAATCGGTGCAGGCCCAGGCCAAGGATGCCGAGTTCTTTCGCCACGCGGCCCACGTGCACGAGCGGAACGAGCACTGGCATAAGGCCATCGCGAGCTGGGAACGGGTCAAGAAGCTCGATCCCAATGACGAGAGCTCGAGTCGCCAGATCAATGCCCTGTCGGCCAGCGCGACGATCAAGCGCGCAGGGCTGGAGGAGTCGCTCGAAAAGCGGGCAAGGCCGCCGGCTGCCGAAACCTCGGACGAGCTGGCGGCCAAGCTCGAGCGGATGAAGATCGAGCGGCTCACACCCGAGGAACGCTGGCTGAAGGAGATTCAGGAGAGCCCGAACCAGGTCTGGCCCTACCTCAACCTGTCCGAGCAGTACCGCAATCGCAGTCAGCTCGAGGCCGCCGAGAAGATCCTGGCGCAAGGGTTGAAGGCCAATGCCAAGGATCCGATGCTGCTCCAGGCCTATGCCGATGTTCAGGTCACACGGATGAAGCGGGCGATCGAATCGTGGACGCAGCGGACCAAGGAACGTGCCGACGACGCGGCGGCCAAGGCAAAGCTCGATCAGCTCACCAAGCTGCTGAGCGATTACGAGATCAAGGAATTTCGCCGCCGATCGGCCGCGAGCCCCGAGGACACGAACCTCCATTACCAGCTCGGTCTCTGCCTGGCCCGCGCCGGGTTGCATGACGAGGCAATCGCCGAGTTTCAGCAGGCCCGATCGAGCCCGACTCTCAAGGTCCAGGCGCTCTATCAGGCGGGTTTGAGCTTCGAGGCGAACAACGCCTTCAAGCTGGCCGACCGCACCTACCGCGAAGCCTTGAAATCTCTCGAGGACGGGGACGTCGCCAACTTCAACTCCCTGCACTACCGCCTGGGACGGGTGGCGGAGGCTCTGGGCAACTCCGAGGTCGCCGAGGAGCACTACAACGAGGTCGCCGCCAACGATTACTCCTATCTTGACGTTGCCCAGCGGCTTCGAAACTTGAATTGAACCCGCATTTCATGGTAGATTGACTCTATCGTCCGGACGAACGCTTCGGGAATACGCCCGTCAGGATCCGATCGACGATGGTCGGACGCGGCTCGGTCTGTTTGTGGAAAGTCCGAGTCTCCTGGGCGGCGGGCCCCAAACCTCATTGCTGGATCAATCAGGAGCCATGCCAAACTCTCTCTCCGCAGGTAAGCGGCTGCGCCAAAGCGTCAAGCGGCGGAAGCACAACCGCATCACCAAGAAGGTCATCAAGACCTCCATGAAGAAGACTCTCGAGGCGGTGAGCGAGCACAACCTGGAGAAAGCCGAGACCGACTTTCGGGCCGCGGTCGCCAAGATTGACAAGGCCGGCTCCCGCCGCGTGCTCCATCCGAATACCGCGGCCCGGCGGAAGAGCAAGCTTGCCCGCGCGTTCGCGGCCGCCCAGGCCAAGTCCAAGGAATCCTGAGCCGACCCACGCCGCGGCCGGGCCGATCTCGACACAGGGGCCGCGGCCCCTGTTCGCTCCTTGACCGTGCCGAACCGCCATGGCCTCACTCGCCGAGTCCTATCCCACTCTGGTCGCGGCCCTGGCCGATCATTACGGCCAGCCGCGGGTCGCCCTCGAGAGGCGATCGGCGTTTGAAGCCATGCTCGCCGCCGGGCTGGCACGGTCGGCGGACCCCGCGCGGGCCGACGCAGCGCTCGAGTCTTTGAACCGCTCCGGCCTGCTCGATCCCCAGGCCCTGGCCGGCACCGCGCCGGCCGAGGTCCTCGACACTCTCCGCGATGCCGGTCTGAACCTGCCGGCCCGGGCCGCCTCGCTGCTGCCCCGCCTCGCCCGCTGGTACTCGGAGACATTCGGCGACCAGGACCCGCCCCGCCCCGCGTCGACCGTGAATACGTCCGTACTCCGCGAGGAACTGGCCGCCATCAACGGCGTCGGGCTGGCCACGGCCGATGCGATTCTGCTGGCTCTGGGCCAGCCCACCTATCCCGTGGATCGCGGTACGTATCGCGTCCTCGTCCGCCACGGCTGGATCGACCCGGCGACGGAATATGACCAGGCGAGCGAACTGCTGACCCGGCAGGCCGCCGGCAACCCCGAGGAGATCGCCCGGCTCTCGATCTGGCTCGTGCAAATCGGCCGCCAGTTTTGCGTTCTGAGGTCACCCAAATGCCAGCGCTGCCCGCTACGTTGCGTCCTGCCCGAGCAAGGTCCCCTCGAGCCGGAGGGCTGAGGCCCCGCACTTCTCGGCCCCTGGGCGCAGCGAAGGAACATTCATGAGCGATTATCAGCTCGAAGGGCCGAAGCCCGCCCGGATGTACGAGGTGATCCTGCCCAAGAAGCTCGGCTACTTTGGTAAGGTCCAGGAGGTCCTGGAAGACCTGTTCGACGAAAGGGCGATCCGGTCCATCCCCTTCGTCAAGAAATCGATCGCCAGACGCAAGCGCGACCCGAACTTCAATGAGGAGAGCTGGATCAGGTCGCTCTGCCAGGCGTCGCGGGGCTACTCGATCTACGAGATGGACGGCCGCTACCTCTCGGCCAGCGGGCCGGTGGACGAGCGTGTGCTGGTGATCCGGTTCATCTTCCATAATCCCGCCTCCGGAGCCGACGCCAAGACCGACTTCCTGGCGGCCTCGCTGGAAGTGGTCAATCACCTGGTCGCTCACCGGTTCGCCAACGAGCTTGGCGTCGAGGAAGAAATCTGGTTTCTTGAATACTTTCAGCCGCAACTGTCCATCTGGCGAAAGCAAGACCACACCGGCGAGCCGTGAAGCTCGTCGCCCAGGAGGAGGCCGGTTCATGAGCGCGCTGGAGTCGCTGATCGATCGATACGCCGCGGGGGGAGCCGTCCTGGCCTATGCGGCGAGCGGCCTGACCCCGGAACACACTCACGCTCGACCGGGCCCCGGCGCGTGGAGCATCGCCGAGCTCGTCGCCCACCTGGTGGACAGCGACCTTGTCGGCTGTGAGCGGATGAAGCGGGTGATCGCCGAGGACGAGCCGCCGCTGCTCAACTACGACGAGACCGCCTGGATCGCGCGGCTGCGGTCGCATGAGATGCCCGCCCTCGAGGCGGTCAACTTGTTCGCGGCCAACCGGCACTGGATGGCGCGCGTTTTGCGCGGTTGCGCCGAGGCCGATTTCGCCCGCGCCGGCCAGCACTCCCAGCGCGGTCGGATGACACTCGCGGAGCTCCTTGCCGGCTATGTCACCCACCTCGACCACCACCTGCTTTTCCTCTACGGCAAGCGGGCCAACCTGGGTACGGCCCTGCAACCGCGATACACCTATGCGACATCGTGATACCCCGCAGCAGTCAAGGGCGTCCCGAAAGACCGCCAGCCACAGGAGCCTGCACGCGTGAGCCGTCTCTTCGCGGGAACACCCTGGGACCGACCGCCGACCTGCGAGCGCTGCGGCAAGCTGGAATCGGCATGCGCCTGCCCTCCGCCGGCGGCCGAGCCCAGGCAACTTCCGCCCGAGAGCCAGACCGCCCGGCTGGGCCTGGAGAAGCGCGCCAAGGGCAAGGTCGTCACTGTGGTCGGCGCCCTCGATCCCGAAGGCCACGACCTGCCCGCGTTGGCGGCCCGGCTCAAGGCCTCGTGCGGCACCGGGGGGACCCTCAAGGACGGCCGCATCGAGCTCCAGGGCGACCAGATCCAGGCGGTCGAGGCCGCGCTCCAGGCAATGGGCTACAAGATCAGGCGAAAGTAGAGCCTCGACCCGCTTCGTAACCGAATTCATGGGGACAGGTCGACGATGAGCTTACACGCGATGCCGGTGATGCTCGGGGTGCTGGCGATCCTGGCGATCGCCTACCGCTACTATAGCGCCTTTCTCGCGGCCCGCGTCGCCGTGCTCGACGATACGCGAGCGACCCCGGCACACCGGTTCCGCGACGGCCAGAACTTCCATCCGACCAACCGGTGGGTCCTGTTCGGCCATCATTTCGCGGCGATCTCGGGGGCTGGCCCGCTGATCGGCCCCGTGCTGGCGATCCAGTTCGGATATCTGCCGGGCCTGATCTGGCTGGTTGTCGGCGTCTGCCTGGCGGGCGCCGTGCAGGACATGATGGTCCTGGCGCTCTCGACCCAGCGCGGGGGGCAAAGCCTGGCCAGCCTGGCGCGGCGGGAGATCGGCCGGCCCGCCGGGATCGCCGCGACCGTGGCTATGCTTTACATCATCATCATCGCGCTGGCCGGGCTGGGAATCGTCGTCGTCAAGGCGCTCGGGGGCGAGGAGGTACCGCTCAAGGCCGGAACCGTACTGGTTTATCCCGAGGGATCGAGCATCGCGACTTCCATGAAAGCCGGCGGCCCGCGAATCTACGACGTCCCCGCGCAGACCACCTACCGGTTCGGTGAGGCGCCCGAGCAGTCGATGCTCTTTCACGAACCGTTCCGGCTGGCGGTTCCCTCGGGCTCGACGCTCAAGGCCAGTCCCCAGAGCAAGGGCCTGATCCTGCCCGAGAGAGCGCGGCGGCTTGTGCCCGGTAGCTCGTGGGGCACATTCACCATCGCCTGCACGGTTCCCATCGCGCTGTTCGTCGGCTGGTACATGTACCGTCTGCGCAAGGGCAAGGTCGTCGAGGCCTCGATCATCGGCGGGGTCGCCGTACTGGTTGCGACCGTCCTGGGCGCGCTCGTCCCGGGCTCGCCGCTGGAGCCGTACTTCTTGCTGTCCCGTGACTGGACCGTCTTCGCCCTGGCGGCTTATGGCTTCATCGCGGCGGTCCTGCCGGTCTGGCTGCTGCTCTGCCCGCGCGACTATCTTTCCAGCTTCCTCAAGATCGGCACGATTCTGCTTCTGGTTGCCGGCGTCATCGTTGCCAACCCGAAGCTCGAGGCGCCCATGATCAGCCCATACTTCGCCAGCGGTGGCGGGCCCTATTTCGACGGTCCGATTTTCCCCTACGTATTCATCTGCATCATGTGCGGGGCCATTTCCGGGTTTCACGCGCTGGTGGCCTCGGGCACGACGCCCAAGATGGTGAGCAGGGAAAGCGACATCCGGATGATCGGCAATGGCGCGATGTTGATGGAGGGCCTGGTGGGCGTCGTCGCCCTGATCGCGGCGGCCGCCCTGCCCAATGCGATGTACTATGACATCAACATCGACCTGGGCAAACGACCCACGTTCATGGAGAAGCATCCCGATTTCGCCCAGTTCCTCAAGGTGTCCGTACTTGACCTGCATGGCGGCCCGGAGGTAGGTGCGGGGGCCCTGGAAGGTGCCGGGGCCAGGCCCGCGTCCGGAAGCGAGCTGGTCGCGATGGAGAGGGACGTGCGGGAGTCGCTCCACGGGCGGACGGGGGGAGCCGTGACCCTGGCGGTGGGCATGGCCCGGATCTTCTCGAACGCCCTTCCCGGCGTGCGCTGGCTGATCGCGTACTGGTATCACTTCGCGATCATGTTTGAGGCCCTGTTCATCCTGACGACGATCGACACGGGGACGCGGATCGCGCGATTCCTGGTCCAGGAGTTTCTGGGCCGCATGTGGAAGCCGTTGGGCAACCTGGACTGGTTGCCGGCCGCGATGCTGGCGACGGGCCTGGTGGTCCTGGGCTGGGGCTACTTCATCTGGGCCGGCTCGGTCGAGACGATCTGGCCGATGTTCGGCATGGCCAACCAGCTTTTGGCGGTGATCGCGCTCGCGGTGGTCACGACGGGCCTGGTCAATGCCGGCCGCGGGCGTTATGCGGCGGTGACGCTGCTGCCCATGCTCTTCGTCGCGACCACCACGACCACGACCGGCTATTACGAGATCACCGGCAAGTTCTGGAACATGATCAAGGCGGGTCAGGGCGAGGTGCTGAGAGGCTGGCTCAATATCGGGCTCACGCTCATGCTCCTGGTCTGCGCGGCCGTGATCCTGGGCACGGCGATGATGCGGTGGATCGCGGGACCCGGGGCAGGACCGGCCCGGCTCGAAGACAATTCCGCCGTCCGGGCCGGTGTTGAGGTCGAATGATCTGGTGCGTCGTCGCAGGCTTGACGCACCCTACGAGACTGCCTCATGGGCGGGCCGGCGTGCTGCCGGCGGGATACTTGTTTCCCAGCACGCTATGGTGCATCCCGTAGAGGAAATAGATCAAGAGGCCAATGATCATCCAGACGACCAGGCGGATCCAGGTGTCCCTGGGCAGGGTGGCCATCAGGATCAGGGACGTGATGACTCCCATCGGCCCGGTGAACCAGATGAACGGCGCCTTGAACGGGCGCTCGACGTCGGGCTGGGTGATCCGGAGATAGAGGACGCCGGCCGAGACCACGGCGAAGGCGAAGAGGGTGCCGATCGAGGTCAGCTCGCCGGCGATGCTGATCGGGATGGTCGCCGAGGCAATCATGACGATCACGCCGGTGATGATGGTGGTGATCCAGGGTGTGCGGAACCGGGGATGGATCTTGGAGACGGCCTTGGGGAGAAGCCCGTCGCGGGACATCGAGTAGAAGATCCGCGGCTGGGAGAGGAGCATGACCAGGATGACCGAGCTCAGGCCGGCAATGGCCCCGAGCTTGACGGGCCCTGACAGCCACCTCTTGTTCATCGCATCGATGGCCACGGCCACGGGGTCGGGGACGTTGAGCTGCTTGTAGTTCACCACGCCGGTCATCACGAAACCGGCCAGGCAGTAGAGGATGGTGCAGATCACCAGCGAGCCGATGATGCCGATCGGCATGTCGCGCTGGGGGTTCTTGGCTTCCTGGGCGGCCGTGGAGACGGCGTCGAAGCCGATGTAGGCGAAGAAGACGAGTCCCGCACCCCGGAAAATGCCGCTCCAGCCGTACTGGAACCATTCCGTGCTCTCGGGAATGAACTTGCCGCCCCAGTTGTCCGAGGTCACCATCGGCAGTCCGATGAGAATGAAGAGGACGACGATCGTCACCTTGATCGCGACGATCACGTTATTCACCTTGGCCGACTCCTGGATGCCGACCACCAGGAGCGCCGTGACCAGCGCGACGATGATCATGGCCGGGACATTGAGGATCGCGGTGACCTGCGGAAACGTGGAAAAATCGATCTGGTTCTTGGTCAGCAGCTTGTCCACCGAACCGAGTATCGACCAGCCGTGCCGCATGTGCAGCTTTTCGGCGATGGTATTGGGAATCTCGATCAGCCTGGTGTGGGGCGACTGCGTGAACTGCGCCGGAATGTTGATACCCCAGTCGTGCAGGACGCTGGTGACGTAACCCGACCAGCCGATCGCGACGGTCGTGGCACCCACCATGTACTCGAGGATCAGGTCCCAGCCGATCAGCCAGGCGACGAACTCACCCATCGTGGCGTAGGCATAGGTGTAGGCCGAGCCGGCGATCGGGACCGTCGAGGCCATCTCGGCGTAGCAGAGGCCGGCGAAGGCGCAGACGATTCCCCCCAGGACGAAGGAGAGCGAGATGGCAGGCCCCGCGTTTTCGGCCGCGGCATGACCCGTGAGCACGAAAAAACCGGCGCCGATCACGGCACCAATGCCCAGCATGACCAGGTTGGTCGCGGTGAGCGTGCGTTTCAGGCTGTGCTCATTGCTCTCGGCCGCCTCGGCCTTGAGCCCGGCGATGGACTTGCGAACCCACGGGTTGGCCATCGTTGCTTGTCTCTCGTTCGGGTCAGGAAATGAATACTTGGGGGCGGCGCGTCGGTCCCGGGTGAGGGCCTGCATGTCTGGGCTGACGCTGTGGCGGGCCCGATCCAGCCGTCGCGCCTGAGGCGAACGGCTGGCCCGGGAGAATATACCACACCAGTGGTTGTCAAGGTAACTCCATGACCTCGACCTTGCGAATCTCGACCCGGCTGCCCGGATCGTGCTGCTGGAAGGCGAAGTGGCCCTCCTTCCAGGTGTCGCCATGATCGAGGAACTCGTAGAGCAGCTTGCCGTTGATCGAGACCTTGATGTGGGGGATCACATGCCCGCGAAAGTCCTTGATCACGACCTCGATCTCATAGGTGAACCAGGTGCCGGGGGAAACGAGTTGATCGTAGATGTGAACAAACGTGTAAATTGAGCCCGTCCGGATCGGGTCCCGGTGCGTGCTATCGACCTGGGCCTCGTAGCCCTTGCCGAAGTCGCCGTCGGCCTCCGGGCAGCGGAAGTACACGCCGGAGTTGCCGCCGTCGTTGATCTTGAGCTCGGTCCGGAAGCGGAAGTTCTTGTACTTCTTGGGACTGTACAGCATCGAGGACTTGCCCGAGCCCACGATGGAGCCGTCCTTGACCTCCCAGTTGCCGTCGTCACTGCCAGCCTTGGTCCAGCCGCTCAAGGTCGTGCCGTCGAAGAGCGAGACCCATTGTCCTTCGTCGGCGCGCGAGCAGTTCGTGGACAAGGCCGTCAAGGCCAGCGCCAGGAGACATCCGCAGGTTTCTCGAAGTCGCTTCATGGTGGTTGATTCCTCTCGCGTTGATGGCGGCTCGTGCCGCGAGCCTGTTACAGAACACTTCATGGTGCCACGTACGATCATCCCGCGCCTTGAAACCCGACCGGAAAGCCGAGAACCCGACGCGGGGCGGGCAGAGGGCGCAGGCAGTGGCTCAACTTGATTTCTGCATGACTATGGCCGTGGCAATGTGCTAGCGAGTCCAAGACATCGGCCGGGGGGGCCAGAGGTTACTCAAGGCATGATGGCAAATGGCAGATGGCAGATGGCAAATGGCAGATGGCAAATGTCAGATGGCAGATGGGGGATGACAGTTGTGAGAGCTTCCGACATCGTCAATTGCCATCAACCTGCCCCGGCTCGCGCGGTGGGTTGCGCGAGACAGCGTCCCGCTCCACCCACCTCACGGCTCTTGAGACAGTCTCTTCTGGAATCGTACCGCTCCCGGCATTACGATGAGTCAATTCACTCCAGCCACCCGCCGCCCTCTATGATCCATGATCCAACCCATCCACAGGTGCCCATTATGCTCAAAACGAACACGAACTCCTGGCGACTTCTTGTCTCTGGACTGGGTCTCTGCTGCTTCCTCGCGACCGGGTCGGTGGCTCATGCCCAGGCTCCGGACACCGTGACGCCGGCCCCGCGCGAGGGGTGGTGGATGAAGATGCACGAACAGTTCCTCGATCAAGCAAAGAAAGGCGGTATCGACCTTCTCTTTCTGGGTGACTCGATCACCCAGGGATGGGGCAACAACGGTGTCTGGAAGCGGTTCTACGGGCCCCGCCACGCGGCCAATTTCGGGATCGGCGGCGACCGAACCCAGCACGTCCTCTGGCGGATCGAGCACGGTGAGATCGACGGGATTCATCCCCGCGTCGCGGTCCTGATGATCGGCACCAACAACGCCGGCTCCAACACGGCCGACGAGATTGCCGCGGGTGTCACGTCCATCGTCAAGGAACTGCGCAAGCGGCTGCCCGAAACCAGGGTGCTGCTCCTGGGCGTTTTTCCCAGAGGAGCCAAGCCCGACGGGACCCGCAAGAAGCTCGAGCAAGTGAACCAGCAGATCTCCCGGCTCGATGACGGCACGAACGTCAGCTATCTGGACATCGGCAAGACGTTCGCGAACCCGGACGGAACGATTTCCCGTGAGATCATGCCCGACTATCTGCACCTGAGCGCAAAGGGCTACCGCCTCTGGGCCGATGCCATGGAGCCCACCCTCTGGCGGCTGCTCGATGAACCGAAGAAGAGAGACTGAGAGACGCCAACACGTTGACGATATGGAAGCCTCGCCCTCCCGGGTGGTTCAGGAATCGAACAAATCCGAGGCCTTCAGCCTGGGCAGGTCGGCCCACCTGGCGGCCTCGTCGGCGAACGGATGACCGGAGGTCTCGCGATGGCCGTTCGACTGCAGCCGAAGAATGGCCCCGGCGAGCTTGAGGTCTTCCTGGGTCGTGAGCTTGAGATTGAGCGTTGACCCGGGCACAATGACGCAGCGATGCCCGAGGGCTTCGACGAGCTGGGTGTCGTCGGTGATCCCGGCGCCGGCCTTCCCGCGCCGGGCATAGGCCTCTTCCAGCCAGTCGCGGCGGAAGACCTGTGGGGTCTGGGCCAGGTAAAGATCATGCCGGGGAACCGTCTCGGTGGTGAACCGGTCGTCGCCGGCGCGTTTGATCGTGTCGCTGATCGGGATCGCCAGCAAGGCGGCGCCGTGCTCACGGGCGGCCGAGAATACGGCGCTCACCATGTCCTCGGTCAGGCAGGGCCGCGCCGCGTCGTGGATGGCGACGAACTGGCAGACCGGCCGGACTCGCTCGAGCGCCCGGGCGATCGTGTCCGACCGTTCCTCGCCGCCGTCGATGACGTCCAGGTTGAGAAAGGCGGCCTTGTCGTGATAGCGCCGATCGAACGTCTCCCGGTCCTCCGGCGCGATCGCCACGATGATCTGCTCGACTTCTCCGTGAGTGAGGAAAGGGTCCATGGCGCGGAGCCAGACGGCACGGCCCTCGAGCTCGGCGTAGATCTTCTTCTGCTTGGGATCGCCAAACCGGGTGGATCGCCCGGCGGCGGCAAGGATCACGGCGAACTGGCCCATGGCTTTGACTCCTCGAATCCAGCAAGGCTCGCTGATCGTTCGCGTGCGACGCCGTTTCGGTCAACGCCCCTGATTGTGAAACGCCCCGACCGCGGAGTCAACTTCCCGTCCCCATGAGGGCGAGAAAAGCCGCCGATGGCGGCAGTACCCTGTTCACGCACGACAAAGGGGAATCGTCGACCCGCTGCAACCTTGATCCGGCCGTCACCAGGCCTTACTGTCAGGGCGTCGCGGTGCTTTCGACCGCGATGCCGGCAAGAGCGCCGGCGCCGAGGAGAAGAGGAGTCTGGAAACGATGGAGTGTCTGGGTCCGCAATGTGCCTCGATGCTGCTGGATTGGCTGAAGGCACGAACCGGCGGGGCAGAGCATGGCCCTGCACAAGAGTCCGGGGCCGGACCGCGCCAGGGACTGCTCTGGACGGCCGCGCCGTACAGCGACGAGTCGGCCGTCATCACCACGGCGGCGGAGTTCGCGGCAGCCCTCGAGCATCTGCATTACGCGGTGTTCCGGCGGTTTGAAAACCTGTTGACGCGTGCCGAGCGGACCCGGCTCGACAACACGATCGAGAACACGCTGTTCAAGATCGATCGCTATCTCGAACGGTGCGATCCCGCTGATCGCCAGAGCCTGGCGGCGGAGGTTGACTCGCTGCGGCAGGCGACTCGCGCCGGGCGAGAGAAGCACGAACGGCTACGCACCCAGGCGCGCCGGGCCGAGCTGAAACTCGCGCAACTGACGTCCCTGTCTCCCGAGACCTTCGAAGAGTTCGTGGCCGAGCTGTTCGAGGCGCTGGGCTACCAGGTCGAGCAGACCGGCGGCACCGGCGACGAAGGCGCCGACCTGCGTCTGCGCCGAAAAGACCTGCTGGCGATCGTCCAGTGCAAGTATCACAAGCGAAACGTCGTGGGGTCTCCCGAGCTGCAAAAGTTTCTGGGCACGATTCACCACACCCGCAGTCACAAGGGTTTTTTTGTCACCACCAGCACCTTTTCCCTTGCGGCCGAGAAGTTTGTCGCCGATCATCCCATTGAGCTGATCGACGGTTCCAGACTGGTCGAGCTGGTTCAAGAGGCCCTGGGCCCCGGTGCCCGCCGCGAGCCCCAGCCCCCCTGGTTCTGAGCCAGCGCGGAGTCGGGCGGCGACTGTCACGGCACGGTTCCCGCGGGAGTCATCTCCCGGGGAGCAAGCGACCCTGAGGCCGGCCGATCGCGAGCACCGACGCTTGATTGCCCGCGAGAAAATTTCTCCGATTTTTTCCAAAGTCTTCCAACATCGAGACCGGCGAAGTCGTAAGATCTTAGAATGAAAACCAGACCGAGGAGTAGAGGCGCTTCCACCACCGACACGTACGCTGAATCACCCATGAAAGACAATTCATGACCTGCCCGGTCAATCGGGCAGGGCTCCGGAACGGAGAACATCGCTTCACTGGCTTGACCGAGGGAAAGAGCAAGATTCTGCTTGAGTTCGTCGCCGACCGGAATGGATCCGGTCATCGCTCTCGCCCTTGGCCAAGGAGGGATTCGAATGTCCACTCGCATGCAAAGAGCTTCGCTTCATTCCCTTCAGTTGCCCCCCGAGTTCGAGGACCTTACGGGAGTCATCAAGAATGACCTCAAGGTCATCGTCTCGATCCTCACCGAGCGCGCCGCCGACCGGCTACTGCTCTCGGGGCGCCAGTCTCAACAACTTCAGCGGGAGCTCTGGAACAGCCTGGCCGAGACCATCAACAAGAGCCTCGAGCCCCTGTCGGTGGAACACCGCTAGGCCATCCGCGGGGAACGAGCGGGGCCATGAGCCCGGGTGGGCCCTTCCTCTTCATCCCGACCGTGGGCATCATGAGAGAAGCGCTCACAGTCGTTCCCTCATTCCCGATGGAGAGGTCGGCCGATGCCGCGCGTGATCTTGGGTGTGACGGGCTCGGTCGCGGCCATCCGCACTCCGGGGCTCTTCGCCGCGCTCCAGGCGCAGGGGCACCGTGTTCGCGTGGTTGCCACCGAACCCGCACTGTATTTCTTCGACCCTGGACAGCTCGCCGCCCTGCAAGGGAAGCCCAAGGACGCGGAGCCGGCCGATCCCGTTTTCCGCGACCGGGACGAGTGGCCGGGGGTCCGATACCGCCGGGGTGATCCTGTCCTGCACATCGATTTTCGCAAGTGGGCCGACCTGCTGATCCTTGCCCCGCTCGACGCCAACACGCTGGCCAAGCTGGCGCTGGGGCTTTGCGACAACTTCCTGACCTGTCTCTTCCGCGCCTGGGATTTCTCCAGGCCGGTCATCCTGGCGCCGGCCATGAACACGCTGATGTGGAAAAGCCCGCTGACGGCCCGCCACCTCGGTCAACTGCTTCTCGATCACGGCGGAATCACGGCACTGCCGGACGGCTGGAGCCTGGAAACCGCGCCCGAGCACTTCGCCCGCCACGCCCCCAACCTGATCCTGATCCCGCCCCAGTCCAAACAACTGGCCTGTGGCGACGTGGGCCTCGGCGCCATGGCCGAGCTCGTAACCATCGCCGAGGTCGTCCGTGCCTGGTCCGAACTGGAAACACCAGCCGGTTGAGAGTACGGATAAGGCGCAGCCCACCGATCCGATCGGGGGTCGCGCGTCGGGTACGACGCTGAGCCAAGCTACCAGGAGGCCCCTTGGAACCAGGCCATCGATCGCCCTGGCGCCACATGCTCCTCCACATCTGTTCCGCATGCCTGGCTCCCCGCCTGCCGAGTCGGAAGAGGACTAATTGCAATCATGCCATGAAGTGTAAATACTGCGGCCCTGGCGGCTTGTATAAAAGGCAAGCGTTTGAGAAATCTCCGGATTTCTTGGCGGAACCGTCTTGACTAGGGATTGCCGGGCAAGTTTTACTATTATTAATTTCGATAGCACCCTGTGCGCAGTATCGAGGAATTGCCAATCGGCGGAGTCCAATGCAGTTCGAGTCGTTGAAGATCTTCTGTGACGTGGTGCGCTGGGCCAGCTTCTCGCGCGGGGCCGCGGAGAACAGTATCTCGCAGTCCTCGGCGAGCCAGGCTGTTCATCAGCTCGAGGTTCGCCTGGGGGTGAAGCTGATCGACCGCTCGAAGCGGCCACTGGTCCTGACCATGCAGGGAAAGGTGTACTACGAGGGCTGCAAGGAGCTGGTCGGGCGTTACATCGAGCTGGAAAACCGCGTGAAGGCATTGATCGATGAGCACAAGGTGATCGGGACGGTCGGCGTCGCTTCGATTTACTCGGTCGGCATGCACCACATGAGCCAGTACATCAAGACCTTCGAGGAGCGGTTTCCGGAGGCCAGCGTGCGGCTCGAGTACTTGCATCCGACCCGGGTGGTGGAGCGGGTGGCGGGGGGAGGAGCCGACCTGGGCCTCATCTCCTACCCGCGCAAGTGGCCCGAACTTTCGGTCATTCCCTGGCGGGAAGAGGTCATGAGCCTGGCGGTCCACCCCTCGCATCGTTTTGCCCAGCAAGGCATGGTGGACATTCGAGAGCTGGATGGCGAGGCGTTCGTCGCCTTCGACGGCGAGCTCTCGATCCGCCGGGCCATCGATCGTTGCCTCCGTCATCACGATGTGAACGTCGAGGTCGTGCTCGAGTTCGACAACATCGAAAACATCAAGCGGGCCGTCGAGATTCTCGCGGGCGTGTCGATCCTCCCGGAACCTTCGCTGGCCCGGGAAGTGCGCGCGGGCACGCTGGTCGCGGTGCGGATCGGCGGTCAAGACCCGAAATATCAATTGAACCGACCGCTGGCGATCGTCCATCGCCGCAACGACAACCTCGACCTGACGGCCGCGAGGTTCCTGGAATTACTTACGGGATCGGAGCTACAGAGGTCCATCCCCGACCCACCCGGCCCCGGACGCCGCGTGCCCGCAGCCACGTCCCCCTGAGCTCGAACTGCCTGGCGGACCTTGCTCAAGCCGGAATCCGATCAGTCCGCCTCGTCTCGTGCAGGTGGGTAACAGGGGGAATCGAGGAATGGCGGATCCCCAGGCGGTGGATCGGCCTCGCGACCCGCAAACCCGCCGTCGTGCATCAGAATCGTGAACCATCCGACGTGGGAATTTCTCTTTTGTGCCGGGGAAGGCGCACCCGCCGACCCCGCAAACTTGAAAAACCGTGACTCTTCTTTCAATCCGTACGTTCTCTCCCGCGAGCCAGACCCGTTGGAAGGACTACAACCATGGCTACAGGCTTACCGTCGCCCCAGGGTCTTTACGACCCCAGTCTCGAACACGACAGTTGCGGCGTGGGATTCATCGTCGATCTCAAAGGGCGAAAATCTCATCAACTGGTTCGCGATGGCCTGCAGGCGCTGGTGAACCTGGATCACCGCGGCGCCTGCGGGTGCGAGAACAACACCGGCGACGGGGCGGGGGTCTTGATCCAGATCCCCCATGAGCTCCTGAGCGCGCGTTGCAAGCCGCTGGGCATCGCCCTGGGAGAGCCCGGCAGCTACGGCGTGGGGGCGTTCTTCACCTCGCCAGACCCGGCTCAGCAAACCTTCGGCATGGAGATCTTCGAGAAGATCGTCGCCGAGGAAGGTCAGCTCTTCCTGGGCTGGCGTCCCCTCGTGACCGACAACGCACCGCTGGGGGCCAGCGCCCGGGCAGTCGAGCCCCGCATGTTCCACGCGCTCGTGGGGCGAGGACCGCGCGCGGGGGACTCCGACGCCTTCGAGCGCAAGCTCTACGTGATCCGCAAGCGGTTTGAAGCCGAGATCGCGGAATCCGGGCTCGACGATCACAAATATTTTTACTTCTCCAGTCTGTCGTGCCGGACGCTGGTTTACAAGGGAATGCTCACGCCCGGCCAGGTCGCGGTCTACTTCGACGACGACCTGGGCGATCCGCTGCTGCGTAGCGCGATCTGCATGTTTCACTCGCGGTTTTCCACGAACACGTTTCCGAGCTGGCAACTGGCCCACCCCTATCGCATGATCTCGCACAACGGCGAGATCAACACCCTGCGCGGCAACATCAACTGGATGCGAGCCCGCGAGGCGCTGTTCAGCTCCAAGCTCTACGAGCCCGGCGACATCGAGAAGATCAAGCCGATCATCCGCGAAGGGCTCTCCGACACGGCTTGCCTGGACAACGCGATCGAGCTGCTGGTCAAGTCGGGATACAGCCTGGCGCACGCCATGATGATGCTGATCCCGGAAGCCTGGGACCATCACGAAACGATGTCCCAGGTCAAGAAAGATTTTTACCGGTACCACAGTTGCTTGATGGAGCCCTGGGACGGACCGGCGTCGGTGGCCTTCACCGACGGCAAGAACATCGGCGCCGTGCTCGACCGCAACGGCCTGCGGCCCAGCCGCTACGTCGTCACCAAGGACGACCGGGTGATCATGGCGTCGGAGGTGGGCGCCCTGGAGATCGCGCCGGAGAACGTCCTGAAGAAGGGGCGGCTCGAGCCGGGGAAGATGTTCCTGGTTGATCTGCAGCAGGGCCGGATCGTCGATGACGAGGAGCTCAAGCACCAGATCGCCTCGGCCAGACCCTACGGCAAGTGGTTGGGCGAATACATGGCCATGCTCTCCGACTTGCCGCCGGCTCCGGACATTCCCGGCCCCGACCCCAGGACGCTGCTCCAGCGCCAGCAGGCGTTCGGCTACACGCTGGAGGATCTGAAGTTCATCCTCGGCCCGATGGGAGCCAGCGGCGAGGAAGCGATTGGCTCGATGGGCAACGATGCGCCCCTGGCGGTGCTTTCCGACCGCTCTCAGCCGCTGTTCAATTACTTCAAGCAGCTCTTCGCCCAGGTGACGAACCCTCCGCTGGACTCGATCCGCGAAGAGCTTGTGACCTCGGTATTCACCGGAGCCGGCGGCGAGGGGAACCTGCTCGACCCGAAACCCGAATCGTGCCACCAGATCGCGCTCGACCTGCCGATCGTTGACAATGACCAGATGGCCCGCCTCAAGCTGCTCGAGGGCTGGCGGGGGTTCACCGCGGTGACACTTCCCATGCTCTTCGTGGCCGCCTCCGGGGCCGCGGGGATGGAGCGAGCCCTCGAAGCCCTCTGCGAGAAGGCGGTCGCCGCAATCAAGGAGGGAGCGAGCCTGATCATTCTTTCCGACCGGGGCGTGAGCGCCGAGATGGCCGCGATCCCGTCGCTCCTGGCGTGCTCGGGGCTGCATCATCACCTGGTCCGCCAGGGTCAGCGATCCAAGGCCGGGCTCCTGATCGAATGCGGCGACGCGCGCGAGGTCCATCATTTCGCCCTGCTTCTGGGCTACGGTGCCGGGACGATCAATCCTTACGTGGCGTTCGAGACTCTCGACGACATGATCCGCCAGGGTCTGCTCAAGGGACTCGATCATGAGGAGGCTGTTTACCGTTACCGGAAAGCCATCAAGAAGGGCGTCGTCAAGGTGATGTCCAAGATGGGCATCAGCACGATCCAGAGCTACCGCGGCGCCCAGATCTTCGAGGCGATCGGCCTGAACGAAGTCTTCGTCGCCCGCTACTTCGACAAGACCGCCTCGCGGGTCGGGGGCGTCGGTCTGGCGGAGATCGCCCGCGAGACCCTGGAGCATCACCGTCATGCCTACGCCATCCGCGATGCCGGCCCGCCGATGCTCGAGGAGGGTGGCCAGTATCAGTGGCGGCGGGATGGCGAGCATCACCTCTTCAACCCGGAGACGATCTTCCGGCTCCAGCACGCAACCCAGGCCGGCCGGTACGACATCTTCCAGAAATACACGAGCCTGGTTGACCAGCAGAACGAGCGGCTCAGCACCTTGCGGGGTCTTTTCGAGTTCCGCCTCGACCAGTGCCAGCCGATCCCGATCGAGGAGGTCGAGCCGGTCGAATCGATCGTCAGGCGGTTCGCCACCGGTGCCATGAGCTACGGCTCGATCTCGGCCGAGGCGCACGAGACCCTGGCGATCGCCATGAACCGGATGGGAGGCAGGTCGAACACGGGTGAGGGAGGAGAGGATCCCCAGCGGTTCCAGCCTCTGCCCAACGGCGATAGCAAGCGGAGCGCGATCAAGCAGGTGGCCTCCGGCCGGTTCGGGGTGACCAGCGAGTACCTGGTCAGTGCCGACGAGCTCCAGATCAAGATGGCCCAGGGGGCCAAGCCGGGCGAGGGGGGACAGCTCCCAGGCCACAAGGTCTGGCCCTGGATCGCCAAGGTCCGCTTCTCCACCCCGGGCGTCGGCCTGATCAGCCCGCCGCCGCACCACGACATCTACTCGATCGAGGACCTGGCCCAGCTCATCTTCGACCTCAAGAACAGCAATCCGCGGGCGCGGATCAGTGTCAAGCTGGTGGCCGAGGTGGGGGTGGGCACGGTGGCCGCGGGCGTGGCCAAGGCCCACAGCGACGTCGTCCTGATCAGCGGCCATGACGGCGGCACCGGCGCCAGCCCGCTGACCTCGATCAAGCATGCCGGAATTCCCTGGGAACTGGGTTTGGCCGAGACCCAGCAGACTCTGGTGCTGAACAAGCTCCGCGACCGGATCATCGTCCAGACCGACGGCCAGATGAAGACCGGCCGCGACGTCGTGATCGCCGCTCTCCTGGGCGCCGAGGAGTACGGCTTCGCCACGGCCCCGCTGGTGGTGATGGGCTGCATCATGATGCGGGTCTGCCACCTGGACACCTGCCCGGTGGGCATCGCCACCCAGAACCCCAAGCTCCGCGAGAAGTTCCGCGGGCAGGTCGAGCACGTCGTCAACTTCTTCAACTTCGTTGCCCAGGACGTGCGCGAGCTGATGGCCCGGCTTGGCTTCCGGACGATCGACGAGATGATCGGCCGCAGCGACCTGCTCGACATGCGCCAGGCCATCGGCCACTACAAGGCCAGGGGGCTGGATTTCAGCAAGATCTTCTACCGCCCCGACATGGGCCCGGACGTGGCCGTCCGCAGAGTCCGCGAGCAGGAGCACGGCATCGAGCAGACCCTCGACGTGACGACTCTCGTTCCGGCCTGCGCGGCGGCCTTGGAGCGGGGCGAGCCCGTCGTGCTCGACTTGCCCATCCGCAACGTCAACCGGACGGTCGGCACCATTCTGGGCAGCGAGCTGACCCGCCGCCATGGCGGGACGGGCCTTGCCGACGACACGATCAAGCTCCGGTTCACCGGCTCGGCCGGCCAGAGCTTCGGCGCCTTCGTGCCGCGGGGAATCACGCTGAGTCTCGAGGGCGACTCGAACGACTATGTCGGCAAGGGGCTCTCCGGCGGCAAGATCATCGTCTACCCGCCCAGGACCGCGACCTTCGTACCCGAGGACAACGTCCTGATCGGCAACGTCGCTCTCTATGGAGCGACGAGCGGACAGGCCTTCTTCCGGGGCCGCGCGGGCGAGCGGTTCTGCGTGCGAAACAGCGGCGCCCACGCGGTCGTCGAAGGCACCGGCGACCACTGCTGCGAGTACATGACCGGCGGCGTCGCGGTCGTCATCGGCGGCACCGGGCGGAACTTCGCCGCCGGCATGAGCGGCGGAGTGGCCTTCGTCCTCGACGAGGCCGGCGATTTCAAGAAGCGGTGCAACCTCGAGATGGTCGACCTCGAGCCGCTTTGCGAGCCCGACGACATCGAGCTGGTTCGCGATCTCTTGATCCGGCACGCCGGCTACACCGGCAGCACGGTGGCCGCGCGGCTGCTCTCCGACTGGGACCGGACTGTCGACAGGTTCGTCAAGGTGATGCCTCTGGATTATCGCCGTGTCTTGCAGGAGCGCAAGAAGGCCGAAGCAGAGGCTGCTGAAGCGATGGAGCTGGAGCAGGTGGAGGTGACCCGTGGGTAAGCCAACCGGATTCATCGAATTTTCCCGTGAGCTGCCGGATCGTCGCCCGGTAGCCGAGCGGGTTCATGACTACCTCGAGGTCTACAACCCCTTCCCCGACGAGAAGCTCAAGGCGCAGGGGGCGCGGTGCATGGACTGCGGCATCCCCTTCTGCCACCTCGGTTGCCCGCTGGGCAACCTGATCCCCGACTGGAACGACCTGGTCTACCGCGATCAGTGGCGGATGGCCATCGATCGCCTGCACGCGACCAATAACTTCCCCGAGTTCACGGGCAAGCTCTGCCCCGCGCCTTGCGAGGCATCGTGCGTGCTGGGGATCAACAGCGACCCGGTGACGATCAAGCAGATCGAGGCCAGCATCATCGAGAAGGCCTGGGATGAGGGCTGGGTCGTGCCCCAACCGCCCCGTGTGAAGTCCGGCAAGACCGTGGCCATCGTCGGCTCCGGCCCGGCCGGCCTGGCCTGCGCCCAGCAACTGGCCCGCGCGGGACACGCGGTCACCGTATTCGAGCGCGCCGATCGCATCGGCGGTCTGCTCCGCTACGGAATCCCCGACTTCAAGATGGAGAAGCGGCACCTCGACCGGCGGCTCGAGCAGATGGAGGCCGAGGGGGTCGTCTTCAAGCCCGGCGTCAACGTCGGGATCGACCTGACCGCCGAGCAGCTCATGGCCGGGTTCGACGCGATCTGCCTTTGCGGCGGCGCGACCCAGCCCCGTGACCTACCCATCGAGGGACGCGATCTGAGGGGCATTTACCCCGCCATGGACTTCTTGACCGTGCAAAACCGGCGCGTGGCCGGCGACACCAACCATGACGAGTTCATCTCGGCGAGAGACAAGCACGTCATCATCATCGGCGGCGGCGACACGGGCGCTGATTGCCTGGGCACCGTTCATCGCCACGGCTGCAAGAGTGTTCACCAGTTCGAGATCGTGCCCCGGCCGCCCGAGTCGCGCGCACCTTCGAACCCCTGGCCCCAGTGGTCCAACGTCTTCCGCGTCTCGTCGGCCCACGAAGAGGGGGGAATCCGCGAATACTCGATCAACACCCGCCGCTTCCTGGGACAGGATCGGCACGTCCGGGCCCTCGAGACGGTCCACGTCGAGATGAAGACCGACAACGGCCGCCCCCGGTTCACCGAGATCCCTGGTACCGAGAAGGTGTATCCAGCCGACCTTGTCCTCCTGGCGATGGGCTTCGTCGGTCCCGAGAAGAAGGGCATGCTCGAACAGTTCGGCGTCGAGCTCGACGCCATGAGCAACGTCAAGGCCGACGCCGACAAGCGGACGAGCGTGCCCAAGGTCTTCACCGCCGGCGACATGACCCGCGGCCAGAGCTTGATTGTCTGGGCCATCGCCGAGGGCCGCCACGCCGCCCGTTCGATCGACGAATACCTCATGGGCTGCTCGGAGCTTCCCAGGCCGCTGGAGCACGGCAATCACGCGCGTCCGTTTGTCTGAGCCGTGCCGCTGAATTTGCAACAAGCCTGAAGCGCCAGCGAAGGTCTTCATGCCCACCGGTGGCAGGGCGCGAAGAGACTTCTCATCTTCTATGCGGAAGTGCTAATCGACTGGACACGGAATGGAAAGGCCCTCCCGACGCAACATCGTCAGGAGGGTCTGCTGGCCGGACGATCTGAAACTCGCGACCGCCTATTCCCTCTTTCCGTTTCCCACCGTCAGCAGCACCGGCTGACCCTTGAAGAGAAGCCTCGACTTCAGCTCGAACCCCTGATCCAGGGCGCGGTACTGAAACGGCCCGTCGCCGAATGGATCCTTGATGTCCTTGAGCTTGTCCGGCCCGCCCTGCACGACGGTGAGCGCGGCCCTGAAGAGCGCCTTCTGGGTTTCGTTCCGACGTTTCAAAGCGGCGTACATGTCCATATTGCGGAGGGGGGGCCTGTACTGGCCAGCGGGTTGGCGGCGACAAACCTGGGGTACTGTGCATCAAACTCTTTCCAGGGCAGCGCCGTGATCCGCGCCAGCTCATCGAGTCTCGAGTCGAGAAGTGGCCACAAAATCTGGGGGGCCTGAGGGATCTATGGTGGCCTCTTGAAGCTCTTGCCTTGCAAGAACCTTCCATCCACGATGCCTGGCCAGTTCTCTTTGCCAAAAGCTCCCAAACAAGATGCCTGGCCGATTCGTTTCGATTCCTTTCCCTGGCCGATACTTCTCGTGGTATCATCGGTTGACTCGGCGGTCCCGTCTACTAAGCTTGGTCGTCGGGCGCGAGCTTCGAGCGGGACATGGGATGAATCGGGGTTGTTGAGTGCTATGGACGCCTTCACGATCGCTCTCCCAGAGGAGCAAGCCCATCGGCTGCGCGAGTTGGCCCGAGGGGCCGGGGTTTCCCCCGAACAGTTGTTGCGAGCCGGCGTCGAGGAGTGGCTGACCCGCCCCGGTCGGGATTTTACGGAAGCCGCGGCGTACGTCCTGGAGAAGAACCGAGAGCTCTACCGGCGGCTGGCGTAGCTCGATGCGCTACCTCACAACGGAGGAGGTCCTGGAGCTGCACCGGCTGGTCATCACCCAGTCCGGCGGCGCCTCGGGGGTCCGCGACCCTTACGCCCTGGATTCCGCCCTGGCCCAGCCGCGGATGACCTTCGGCGGGGTGGACCTGTATCCGACGGCCGTGGAGAAGGCCGCCGCCTTGGGCTTCTCGCTGGTCATGAACCATCCGTTCGTCGACGGTAACAAGCGGATCGGGCACGCGGCCATGGAGACGTTCCTGGTGCTCAACGGGTACGAGATCGTCGCCTCCGCGGACGAACAGGAACGGGTTGTGCTCAACCTGGCGGCAGGCCGCCTCGGGAGAGAAGAGTTTATTGAGTGGCTGCGTGCTCATCTTGTCGAGCGACGGACCGGTTAACCATGGTGGCTTGGAGTGCGCTAAGCCGGAGCTTCAAGTGCTGTTCAAGAAGCCTGGCGGCGGCACCGCCGAGCCTTGGCTCAGTGGAAGGGAGGATGAGACTCGTGGCTCGAATCTGCTTGAAGACGTCCCTGTTCAGCCTGCCGGGCGTGGTCCTGGCCCTCCTGATTAGCCTCGCCGGCACAAGGCTGGCATCCGGCCAGACCGCGCCGGGCTACCAGGAGCTGTTCCAGGACCCGCCTCGAACGGACCAGCTCACGCGGGCCGACTTGCCGAACCTTGGCCGCCTGGTCGTCCTCGAGGCAACCTCGATGTTCGTACATGCCCGATCCGAGCTGATGGACAGTCCCGCCGCCTTCCGGCTGCTGGACGAGATCAACGGGCTCTGGAACTCGGCCGACGCGTTCACCGCGGCCGTGGCTTTCTCCCCCAACGAGAACCAGAGGATCGAGGCCGGCCGCCTCGTTTTCCCGGAACTCGAAGCGGCCTTCCACCGGGTCCGAACGACCCTGGGAACACTGCCCGGCATTGCTCCCCGTTCCGCCGAAAACCTGGCCAACATGAGCCGGGCCGTCGCCGTGATCGGGCCGCTGCTGCGGCAGGAGCCACCTGGACTGCCGGCGGCCCCGAACCGTGGAGACGCAGACGTGGCTGTGCTCACGAACCAGGCCCGGGAATTATCCAGCGCTGTCGCCCCGCTGAAGGCTCATGTGAAAGCCGAGACCGGCCGGGGAGCGAAACTGGAAACGCTCGACCGCGAGATTGACGTGCTCGAGTCACTGATCCAGGGATTCGAGCGCATCTCCAGCAGCCAGGCCAACGAGCGCGAGCTGATCGCCGCGTTCCGGCCCATCCGCGCCGGGGCGCAGAGGATCAACCGAGAGCTGCAACAAAGTGGCCTTACCGCTGGCGGCCTGAACCTCTGGCAAGCGATCAAGCAACAGATCGACGACCTCGAAGCACGGTTCCAACTCCCCCGCGAGATCGTGCCGCGTCCCTCGCGGGAGGACGCCCGCCCTCTCGATCCCACAATCGCCGCGCCCTTCGACAAGGCTGTTCGCGGGCTCGATGTGCTCGTGGATCGAATTGCCTCGGAGAATCCTCGTCTCGCGCAACGCGATCGCGTTCAGGTGGATGCCAGAGCGTTAACAAAACGCCTCTTCTTGGTTCGCCAGTCCCTGCTCGGCCAGGCTCCTCGAGAACAGGTGGACCAGGCACTCCTCGATCTGGAACTATCCTGGCGGCAGCTTGAAAACGAGCTACGCAGCCCCGGCCAGGGCAACCCGGAATCATTGAAGACGCTCACCCGAGAGGTCGACGAAGTGGTCGCGCGCAGCCGCGAACAGATCTCGAGGAAGCCTCGCCTCCAATGAGGGTGCGCTGTTCCGCGGCACGCAAGAGGTCACCCGAAGTGCGACCGCATCCCGACCGGATCGTCAGTGAACAGACCGTCGACGCCCAGCTCCGCGAAGTGGTCGGCGAGGCCGCCGGGATGATGGTCGTTGACCGTGTATACGAGGATCGGAATCTCCCGCGATCTCAACTCGGCGAGCCCGTCGGTCCACAACGCCCCAGGCGTGCGCCGATGGCGATAGCCGATCGACTCGGAACCAAGGCACTGTGCCGACGCGTGGAAGGTCTGCGCTCCCACGATTTCGGTGAGATAAGCATGGGGGCGAAACAAGGGGGTACTGACGAGAATCCCCCGCGGGATGTCGAGCAGCTCATGTCGAGGCGGAGTTATGAGACCAGGGATCCGTGCGATGTCGCGATGATCGAGGCTCGAGAGCAAGACGCGACTGGCCGTGCCGGTCCGCGCGATCGCGTCGAGAACGGCATCCACAATCCCCGGCGGGTTCTCGGGGAATGACTTGATCTCGACATTGACCAGCCAGTCGCGGTCCGCGGTCAGCACCAGGGCATCGACCAGAGTCGGTACGCGGATTCGTCCGGATCGGTAGTGCGTCTTGCGCAATTCGTCCATGTTCTCGAACGTGCCGAAAGCCGCCGCCGAGCGCTCGCCTGCCGGGTGGGCGACGAACCAGGAGCCCGCGTCGAGAGAGGCGATCTCATGCCAGTCGAAGTCCGCAAGGCGAAAGCCGTCCCGGCCTCGCGGGTCGCCGCCGAAGCGGATCGCGACGTCGGTCGTGCGCAACAGGGTTTCATCATGAAAGACGACGGCGACACCGTCACGCGTGAGCTGGACGTCGAGTTCCCACGCCTCTGCGCCCGCTTCCCAGCCTAGCATCGCGGCTTCCAGCGTGTTCTCCGGGGCATGGAAGCAATCACCCCGATGGGCCAGCACCAGGGGACGGCAGCGTCGCGACCTCAGCAGATCCAGAAACCGGCTGTGCACGATGAGTCCTCGACGGATCAGTCGTGGTCAGAGTTCACACCTGGCCATTCTGCAACCACTTTCATCCTACAACCTCGCGCACACCGAGAAACCGGGACTGAGCAGCTCGAGCACTTGAATTCATAAGAGTTGGGTAATGGCACATTTCTTGCTGAGTTGCAGGTTGTCGTGTGATCTCCGCCTCCTTGATCGTGCGTTGCCGCACCCCGGATGATCTTCTAAGTATTTGCGAATCCGCAACTTGTGATTTCAAGCGTGGATCTCGCAGAGAGGGCGCCCGACGGCGCTGAGCAAGACTCGACATCTGATGATGCCCGTTTGTTAGAAGGACGTGCCCATGAAGCGCGCAGTGGCACCATTTCTGTTCCTGGTGGGTTTGGCCATTCTGGCCATCGTCGGGAGGACAGCGGCGCATCCGCTGCCGCCGGGCGACCCTCTCAACTCGGGAGACGTCGCGTGGATGTTGACGGCTTCGGCCCTGGTGCTGCTCATGACGCCCGGGCTGTCGTTCTTCTACGGAGGGATGGTCAGTTTCAAGAACGTTGTTTCGACCATGCTTCAAAGTGTGATCGCGCTGGGAGTGATCAGCCTGCTCTGGGTGTTCGTGGGCTTCGGCCTGGCGTTTGGCGACGACATCGGCGGATTGGGATTGATCGGCAACCCGCTCTCCTTTTTCATGTTCGACAATGTGAGTGACGGGACAGTCACCCTGGGGACCGGCGAGGCGGCGCTCAAGCTCACGGTTCCCTTGCTGGTCTTCTCGATGTTCCAGCTCAAGTTCGCGATCATCACGCCGGCCTTGATCACGGGCTCGTTCGCCGAGCGCGTGCGATTCTCGGCATATCTGCTGTTCATGGTCCTCTTCAGCCTCTTGATCTACTGCCCGCTGGCACACTGGACCTGGCATCCACAGGGTATCTTCTTCAAGTGGGGCGTGAAGGACTTTGCCGGCGGCACCGTGGTCCACATGTCGGCGGGCTTTGCGGCCTTGGCGGGGGCCTTGATCCTGGGCCGGCGCAAGAGCCACATCGCCAACGAGGCACACGAGGCCTACAACGTCCCCTACGTGCTGCTCGGCACCGGCATGCTCTGGTTCGGCTGGTTCGGCTTCAATGCGGGATCAGCCGGCGCGGCCAACGGCACCGCGGCCATGGCGTTCGCCACAACCAACACGGCCTCGGCCTGCGCGATGCTCGGCTGGATGTTCTTCGACTGGATGCGCGGCCGCAAGCCGTCGGCGATGGGCGCCTGCATCGGCGCCGTGGTCGGGCTGGTGGCCATCACACCCGCGGCTGGTTTCGTGACGGTTCGAGACAGCATCGTGATCGGCCTGGCCGCCAGCATCATCTGCAATATGGCCGTGCACTACAAGAACAAGTCCACTATTGACGACACGCTCGACGTCTTCCCCTGCCACGGCGTGGGGGGCATGGTGGGAATGGTTTGCACGGGCATCTTCGCCAAGGACGTCGGCCTGGTTTACGGCCAGACCACGACATTCCTGTACCACCTGCTGGCCCTGGTCATCGTCGGTGTCTTCACCTTCGGCGGTTCCTTGCTCCTGTACAAGGTCACCGACATGATCATTCCATTGCGTGTTGACGAGGGCCAGGAGCACGAGGGGCTCGACCTCAGTCAGCACGGCGAGACGGCCCTGGCCGTCGCATCCCTCGCCAATGGCAAGGGCAATGGCCACGTTCACAAGAACGGGTCGCTCGAGAAGCCGATGGCCGGCGCCCACGCCTGATCCCTGGTCCAAGATTCGCTCAAACCGCGGTTCTCAACAGGCGAGTGCCCAAGACCTGGGGCACTCGCTTTTTTGTTCGACTTGTTCTGGCCGAGCCCATGCCCACGGACCCTCTCTCACGTCGCTGGGGCTCGGCAACAGAGTCGGTGATCGTGACCATCGCAGATTCCTGGGGCTGACGCACCCAGGCTACGGAATGTCGCCGCTTCGCGGCTCGAATCAGGCATCGCCAGGCGGCAACGTGGCTCGGCAGCCCACTCTCGGGGCAGAGGAAACCGATTACGTGGTCTACCTCATCACCCTTCATAGCCCTGGCTGTGGCCGCCTCGCGGAGGCCCGTGAGCAGGAGGCAAAGAAGGTTCATCTCCGAAGTGATGCCCTCCGATCCGGGTTCGAACTGAAGACGGATCCTTCGAACTGAAGACGGATCCAGGGGAGGTCTGGATCCGGAGAGATCGTGTCAATCTGGGAGAGGACACCGTGCGGGGCCTGCCGGGACGGAAGGGCCCGTCAGGAGAAGGCGATGATGGTCGCGACGATAGCAAGGAAAATCAGGACTTCCTTGACCATGTCGTCGCTGTTATTCCCGGGTGTCATGAATGGTGTACCTCGAGTGAGTAATCCCTGACCACGCTGTCCTATCAGCGGTGTCGACGAACCTTGGTTCCATCCCCCATTGACGCTGCAACCTCCACGATGAACGCTGTTCCGGCCGATTACACCCGGGGCCGCAATCCTCGCAGCAGAAGGCAACCCGGCCGCAACGGAGCAGCCGGGTCGCTGGGGACTCGCTGTTTGCCCGGGCTGATCACGAGTAGTGAACAGGGACCTTCTTCTCGGTCGCGGACGCACTCGCAGCCGGTCCGCCCTTCTTGGGAACTCCAGGGCCGAAGACGGTGAGGTGATCCTCTTCGGCTCGCTTCACCTCGATCGGATCCTCGATCACGTAGCCGGGGACGCCCATCTGGGTAATGTCGAGGCCGGCGATCTCATCCTTGGCGGTCACACGGTTGCCCCAGACCAGGTCGATGAACTTGAAGAACAGGAACGCGACGGGGAACACCCAGAGGAAGTTGGTGGCGACTCCAATGGCCTGGGCTGCAAGTTGCTCGAGCCCGCCACCGTAGAAGAAGCCAAGCGGAGTCTTGTCGGCGACGCCGTTCCAGCCAGCGCCATATTTGCCATCGGCGAAGAGGCCGATGCAAAGGCAGCCGAAGGCGCCACACACACCGTGAACACTGACCGCACCGACCGGGTCATCGACTTTGAGGACCTTCTCGACAAAGAGAACGCTCCAGACCACGATGATGCCGGCCGTGGCGCCGATGATCACAGCACCGATCGGGTTGACGAAGGCGCACGGAGCCGTGATTGCGACCAGACCGGCGAGCAGACCGTTGCAGCCCATCGTCGGATCGGGCTTGCCGAAGACTAACCACATGTAAAGGATCGACGAACAACAGCCCGCGGCCGAGGCAAGCATCGTGCAGGTTGCCACGCTGGCCAGGCGTCCGTCAGTTCCGGCCAGAGTGCTACCCGCATTGAAACCGAACCAACCGAAGGCCAGGATCAGCGTGCCGACGACCACCATCGGGATGTTGTGGCCCGGGATGGCGTTGGCCGAGCCGTTTTTGTTGAACTTGCCGATGCGCGGACCCAGCACAATGGCCCCGGCGAGGGCCGTCAAACCTCCTGTCATGTGAACAACGCTCGACCCGGCAAAATCCATGTGCCCGTTACCCAGGCCGAAGTTCACGCCGAGCTGAGACAACCACCCGCTGCCCCAGACCCAGCAGCCGAAAACCGGGTAGAGGAACATCGACATGAACAAGCCATAGATCATGAAGGCCGAGAACTTCCAGCGCTCGGCCATGGCACCCGTGGGGATCGTGGCGGCCGTGTCCATGAAGACCATCTGGAACAGGAACATGGCCAGCACGGACATGTCGTTGGCCTCTCCGGCCAGGAAGAAGCCCTTGTAGCCCAGGATCTTGAACGGCTTGCCGAAGAGCGAGAACTCGACCATGTTGTGCAGGATGTCGGGGCCATTGTAGTAAGCCATGGCACCCATGCCGCCCATCTGGAAGGCATAGCCGCAAATCCAGAAACCAAGTATGCCCACGCCGTAGACGACGAAATTCATCGCCATGGTGTGCGCGGCGTTCTTGGCGCG
>Ga0209048_10000783_pt1 | contig 33753 bp, 32 predicted proteins | sample FrelakmetCRP12CR_FD_187146 | JGI IMG/M metagenome (GOLD analysis project Ga0209048, IMG submission 187146) | Freshwater lake sediment microbial communities from the University of Notre Dame, USA, for methane emissions studies - CRP12 CR (SPAdes)... | ecosystem: Environmental > Aquatic >...
GGGCCGGCACCGAGCTCGATCTGCGGGCGGGGCGCGACGCCGCCATTGTCGAGCAACAGCCGGAAGCGGACCGACTGCCCCGCGAAGCCGGGCTCGGTCGCGGCCAGCCGCAGAACGAGGCCGCGCAGCGTGCCGTGGCAGTGCTGCATCGTCACCAGGCCGAGGCTCGCCAACAGAAAGGCGAAGCCCAAGCCGAGGTTGTTATTGTAGTTCATGCCACCGAGCACCATTGCGAACAGCATCGCCGCGTAGGCGATGCCGAGCGGTGTCGGCAGGATGTAGATGCGGCCTCGGGTCAGCTCGATCGGGTCGCGGTCGGGCCCCTGCCGCCGGCGTATCCAAGCCGCCATTCGCGCCTCGGCGTACGCTCGGCAGCGACGGAGCAACGCGCGCATCGTCCGCCCGCGCTAGGGGACGGGTACCGCGTTCAGGACGTGAAGCCCGATCTCGGCGGCGTCGCGGAAACGGGCCTCCTCGCGTGGCGCGAGCCGGTGCCCCACCACCGAGGGCAGCACCGCCTGCACGTCCTCGGGGAGCACGCCCGGATGGGCGTGCATCAGTGCCCACGCCTGCGCGCCCCGCAGCAGCGCGATCACCGCGCGCGGCGACAGGCCGACCTCGAACTCGGTCGCCTGCCGCGTGTAGCGCGCCACCGCCTGCACGTAGTCGAGCAGCGCCTCCGAGGCGTGCACCCGCGCCGCCTCGCCCTGCAGCTGCAGCAGCTGTTGCGGCGTCAGCGTCGCCGGTAGCGTGGCGAGAAGGTCGCGGCGGTCGCGGCCGAGCAGCAGCTGCCGCTCGAGCTCAGCCTGCGGGTAGCCGAGCTGGATGCGCATGAGGAAGCGGTCGAGCTGCGACTCCGGCAGCGGGAACGTGCCCACCTGGTACACCGGATTCTGCGTGGCGATGACGAAGAACGGCTCGGTCATCGGGTAGGTCTGTCCGTCGGCCGTCACCTGGTGCTCTTCCATCGCCTCGAGGAGCGCGCTCTGCGCCTTCGGCGTGGCGCGGTTCACCTCGTCGGCGAGGACGAGCTGCGCGAAGACTGGCCCGCGGTGGAAGCGGAACTGGCCGCTGTCCGGCTCGAACACCGACACGCCGATGATGTCCGCCGGCAGCAGGTCGCTCGTGAACTGGATGCGCTGGTAGCTGAGCCCAAGCGTGCGGGCAAGCGCGTGGGCGAGCGTCGTCTTGCCCACACCGGGGATGTCCTCGATGAGAAGGTGGCCCCGCGCCAGCAGGCATGCCAAGCAGAGCCGGATCTGCTGCTCCTTGCCGACGATGATGCCGTTCAGGCCCGCGACGGCGGAGTCGATCAGGCTCGTGGCGCTCGATGCGGTCGGCGTGGTCTCGTCGGGCAAGGTGATCTCCTAGCGCGCGACTGCGGCGAGGCGCCGCAGCTGCTCGGCGAGCTGCGAGAGCTGGCGGTCGAACTCCGCAATGCGCGCGCGCTCCTGCGCCACGACCTCGGCCGGCGCGTTGGCGAGGAAATTCGCGTTGGCTAGCTTGGCCGCCGACTTCTCGCGGTCAGCCCGGGAGCGTGCCTGGCGCTTCTCGAGCCGGGCCATCTCGGCGCTGACGTCGTCGATCAGGCGCGCGAAGGGTGCGAGCACGGTGCGGCCGTCGCTGATCGCGATAGCGCAGGGCGGCAGGTCGGCCTCCGAGGTGACCACCGTGACGGCGTCGAGGTTGCCGAGGCGCGCGATGGTGGGGGCGAGCAGGGCGATCGCCTCGGCGTCCCCCGAGCGGTCAGAGCGTACGTACACGGGCGTGGAGCGCGAGTGCGGCACGTCGAGCTCGCCGCGGATCTGGCGGATCCCGAGCACCACGGCCTGCAGCGCGGCGACCTGCTGCTCCGCCGCAGCGTCGAGTGGCAGCTCGGCGGCGGTGGGGTAGGGCTGGAGCATGACCGTGTCGCCGCTGCGTCCGGCGAGCGGGCCCACCGTCCGCCAGATCTCTTCGGTGATGAAAGGCATGAGCGGGTGCAGCATGCGCAGAGTCCCTTCGAGCACCTCCGCCAGGGTTCGGCGCGTGCCCCGCTTCAGCGCCGGGGCGGCGTCGGCGGCCTGCAGCACGGGCTTCGACAGCTCGAGGTACCAGTCGCAGAACTCGTACCACACGAATTCGTACATCGCCTGCGCCGCGAGGTCGAAGCGGTAGCCGGCCAGGCTGTGGCGTACGGTGGCGACCGCGCGCCCTAACCGTCCGCGTATCCAGCGGTCGGAGACGGTGTACTCGGCGGGTCCGGCCGCCGTGTCCGCGGCGTGCTCCTCGGTGTTCATCAGCACGTAGCGGGCGGCGTTCCACAGCTTGTTGCAGAAGTTGCGGTAGCCCTCGACACGGCCGAGATCGAAGCGTATATCGCGGCCCATGGTCGCCAGCGCAGCGAAGGTAAATCGCAGCGCGTCGGTGCCGAACGCCGGGATCCCTTGCGGGAACTGCTTGCGGGTGGCCTTCTCGATGGTGTTCTTCATCTGCGGCTGCATCAGCCCGCTCGTGCGCTTCGCCACCAGCGAGTCCAGGTCGATGCCGTCGATCAGGTCGAGCGGGTCGATGATGTTGCCCTTCGACTTCGACATCTTCTGGCCGTGCTCGTCGCGGATGAGGCCGGTGATGTAGACCTCGCGGAAGGGCACCTCACCAGTGAACTTCAGGCCCATCATGATCATGCGGGCCACCCAGAAGAAGATGATGTCGAAGCCGGTCACGAGCACGGCGGTGGGGTAGAAGACACGCAGCTCCGGCGTCGACTCGGGCCAGCCGAGCGTCGAGAAGGGCCACAGCGCCGAGCTGAACCACGTGTCGAGCACGTCCTCGTCCTGGCGAAGCGGGACGGCCTTGCCGTGCCGCGCGGCGGCCGAGGCCTGCGCCTCCGCCTCGGAGCGCGCCACGTAGACGTTGCCGGTCTCGTCGTACCAGGCGGGAATGCGATGCCCCCACCACAGCTGGCGGCTGATGCACCAGTCCTGGATGTGGCGCATCCACTGGAAGTAGGTCTTCGCCCAGTTCTCGGGTACGAAGCGGATCCGTCCGTCCTCGACTGCGCGGATGGCGGGCTCGGTGAGCGGGGCGACGCGCACGTACCACTGGTCGGTGAGCCAGGGCTCGAGCACCGCGCCGCTGCGGTCGCCGCGCGGCACGGGCAGCGTGTGCGGGTCGGTCTTCTCGAGAAGCCCGGCTGCCTCGAGGTCGGCCACGACGCGCTTGCGCGCCTCGAAGCGGTCGAGGCCGCGGTAGGCGGCCGGGACCGCCTCGGTCATCGCGGCGTCGGCAGTGAGCACGTTGATCATCGGCAGGGCGTGGCGCCGGCCGATTTCGTAGTCGTTGAAATCGTGCGCCGGCGTGATCTTCACGCAGCCGCTGCCGAAGGCCGGATCCACGTACTCGTCGGCGATCACCGGGATCAGGCGATCGGCGAGCGGCAGCCGGATCTGCCGGCCGACCAGGTGGCGGTACCGCTCGTCCTCGGGATGCACCGCCACCGCCGTGTCGCCCAGCATCGTCTCCGGGCGGGTCGTCGCGACGACGACGTGCCCGCTGCCGTCGGCGAGCGGGTAGCGCAGGTGCCACAGGCTACCGGCCTGCGGTTCGGAGACGACTTCGAGGTCGGACAGCGCGGTGTGCAGCACGGGATCCCAGTTGACGAGCCGCTGGCCGCGGTAGATCAGTCCTTCGGCGTGCAGGCGGACGAAGACCTCCTTCACTGCGGCCGAGAGCCCCTCGTCCATGGTGAAGCGGTCGCGCGACCAGTCCACCGAGTCGCCGAGCCGGCGCATCTGCCGGGAAATCGTGCCGCCCGACTGCTCCTTCCACTGCCACACGCGCTCGACGAACGCATCGCGGCCAAGGTCGTGACGCGCCTTGCCTTGGGCGTTCAGCTGCCGCTCGACGACCATCTGTGTTGCGATGCCGGCGTGGTCGGTCCCGGGCTGCCACAGGGCGCGCTCGCCCTCCATGCGATGAAAGCGCGTGAGCGCGTCCATCAGCGTGTGCTGGAACGCGTGGCCCATGTGCAGCGTGCCCGTGACGTTGGGCGGCGGGATCATGATGCAGTACGGCGGCCCGTCGCCGGCCGGTGCGAACCAGCCGGCCGCCTCCCAGGCGGCGTAGGTGCGGGACTCGATGTCGCGGGGGGAGTAACTCTTGTCCATCGGGGGCCTCGGAGCGCGAACCCGCAATTATAGCCGGGCGAGCCCGCCGGCCCGGCACTCAGTTGGCGCGCTGTGGCCCTTGGAAGTGCTCGACGATGATGGCGGAGACGAGGCCCGGGAGCTCGGCCTTGAGGCGGTCGGAGACCTGTTCGAGGAGGAGGGCTTCCATCTCCCGGCAGGCGTTGTGCACGAGTTCGTCGGCGTGCTCGTGGATCACGGCCGTGAGGTGCGACTCGAACTGCTCGAGGAACACGCGCGCCCGGTCGGTTGCTTGGGCCGGGGCCCGGCTCTCCTCCTCGACGACGTCGGTGAGGACGGGGATTGCATCCGTTGCCTGGCTCATCTTCCCTCCGCTGAAAATTCCGGTGTCCGGAGAATCAGAGTTCGTGCTTCTCGGGCGTGCAGCCCGCCTCGCGGTAGGTGCGCCAGCGCGCGCGCGCGCGGTGCTTGTCCTCGTCGCCGCCGCCCACCACCTCGCAGATGCGAGCGTAGCCCGAAAAATCGGCGGGCGCATCCGGGGCGAGATTGATCAGCACGTCGCGGTGGGAGGCGGGCAGCGACCCGCTGCCGATCAGCACCGGGGTGGCGGCGGCGAACTCCGGCTCGGCGGGCCAGATGCCGTGCGGCACAAAGCTGCGATCGGCGAACGTCCACATGAGCTCATCCAGTTCGGCCGTCTCCCCCGGGCTCGTCGTGCGCACGGCGACGCGGTGGCCCTGCTCGTAGGCCTTCTCGGCGAGCCGGCAGGCCGTCGCCAGCCGGGCGCGGGGCTCGGCGGCGCTCAGCAGGTAGAAGTCGATCTTCGAGGCGGCCACGGATCCGATCAGCGGCGGTGGATGAGGAAGTCCATCAGGAGCGCGACCGGCCGGCCGGTGCTGCCTTTCTGCGAGCCACCCAGGTAGGCCGTGCCGGCGATGTCGAGGTGGGCCCAGCGCAGGCCCGCGGTGAACTTGGCGAGGAAGCACGCCGCGGTGATGGCGCCGCCCTCGCGTCCACAGGCGTTGGCAAAGTCCGCGAAGTTGCTCTTCAGCTGGTCGTGATACTCCTCGGCCATCGGCAGGTGCCAGCAGCGGTCCTCGGCGCGGCGCCCCGCCGTCTCAAGTTCGGCCGCCAGCTCCTCATCGTTGCTCATCACGGCGCTCAGGTGCGCGCCGAGCGCGATGACGCAGGCGCCGGTGAGCGTGGCCACGTCCACCACGACGGCGGGCTTGAAGCGCCGCGTGTAGGTGAGCGCGTCGCAGAGGATGAGCCGTCCCTCGGCGTCGGTGTTGATCACCTCGATCGTCTGGCCCGACATGCTGCGCACGATGTCGCCCGGCTTGGTGGCGCGCCCGCTCGGCATGTTCTCGCAGGCCGGGACCACGCCGACCAGATTCTGGCGCAGCCCGAGTTCGGCGGCGGCCTTGAGCGCCCCGAACACGCTCGCCGCCCCGCTCATGTCGAACTTCATCTCGTCCATGCCCGGCGGCTGCTTGAGCGAGATGCCGCCGCTGTCGAAGGTCACGCCCTTGCCCACCAACGCGACCGGTGCCTCGCCGGGGCGGCCGCCCTGGTAGCGCATGACGATGAGCTTCGCCGGCTCGTCGGTGCCGGCGGTCACCGAGAGAAACGCGCCCATCTTGAGCCGCTTCAGATCGCGCTCGTCGAGGACCTGCGTCTTGATGCTGCGGTAGGTCTTCGCGAGCTCCCGGGCGCGCTGCGCGAGGTGCGACGGCGTGCAGAAGTTGGCGGGCAGGTTGGCGAGGTCGCGTGTCAGCGCGGTACCGGCGGCGATGGCCCGGCCGTGCTCGAGACCACGCTCGGCATCGGCCTTCTGGTCGCGCTCGGCGACCGCCACGCCCAGGCTCTTCAGGCGCGGCTCCGGGGGTTGACGCTTGCTGCGGATGGCCGGGACGCGGTACAGGGCGTGTCCGAGCGCTTCCGCGGCGAGGCGGGCCCGGTAGTAGACGTCGGTGTGCTCGACCGGCTCGAGCCCGAGGTAGCTGACCGCGTCGCGGGCGCCGGTCTTCACCGCGGTCGCCAGGGCGGCCGCGAGCGCCTTGCGGTACTGCTTGCGCCCGAAACCCTCCTTCTTGCCTAACCCGACGACGAGCACGCGCTGCACCGGGCCGTGGTCGACGTCGAGCAAGACGCACTCGCCGGCCTTGCCGCGCAGGTCGCCCCGCTGCAGCAGCCGCGCAAGCCGGCCGCCGAGCGTGCCGTCCAACTGGGCAGCCGCCCCAGCGAGAGCGCCGGACTCATGGAGGCCCACGATGGCGCACTCGGTCTTCTGGCGCGCGGCCGATCCTGTGACGACAAATAGACGCATCTTTCTTCCTTCCTGCCGGGGCTCGTGGCGGGACCGCGGTCGCTGCGTGGGTGTTCACGGTCCCGGATCGCCCGTAGACTTGGGTGGCGCGTCCGGACCGTCCTTCCTCGGAGCGGCGAACCGGGCCGCGCGCGAGCGCCAAAGTCTACCGTTTCCCTTGCGGAGCCGCGACCCTTGCTCAGCCGTCTGGACCGCTACTTATTGCGCGAGGTCGCTTGGACCTTCGTCGCGGTCACTTTCGTGCTGCTGGTGGTGCTGCTCTCCAACCAGTTCGCCCGCGTGCTCGGCCAGGCGGTGCAGATGGAGTTCCAGGCCTCGATGGTCGCCGAACTCATCGGCCTGGCCACGCTGCAGCAGCTCACGGTGATCGTTCCCATCGGGCTGTTCCTCGGCATCGTGCTGGCGCTCGGGCGGCTCTACCACGAGAGCGAGATGACCGCGATGAGCGCGTGCGGCGTCGGGCCGATGGCCATCTACCGGCCGATTCTGCTGCTGGCGCTGCTGGTCGTCGCGTTCCTCGCCCTGCTGTCGTATCGCATTGTCCCCGCGGCGTGGGCCAGGTCCGAGCAGATCCGCATCGAGGCCATACGCGCGGCACAGTTCGGCGCCCTCGAGCCGGGTCGCTTCCGCAGCTTCGCCGGCGGGGAGGCCGTCTTCTACGCGGAGCGGGTCGACCGCTCGGGCGAGCTCTTCGGCGTGTTCGTGCAGCGTCGCACCGAGGACAAGCTCGAGGTGGCGGTGGCCGAGCGCGCCGTGCAGCGCGGGGCCGGACAGGCCGAGCAGATGTTCGTGCTCTTCAACGGCCGGCGCTACGAAGGGGTGCCAGGGACGCGCAACTGGCGCGTGGTCGAGTTCAAGGAGCACGGCATCCCGTTGCGGATGCCCGAACTGAAGGCGCGGAGGCAGAAGGAGGACCTCAAGCCCACCGCGCTGCTGCTGCACGCCACGGAACCGGAGGACCGGGCAGAACTCGCCTGGCGCACCGCGGTGCCGCTGATGGCTTTCGCGCTGGCGATGCTCGCGGTGCCGCTCGCGAAGCTGCGTCCCCGGCAGGGCCGCTTCGCCAAGGTCGGCCTGGCCATCCTCGCGTACTTCCTGTACTCGAACCTGCTCGCGGTGGCGAGGGTGTGGATCCAGAAGGACCTGCCTGCCGGGCAGTTCGGGCTCTTGTGGGTGCACACGATCCCGGTCATCGTGGCGGCGCTGCTGATCTGGTTCGACGGCCGCCTCGGCACGTGGCCATGGCGCCGCAAGCGGGCCGTGACTGCATGAACACGCTGGGCCGCTACCTGGTCCGTGTCGTGCTGGCGTACACGGGCCTCGTGACGCTCGTGCTCGCCGCGCTCGGCGCGCTGTTCCTGTTCATTGGCGAGCAGGACGACGTCGGGGTCGGTCGCTACACGACCAGCGAGGCGCTGCTGTACGTGGCCCTGAACCTGCCCGGCTATCTCGTCCAGCTGTTGCCGGTCGCGACGCTCATCGGGGCGCTGCTCGGGCTCGGCAACCTCGCTCGCGGCAGCGAACTGGTGGTGATGCGTGCCTCGGGCGTGACCATCGCTCAGTTCTGCCGCTGGCTCGCCGCCGCCGGCCTGCTGCTCGCGGCTATCATCCTGCTCGTCCAGGAATTCGCGGCGCCGCCCATGGTCAAGTACGCGCGGCAGATGAAGCTCTTCAACAAGTTCAGCCAGTTCAGTTTCTCCGGCAACACCGGCATGTGGGTGCGCGACGGGGAGACCATATTCAGCATCGCCCAGCAGTCGGCCAGCGCGCGCTATGGCGGGGTGCAGGTGTTCCGCATCGTTCCGGGTCGCAAGCTGCTGAGCGTCGGCCGCGCGGCGGCGGCCAGCATCGGGTCCGACAACCGCTGGCACCTCGAGGAATACGAGGAGACGCGGTTCGCCGAGGTGGGAACCGACGCCTCCAAAGTCGCGCAGGAAGAGGTGCAGTCCGCGCTGTCACCGCAGTTCCTCGGCCTCGCCGTCGTGGAGGCCGACGCCATGGGCCTTCGCGACCTGGTCGCCTACATCGAGCACCTGAAGCGCAACAACCTCAAGTCAACCAGCTTCCAGACGGAGTTCTGGGCACGCATCGCCCGCATCGCCGCGCTGCCGCTGGTGGTCATCCTCGCCCTGCCGTTCGCCCTCGGCCCAATGCGCTCCTCGGGGCAGGGGGCGCGCACGGTGATCGGCATCCTGATCGGGGCGGTGTTCGTGCTGCTGAGCCAGACCCTCGAGAGCGGCGGCCAGCTGTTCGGCCTGCCGCCGGCAGCCGTGGGCTGGCTGCCCACGGCGGTGCTCGCCGCGTTCACTGGCGTGTTGCTCTGGCGTGCTCGCTGAGGCGCCGCGCGGGCAGGCTCACCGCTTCGGCAGCAGCACGACCCGGGTTCGCGACAGGCGGTCGTGCCACGCGCGGCGGTCGCGGTCGAAGAGTATCCAGAGGAACCCTAGCCCGAGCGGCAGCAGGCTGAGCGCGGCCGCCGCCAGCCTCAGCACGGTGTCCGTCCAGGTCAGCCGACCGCCGTCCTCGCGCATGACCTTGAGCCGCCACGAGGCCATGCCGAGCGTCTGTCCGCTGCGTGTCCAGAACATGCCGAAGAACGCCACGATCAGCCCGAGCATCGCCGCCTGATAGGCGAGGCGCAGCAGCGGGTGTGTGGCGGCGCGGATCGCCTCGCCGTGGGTGAGCGGCAGGAACAAGGCGGTGCCGATCATGAGCACGGCCGCGAGCAGCAGCGAGTCGTAGAGCATCGCGCCGAGGCGGCGCAGGAAGCTTGCGGGCACGGTCAGCAATTCTCCCGAGCGACGGGCCCGCCGCGGGCGGGCACGAGACACGCTAAGTCAATTCGCGGCGGCAGTCACCCCCGGCAGTCGGCGCCGGGCGGTCCGTCCGTTGCTAGAATCGCTGCGACCGCCGGGCCGCGCCACTCATGAACAGCATCGTCAAACGTACCACCCTGACCGTTCGTAGCCTCGAGCGGCCGCTCGAGTTCGGTCGCGGCGTGCCTGGCCAGAGCGTCTGCGAGGACGACGAAATCATCCGCAGCGGCGCGGGCCTCGCCGCCGGACGGGCACGGGATCGCAAGCGCCCCGTCACCTGCTGCTTCGAGATCGATGAGCGCCGGGGCGGCTGAGCCTGCGACGCCGACGAGGCTCATCTGGGACCTCCCGGTGCGCCTCGCTCACTGGGCGCTGGTCGCGTGCGTGGCGGGCGGCTGGGCGACCCACTGTGCGGGTACCGCGTGGTTCGCCTGGCACCGGCGCTGCGGCTGCGCGGTGCTGGTGCTGGCGCTGTTTCGAATCCTCTGGGGGTTCCTGGGCACGCGCCACGCGCGCTTCGTGAGCTTTGTGCGCGGGCCGCGCGCCGTTCTGGCCTACCTGAGCGCCGGGGCCTTCCGGCACGGCGCCGGGCACAATCCGCTCGGGGCGCTGAGCGTCATCGTCATGCTCGCGCTGCTGGCACTGCAGGGGGCTACGGGGCTGTTCGCGAACGACGAGATTGCCGACACCGGGCCCCTGTTCGGCTGGATCTCGCAGCAGGCGAGCAACCGCATCACGTCGCTGCATCGATTGAATGCCGAGGCGCTGGCTATCCTCATTGCGCTGCACGTCGCCGCCGTGCTCTGGTACAGCCTGCGGCGTGGCGAGCCGCTGGTGCGCGCCATGATCACGGGCAGGCGCGAGGCCAGTGCCGTGCCCGCGGAGGAGGAGATCGCCGGCTCGCGCACCTGGCTCGCGGCGCTGATCGTCGCGCTGCTGAGCGCAGCGCTCGCGCTCGCGATTCGCGCAGCGCCGCCCGGGGAGATCAGCCCGTTCTGATCGCGATCATTCGGCCCGGTACTTCTCGTGGCACGCCTTGCAGGCGTTGGCAGTGCTGACCCAGGCGGCCTGCGACTTCTCGAGATCCCCCGCCTTGGCGACGGCGGCGAGCTGTGCGCTGCGATCGAGGAGGTCCTTCAGCTTGGCGTCGAAGTCGGCGCGGTTCGCCCACATCTCCGGCTTGAGCTTCGAGTTCGCCACGCCCTGCGATTCCGGCGGGAAGGCCTCGGTCAGCATTGGCGCCACGGCGGCCACGCGCTCCGCGCGCCTGGCGAATTCCGCGGCGTCGTAGGGCATCTTGCCCTGGGCCATCGCGCTCATCGGGCCGAAGTTCCAGGCCATGACCTGGTACACCGACTTGCGGTACTTGAGTACCTGCTCGGCTCGGGAAGGCGGGTTCTGTGCCTGGGCGCTGCCGGTAACGGCGACGACGGCGAGGACGGTAGTGGCCAGTTGGCCGAGACGGCGGAGGATGGGCATCGGTGGCGCTCCTGGGTCTGGATGATTGGCGGGCCGCCGGAAATTACAGGAAGAACCGCGGGCGTGTCACCCGCGGCGGCGGCCCGGCGCCTCAGTCGCGCGCGCTGCGGGCCCGCTGCTCAATCGTCTCGCGGTGGGCCCGCAGGATCTTCCATATCTCCGCTTCCGACGGCCGGTCCGCGAGGCGCGCAATGAGGCCGGCGATGGCGGGCCATTCGCGGCCCCAGCTGAGGAAACGCGCCGCATCGGCGATCACGTGAGCGGTCGCCGCATCGGGGATGGCGGACTGCGGCGCGGCCGCCGCGGCGCGCCGCGCCACGCCCTTGGCGCTGGAGCCTGACTGAGCCGCCGGTGCCTGCGGCTTGGCGGCCGGCGAGGGGCTGAGTGCACGCCCGCTTCGGGCCGCGGCCGTCGCCTTGGCGGGGGCACGTTGCTCGGCGGTCTTCAGGCGCGGCCGTCTCACCGTGCCGGAGGCCGCCGTGTCCGGCTGCTTCGTGGCGAGGGGAATGAACCGGTCGATGTGCTCGGCACCCAGGAGGTTGGTCAACAAGCTCATCAGCTCGAGCGACTCGGCGAACCGCTCGTCGCCCTGGTCGCGGCGCGAGGCGACCTGCTGCTTCAGGTCGAGGAGGCGCGTCCGTGCCAGGTCGAGGACCCATCGGGTCGGCCGCTGGTGCTCTGGCCACTTCTGCACGCGCGCGTAGCTGGCGTCGTCGAGCTCCAGGTAGCGGGAGTGCAGCTCCACGCTCGCGAGCCAGCGATCCAGCAGGTCCTCGATGCGCTTGTAGGCCGCGCTCACGGCACTCCCTACCTTGGCGAGATGCACCGAGTCTATTCCCAGGCCGGCCGCGCTCGGTTGCGGCCACGGCGGCGCCGATCAAGGGTGCGACGGGGGTCTCAGAACGCCCCGCCCGGCACGCGCCACCGTGGCCCCGGGCCGCGGCGCGGGCCGCCGTCAGCGCGTCACGGTTGCGATCAGCCGGGCATAGAAGGTGGCCATCCGCCGCAGGTTGTCGAGCGTCATGTGCTCGTTCGTGCCGTGCACCATCTCGAACTCCCGCAGGCTCGCGAGGATTGGCTGGAAGCGGTACGTGTCGCGGCTGACGTTCTTCATCGAGCGGCTGTCGGTCGCCCCCGTGACGAGCCCCGGAGCCACCGGGAGGCGTCCGCCCTCTGAGGCGAGCGCCGCGAGAACCCGAAACCCCTCCGAGGTACTGGACGACACCGGTGAGGGGTCCCAGGCCTCGCCCTCCCAGCTGAGCTCGACCGGCAGCCCGGCCGTGGCGGCCTTCGCGCGCTCAAGCACTTCCTGCGCCGTGTTGCCGGGCGCGATGCGGTAATTGATCCATGCGGCCGCATCCTGGGGCAGTACGTTCTCCTTGGGGCTGCCGCGCAGCATGGTCGGTGCGATCGTCGTGTGCAGGAGGGATGCACCGGCCGGCGTGCTCGCCATCTGCCGCACCAGCAGCGGGCCGAACAGCCATTCGTTGGCCACGGCCATCCGCACCATCGGGCCCGCGTTCGGCGCCAGTGCGCGGACCATCGCGGCGGATGGCCCGGCGAAGCGCAGCGGGAACGGATGACTGGTGATGGCGAGGACGGCCTTCGCCAGCACCTCGACGCCGGTCTCGGCCGGCGGCGCCGAGGAGTGACCGCCCTTCGCCCGCGCCGTGACCTTGAGTGTCGCATAGCCCTTCTCGGCAACGCCGATGAGCGCGGTCGGCTGCTTGAGAAGCGGGAAGTCGGCGACCACCGCAAGACCCTCGTCCAGCGTGAACTCGGCCTGCACGCCCCTTGACTTGAGCAGTTGCGCGGCCGCGCGCGCGCCGGACCCGCCGGCCTCCTCGTCGTGGCCGCTGACAATGATGAGCGTGCGCCGCGGCCGCAACCCCGATGCGGCCAGCGCATCGACCGCCTCGAACAGGCTGACCAGGGAGCCCTTGTCATCGACCGAGCCGCGGCCCCAGACGGCGTCCTCCGCGATCACGCCCTCGAAGGGCGGATGCCGCCAGTCGCCCTCGGTGCCCGGCGTGACCGGCACGACGTCGTGGTGGGCGAGCAGGATGACCGGTGGCAGGGCCGGGTCGGAACCCGGCCACGTGTAGACGAGCGTATGTGCCGCGACGGTCTCGCGGCTCATGGCCGCGTGGGCGGCCGGGTAGGTGCTCTGCAGCCAGGCGTGGAAGCGGTCCCACTCGGCCCAGTCGTTCTCGCCCGGGTTCTGGTGGCTGATCGTGCGGATCCGCACGGCTTCGCCGAGGTGCGCGGCGGCCCGGGGAAGGTCGATCGGTACGCCCGCGGCGAGCTGCAGTGGCGCGGCATTCGCTGCCCGCTCCGGGCGGTACGTCGCCGTGCGAACGGCAACCACCGCGGCCAAGAGCGCGAGGGCGGCCAGCAGGCCGAGGCCGATGCGGCGTAATCGGTTCATCGTCGAGGCACCTTGATCGCGGATTCCTCGCGACGTTGTGACCTCGCCCGGTGCGTCCGTCAAGTTCTCTCTTGCGCGGCGCCCGCTCATCGCGGAGGCTGGTCGCCCCGCTGAGCGGAGAGCGCATGAACCGGGATGTCAGTCACACCCGCCCGAGCGGACCGCTGCTCGGAGCGATGTTCCTGATGGCGACCAGCGCGATCGGGCCGGGGTTCATCACCCAGACGACGCAGTTCACCGCGCAGCTCGGCGCGGCCTTCGCGTTCGCGATCGTCATGTCGGTGCTCGTCGACGTGGCCCTGCAGCTGAACGTGTGGCGGGTCATCGGCGTGTCGGGTACGCGCGCGCCGGAGCTCGGCAACCGGGTGCTGCCCGGCCTCGGCCACGCGCTCGCGTTCTTCGTCGTGCTCGGCGGGCTGGTCTTCAATGTCGGCAACGTGGCCGGCTGTGGCCTCGGCCTCGAGGCGCTGCTAGGCATGCCGGCGGGATGGGGCGGGGCGCTGTCGGCCGCGCTCGCGATCGCGGTGTTCCTCTCGCCGCGGGCGGGTGTGGCCATGGACCGCAGCGTCGTCCTGCTCGGCCTGCTCATGATCGGACTGACGCTCTACGTCGCTGTCGCCTCGCGCCCGCCGCTCCTGAGTGCTGCGCGCAACGCGGTGCTGCCGGAGAGGGTCGACTTCCTGTCGATCACCACGCTAGTCGGCGGGACGGTGGGCGGCTACATTACCTACGCCGGCGCGCATCGACTCGTCGATGCCGGTGTACGCGGGGCAGACCGAGTCGGAGAAATCGCGCGTGCCTCGGTCACGGGTGTCATCGTCACCGGGCTCATGCGCACGCTGCTGTTCCTCGCCGTGCTGGGCGTGGTCGCGGCCGGCGCCAGGCTCGACCCGGCCAATCCCACGGCCTCGGCATTCCGCATCGTCGCCGGTGAGTTCGGTGCGCGGGCGTTCGGGCTTATCCTCTGGGCGGCTGCCATCACCTCGGTGATCGGCGCCTCCTACACGTCGGTGAGCTTCCTCACCAGCCTGCACGAGCCGCTCGGACGGCACGGCGGTGCCCTCGTTGTGGTGTTCATCGTGATCTCGACGTTCGTCTTCCTCACGGCCGGCGCGGCCCCGGTGCCGCTGCTCATCTTCGCGGGGGCATTCAACGGGCTGATCCTGCCACTCGGCATGGGGGTTGTGCTCTGGGTGGCGTTGCGAAGGCCCGACCTCCTGGAGGGATATCGCTATCCGCGCGGGTTGGCCGTGGCCGGCGTCGTCGCGTGGGCTCTGACCGTGTACCTCGGCTGGCAGTCCACCGGCAAACTGGCAGGTCTCTTCCGCTGAGCGACAGCGCAGCGCGCGCGCCCGAAACCTGGCTCAGAGCGCGTCCGTGATCCGGTGACGGGGCAGGCGGGGTCCGTCCTGGCGAACAGACCTGGCTCGCCCATCGCCGGCGGATCCTCAGAGCCGTCGGCGAATCTCGCGCCCGCACCGCTTCAGGGCTGAGCGATCGCTGCTTGCGGGGCGGTGGCCGGCAGGGGTGTCGCTGCGTTCCACCAGCCGCCCCCTAATGCCACGAAGAGCGCAACACTGTCCTGCAGGCGCTGTGCGACCGCTCCGGTATAGCTAAGCTGTGCACTTTGGTACTGGCTGGTCGCGATCAGGACGGCCAGATAGTCCGCGAGTCCGGCCTGATAGTTCGCCTGCGTAAGGCCAAAAGCTGCGCGCGCCGCGGCCAGCCCGTCTGCGGCGGCGCGCAGCGATTCGGCGTCATGCTCAAGCGCGCGCAGCGAATCAGCGACCTGCTGCAATGCATTCAGCACGACCTGACGATAGGTGGCGAGGGAGGCCTGGTAGGCGTCGATCGCGGCCTTGCGCCCGAACCACGAACTGCCGCCGCTAAACAGCGGCACCGACAGATCGGCACCCCCGTTCCAGAACAGACCGCTGTTGTTCTGCAGGTCGCTCCACTCGGTGCCGACCCTGCCACCGCTGGCACTCAGCGTCAGCGTCGGCAACAGGCCGGCGGTCGCGACACCAATTTGCGCGCTCGCGACGTGCAGCCGCGCTTCAGCCTCGAGAACGTCAGGTCGCTGCCGTACGAGCGTTGACGGTAGCGACAGCGGCAGATCCTGCGGCAACGCGAAGTCCTCGAGCGCGACATCCGGGGGCGTCCATTCGGACGGCGCATGCCCGGTGAGCACCGCCAGCAGATGGTCAGCCTGTTGCGCACGGAACTCGAGTGGCGCCAGCGACTCCTCGAGGCTTGCGAGCTGGGCGCGCAGGCTGAGCACCGCCGAATAGGGGGCCGTGCCGGCCTCTGCCTGCGCCTCGGTGAGGTGCACCTGGAGCGTTGCGGCATCGACGACGGCCCGTGTGGCCGCCAGCTGTGAACGATATGCCGCTCTCGCGATACTGGTATTCACGACGTTGGCAGTCAGCGCGAGGTAGGCGGCGAGGGCGGTGTTCCGCTGGACGTCAACCTCGGCACGCAGCGCCTCGGTCTCGCGCCTTGCGCCGCCGAAGACATCCACCATGTACCCGACGGAGCCGCTCAGGGTGAACAGGTTGAAGATGCTCGCGGGCCCGTTTACACCGAGGCGCTCCGGCGTGTAGCGCTGACGCGAGGCTCCGAGATCGGCGCTGATAGTCGGGAAGAACACGCCATAACCCGAGCGCAGTGCGTTCTCGCTCTGACGCAGGCTCGCGCTGGCGCTCGCCAGGGTCTGATTGCGGGCCAGGGCCTCGTCGACAACTCCGTCGAGCGCCGGAACGCCAAAGAGCTTCCACCAGTCGGCGGGCACCGCTGTGTCACTCACGAAACGCTGGGCGTGCCCGTCGGCGGCCGCGGTCGCCGACGGGCTGGTTCCCGGCAGATAGGCGTCGACTGCTGGCGCGGGCGGGCGCACGAAGTCGGGACCCGGCGCGCAGGAAGCGACCGCCAATGCAGCGATCGCCACGATGATCGCGATCCACCAGCTCGATTGTGTCAGCGACTTCATGCCCCGCCGCCTCTACTTGGTGCGGATGTAGACGTCGACCAGCTGTCCGGGAAAGAGGTTGACGTTGTCAGGCTTCGCGAAGCGAAAGAGCACCGGCAGGACCCGCAGATCGACGCGCTCCTGGCGTTGGTTTGAAAGTTCGATCTTGGGTGTCAGATACGGCTGTATGCGTACGAACTCGAGCGGCAGCTTGGTATCGCTGCCGCGGACCCGCATTTCTGCGGCGATCCGGTCGCTGCGCGGCAGCCGACCGACGAGGATTTCGTCGACGTAGACGCGCACACCGAGATAATGCTGCGCCGTGCTCATGACCACGACCGGGCCGGGTGCCTGGGTGTAGCTGTCGTACGCTCCCGCTGGCGAGACGTAGGCGCCGACTGCCGCCTGCAGCGCAAGCACGGTCCCGTCGACCGGCGCCTTGAGCGTGTACTTCTGCAGCAATGCGCTGGAGGCTTCGTACTGCTTCTCGAGCGCCTGCCAGGTCCGTTCCTGGTTGCGGATGTCGTAGCTCCAGGCCCCCGCCTTGGTGAGTTCGTACTGGCGGTGCGCGACCTCGAGATTCGCCTCGCTGACGTGCACCGCATTGGCGGCCGTGTCCAGGACCTCCTTGCTCACCGCCCGGGAATCGATCTCGACCGCGTGCCGCAGCTTGCCCAGCTGATCGCGGACCAACTGGAGGTTCGCGCTGGCTGCTTCCATCTGTGCCCGCGCGACTTCCAGCGTCTCCCGGCGCGGTTCGTGCTGCAGCTCCTCGAGCAGGGTCTTGGCCGCCTCTGCCTGCGACTGCAGCTGCGCGGTGATCGCCTGCTGCACCGACGTGTCAATCGTCAGGAGTGGCGTGCCAGCCCGCACCGGCTGTCCCTCGGCGACCAGGATCCTGGTGATGGGGCCCGAGACTTCGGGGAAGATATTGACGTTCTGGCCGCTCGCCTGCGCGCTCTCGACAATGCCGTTCGCGAAAATACCCTGCGGGTACGGATTCGCCGCCGGATTGAAGGCCGGCGGCTGCGGCGGATGCCGGATGGAGAAGAACCAGGCGCCCAGAATGCCGAGCAGCAGCCCCACGCCAGACAGCGCAAACAACAGTCTAGGCCGCATTTGCTTGTCCCTCGGTGATGCCCGTCAGCCGGCCGTCTTCCATATTCAGGATGCGGCTGGCGAACTCGTAAATCCGTGAGTCGTGGGTAACGATGACGATGGATCGATCGTCGTTCATCACTTCGTGCTTGATGAATGAGACGATGTTGCGGCCGGTGTCGCCGTCGAGCGAGGCGGTCGGCTCGTCCAGGATCAGAATATCGGGCTGGCCGATCATCGCCCGGGCGATTGCCACGCGCTGTTGCTCGCCGCCGGAGAGCTTGACCGGCGGCAGGTCCGCCCGTGACTTGAGGCCGACGACATCGAGGTAGGTCAGCGCCGTGGCGAGGGCCTCATCCCACGGGCGACGCCGCAGAATCAGAGGGATCGCGACGTTTTCGGCGGTCGTCAGCCGCGGGAACAGGTGGTAGTCCTGGAACACGAATCCGATCTTGTTCAGGCGCAGGTCCGCGATGCGATCGGTGTCGAGGCTCCACAGATCCGTGCCCTCGACGGCGACCGTGCCTTCGTTAGGGCGCAGGATCCCGGAAATCATGCTGAGGAGGGTGGTCTTGCCGCTGCCGGAAGGGCCAATGATGTAGAGGATCTCGCCGAGCTTGACGTCGAAAGTCACCTCCTGAACGGCTTTGGTGCGCGCTTCACCCTCGCCGAACCACTTGCTCAGTCCCTTCGCGGCAATGGACACGCCAGCCACGTCAGCCTCGGAAGATGTCAAACGGTTCGATTCGCAGCACGCGGCGGACGCCGATGTAACTCGAGATCGCGGCGATCAAGATCACCATGCCGAACGCCATCAGCAGGTTGGAGGCGGTGATCTCGGCGGCGTAGTCGGGGAGCCTCAGCCGGGCGGCGAAGATCAGTGCGGTGCACAGGCCGATGCCGAGGCCGAGTCCCGTCAGCGCGACGAAGGTCGCCTGAAAGAGGATCATCCAGACGAGTTCGCGGCCCTTGGTGCCGATCGCCTTCAGCGCCCCGAACTTCTCCAGGTTCTCGAGGATGAATGTGTAGAACGTCTGCCCCGAAATCGACAGCCCGACGATGAAGCTGATGACCGTCATCAGCAGGATGTTGGTGCCGAGGCCGGTCCTGTACTTGTAATACGTGCTGATCCGGTCGATGAACTCCTCGCGCGTCAGCGCACGGTAGCCGATCCCGGCGATCTCGGCCTTGATGTGAGGAATGTCGGCGGCGCTCTTTGGCTCCACAAGGATGTAGGCGGTCGTGTAGCGGGTCGAGGGAATGTACTGCTGGGCGCGCGAATAGGTCGTGTACAGCGTCGGGATCCCGAACAGCCCGCTCGAGGCGACGCCCGCTACGCCGACGATCACGGCGCGGTGGTCGTTGAGTTCGAATTCGGCGCCGATCCCGGGACGGCCGAGCTTGCCGTACTCGGCGTCCTCAACGACAAAAAAGCCGTTCTCGGCGTAAATGTCCTCGATCCTGCCCTGCTTGAGCAGCGGGCGTCCGTAGAGGCTGGTGTCGTCGAGGCCGATCACGGTCACCGGTTGGAACGTGCCGTCCTTGAGCTTAACCAGCGCCCCCGCGGAATACAGCGGCACTGCATATCGGACGCCGTCGACGCTGCGAGCGAAGTCGAGGACGTAGTCCGGCATGCCGATGCTGCTCGCGACCGTGTTGACGGCCGGGTCCATGACCCAGACCTTGGCGCCAATGTTGAGGACCGTGGACGACGCGCGGCTCAGGACGCCGGCAAACATCGACGTCATCTGTACCATCAGGAAGACGGCGAAGGTGATGCCAACGAGCAGCGCGGCGAACTTGGCCCGGTCGTTGACCAGGAGCTTGTAGGCGAGCCGTAGCATGCCGTTCATATGGATGCGGATTACCGCGGCAGATATCCACGGGAATCAACCCAACACTGTACGAGCGTCTTTGGAGCTCACAACCGGGAGATATGCGGAACGTTACGTACTTCTTCGTAAGAGCCGCTGTGGCGCAGTAGGGCTGAGTGGCAAGTGTGCGCGGTACGGATGTCGGGGCGCTGTCGCGGGTCGGGCCGGGCGTTTCAGATGAAACAGACCGGGTTACGCGATAGCGCTTCTGGACCACGTGTGAGCTCAGCGAGCATCCGGTGCCGGAGCCATCACCAACGTTGGGCAGTGGCGCCGTCGAAACGTGCGCACGTATCGCCAATGCCAACGGCTCGCAGCACCGGTGGGCCGCCAAAGTGCCGGGTCCGGTAGACCCAAACGCCAAGCTTCATAACGAAATGCCTGGCCAGGAGGCTAAGGAAATGGAAGGCCTTGGGCTTCAGGGCGGCTTTCGAATCGGTGTATGGCTGATCGAGGCTCGCGAGTTGAGTGTCTCCCGTGTAGGCGTGGTGTTTGTCGTGCCTCCGGAGCACACGCGAGTCCTCTGGTGTCTCGTCGAGAGCAGAGGCGAATTCGCCGACCGGCGCACGCTGCCTACGCGAGCCTTTGAGCACAAGCCCCACGCCGCGCAGGAGTTGCGTCAGGCCATCACTGCATGGCACACGGTATTCGGCGATACGCCGCGGCATCCCAGGTACATTGCGGCCTCAGGCCAGGACGGCTGCTCTCTGATAGCGCATGTCGAGCCTATGCAATGGCTGCCGCGTCCGGAGCGTCTGGTGGCAGCAGGTCGGCGCACCACGGCTACGCCAGGCTCCAAGCGGACCCTCGTCGGCTGGGCGTTGCATCTCCTCGGGGAATTGCGTCGACGAGGCGTCTTTCGCGTCGCGGCAATCTATCTGGTCGGCATGCGGATCCGGCTGCAGGTGGCCGCTGTCACTATTGCCCCGTTGCATCTCACCGGCTGGTGGATCACTGTGCTGACGATACTCGCCGTGGTTGGCATGCCGATCGTGCTCGCGTGGACCTACGAGATCACGTCCGACGGTCTGGTGCGCGATTCCGAGGCTGTTGCAGCGGCCCGCTTGAGGCCTGGGTCGCGCCGGCGGTCATTGCCGGCCTCATCCTGATGGCTGCCGTGACTAGCTATGCGTGGTTGACGTCCATCTGGTGAGCCCACGACCGCTGGCCGGCGGTGCTGCCGATGTCGATCATCTGCCGAGCCCGGGCTCTAGGGCACGACGCTAGATGTGCGGCAATTCGTCACGCGTTTCGGACCACCGCAGGTGCTCACCGCAATGCGCATGCGCCTGCGGCGGGAACAGCTCCGGGCTGTCAAATGCGTTCACGCAGAGGTCGATCTCGCCAGAGCGCATTTTGGTTTCGTAGGCGATCGGGGTACCGCAGCGCGCGCAGTGGCGGCGCGTGACGCCCGGAGAGGAGCGGTAAAGTGCCCGTTCGCCGGTAAAGCTCACGTTCTCCAGCTTGAAGTTCACGAAACAGGTGACCGGCGAGCCTATGTGACGGCGGCAACTCGCGCAGTGGCAATAAGCCACCCACCGGGGCCCTCCCCGAGCCTCGATGCGAAGCTGGCCGCACAGACAATGGCTGCGCTGCATGGTGTCTTCTTCGGAAGCCCGAAAGCAATGATGTCGCGCCGGCATAGCGCGGCGCTCCTCCCGCACCCCCAGGCCGCTGAAGAACACCAATCGCCCCGGCGAACCCTCTGTAGATTCTGAGACATTCGTCCTCGACCGGGGGCAACACGCTGTTCTATACGTTTCGTAGGTTTGGCGACCCCTTTGGTGGACATTATGTATCCGACGACGCGGACCTCATGGGTTGAATTGCTGGAAGCGACGGCTTTCGTGCTGGCCGCCATGGCCGTCGGCTTCCTGCTAGCTGGGTGGCACGCAACTTGATGGCCGCCGAATCCGAGATGCGCTCGATCGTGGCGCGTTGCGTGCAGATGGAGGTGAAGTTGCAGGCGGCCCAAGAGCGCGGCGACGTGCACGCTGTCCGCGAATACGAAGTCGAGTTGAGTCGGCTGTGGTCGCGTTACTGCGACCTGGAACAGCAGGTCGCCTGACCTGGCCGCCATTCGGCGACGTCCATCCCCGTCGCTCACAGGACCGCTATGGGTCGGAGCGTTTGAAGCCCTCCTGTTTCAGCGCAGCCCCGGCAGCGCAGCGCCAGGGGCAGGCGCGACAACGCCTTGCCCTGGGCGACTGCGGGCGTGAGCGGCCGCACTGGCCAGCGATCGGCCACCGTCCCCAACGAACAGGAACTGACGCTTGCCATCACCGCCGGAGTGATCTGAGCGTGGCCATGCGGAGCAGGGGAGAGGTGGAGGTCCGCGATGAACGCGGAAGTGCTGTTCCGGGCCATTCAAGCGGGAGCGGTGGTTGTCCGCCTGGGTTTTCCTGTCTACGAGATGCGGAGGTATCGCAAGGAAAGAAATCGCGAGGCGGCGATGGAATTGCTTCACGCGTTTCAGACGCCGGAGTTCGCGAAGGCGCTCCTGCTTTTGTACCGGTTGCCTGACGGTTTGTCGAAACCGCAGATCGCGAGCAGCCCTGGCGAGGACCTCCACCGCGTATATGCGATGACGACGACCTGGGAAAGTGTAGGTGTCCCGGTCTCCCGTGGCGAAGTCAGCATGGACCCGGTAGATGACTTCTTCAGCGGCGCGATCGTCGTGTCCTGCCGCAAGCTCCAGAGCTATATCTTCGACCAGCGCAGGGAGACGGGACGGGAAACGGCCGGGGAGTGGCTTCAGTGGCTGGCGGAGCGGTTTGCGGAGCGCGAAGGCACAACTCCTTCAGTGCCCGCCGACCTCCTGTATCGGGATTGGCGACCGCGTTGAAATCCGGCCCCGCGTCGGGTTTCTGTTTCTTGGTAGACGTGGACGATATTGGCGGCGACGCCCGCCACCAAGCCCGACGCCACAACCAGAAACCGGGCCGAAGCGGGGCTCTATGGCCTCAATCTGAGTGGGCGTTACGGTTGCGCCGCGAAGCCGCCAGGACGGCTCAATGTCTCCCGAGCGCGGGCATCGAACTCAGTCATGCGCTGCTTATGTCTTCGAAGACTTGAAAGAAATATAGGAATCCGGTGGCGAAAAACGTGGCCACAAAGAATGCAATGACGATAGATATGAACATGAATTCTCCAGAAAGACGGTGACGCCGGCGACCGTGGCTGCAGGCGGCGTACGGCCTGCCACCCGCGAGGCCAGCGCAGGGCGAAGGATTAGTGTGGTAGGGGAAGCCAGTGATTCGCAGACGACGATGCGCTGCTATCACAGTCGGGATTCAGTGGGCGGGCATTGGTGCCCGGTGGCGCGACGGCGCGGAGAACCTGCTAGCCCATCACTGCTGCACAACGGCGGCCAGTATACTTGATGCGTCGCGTTCTTGCGGTTCTCCGCGTTGTCGCGAGTGCGTAGACGCTACAACCACGGCAGGGCTGGAAATTGCTTATGCGAACGATGCGAACGGCACCGGGCGTGCCAAGCGCGGGATATACGTTGCCGATACGCTTTGGCATTGCATAGGCGAGCACCTACAGCACTGTTGAATCCGACCCCGGTCCCGCGTCGGGGTCCTGTTTGGTGCGAGCCGAGTTGCTGTGGCGGGCGAACCTTACGGGCTAGTGGCTGCCGTTCGTGGCCGAAACTCCCCACACCATTCGCGCTCCGTGACCTGAGGCCAACGCCTGAGTTCGGCAATTGATGGCGGGGAGCGCCTGCACTGGAACCGCCCGGTAGGGGGGAACTTGGGGTCACTGTAGGCCCACTCGCACAGGTCACAGCTTCGATTCGCGCTCATGTGAGTTCCCGCCAATTCGTTACGTCGATCACGCTAGTTTGCGCCAATGCAGTCAGCCGCGTATTGCAGGCCGTCGTCGGTGCCCCGATTTGAACCTGCGGCGCGATCCGGGCACGACGGCCACTCATCTTCGGTGCTACCGCTAGGCGGTTACGGATCGCAACTCGCATTTCCTGGCGAACGCGTCAGTTATTCGAGGTGCGATCAGCGAGCGGGCGTGGGATACGGGGCCGATGCTCGTGACCGAGCGCGGTTTGACCTTTGCGCGCGCCGACGATGCCTGGAGATACGCAGAGCGCCCAAGGCTCTTGATTGATGGCGCGTGGCGACCGCTACCGCATCGAGGGGAGCGAGCAGGGATTCCCGACGTTGGCGACTGCCCCTGGATGCCGAGTTCGCGAGGGCGTCTGTGGCCCATGAGCCTCCTAACTGAGGCATCGAAAAGCAGAGCCTAAGGCACGGTTCTTGCCGCCACGGATTCCGTACGCTTTCCGTACAGACGAGCGGAGTCTGGCCTAACTCGTTGATTTAATGGCGCTCCCAGAGGGATTCGAACCCTCGTACCAGCCTTGAGAGGGCTGTGTCCTGGGCCTCTAGACGATGGGAGCGAGCCGCGGACCGGCGGACTAACCGAGTCCGTAAGAGGGCGCGTATTATACGCAGCCGTTTGCACCGGTCCAGCGGAAGCCCGATTCTTGCTCCAGCACGACGACGCCCCATCTGACAGCCTTTCCGGGTCGCCCACGCCCGTGATCGTGCCCCGTGCCGAGCATCCGGTGTCGCGCGCCAATATTTCACCGAGCGCGCTGAAGGTGCTCTACCGCCTGCGCGATGCCGGCTACCAAGCGTTCATCGTCGGCGGCGCCGTGCGCGACCTGCTGCTCGGTCTGCAGCCGAAGGACTTCGACGTCGCCACCGACGCGCACCCCGACGAAGTGCGGAAGGTCTTCCGCAACTGCCGCCTGATCGGGCGTCGCTTTCACCTCGCCCACGTCCGCTTCGGCCAGGAGATCATCGAGGTCGCGACGTTCCGCGCCGCGCACACCGAGGTCGACGAGGACAACGCCGTCGACGAGGTCGGTCACCGCATGCTCGACGAGCATGGTCGGATCCTGCGCGACAACCTCTACGGCACGATCGAGGAGGACGTGTGGCGCCGCGACTTCACGGCGAACGCCCTCTACTACAGCATCGCGGACTTCTCGATCTGGGACTACGTCGGCGGCGCGCAGGATACCCGCGACCGAGTGCTGCGGATGATCGGCGATGCAGAGACGCGATACCGCGAGGACCCGGTGCGCATGCTGCGGGCGGCGCGCTTCGCGGCCAAGCTCGATTTCACGCTGCACCCGGGCACGGAGGCACCGATCCACCGTCTTGCCTACATGCTGGACGGCATGCCGGCGGCGCGGCTCTTCGACGAGACCCTCAAGCTCCTCCTGGCTGGGCATGCGCAGGCCTCCTTCCGCTGGCTGCAGCATCTCGGTCTGCTCGCGCACGTGATGCCCGACGTCGCCGCCGCCCTGCGCGCGAACCCGGAGTCCCCTGCGGCCAGGCTGCTCGAGCTCGGACTGCGCGGGACCGACGAGCGGATACGCGAAGACAAGCCGGTGACGCCCACGTTTCTGTTCGCGGTGCTGCTCTGGCCGGCGATCCTGCAGGCAGCTGGCGCGCCGCTCGGGCCCATGCCCGCGGACCCGCAGCAGCTGCTCACGGCCTGCGACGAGGTCATCGCGAGGCAGGCGCGACGCATCTCGGTGCCGAAGCGCTTCTCGCTGCCGATGCGCGAGATCGTGCTGTTGCAGCCGCGTTTTGAGCGGCGATCGGGCCGCCGGGCGCTGCGGCTTCTCGAGCACCCGCGCTTCCGCGCCGCCTACGACTTCCTGCTGCTGCGGGTGGTGGCCGGGGAGGCCGACCCTGAGCTCGCGGCATGGTGGACGCGCCTGCAGGAACTCCCGCCGGCCGATCGCATTGCCGAAGTCGAGTCCCAGCCTCGCGAGGCGGGCGAGCAGGGGACGGGCCGCCGCCGCCGGCCGCGGCGCCGGCGTCCCGCAACCTCGGCATGACGACAGCGTGCCCGCAATCGCCATGGCGGAGTCCGCACGCTGGGTGCCTGCCTATGTCGCGATCGGCAGCAACCTCGATGCTCCGGTCGCGCAGATTGCGCTCGCGTTCGAGGCGCTGGCCGGCCTGCCGCGGTCGCGGCTGGTCCTGCGCTCGCCGAGCTACCGGTCGCCGCCTCTCGGCCCCGTCGAGCAGCCCGATTTCATCAACGCGGTCGCCGGCCTGCTGACCCGGCTCGAACCGATGCAGCTGCTCAGCGAACTCAAGCGGTGCGAAGCGCGCCTCGGCCGCGCCCGGCCGGTCGTGCGCTGGGGGCCGCGGCGCATCGACCTCGACCTGCTGCTGCACGGCGAGGCGGTCTGCACGGGTCCCGAACTCACCCTGCCGCACCCAGGCATGGCCGAGCGCGCATTCGTGCTCGCGCCGCTGGCCGACGTCGCGCCCGATCTGCAGGTGCCTGGCCTCGGGCGTGTCTCGACGCTCGCCGGGCGGGTCGATACCTCGGCGCTCGAGCGACTGCCCGCATGACCCGCGATACCGGCAAGCCCGCGGACCCGGAGGTGGCGCTCGTTCGCACGCCCCACCGCTACATCGCGGTGGAGGGGCCGATCGGCGTGGGCAAGACGAGCCTCGCGCGGCGGCTGGCCCGCAGCTTCGGCAGCGAACTCGTCCTCGAGCAGGATGCCGAGAATCCGTTCCTCGAGCGCTTCTACCGCAATCCCCGCGCCGCGGCGTTCCAGACGCAGCTCTACTTCCTCTTCCAGCGCGCCCGCCAGATGCAGGAGCTGCGCCAGGCCGATCTCTTCGAGAAGGTCCGCGTCGCCGACTACGTGCTCGAGAAGGATCAGCTCTTCGCGCGCCTCACTCTCGACGAGGAGGAGTACGCACTCTATGAGCAGGTCTACGCGAAATTCGCGATCGACGCGCCCGTCCCGGACCTTGTCGTCTACCTGCAGGCGCCCGTGGACGTCCTGCTCGAACGCATCGGTCGGCGCGGCATCGCCTACGAGCAGAACATCGAGCGGCGCTACCTGGAGCGCCTGGCGGAGTCCTACGCGCGCTTGTTCCTGCAGTACGACAGGGCCCCGGTGCTGATGGTCAATGCCGCCGAGATCGATCCGGTGGCCAACGAGCGCGACTATGCCGTGCTGCTGGCCGAAATCGCCCGCGCCCGCAAGGGCCGGCACTACTTCAACCCGCTCAAGAGCCTGCTGTAGCCGTGCCGGCGTTGATGTTTGCAGGCCGGTCGGTCATTCTTGCGCCCTCTCGAGAGGCGGTCTCATGTACACACAGCTGCAATTGCGCGATTCGACGCGCCCGCCGGTCAACGTCTCCACCCTCAGGAAGATGAAGGAGGACGGCGAGAAGATTTCCAGTCTGACCTGCTATGACGCGAGCTACGCGGCACTCGTGGACGCGGCGGGCACCGACGTCGTGCTGGTCGGCGACTCCCTCGGCATGGTCATCCAGGGGCACGACACCACGGTGCCGGTGACGCTCGAGAACATCATCTACCACTGCAAGGCGGTGGCGAAGGGGCTGTTGCGCCCGTTCCTGATGGCCGACATGCCGTTCATGACCTACACGTCGCGCGAACAGGCGCTGCAGAACGCGGTGCGCCTGATGCAGGAAGGCGGCGCGAAGATGGTCAAGCTCGAGGGCGGCGCGGGGCAGGTCGAGATCGTCGAGTTCCTTGCCAACCACGACATCGCCGTCTGTGCACACCTGGGGCTGAAGCCGCAGTCGGTGCACAAGACGGGCGGGTTCCGGGTGCAGGGCCGGGAGGAAGCGGCTGCCGAGCAGATGAAGCGCGACGCGCGCGCGCTGCAGGATGCGGGCGCGGACATTGTGCTGCTCGAGTGCATTCCGTCGAAGCTCGGCGCCGAGATCACGGCCGAGCTGCACGTGCCGGTGATCGGCATCGGCGCGGGCCCCGATACCGACGGGCAGATTCTCGTGATCTACGACGTCCTCGACATCACGCCGGGACGCAAGCCGCGGTTCGTGCAGAACTTCATGCAGGGCCACGACAGCCCGCTCGCGGCGCTCGAGGCCTATGTCAAGGCCGTCAAGTCGCGGGCCTATCCAGCCCCCGAACACTGCTTCTAGCCGGCCTCCCTGCCACCGCCGCGCCGACATGCAGACGCTCACGCGCATTGCGGAGCTCCGCGAGCTGGTCACTGGCTGGCGGCTCAACCGCGACAGCATCGCCTTCGTGCCGACGATGGGCAATCTGCACATGGGACACGCCAGTCTGATCGGCGCGGCCCACCTGCACGGGCGGCGAGTGGTGGCGAGCGTGTTCGTGAACCCGCTGCAGTTCGGTCCGACGGAGGATTTCTCGGCCTATCCGCGCACGCCGGCTGAGGACGAGGCGCTGCTGGCGGAGCACGGCGTGGATGCGCTGTTCACGCCGAGCGTTCAGGAGATGTATCCCGACGGCAAGGCCGGCAGCACGATCGTCGACGTCCCGGAGCTGACGGGGATCCTCTGTGGCGCGTTCCGTCCCGGCCATTTCCAGGGTGTGGCCACCGTCGTCGTGAAGTTGCTGAGCCTCGTGCAGCCCGATTTCGCGATCTTCGGCGAGAAAGACTACCAGCAGATCACCGTCATCCGCCGCGTCGTCGAGGACCTGAACCTGCCGGTCGCGGTGGTCGGGGCGCCGACCGTGCGCGCGGAAGACGGCCTGGCGCTCAGTTCCCGCAACCGCTACCTGACGACCGAAGAGCGCGCGCTCGCCCCGCGGCTGTACCGGGCCCTCGATCGGGCGCGGCGGCGCATCGAGGCGAACGACACCGACGTCGCGGCGATCGAGGCGGAGGGGCGCGGGGCGCTCGAGGCCTCGGGCATCAAGCCCGACTACTTCGAGGTGCGCACGGCCGACCGCCTGGCGCGCCCGAGCCCCGCGGACCTGTCGCTCGTCGTGCTGACCGCCGGTCGCCTCGGGCGCGCGCGGCTCATCGACAACCTGCAGTGCCACCGCATCGCCTGACGCTCAGCTGCCCGCCGCCTGCCTCAGTTTCCCGAGCGCCCACGCGGCGTGGCTGCGCACCAGCGGGCTCGCGTCCCGACAGCGCGCCTCGAGCGCGGCGATGGCCTGCGCTGTGGCGGGGCCGTTGCCCAGTGCCACCGCTATGTTGCGCAGCCAGCGTTCGTGGCCGATCCGGCGGATGGCGCTGCCCTCCGTCCGCGTCAGGAACTGCTCCTCGGTCCACGCGAACAGGCTGACCAGCGACGGCGCGTCGAGGCCGTGCCGGGCGCGGAAGTCCGGCTCGGCGGAGAGTCTGGCGTAGCGGTTCCAGGGGCAGACGAGCTGGCAGTCGTCGCAGCCGTAGATGCGGTTGCCCATGGCCGCCCGCAACTTTTCTGGGATCGGACCGTCGAGTTCGATCGTCAGGTAGGAAATGCAGCGGCGCGCATCGAGCTCGTAGGGCGCCACGATCGCCTGCGTGGGGCAGGCGGCGATGCAGGCCGTGCAGCTGCCGCAGTGCGCCCTCACCGGCCCATCGAGCGGCAGCGGCAGGTCGGTGAAGATCTCGCCCAAGAAGAACCAGGAACCGTCGTGCCGATCGAGCAGGTTCGTGTGCTTGCCGATCCAGCCGAGGCCGGCGTCGCGGGCGAGTGCCTTCTCGAGCACGGGGGCGCTGTCGGTGAACGCGCGGTAGCCGGCCGTGCCGGCCGTGGCGGCGACCCGCGCGGCGAGCCGCGCGAGCCGCCCGCGCAAAACCCGGTGGTAGTCGCGGCCGAGCGCATAGCGCGACACGTAGCCGAGCTCCGCATCGGCGAGCACCTGCGCCGCGGGCTCGGCGGCCGTGAGGTAGTCCATGCGCGCCGAGATTACGCGCACCGTGTCCGGCACCAGTTCCGCGGGCCGCGCACGCCGCGCGCCGTGGCGTTGCAGGTAGCTCATCTCGCCGTGACGTCCGGCGGCGAGCCAGTCGAGCAGGCGCCGCTCGTCCTCGGGCAGTGCCACGGCGGCAATGCCTACCTTGCCGAAGCCAAGTTCCCGGCCCCAGGACTTGATCGAAGCGGCGAGTCGCGTTAGGTCCATTGGCATTGTCGGCGGCCCGGGGGCGGTCGCGGACCTCAGTATAATGCCGGGCATGCACTCGCCACCGGCGGCCGTCTACACCGCGCAACAAGTGCGCGACCTCGACAAGCGCGCGATCGCGGAGTTCGGCGTGCCCGGCTACGAACTCATGACGCGCGCGGGCCACGCAACGCTCAACGCGCTGCGCGCGCTGTGGCCCGCGGCGCGCTCCATCTGCGTCCTCTGCGGTCCCGGCAACAATGGCGGCGATGGCTACGTGGTCGCGCGCGTCGCGCGCGCGCAGGGGCTGCGGGCAACGGCCGTCGCCGTCGCGGATCCGGCCGGGCTGCGTGGGGATGCGCGGCGTGCCTACGAGGATTTCGCTGCCGCCGGCGGGCGCGAGGAGCGCTGGTCAGCGCTCGCGCTAAAGGCCGATGTCGTCGTCGACGCGATCCTCGGCACCGGCCTGGCGCGCGAGGTGGATGGCGCGGTGGCCGAAGTGCTCCATGCCGTGAACACGGCAGGGCGGCCGGTCGTCGCCGTGGACATCCCGTCGGGTCTGCACGCCGACACCGGTGCGGTGCTCGGCGTCGCCGCGCGGGCGCAGGCCACGGTGACGTTCATCGGGCGAAAGGCCGGCTTCTACCTCGGCGAGGGACCCGAGTGCACGGGCCACGTCGTGTTCGATGACCTGGGCGTTCCGCGTGAGACCTACCGGAACATGGCCTGCGTCGCACGGCTGCTGGACGACTCGTTCATTCGCACGGCGCTGCCGCGACGGCCGCGCACTGCGCACAAGGGGCGGCACGGCCACGTGCTCATAGTTGGCGGCGGGCCGGGCATGCCCGGTGCGGCGCGCCTCGCCGGCGAGGCCGCGCTGCGCGCCGGCGCCGGACTGGTGACGGTTGCGACGCATCCGGCCAGCGCGGCTGCGCTGACTGGCAGACCTGAACTGATGGGCGTGGCTGTGGCGGGCGAGGCCGACCTCGCGCTCGCGATCGATCGGGCCACGGTGCTGGCCGTGGGCCCGGGCCTCGGCCAGAGCGCCTGGGCGCAGGAGGTGCTGCGGGCGACCCTCGCCAGCGGCCGCCCGCTGGTGGTGGACGCTGACGCCCTCAACCTGCTGTCGGCGTCGCCCGTCCGGCGCGACGACTGGGTGCTGACGCCGCACCCTGGGGAGGCGGGGCGACTGCTCGGTCTCGACAACGCGGCCGTGCAGCGTGACCGGCTGGCCGCCGCGGCAGAGTTGCAGGCCCGCTTTGGCGGCACCGCCGTACTGAAGGGCGCCGGCACGATCGTGCAGAGCGCGGGCTCGCTGCCCGCGATCTGCGATCGGGGCAATCCGGGCATGGCGGTGGCCGGGATGGGCGACGTGCTGACCGGCATCATCGCCGGGATCGCCGCGCAGTGCGGTGACCTCGCGCTGGCGGCGCGCGCGGGCGTGCTCGTGCACGCCCAGGCCGGAGACCTCGCGGCGCGCAAGGGTGAGCGCGGCATGCTCGCCGGCGAGGTGCTTGACCAGGTGCGCCCTTGCGTCAATCCGGCCGCGGTGTGACGGCGGCGGCCACGGCCGAGGTGATGCGCGGCCTCGGCGCGCGCATGGCCTCGGCCATCCTGGCGAGCCCGCCCGAAGCCTCGCTCCTGATCACGCTCGCCGGCGACCTGGGCACCGGCAAGACGACCTTCGCGGCCGGCGTGCTCGAGGCAATGGGCCACGCCGGCGCGGTGCGCAGTCCCACCTACACGCTCATCGAGCCGTACCGCCTGGCGGGTCGCGACCTGTATCACTGCGACCTGTACCGGCTGCGCCATCCCGACGAGCTGGACGACATCGGCCTGCTCGAGCTGCGCGGCGCGGGTGGCGTGCTGCTCGTGGAGTGGCCCGAGCGCGCCGGGGGGCGCCTCGGGGAGGCTGACCTCACGATCCGGATCAGCTATGCAGGGGAGGGTCGGGCCGTGGAATGGGAGGCCGGGTCGTCAGCTGGGCAGGCACTTGCGGCGGTGCTCTCAGGACAAACCTGACAAAAGCACCGTATCTTCATAATTTCATTGAAATATTGATCGAGGTCGCGGTACATTACGCCGCATGTCCGCGCGACCGGCTCGATGGATGGCTTGGTGGCTCCTGGCGCTGGCCTTGAGCTTCGGCATCGCGTCGGCCCACTCCGCGCCCACCCGCGTGACCGACGTGCGCCTGTGGTCGGGCCCGGAAGGCACGCGCCTCGTGCTCGACCTGTCCGGTCCGGTGCAGCACGAGGTTTTTGCGATCGACAATCCCGACCGCATCGTTGTCGATCTCGCCAACGCAGAGCTCGCCGCCGGCCGCCACATGCCGTCCGCACAGGGCCCGGTCAAGTCGGTGCGCTCCGGTCCGCAGGCGGGCCATGGCCTGCGTCTCGTGCTCGACCTTGATTCGAAGCAGCAGCCGCGCAGTTTCGCCGTAGGGCCGGACCGGGTCGCGGGCTATCGCCTGGTGGTGGAGTTGCCAGCCGCCCCCGCCGCATCGCCGACGCCGCCCGCAGGGCCCGCAGCGCCCCCCGCCAATCAGGTCCTCGCCTCGACCGCGGCGGCGACCTCTGTGCTCCAGCAGAGTGTCGCCGCACCTGCGGTCAAGACGCTCGCCTCGACGGCCAAGGGCCGCGACCTCGTCATCGCCGTGGATGCAGGCCACGGGGGCCAGGACCCGGGCGCCATCGGGCGGGGCGGCACGCACGAGAAGGACGTCACGCTCGCGATTGCGCGCAAGCTGGCGGCGCTGATAGATGCGGAGCCGGGCATGCACGCCGTGCTCATCCGCGACGGCGATTACTTCATCACTCTCGGCGGACGGACCCGCAAGGCGCGGGAACTCGGCGCCGACATGTTCGTGTCGATCCACGCCGACTCGGTGCGCAGCCGCGACGTCAAGGGCTCCTCGGTGTACGTGCTGTCGCTGCGCGGCGCGAGCGACGAGGCCTCGCGCTGGCTCGCCGAGCGCGAGAACGCCGCGGACCTGAAGGGCGGCGTGTCGCTCGACGACAAGGGCGACGTGCTGGCCTCGGTCCTGCTCGATGTCACGCAGAAGGAGTCGGTGAGTAGCAGCGTCGAGGCGGCGGAGAGCGTGCTGGCCGCCTTGCGCCGCGAGGTCGCGGTGCATCGCCCGCATGTGCAGCACGCCGGCTTCGTGGTGCTCAAGTCGCCGGACATCCCCTCGATGCTGATCGAGACCGCGTTCATCTCCAGCCCCGCCGACGAGCGGCGGCTGCGCGACGGCGAGCAGCAGCAGCGCCTCGCCGAGGCGATCCGCAACGGCGTGCGCAACTACTGGCACGAGAACCCGCCGGCCGGGACCAAGCTCGCCGCGGCCCGCCGCGGCACAGGCACCACCGAGCAGACCCTCGCCGAGCGCTAGCCCCGGCCTGGTCCTGCTATCCTCGCGGCCCCACGCGAGGCAGCAGCGCGACATGGTCATCCGGGTCCTGCCCGAACAGCTCATCCACCAGATTGCCGCCGGCGAGGTTGTCGAGCGGCCGGCCTCCGTCGTCAAGGAACTCGTGGAGAACAGCCTCGACGCCGGGGCGGGCGCCGTCGAAATCGAGGTCGAGAACGGCGGGGCGGCCCTGTGCCGGGTACGTGACGATGGGCTTGGGATCCCGCAGTACGAGCTGGTGCTCGCACTCGCGCGCCACGCGACCAGCAAGATCGGCAGCATCGACGACCTGGAGGCCGTGCGTACCCTCGGCTTTCGCGGCGAGGCGCTGCCGAGCATCGCCTCCGTCTCCCGCATGCGCATGATCTCGCGGCCGCCGGCGGCGGAGGTGGCGTACGCGGTGACGGCGATCGACGGCGAGATCGCGGGTCCCGCGCCGCACCCGCATCCACCCGGCACCACGGTCGAGGTGCGCGACCTGTTCTTCAACGTGCCGGCGCGGCGCAAGTTCCTGCGCTCTGAGCGCACCGAGCTCGGTCAGATCGAGCGCCTCGTGGAGAGGCTGGCACTCAGCCGCTTCGACGTTGGCTTCCGGCTGCTCTCGGGGCGCCGCACCCTCGCCGACCATCCACCGGCACGTGATGAACGCGCCCGCGATGCGCGCGTGGTCGCGATCCTCGGCGAGGAGTTCATCGGCCAGGCGCTCAAGCTCGAACACGAGAGCGCGGGGCTGCGGCTGCACGGCTGGTTCTGCATGCCGACCTACGCCCGCAGCCAGCCCGATCAGCAGTTCTTCTTTCTGAATGGGCGACCGCTGCGCGACCGGCTGGTCGCGAGCGCCGTGCGCCTGGGCTATCGCGATGTGCTGTTCCACGGACGCCACCCGGCGTACGTGCTCTACCTGGAGATCGACCCGTCACGGGTGGACGTCAACGCGCACCCGCAGAAGCTCGAGGTGCGCTTCCGCGAGCCGGGGCTCATCCACGATTTCCTGTTCCGCACGCTCGAGCGCGCGCTCGCCGAAACCCGGCCCGCGCAGTCCGCCGCGGCGGCGGTGCCGGCTGCGCGGTTTGCGGTGCCGGGTGGCGAGTCCGTCGGGGCGCGGCACACCTCGGCGCTCGATCTATACACGGCGCTCGGCGCCGGCGCTGCGACCGCCGGTGCGGCGGAGACCCAGACGCCCGCCGCGAGTGCCGCGGGGCCGGCGCGTGCCGGTGCCCTCGGGCCGGAGGCGGGCGGCGAGCATCCGTTGGGCTACGCCATTGCGCAGCTGCACGGCGTGTACATCCTGGCGCAGGCGCAGGGCGGCCTGGTGCTGGTGG